>Ga0302196_10003256_pt1 | contig 14943 bp, 17 predicted proteins | sample II_Bog_N1_3_FD_198794 | JGI IMG/M metagenome (GOLD analysis project Ga0302196, IMG submission 198794) | Peat permafrost microbial communities from Stordalen Mire near Abisko, Sweden - II_Bog_N1_3 | ecosystem: Environmental > Terrestrial > Soil > Wetlands > Peat | place: Sweden: Abisko...
ATGGGCGCATCCTCTCACTGGTACGGCAAGTCGTTGGAAACCTGCCACTGTGGCACGCCGTCCGCTGCGTCAACGGCGTAGACGAATACGGCCGGTCCGCTGTGGGCGGCCGCCTGGCCCAGCGCGACGGCCAGCCCGGCGGTGGCCAGCAGGCCGCACTCCGCGGTGCATTCCAGCAGGCTTACGGTGTGCATGGTGTCCTGCCGGAAGCCACCGAGGACGCGGGCCCGGACCCCTCCTATCGTGACGCCCTGCTCGTCATACAGCAGTGAGACGAGCCGGTCGGAGCGGATCAGCTCGTGGTTGGACGTGTACACCCATATGTTCTGCAGTTCAGCCATATCGGCACGTTAAGGCATGGTCTTTCCGCCGTCTCGGGCCGGCCGGCCCAGAGCCCGCGGCGGGGATTACCTGGAGTGGCTCAGATGCCCAGGTAGGAGACGACTTTGCTTCCCTCGGGGACGACGAGCCGGGTGCCGGAGGCGGACAGGGACGGGAAGTCGGTGTCCGGGGCGGGAGTCTTAGCGGTGAACACGGAATGGCCGTCGGACAGGCGGTAGCCGGCCAGGGTGGCGCCCGTGCCGCTCAGGTCCCAGACGACACCACCCGCGATGATCGGCGGGCCCGGGTTGTTGCCGGTCACCGTCCAGAGGACGCGCAGGCTCGGCGCGGCACCGTGGGCGCCGGGAGTGATCTGGATCGCGCGCAGGCTCTTGTAGCAGGAGAACACCACGGTGCTGCCGTCCACCGCATCGCCGCCGAAGCCGCCCTCGCACACGTTGGCGGAGGTCAGCTCGCCACCGGTGCCACCGAGATGAGAGCCGTTGAGGACGTAGCCGATGCCCTGCTTGCCGACCTGGAAGACCAGGCCGTCCGGCAGCAGCGCGGGTGCCGTCGACCCGAGATCCTGGTCATTGGCGGACAGCGACTCGAAGTTGGACGGGGTGAAGCGATCCTCGACCTGCAGGGACTGGCTCAGCCGGAGCACGCTGTCGGAGTCGTCGATCTGGTCGAAAGGCATGCCGTTGCCGGTGGCCACGTAGAGGCTGTCGTCGCGCACCGACTCCCCGGGCGGGGCCCAGATGCCCGCCTGGCGCTGGTTCGGCGTGGTGTAGCTGACCAGCGGGCCGGACCCGGACGCGGGCGCGCCGGCGACACGGCCCTTGTAGTCGGAGCAGTCCCCGTCCAGCCCGCCGAACGGCACGTAGACCCGGGACCCGAGCAGGGTGAGCGCCCCGCGCTGCTGCTGGGCCCTGGGATCGCTGCCGCTCACGTCGATCGGGCGCTGGGCCACGGTCTGGCCGGTCGCCAGGTCGAGCTCCCACAGGGTGTGCCGGTAGGTGGGCTGGCTGGTGAACGTGACAAACCAGAGCCGGCCCGCGGCCACGTCAGCCACCGGCGTGCCGGTGATGCCCGACGGGTCGATGTCGCCGCAGGGCAGCCCGGACGGCACCGGGGAGGCCAGGTGCCGGGACCAGCGCACCGCCCCCGTCGATTCGTTGAGGGCGTAGACGGTGTCGTTCTCGGTGGCGATGATCACCTCGGACCCGACGATCAGCGGCTGGGCGTACACCGGGCCGTCCACGGACACCGTCCATGAGGACCGCACGCTGCCGGCCGCCGGCGAGCTGACCGACACCCCGCCGCGGTCCGCCGTGCGGTCGTAGGTCGGCCAGTCGGCATCCTGCCCCGACGCCGCGGCCGACGCGGTGGACGCGGACGCGGGGGCGGACAGACTCGCGGGAGCGGCGCTCGCGCTCGGCCCGCCCCGCGGCGCCGCGGAGGAGCAGGCCACCGCGGCCAGCAGCACAGCCAGCACGGCGGCGAGCGTGACCGGCCACCTACGGGCAGACCGGAGCTGGCGGCGGCCCCGCACCGGGCCGGGCCCCGGCTCTGACGGCACGGCTACTGGTCCCATGGGCCCACGCTATTCCCAGGGCACCCGCATGTGGCGCCGGCGCGCGGCTACCCGCTCATCCCCTCGCGAGCTGCCACACCGATGGCCAGCGTGGCACCGGACACGAGCATGGCCCCGGAGATCTGCGCCGAGGCCGCGTTCACGCTGGAGACAGAGACCACGCCCCCGCCGTCCACGCCACCGCCAGCGCGGGCCAGGACTGCGCGGCACAATCGGACCGTGAGCACCGTAGACGAGGCCGCGCAGGCATACATCGACGGGATCGCCCCGCAGAACCGGCCGCTGTTCGATCGGCTGCACGGGCTGATCCTCGGGACGTACCCGGAAGCGGCCGTCGGGCTGTCCTACGGCATGCCCGCCTACACGGTAGGCGGCCGCCGTCTCTACGTCGCCGCGTGGAAACATGGCCTGTCGATCTACGGCTGGCCGCAGGGCCGCGAGGCCGGCTTCGCCGCGCGCCATCCGGGGCTGAAGACGAGCAAGGGGACCATTCAGCTCAGCCCCGGGGACTCCGCCGGCGTGGGCGACGGGGAACTGCTCGAGCTGATCCGGGCCGCACTGGAGAGCTGACGGTCAGTCCTGCTTGACGGCCTGCAGGGTGTAGCTGTGCGCGAGGCGCCAGGGCCGGTCGGCCAGCCGCCACTCACCTCCGCCGATCTGCTCCATCCGGCCGGGGAAGGCCTGCCACGGAATGCTGTCGTGCTCGGTCAGCGCGGTGAGCCGCACGCCCGCGTCCATCAGGGCCGTAATGATCTCGCCCAGGCCGTGGTTCCACGTGTGCGTGACGTTGTGCTGAAACACCACGTCGGTGGCGACGTAGGTGCCCTCTTCCACGAGGATGACCGGCTCCTCGCGCTCGAAGTAGGGGTACTCCACGGTCAACGTGCCGTCGGTGCGGAACTCGTCCACGGACCAGAGCATCGGGTGGCCCTCGCGCAGGAACAGCCGGCCACCGGGCCGCAGCAGGGCGGAGACCACCTCGGCCCAGCGGCGGATGTCCGGCAGCCAGCACAGGGCCCCGATGCCAGTGAAGACGAGGTCGAACTCACTCTTCCCGAGGACTTCCGGGGCTGCATACACGTCGGCCCGCACGAAGCGCGCGTCGGCCCCGGCCCGCTCCGCGAGGCGCTGGGCCCCTGCCACGGCCGGCGCCGAAAAGTCCAGCCCTGTCATCGAGGCCCCCAGCCGCGCCAGCGAGACCGTATCGGTGCCGATATGGCACTGCAGGTGCACGCCGCGCAGCCCCCGGATGTCGCCCAGCCGGGGCACGTCGAACCGGACGACGTGGCTGAGGAAGCCGGGATCTTCGGCGAACCGGCCGGTTGCATAATCCGGGGAGTCCAGGTGAGCCGGGACGCGCTCGTCCCAGTTCGCCCGGTTGACGGTGCGGTAGTCCTCCATCCGGGTACCGTCTCACGTTCTCGATATCAGCCGAAGCGCCTTTTGCGGGCCGGCCCTGCGGGTGGGCGATGCGGGCGGGCGAGCGGCGCACGCGATGGCACGCTCGGCGTCGCCGCGCTCCCCTGCCTGACGGAATTCGGCGACCGTGACGTCTGCGGGGCTGGGCTTTCCTCCCGGCTCGGTGACCGCACGGCCGGTTTCAGGCTCAGGCATAACGCACCTCCAGGGCTGGTACCACGCTAAGTCAGTCGTGTTCCACGCGAAATGCGGTACCGGCGGCCGCGAAACGGTCCGGCCGGTAGGGGGCGAGCTCGGGCAGCTCGGCCCCGCCCGCCACCTCCGCCGCGACCAGGCGGGCCAGGTGCGCGCCCAGGGTCACCCCGCTGTGCGTCACCGCGGCGTACACGCGGCCGGCGCCGGGGAGCCAGCCCACGATGGACTCGCCGTCCGCGGGCATGGGCCGCACGCACACCCGGTACCCGGTGACCTCGGCCCCGTCCAGCCCGCGGATGACCCGGCGGGCGCGGTGCAGCAGTTCCGCCGCCCAGCGGCGCAGCTCCGCGTCCGGGGTGTGCAGGTCAACTGCGGCGTCGGGGGCCTCCAGATGGATCAGGCTGTCGCCATGGGGCCGCAGGTACACGCGGGGGGCGTGCACCATCCGGGTGAGACCGGCCACCGGGCCGGCCTGGACCACGAGCCCGGGTGCTTCCGCGCCGGGCGGCTCCCACGGCACGAGCGGCACCGGGGCTGTCGCGCCCGCCCGCCGGGCCAGCCCCGGAACCCAGCGTCCCGCGCAGCACACGATCACGTCCGCCTCGATCAGCTCGCCGCCGGCCGTCTGCACCGCACGTCCCCCGCCCGCCTCTGGAGACTGGCCGGCGAGCGGGCGGAAACCGGTCACCCGTCCCGGCTCGCCGGTCAGTAGCCGCGCCCCGTAGCCGGCGGCCAGGTCCACGAGGTAACCGACCGCGGGCTCGGTGAGCAGGTAGCCCTCGTCGGGGAACCACGCCACCTCCGCGGCCGGCGCCGGCAACCGGAGCGCCGGCTCCAGCTCCAGCGCCCCGGCGGCGTCCAGGAAGCCGGCCGGATAGCCCCACTCGGTCAGCCGCCGCACCCGGGCGGCGAGCTCCGCGTGCGCCTGCGCATCGCCCGCCCACTCAAGGTTGCCGGACGACTGGTACCAGGCCGGCTGGCCGGCGCTGGCCGCGAGCTCGGCCCAGGCCCGCATCCCCGCGTGGTTGAGGTCGTGATACGTGCGGGGCGTCTTGCGGTTGGCGTTCAGCCAGGCGAAGCTCGACCGGGTCGCGGCCTGGCCGGGCTGGTCCTGCTCCAGCAGGGTTACCGCAGCGCCCGCCTCAGCCAGCCGGGCGGCCACGCCGGCGCCGAGCACCCCGGCTCCGATCACCGCGCAGCGGAGCGGCCGCATCTTGCTACCGGCCCCGGTCCTTGTCCCGGTGCTTGATGTCTACCGGCGGCAGGTCGCCGACCTCCTGCTTGGTGATGTTCAGGTGGATGCCGTCGTCGGCGACTTCCTTCACCGCCGCGACCGGGATGGCCACCTCCTTGCGCGCCCAGATGTGGCCTTCCATCAGCAGCACGTGGGTGACGCGCTGGCTGGCCGAGTCGACGACCAGGCCAGCCAGCTGCCCGATATCGCCGTCCGTGGCGTGGGCGTGGGTGACGTGCACGGCGACGTCGCCATCGTCGGGAAGCGGCGCGTCGGTGGTGACCGTCTGCGAGAGACTCGGCAGGTCACCGCGCACAAACGGCTCGTCTGTGTAGTAGGGCTGGGCGATGATCTGCGCCGGGCCGTAGACCGGGTAGGCGCCGGTGCCCGGCACGAACTCGGTGTTCTCGGCCGAGTCCAGGTGCTCGAACTGGTCGATGGTGCAGTCGAGCGTGATGTCGCCGGATGCGCCGTCCACACCGCTGACCAGGGCGAGGGGAACCAAACGGGCGAGCCCCACCCGGTGCGCCGGCTCGACCACGAGGTGGGTGATCCGCCATGCCGCAGCACTGTGGTCCACCACCACCCAGCGCACCCGGCCGCTTACCCCGTCCGTGCAGCTGACCTCGGCGCCGATCGCGAACTGCATCTCTGCCATGGCCTTCTTCATACCACGAGCCCCGTCGGGACGGGGGTGGCGACGGTTCCGGGCGCTCTGGGCAGGCGGGCCGCCCGGGGGGACCGGCTGCGAAGGCCGACGGCCGGGAGCGGTCCGGCCGCCGGGGACGGGCGAGGGGTCACCCCCGCGGGGCCCGCGCCAGGCCCGGCGGATAATGGGACTGTGAGCTGGCAAGATGCGGCGGTCCGGATCCGGGGCCGGGTCGGGGCGTCGATCTTCGAACGAGTCGCCGGCCCGGAAGGGCCCGCGCACCATGAGGTGATCTTCGCGTCCGGCGGCGAGCGCTGGTTCGCCGAGGACCGCCCGATCCGGCGGGTGCACGGGGACTCGTCGATGTTCATCGGCGGGATCAGCGCCCTGCTGCTGCAGTCGCTGCATCCGCTGGCCATGGCGGCCGTGGCGGGCCATTCCGGCTACAAGGGCGATCCGTGGGGGCGGCTGCAGCGGACCAGCTACTTCCTGGCTGTCACCACCTTCGGCCGGGCCACCGACGCCCAGGAAACCATCCAGCGGATCCGCGGGATCCACCAGCGGGTCACCGGCAGCGCCCCGGACGGGCGCCCGTACGCGGCTTTCGACCCGCGGCTGCTGACCTGGGTGCACATCGCCGAGGCCGACAGTTTCCTGCGGGCTCATACCCAGTTCGGGTTGGACCCCCTCGACCAGGCCGGGCGCGACGGCTACGTCGCGGACATGGCCCAGATCGGGACCGAGCTCGGTGTACCGGACCCGCCTCGCACCGAGAAAGAGCTGACCGAGCGGATCGCCGCCTACCGGCCCGAACTGGCCAGCACCGCCGAGGCCCGCGCCGCGGCCCGGTTTCTGCTGCTCAATCCCCCGCTGCCGGTGATCGCCCGGCCGCCGTACGGGCTGCTGGCCGCCGCGGCGGTCTCACTGCTGCCGACCTGGGCGCGCTGGCCGCTGCGGCTGCCGCGCCTGCCGGTCGCCGAGGCCGCCGTCATCCGCCCGGCAGGCCAGGCCGCCGTGCAGGCCATCCGCTGGGCCACCGCCGCGCGGCCCAGTGCCGCGGCCAGCTGATCCGTTAGTGCCCGGCGGGCGTAAGGAGCCCGGTCAGGATGCGGGCCAGGGTGCGGTCGAAGACGGGCAGCGGGGCCTGAGCGGTCCCCCGCGCCCGGGCAGCATCATCAGCCTGGCCAGCGCCATCGGCGTGACCGGCGTCATCTCCCTGGCCCGGGTCATTCCCCTGGCCGGCCAGGGCCGCGGCCAGGTGGGGGTACCGACCGTCGGTGACGAGGCCGAATAGGTAGCGGGCCAGTGCCTCCTGCCACTCGGCCATCTGCTGGCCGGCCCGCCGCTGGTCGACCTCGGTGCGGACGAGCAGCCGGACGACGCCGGTGAAGATGGCGACGGTCTCCAGCTTGGCGGAACTGCTGAGCCCGGTGCCGTCGAGGACGGCCAACACGTATTCGACATAGCCGACCGCGTTCGGGCCCGGGACGCCTACAGCCGACGGAACGTCCAGCAGCCACGGGTGCCGCAGGTAAATCGCCCGGGCCTGATGAGCCAGCCGGACCAGATCGGCGACCGGATCACCCGATACGGGGCCGGTCAAGGAGAACTCGCCGCCCACTTCGTCCTGGATCAGCTCGATGACTTCGTCCCGAGTCCTGAGGTAGCGGTAAAGGGACGCGGGAGCGGCACCGATGGCCGCCGCGACGGAACGCATGGTCACCGCGGCCAGGCCGCCACCGTCGGCCAGCGCGACGCCTGCCCGGGCAATCTCCGCGCGGCTGTGCTCCGGAGCGGGCCCGCGCGCCGAGCCTTCGGGCCGCAGCCAGATGCTCGACGGCCGGACATCAGCCGCCCGCCCCGTTTTCTTTCCCGCCCTGGCTGTCATTGCGAACACTGTACTCAGTCACTTACCCTGAACGAAACAGCGAACATTGATCGCAGTTTGGCGGCAGTGCGCTATGAAGGGAGACGGCGAGTGAGCGACACAGGCAGGACGCGGCCGTGGGAGAACGCGTGGACACCGACGAAGTTCGCGCATAACGGCGCCGTGGACATCGCCTACGACCAGCTGGCCGGGGCAGAGCGCGAGCCGCTGCTGCTCATCATGGGGCTCGGGGTCTCGAGGTTCTGGTGGCCGACGGGGCTGGCCGAGGCGCTCGCCGACCAGGGTTTTGCCGTGGCGCGCTATGACCAGCGCGACGCCGGGCAGTCCACCCGCATGCCCGATCGCGGCGCTACCAACCCGTTCGTGGCCGTGATCCGCAAACGTGGGTCCTACACCTCTGAGGACATGACCGACGATGCGGTGGCGGTGCTGGACGCGCTGGGCTGGGAGCGCGCCCACGTTTTCGGCGCCTCACTGGGCGGGGTGATCGCGCAGCGGCTGGCGCTCCGCCACCCTGACCGGGTGTTGAGTGTCGTGTCGGCGGCGGCTCTGCCGAGCGACGTAGCAGGGATCCGCGGCGGCCGGTACATGCGTTTCGGCTTGCTGGCCCGGCTCGCGCGGACCAAGTTCCCCCCGGGCCGGGAGGGTGACATCGCGCTCGCGCTCATGCTGGCCCGGTCCGTCGCGTCCCCGGCCTATCCGTTCGACGAGGACGCCGCCCGGGAATGGATCGAGCGTGAGGTCGACCAGGGGCCACGGGACCAGAAGGCGCAGAGCAGGCAGTCCGGTGCGACCTGGCACGGCGGGAAGCTGCGCGACCTGCACAAGCCCGTCCTGGTCCTGCACGGCGACCGGGACCCGATCCTCCGGGTCAGCGCCGCCCGGGCTACGGCGAAGGCCATCGACGGGGCGCGGCTGGTGATCCTGCCGGGCGTCGGGCACGATCTGCCCGCTCCGCTATGGCCGATGATTGCCCGGGAGGTGCGGGACCTCGCCGACCGCAGCCGCCCATCCGGGGTCACCGCCGGCTGTGAGCCGCCTGCCTCACCCGGCTGACGGGACCGTCTCCGCGCCCCGGCTCCGCTGGGCGCCCCAGCCGTCACGGCGCGGCCGGACGGCCCAGAAGGTGTCGTACACCAGCGGTGCCGGGTTGAGGTGCGAGGCCAGGCGGCTGCCGACTCCACTGCCTGATCAAGTACATAATGGGTGATCCGCGGCCACGCTCCGGGCAGCTGGTGTTAATGCCGGGCGTAAGAGTGGCCTCGGTGTCTGCCCGCGGCAGGTCGCGGGCCAGAGCCGGGCTGGAGGGGTATGTCAGAATACGTCCTTGATCATCACCAAGAAGGCGAGCGCGAGCGGCTCGCACTGATGTCGCGGTTGCTCGATCCGATGCACCGCGGCCACATTGAGCGGCTGGGCATCGGGCCTGGGGCGCGTGCGCTTGAAGTTGGCTGTGGTAACGGGTCTCTGTCGGCCTGGTTGGCCGGGCGGGTCGCGCCCTCCGGGGGGGCGGTGGCGGTGGATCTGGACCTGTCCTTGGTCGACGCGGACGTACCTGGGCTCGAGCTTCGTCAGGAAGACATCCTGGCGGGGCCGGTCGAGCCGGGAGACTTCGACCTGGTGACGGCCCGCGCCGTGCTGCATCATGTCGGCGATGCTGAGGCTGCTGTGGTGAATCTGGTGGCTAGTGCGCGGCCGGGCGGGGCGGTCCTGCTGATCGAACCGGATTTCCTGCCGGTCAGTGTGGCCGAGCCGGCTGAGATCCGGGCGTTCTGGGAGGGCTGGCTGGCCTGGTCGCGCGAGCAGGGCATCGACTACTTCATAGGCCGCCGGCTGCCGGCGATGCTGTCCGGGCTCGGACTGCAGGACGTCCGGGCAACGGCAGAGACAGCGCACTATAACGGTGGCTCTGCCTGGGCCGTGTACTGGCGGCAGACGGTCGCCGAGTTGCGCACTCGGCTGGTGGCCGCTGGCAAGCTGGATGACCGGTTGATCGACACGTTCCTGGCCCGGTGCGCCGATCCGGCGTGGTGGACGCAGACCATAGCCTTCACAGCCGCCGCCGGGCACGTGCGGGGTGAGTGAGAAGCCGGTTCACTCAGGCAGCCGAGGGGCAGCCCTCGCCAGCACGCACGTTCACGGCCTAGGCGACCCCGGTTTCACGGGCCGCCCTCGCCCCCTGGCGCAGGTTCGCCGCTGAGCCATTGGATCCACCCGCCGGACGGGTGAGCGCGGGCCAGGAGATACCCGCGGTCGCCAGCCCCATCGAAGATGCGGGCACCCAGCACGGCGAAGACGCCGCCGTGCTGGTAGTCACGGATCAGGCCGGGGGGAAGGGGCAGCCCCTGCACGCTGTCACGGCCCGACGGTCCTAGCGGGACCAGCGGATCAAGGGACAGCCATGTCACCGGACGGTCCCGGCCGGCCTGGGCGAGAATGCCTGCCAGCCGAGCCCGCCGATCCTCCGGGAGGAACACAGCCATATAGGTGTCAACTACGATGATGCGCTGTTGCCGGGGGATGCTGCTCAGCACGCCGGGGAGCGCGTCAATCACGTCACCCGTGATGACCGGCTCCGGATGCCGCCGCGCGATGTTGACGGCCGCCGCCAGCCGGGACAGGGCCGATGCCTCAGGTGGCGTGCAGGCCTGCAGCCACGCCCGGGCCGCCGGGTCTTCCAGGCCCACCGGATCAAGATCTACCCCCACCCTCGAGGCGATGCGCGGCAACTCGGCCGACGGTGGGATGATCGGGCCGCGCACGTCACAGGCAAGACTCAGCCCGGCCGCTGCCGGCCCGTACGTGTCGGCCCCCACCCGGTACCGGTAACGGTCCAGCTGCAGCCCCAGCCCGGCCCCGGTACCCAGATCCACCAGGGCCACCGGGTCGGCGGATCCGCCGTTGACCGCCGCGATGCCCAGGACGATCTGGGTGCACCTGGCCACCTCGTTCATCTGGTACCGGCGGCCGCGGCAGACCTCGATGATGTCCTCCAGGCGCGCAGCACAAAACGCCCGGAACGCCGGGAAGAACCCATCGTCGAACCGCGGCTGGGACCCGCCAGGTTCGGGGAAGTAGCTGGCCAGCGGGACCGGCCGGTCGCGCCGCACCAAAAAGGCAACGGCCGCGCTGGCCAGCAGCGCGGGCAGCCGGTCAGGCGGGAGCACGGCCAGCTGCTCCAGAAGCTCATCGTCAGCCGCGATCGCCTCGAATAGCGCGGCGGTCAGGCGCCAAGAACTGGGCGCGCCAGGCGGTGACCATCCACCGGCCACCTCCTGCGCCTGGGCGCGTACCTCATCGGCCCCGGACAAGATGGCACCAGCCGGATCGGCGCACCCGCATCATCCGCCCAGGATATACAGACCCTGCCTGGTGGTCCATGAGAAGCTCCGCAGCATACCTGGGCTGACTGAAGACGCCTCGCCCGAGACGCAATGCGGCGTCCAGGACAACGCATGCCTGGCACCAGAACTCTCGAGGGTGAGCGCGCTCGTCCGTGATCCGGGGACGAACCTCCCCGGAGCGGGGTGACCAGGCGGGCGTTTCCTGGCGCCCTGCCCGCCGGCTGGCAGGATGAGAGCGTACCGCCAGAGTGCCCTGGCGGACCGCGCTCGGCCGGGGAGGACAGATGAGGGTTGGGCTGCACGCGCTGGGCATCGGCACCGGCGCTCGCCCAGAAGTTATCCGGGCTGTTGCCTTGGCGGCCGAGGCGGCCGGTTTCGCCACCTTGTGGTCAGGGGAGCATGTGGTGCTGGTGGACCAGCCCAGGTCACGCTACCCGTACTCGGCTGACGGCCGGATTGCTGTTCCTGCCACGGCCGACTGGCTGGATCCGCTGCTCGGCCTGAGCTTTATCGCTGCCGTGACCACGACGATCGGGCTGGCGACGGGCGTGCTGCTGCTCCCCGAGCACAACCCGGTGGTGTCAGCCAAGCAAGCCGCGACGCTAGACGTGCTGTCCGGGGGGCGGCTCACGCTGGGCGTAGGTATCGGCTGGTCGGCCGAAGAGTTCGCCGCGCTCGGCATCCCGTTCGCCCGACGCGGACGACGCACGGCGGAGTACGTCGCTGCTATGCGCACGCTGTGGGCCGATGACGTCGCCTCGTTCCGCGGCGAGTTCACACGGTTCGAATCAATAAGGGTCAACCCCAAGCCGGTGCGCGGCCGGCGCATCCCGGTCGTGATCGGGGGCAACAGCGATGCGTCACTTGTGCGCGTGGCGGCCTTCGGGGATGGCTGGTACGGCTTCAACCTCCCCGTGAGAGCGGTCGCCGAGCGGGTTGGGGCACTGGCCGAGCAGTGCAAGCGGCACGGCCGTAGCCTGCGCGAGCTGACCGTGGCCGTGGCGCTGGCCGATGGCAGCCCCGGCATGCTACCCGAACTTGCCGGGGTCGGCGTGACCGAGTTCGTCGTGGTGGCAACGCCACCAGCCCATCCGGCCGCCGCCACCACCTGGGTGGAGGAGCTGGCAGCCCAGTGGGGCGTCACACCCGGGCAGTAGCTCCGACCGAGGCGGCCGAGCAGAGTTGCTCCGCGCCCGCCCCCAGCCGACGAGTTCGGCGACCTCCGCCTCGACGATCTCGACTCGGCGCTCCAGCGGCGCGTGGTGGGTGATCGTCTCCACCCCGTTGACGCCGTCGACGTAGCTCCGCGTCTGGGCCGGAATCGTGTAGCCGAATCCGCCATCCGGCGTGCCCAGCCGGACCCGGGGCCGGGAAACCGACGTCGCGACGACCCGGGCCGGTCAGAAATGTACGTCGCGCACGGGGTCCGGCGGCGCGTCCACCCCGTCGGGAGTGAGCACGTAGCCGTGGAAGGCGACCGTTTCGCCCGGGGTGAGGGATCTTTGATCAGCCGCGGCGGCAGCCGGCCCGGGGCGGGCCGGGGCGCCGGGCGCGGGCGGGGCCACGGCCGGGCGGGTGAGCGCGTGCCGGGAGCCGTGCAGTGGAATGCCCTGCCAGTTGAGCAGCGGGGTGCGGCGCCAGTTGAGCAGCGGGGTGCGCCGCCAGTTGAGCAGCGGGGTGCGCAAGTTGAGCGGGGTGCGCAAGTTGAGCGGGGTGCGGCGCCAGTTGAGGACCGGGACCAAGCGCCGGCTGGGAAGCGCGGCACTGCGCCGGCCGGGAAGCGCGGCACTGCGCCGGCCGGGTGCGGGGACAGCCGACGGGACGGCCGCATGCCGGGCCGGCGCACGGCGGCCGGCCCGGAAGGGCAGGAAGGGCAGGATCGGCGCGACCGGGTGGCAGGTCGGGGCGGGCCGGCGAACGGGCGGCGGCGGGCTGACCCGGCGGTCGACCCGGTTGACGAAGAAGTTCGGGCGGGGCGCCATGGCCTGCCGGCAGCGGAAGCGGCAGGTGGTGCAGGCACCGACCGCGGCCCGGCGGCGCCGGATCATCCGCGCGGTCCAGATGAGGAAGATCGCGACGGCGACTTCGGCGCTGAGCAGCAGCGTGACTTCCATCGCCAGGCCCACCATGCTGAGGAAGTGCATGATCGCCCGGTGCCAGACCAGGTAGACCGCGAAGCCGAGCACGGCGAGCGTGCCGGTTCCAGGGACGTAGCAGACCATGAATTGCCCTCTTCCTGGAATACAGGCGCGCCGGAGGCGGCGGCGCGCATCGTCACGGGCGCAATTTTGCTGGGAACACGATGCGGACCACAGCCCGGAGGATCGGCCGGTAACCGTACGGCCGTCGGCTTCGATGGCCAGCCCGGCCTGCGCGCCGGGAATTGCGTGACCGGTTTACCGCTACCGTCCATGGTGACCACCCGCCATAACAGAGGCACTCGGCGCAATTGTCTCCTGCGATGACGGGCCTGTAAATGACGCATTGTGTTAAAACATCACCGAAATATATCGGTCGTGTCACCGCGCGAAACGCCTTACCGCCCGGCACGGACGCGTTGGCGGCTGGCGCGGACGCGTTGGCGGCTGGCGCGGACCGCTCGCCTGCCCGGCGCGCACCGCTAGCGCGGGGACGGTGCGCCCCCGGCGGCGTAGCCGTCGACCTCCGCCTTCCAGCGCTGCTTGTCGGCGTCGTCGGCGGAGCAGGCGTCGAAGGAGTTGCGGGCGAGGGTGGCCAGCTGCGCATCGGTCAGGCCGGCCCGTCGGTCGGCGGCATGCACGCCCCCTTTCGTCCAGCCCGGCAAGCCCGGTCATCCAGCCCGGCGGGGCGCTTCCCTTTTCGCCACCGGCGGCCGGTCAGCGGTCGAGCTGCCGGAACGCGGCCAGCCGCCGGGCGAGCTCATCCCGCTCCCGGGTCACCTGCGCCAGCTCGTGCTCCAGCTCGATGATGCGGCGGATCGCGGGCAACGTCATTCCCTCGCCCATCATCACTACCACCTGCTGAACGCGGCCGATGTCGTGGCGACTATAACGACGCTGGCCGCCCGGTGACCGCTGCGGGATCACGACCTGCTGGTCATCGATGCGGCGCAGGAACGCCTGCTGGACCGTCAGCATGGCCGCGACCTGGCCGACGGTATAGAAGGGCGTGTGCTCGTCATCCAGCATCGGCAGCCGCATTCCCGGTCCCTCCCCTCGCCCCTCGTCTCCTCTGAACAATAAAACCTGGCCGGTGAGCAGTCGCCCACCGGCCAGGCTGAGCCATCGCCCGGCGCGGGATGGCGTGCCCGGGCGGCTCCGTGCGGATTACCTGTTGAGCGCGGGCTCGCCCGCCGTCACCTTCGCCTGGGTGTCCGCGTGCTGGACCTCGACCTTGCGGGGCTGGGCCCGCTCCAGCACCGGGATACGCACCGCCAGGACCCCGTTGCTGTAGGCAGCGTCGATCCCGCCGGTGTCCAGGTGCTCCGACAGGTACACGCGGCGGGTGAAGGTACCCATGGCCCGCTCGCGGATGAACAGGTTCTCGTCCTCGCTGTAGTTCTCATCGCGGGTGGCGCTCACCGAGAGCACGCCACGGTCCACCGTGACCTCAAGGGAATCCGGGTTGATACCCGGCAGGTCGAACCGGAGCACGACCTCGCCCGGACGGCGGATCCCGTCCATTGGCATCCCGGCACCGCTGCCCTGACCGAACGACCGCTGGGTCAGCCGGTCGAACTGCCGCTCGATCTCCTGGACGAACGGGTCAATCGACGTCAGTACCATAATCCTTCACCTCCGAAGCTCAACGAGCCTAATCTCAGTTCTAAAGGAAACTTACAATTTCAGTTATAGATTACTTCCTTCCTGGCGTCAACCCCCGGCATTAGAAAGCCGGTCGCCGCGCGGCCAGGGCGGTGACCGTGGCGGCACCGATCCCCCGGGCCGCGCCGGCCACCAGCGCGACCCTGGGCGGCTCAGTCACCGCACCACGCCCGCACCCGGGCGAGCAGGTCGGACAGCAGGTCGTCCAGAACCGAATCCCCCTCCTCGGCCGACGCCCCCGCCGGGTCGCCGAGTACCCCGTTGGGGCTGACGGCCTTGACCGCCGAGATGCGCAGCGCGGGCATCAGGTCATCGATCGGCGTCGTGTTGCCCTTCCGGGCCCGGTTGATCCGGACCGACTGGGGCGCCAGCGTCAGCTGCAGCGATGTCTCGGTCCGGCCCGCGTGCGCGTCGCCCTGCCAGCGCGGCAGCCAGGCGTACACGTCGCGTGACTCGGCGCGCAGCCGCTGCTCGGCGCGGCGCACCGGCTCGG
>Ga0302196_10003260_pt1 | contig 14932 bp, 13 predicted proteins | sample II_Bog_N1_3_FD_198794 | JGI IMG/M metagenome (GOLD analysis project Ga0302196, IMG submission 198794) | Peat permafrost microbial communities from Stordalen Mire near Abisko, Sweden - II_Bog_N1_3 | ecosystem: Environmental > Terrestrial > Soil > Wetlands > Peat | place: Sweden: Abisko...
CGAGGGGGCCGCGTCGTCGTCCGCCATCCGGCACTGGCCGTTCATGACGGCGGTGCGCGCCAGCTGCATCGTCCCGAAGTCCGTGAACCAGACGAAGAGGCCGCGGGCCGGGCCGACCCGCGGGCGGTGCGGGCTCGCCAGCTTGGCCAGGCGGCCGAGCTTCTTCTTCAGGAGCTCATGGAAGGCGGCCTCGACCGAGGCCACCCGGCGCCCGAGCCCGGTCAGCTCGAGGGCGCCCGAGAACTGGCAGGGCCACGCCGACTCGATCCGCTCCCCGCGCAGGCTGGCGGCGAAGAACTCCATCACGCCCTGGGCAAGCTCGTTGACCCGCTCGCCGGCCAGCGGCACCGGCGACTCGAGGAAGGAGGAGGCGAAGGCCGACTGCGCGAGGCGCGGCCGCACGCCGTCGCCGGCCGGCACCAGCACCCAGCCCGGCCCGCTCCCGGCGGAGGCCAGGCCGAGCGCCTGCAGCTCCCGGGCCAGCAGGCCCTCGTAACCGGATTGGCAGGCCACCAGGGCCCCGTTGGATGACATCGCCGCCGAGCCAAACCTAGGGCGCCCCCCCGTTCAAAGCAAAAGCCCGCGGGGCCGGACGCCGTGGCCCGCCGCGACGCCGGCGACCGAGATCCGCCCGCCGTCCAGGGCGAAGCCGCCGTCGAAGGGGTTGGCGGCGAGGAAGAGCGGCGTGTCGAGGTCGGCGTAGCCGAAGCCGCCGAGGCCGGCCGCGAAGCAGGCCGACATCGTCATCGCGAGGATCGACTCCACGTTGCCGCCGATCATGAGGCCCAAGCCGGCCTCCCGGGCGACCGCCGCCACCTGCAGCGCCTCGGCGACCCCGGCCTTCATGAGCTTGATGTTGATGACCGCGGCGGCACCCGCCCGCGCGACGCGCTCGGCGTCCGCGGCCGTCGTCACGCTCTCGTCCGCCGCCACCGTCCACCCGGACTCGGCCCCGAGGGCGCGGAGGCCGTCCAAGTCGTCCTTCGCGAGCCACTGCTCGAGGAGGAGCGGGGTGATGCCGCGGGCCCGCAGGCCCCGGACGAGCTCCGCGGCCCCGGCCCGGGAGAGGCCGGCGTTGCCGTCGAGGACCAGGGGCGAGCCCGGCGCCGCCTCGAGGATGGCGTCGATCCGCGCCAGGTCCGCGGCCGGGCCGCCCGCGCCGACCTTGGCCTTGATGATCCGGATCCCCCGGGCGCGGATGTCGGCCGCGGCCGCCCGCGCGCCCGCCGGCGTGCCGGTCGTCACCGTCATGTCGGTCTCAAGCTCGGTGCCCGCGCCGCCGAAATGCCGCCAGAGGGGCAGGCCCTGCCGGCCGGTGACGGCGTCGAGGAGCGCCGTCTCGAGCGCGCAGCGCGCCGAGCCGCAGGCCGGGCCGGCCTCCGCCCGGAACTCGGCGCCGAGGTCCGCCCAGTCCGCGGCGTCGCGGCCCGGCAGCCGGTTCACGGCGCCCCGCAGCGCCGCCAGCGCCGCCGCCTGGGTCTCGCCGTTGTAGGCGGGGAACGGCGCCGCCTCACCGTGGCCCAGCGTGCCGTCCGCCAGCTCGACCGTCACGAGCACGTTGGCCGCCAGGCCCAGCGCGCCGCCGGCGATGCCGAAGGGCGCGTGGAGCGGGATGTCGAGCGGCTCGACCCGCAGCGCACGGACGGTCGTGGGGAGCAGCTCGAACGCCATCCCGCGAGTGTCCGGGGCGGGCGAGGAATTGCAAATCGCCAGGGGACCGGCTGCACTCGGCCTGCGATGACCGTCCTGCTGGCCTTTGACAAGTTCAAGGACTCGATGTCGGCGGAGGCCGCCTGCCGCGCGGCCGCCCAGGCGCTCTCCGTGGTGCAGCCCGGCTGGGCGGTCGACCTCTGCCCGCTGACGGACGGCGGCGACGGCTTCACCTCGATCCTCACCCGCGCGGCCGGGGGCACCGAGCTGGCGGCCACCGTCACCGGCCCGCGGGGCCGGACGGTCGAGACCGCCTTCGGCCTCGTGCCGGCGTCCGGCGTCCCCGTCGCCGCCCGGGAACTCCTGGGGATCCGCGGCGACGGCGCCCCGATCGCCATCGTCGAGATGGCGTCGGCCAGCGGGCTCGCGCTCCTCTCCCCGGAGGAGCGCGACCCCCTGCAGGCCTCGTCCCTCGGCACCGGGGAGCTCCTGCGGGCGGCGGCGGCCCGGCATCCCGCGGCCATTCTCCTCGGGGTCGGCGGCAGCGCGACCCACGACCTGGGCCTCGGGGCCCTGGGAGCCCTCGGCCTGCGCTTCCGGGACCAGGCCGGCTCGGACCTGGGCGCCCTGGTGCCGGCGGACTGGGCGCGGGTCCGTTCGCTGGCGGGCAAGCCGGCGGACGGGTTCCCGCCGGTCTTCATCGCCTGCGACGTCGAAAATCCCCTCCTCGGCCCGGCGGGGGCCCTGGCCGTCTACGGCCCCCAGAAGGGGATCACCCCCGCCAAGGCCCCGGCCCTCGAGGCGGAGAGCGCGCGGATGGCCGCCCTGCTGGCCGCCGCGTTCCACCGGGGACCGGAGCTGGCCCTGGCGCCCGGCGCGGGGGCGGCGGGCGGCATCGCCTTCGGGCTCGTGGCCGCCCTGGGCGCCACGCTCGTGCCCGGCGCGGCCCTCTTCGGCGCCTGGGTCGACCTCGATGCGCGGATCGCCCGCGCCGACCTGGTCCTGACCGGCGAGGGCCGCTTTGACGCGTCGTCAATGAGCGGCAAGGGGCCCGGGCTCGTCGTCCGCCGCGCCCGGGAGCTTGGCCGGCCGGTGCAGGTCTTTGCCGGGCAGGTGCAGCTGCCGGGGGCGGCCCCCGGCTTCCACCCGATCTCCCCGGGGGCGGACACGCTCGCGGCCGCGCTGCTCCGCGGCGAGGAGTTGCTCCGGGCCGCCGTGCAGCGGACCTTCGGGGGTTGATGAAACGGCTCGACCGGAGGAACGGCTCCCCCGATATCTTGCCGATGCTCCGACTCCTGCCCCGCCCGCTCCGGCGCACCCTCTGGTGCGCGGGCTCGCTGGCGGGCCTCCTCGGGTGCAGCGCGGACCCGGTCCCGACGCCCGTCCACCTGCCGCCGCCCCCGAAGATCGTCAGCACCGCCGCCCCGCCGGCGCAGCGGCCGGCGGTCGACCCGAACCACCCGGTCATGCTGGGGATCGACGTGCTGCAGGCGGAGGGCTTCGCGGTCCTCCGCGGCAAGAGGGTCGGCCTCCTCACCCACCCGGCCGGCGTCAACATGTACGGCGTCAGCACGATCGAGGTCCTGCGCCACGCCCCGGGGGTGCAGCTGGTCGCGCTCTTCGCCCCCGAGTCGGGCCTGCGGATGGAGCACCTGAGCGGCATCAACTACACCGACTACGTGGACGCGAGGACGGGCCTGCCCGTGCACTCGCTCTACAGCGGGCTCAACGACCGCAAGCCGACCAAGGCCCAGCTGAAGGGCCTCGACGCCGTCGTCATCGACCTGCAGGACGTCGGCGCCCGGAGCTACACCTTCATCAGCGCCATGAAGCAGTGCATGGAGGGGTGCTTCGAGAACGGCGTCGAGGTGGTCGTGCTCGACCGCCCGAACCCGATGGGCGGCCTGAAGGTGGACGGGCCGCCGCTCGACCCGCAGCTGGTCAGCTACGTGGGCGAGTTCCGGGTGCCCTACGTCTACGCGCTGACGATCGGCGAGCTGGCGCGGATGGCCAAGCTGGCGCCCGACGTCCTCAAGGTGCCGGACGCCGTGCGGGCGAACGGCCGCCTGGTCGTGATCCCGATGCGCGGCTGGCGGCGCAGCATGCGCTGGCCCGACACCCGGCTCGCCTGGGTGCCCACCTCGCCGGCCGTCACCAGCTTCGCGGCGGCCGAGGGGTACGCGATGATGGGCCTCGGCACCCAGATCGGCGGCTTCAAGAGCGGGATCGGGACCGACTACCCCTTCCGGGGGGTCTACTACCACGGGGTCCGCTACGACGTCCTCGAGCGCGACCTGCGCGCCTTGAACCTCCCGGGCATCGGCTTCCGCCGGGTCAGCGTGCCCGACCCCAAGACCGGCAAGTCCGACATCGGCCTCTACGTGGAGATCACGGACTGGGATGAGTGGCGCCCGACCGAGCTGGGGCTCAACCTGATCAAGCTGGCCTGCAAGTACGACCCCCGGACCTTCGCGAACGCGACCCGGGCCGAGCTCAGCATCTTCCAGAAGTGCATCGGCTCGGCTGCGTTCTGCAACGACGTCTATGCCCACGGGGCCAAGGTCGACGTGGAGGCCTACATCCGCGACTGGGCGGCCCGCAACACGGTCTACCAGCAGCAGAGCAAGCGGTACTGGCTGTACTACTGAGGGCCGGCGGGGGGGAGGTAAATTAGGGGGCCCGCCCCGGAAAAAAAATCGCCAAGCACCGGGGGAAGCGCCAAGTGTGGCCGCCCCCCGCCTCGGGGCCGCTTTATGAAGACCACGCGCAAGAAGTCCCATTTCAAGGTCGCTGTCATCGGCGCGGGTGGCATCGGCCAGGACCACGTGGCGAGCTTCCAGCTCCACCCCGCCGTCCAGGTCGTCGCCCTCGCCGACGTGAACCCGGAGCGCGGCCGCGAGCTGGCGGAGCGGTTCGGGGTGCCGGAGGTGGTCACCAACTACCAGGACCTGCTGCTGCGCACCGACATCGACATCATCTCGATCGCGCTGCCGAACTACCTGCATGCGCCGGTGGCCCTCGACGCCCTGCGGGCGGGCAAGCACGTGATGCTCGACAAGCCGATGGCGACCAACGCCCGGGACGGGGCCCGCCTGGCGGCCGAGGCGAAGAAGCGGGGCGTCCTCTTCATGGTCGGCCAGAACTTCCGCTTCAACGCCGAGACCCAGACGGCGAAGCAGGTGGTGGCCGGGGGCGCCCTCGGCGACGTCTACCACGCCAAGACCTCCTGGAGCCGGCGCGCCGGCATCCCCCGGATCGGCTCCTGGTTCACCCAGCAGAAGTACGCCGGCGGCGGGTGCACCTATGACATCGGCGTGCATGCCCTCGACCGCTGCCTCTACCTGATGGGCGAGTTCGACGCCGCCGCCGTCAGCGGCCAGACCTTCGCCAAGTTCGGCCCCCGCGGCCTGGGCGACGGCAACTGGGGCAAGAGCGAGATCGACCCCGGCCGGCCCTTCGACGTCGACGATCTCTCGATCGCCCTCATCAAGCTGAAGAGCGGGCGCACCGTGCTGCTCGAGACCTCCTGGGCGGCCCACGGCCCGCTGGTCGACGTCAACTCGACCCAGCTCTTCGGGACCGAGGCCGGCCTCATCCTCCCGCCGGTCCAGCTCTTCAAGCAGACGAAGGGCGGCTACACGAGCCAGGTGATCGACCCGCTGCCCCCGGCCGCGAACACGAACCGCATGGTCCACTTCGTCGACTGCCTGCTCGGCAAGGAGAAGCCCTTCATCAAGAACGCGGAGTCGGTCGCGGTGCAGAAGATCCTGGACGCGATCTACAAGTCGGCCGCCACCGGCCGGGAGGTCCGCATCCCGTGAGCGTCCACCCCAAGAAGAAGATCCCGGTCGCCCTCCAGCTCTGGTCGGTGAAGGAGGACATGAAGCGCGACTTCGCGGCCACGGCCGCGGCGGTGGCGGAGATCGGCTACCAGGGCGTCGAGCTGGCCGGCTACGGCAACCTGGACGCGGCCGGCGCCAAGGCGGCCCTGGACGCGGCCGGCCTCAAGGTCGCCGGGATGCACGTCGGCCTCCCCGCCCTCCGCGGCGACTTCAACTCCGTGGTCACCGACGCCCTCCTCTTCGGCACCAAGTTCGTGACCTGCTCCTGGTGGACGCCGGCGCACTACGTCTCGGCCTCGGCCTGCGAGGCAATGGGCGAGGAGCTGGGCGCCCTCGGCGCGCGCCTGCGGCCGTTCGGGATCCGCTTCGGGTTCCACAACCACGACAGCGAGTTCAAGCTCTTCGACGGCAAGCCCGGCTTCGAGTGGATGCTCGGGGCGGCCGCCCCGCGGGACCTGTTCGCCGAGGTGGACGTGTTCTGGGTGCACAAGATGGGCTACGCTCCGGGCAAGTTCATCCGCGACCAGGGGGCCCGGGTGCCGCTCGTCCACCTGAAGGACGCGGCTGAGCTCGGCACCGGCCCGGTCGACTTCGCCGACGTCTTTGCCGCCACCGACTCGGTCGGGGCGGTCGAGTGGTTCATCGTCGAGGAGGAGGCGTACAACCACGCCCCGCTGACCTCGGTCCGCCTCTGCCACGCGCAGATGAAGGCCTGGGGCCGCGCCTGAGCCCACCCCCCTCATTAGCAACCCCGCAATCCCGACCATCATGCCCCGCCCCGTCACCCTCTTCACCGGCCAATGGGCCGACCTCCCGCTCGCCACCCTCGCCCCCCTCGCCAAGCAGATGGGCTACGACGGGCTGGAGCTCGCCTGCTGGGGCGACCACTTCAACGTCGACCTGGCCCTGGGCTCGAAGAAGTACGTGGAGGAGAAGTGGGCGCTCCTCGGGGCCCACGGCCTCACCTGCCAGGCGGTCTCCAACCACCTGGTCGGGCAGGCGGTCTGCGACCTGATCGACGAGCGCCACAAGTCGATCCTGCCGCCCGACGTCTGGGGCGACGGCAAGCCCGAGGGGGTGCGGAGGAGGGCGGCGAAGAAGATGATCGCGACCGCCAAGGCGGCGCGGCGCTTCTTCGACGCGCGGCCGGGCCCGAAGGCGGCGGGCGCCTACCCGGCGGTCGTCAACGGCTTCACCGGCTCCTCCATCTGGCATTCGCTCTACGCCTTCCCGCCCACCTTCCAGGCCTACTGGGACCAGGGCTTCGCGGACTTCGGCGCCCGCTGGACCCCGATCCTCGACGCCTTCGACGCCCTGGACGTCAACTTCGGCCTCGAGGTCCACCCGACCGAGATCGCCTTCGACACGGCGAGCGCGCAGCGCGCGATCGAGGCGGTGAAGGGCCACCGGCGCTTCGGCTTCAACTACGACCCCTCGCACCTCGGCTACCAGGGCGTCGACTACGTGAAGTTCATCCGCGCCTTCGGGAAGCGGATCTTCCACGTCCACATGAAGGACGTCTGGTGGGGGCACGGCGACGGCGCGGCCGGCGTCTTCGGCGGCCACACCAACTTCGGCGACCCGCGCCGCTTCTGGGACTTCCGCTCCCTCGGCCACGGCGACATCAAGTTCGAGGACATCATCGTCGCGCTCAACGACGTCGGCTACCGCGGCCCCCTCTCGGTCGAGTGGGAGGACATCCGGATGGACCGCGTCCACGGCGGCACCGAGGCCGCGGCCTTTGTCCGCCGGGTCGACTTCCCCCCCAGCGCCCTGGCCTTCGACGCCGCGTTCGACAAGAAGAACCAGTAGGAGCCGCCCCCATGAGCCGGAAACTTCGCTTTGGCATGATCGGCGGCGGGCGCGGCGCCTTCATCGGCGGCGTGCACCGGATCGCCGCCGCGATGGACGGCCAGGCCGAGCTCGTGGCCGGCGCCTTCTCGAGCGACCCGGCCCGCTCCAAGGCGTCCGGCGAGGACCTCTTCCTCGACCCGGCGCGGGTCTACGGGTCCTACGCCGAGATGGCGGCGGCGGAGTCCCGCCTGCCGGCCGGCATGCGCCTCGACTTCGTCGTCATCGTGACGCCGAACCACCAGCACTTCGGGCCGGCCAAGCTCTTCCTCGAGGCGGGCTTCCACGTGGTCTGCGACAAGCCGGTCACGTTCGACCTGGCGCAGGCCAAGAAGCTGCGGGCGGTGGTCAGGAAGTCGGGCAAGATCTTCGTCCTCACCCACAATTACACCGGCAACGCGATGGTGAAGCAGGCCCGGCAGATGGTCCGGGAGGGCGCCCTCGGGAAGATCCGCAAGGTGGTCGCCGAGTACCCGCAGGGCTGGCTCGCCGACGCGGTCGAGAAGACCGGGCAGAAGCAGGCCGCCTGGCGCACCGACCCGAAGAAGAGCGGCGCGGCCGGCTGCATGGGCGACATCGGCACCCATGCCGAGAACCTCGCCCGCTACATCACCGGCCTCGAGATCGAGGAGCTCTGCGCCGACCTGACCACCTTCGTGAAGGGCCGCCAGCTGGACGACGACGGCAACGTCCTCCTCCGCTTCAAGGGCGGCGCCAAGGGCATCCTGAACGCCTCGCAGATCTGCGTCGGCGACGAGAACAACCTCAACATCCGGGTCTACGGGACCAAGGCGGCCCTCGAGTGGCACCAGGAGCACCCGAACGAGCTGGTGGTCAAGTACCCCGACCAGCCCCGCCAGGTCTGGCGCCGGGGCAACGGCTACGACGGCCCGGAGGCGCAGCGCTTCACCCGCATCCCGGCCGGGCACCCCGAGGGCTACCTCGAGGCGTTCGGGAACGTCTACCGCGAGGCCTTCCGGGCCATCGCGGCCGACGTCGCCGGCGACCCGCCCCCCAAGGACCTGGACTTCCCGACCATCGACGACGGCGTCGAGGGGATGGCCTTCATCGAGGCGGTGGTCCGGAGCAGCCGCCGCGGCGCCCGCTGGGTCCGCCCGGCCCGCTGAGGCCATGAAGCGCCACCCCGTCGCCCGCGAGGGGGAGATCCCGCCCGGGGGGCGGAAGCTGGTGACGGCCGGGCGGATCGAGCTCGGGGTCTTCAATGTCGGGGGCGAGGTCCGGGCCTACCGCAACGCCTGCCCGCACGCGGGGGCCCCCGTCTGCACCGGCAGGATCTCCGGCACGGCGCAGCCGTCCAAGGTCTACGAATACATCTACGGCAGCGAGGGCTGCATCCTGCGCTGCCCGTGGCACGGCTGGGAGTTCGACCTGCGGACCGGCGAGCACCTGGTCGACCCCGAGGTCCGCCTGAAGGCCCTGCCGGTCGACGCCGGGCGGGGGGAGAACCTCGACCGCTACCCGACCGAGGCGAGCGGGGGCATGCTCTACGTCTTGCTGCCGGACTGATCCGGCGCCACGCTTCCCCCCCCGATGCCCCTCATCGACGCCGACGTCCACAACGCCTTCGCCGATGTGCGCGCCGAGCTCCGGCCGTTCCTGCCGCGGCTCTGGCAGGACTTCGCCGACCGTCACGGGGTCGCGGTCCCGCCGGCCGGCTACGTCTCCCCGGTCGGCGTGCAGCGGGAGGACGCCCGGCCCCCCTCCGGTGGCATCGCCGGCAGCGACCCGGCCCACCTGATCAAGGACCACCTCGACCGCTACGGCGTCGACTTCGCGATCCTGACCGGGTCCCACATCCTCGGGGTCTCGACCCACTTCGACCCGGACTGGGGCAACGCCCTCGCCCACGCCTACAACCTGAACCTGGCCGCGCGCTGGCTCGACCAGTCCCCCCGCTTCCGCGGCTCGATCATCATCAACCATTCCGACCCGGAGAACGCCGCCAAGGAGATCCGGCTCCGGGCGAAGGACAAGCGCTTCGTCCAGGTGCTGATGGCCGCGGGCTCCAACCGGCTGTTCGGGCAGCGCTTCTACCACCCGATCTACGAGGCCGCGGAGGAGCACGGCCTGCCGGTCGCGATCCACCCCGGCACCGAGGGCGCGGGGACGGCCGACACGCCCACCCCGGCCGGCCGGCCGACTCGCTACCTCGAGTGGCACAACATCGTGCCGATCAATGCCATGGCGCACGTGAACTCCCTGGTCTGCGAGGGTGTGTTCGAGAAATTCCCCACCCTCAGGTTTGTCGCCGTGGAATGCGGGATCGCGTGGATGCCCCACCTCATGTGGCGGATGGACAAGAACTACAAGGGGCTGCGCGCGCAGGTGCCGTGGCTGAAGCGCCTGCCGAGCGAGTACATCCGCGAGCACATCCGCCTCACGACCCAGCCGACGGAGGAGCCGGAGAACCCCCGGCACATGCTGCAGATCTTCGAGATGCTCGGGGCCCCGGAGATGATCCTCTTCTCGAGCGACTACCCGCACTGGGACTTCGACAACCCGAAGGCCGCCCTCCCGGGCCTGCCGACGGAATGGCGGGAGAAGATCTTCTGGCGCAACGCGGCCGAGCTCTACGGCCTCAAGCCGGTCACATCCGGCAAATGAGCAGCTCCCGCTCGTAGATCATCTCCTTCGGGAGGCGGTCGTGGAGGTCGAGGAAGAGCTCCTCGTGGCTCATCACCTCCGCCCGCCAGGCCTGGCGGTTGAAGGACTGCAGCTCGTCGAACCGCGCCTTGGGAAAGTCGAGGCCCGTCCAGTCGATGTCGGCGTGGCCCGGCATCCAGCCGATCGGGGTCTCGTGCGCCAGGGCCTTCCCGCGCGAGCGGTCGACGATCCACTTCAGGATCCGCATGTTCTCGCTGAACCCCGGCCAGAGGAACTTGCCGGCCTCGTCCTTGCGGAACCAGTTGACGTGGAAGATGCGCGGGGTCTCGGCCAGCTTGCGCTGCATGACGATCCAGTGCGCGAAGTAGTCGCCCATGTGGTAGCCGCAGAAGGGCAGCATGGCCATCGGGTCGCGCCGGACCTTGCCGACCGTGCCGGCGGCGGCCGCGGTCATCTCCGAGCCCATGGTGGCGCCGAGGTAGACCCCCGAGCTCCAGTTGAAGGCCTGGTAGATGAGGGGGATCGTGCCGGCCCGCCGGCCGCCGAAGATGATGGCGCTGATCGGGACCCCGTCCGGCTTCTCCCAGTCCGGGTCGATGGTCGGGCACTGGGAGGCCGGGGCGGTGAAGCGGGCGTTGGGATGCGCGGCCGGCCGGCCGCAGCCCGGGGCCCACTCCTGGCCCTGCCAGTCGAGGAGCCGCGCCGGCGGCTCCTCGGTCATGCCCTCCCACCAGACGCCGCCCTCGGGGGTCAGCGCCACGTTGGTGAAGATCGTGTTGGAGGCGAGGGCCGCCATCGCGTTCGGGTTCGTCCGGACGGAGGTGCCGGGCGCCACGCCGAAGAAGCCCGACTCCGGGTTGATCGCCCGGAGGCGGCCGTCGGCCCCGGGCCGGAGCCAGGCGATGTCGTCGCCCAGGGTCCAGACCTTCCAGCCCTGCTCCGAGAAGGCGGGCGGGAGCACCATCATGGCGAAGTTGGTCTTGCCGCAGGCGCTCGGGAAGGCGGCCGACACGTAGGTCTTCTCCCCCTGCGGGTTCTCGACCGCCAGGATCAGCATGTGCTCGGCCATCCAGCCCTCGTCGCGGGCGATGTTGGAGGCGATCCGCAGGGCGAAGCATTTCTTCCCCAGGAGGGCGTTGCCGCCGTAGCCGGAGCCGTAGCTCCAGATCTCGCGGCTCTCCGGGAAGTGCACGATGTACTTCTCCTTGTTGCAGGGCCACGGCACGTCCTTTTCGCCCTCCGCGAGCGGCGCCCCGAGCGAGTGCATGCAGGGAACGACGCGGGTGTCGCCCTTGTCGATCTCCCGGAAGACCGGGAGCCCGATCCGGGCCATGATCCGCATGTTGACGACGGCGTAGGGCGAGTCGGTCAGCTGGACGCCGATCCGGGCCATCGGCGAGCCGACCGGGCCCATGCTGAAGGGCAGCACGTACATGGTGCGGCCCCGCATCGCCCCGTGGAAGATGCCGCGGAGCTTCTTCCTCATCTCGAAGGGGTTGACCCAGTTGTTGGTCGGCCCCGCGCCCTCGCGGGAGTTGGAGCAGATGAAGGTCCGGTCCTCCACCCGGGCGACGTCGCTCGGGTCGCTGCGCGCGTAGTGGCAGCCCGGCCAGAGGTCCTCGTTCAGCTTGATGAACGTCCCGCCCTCGACCATCTGGGCGCAGAGGGCGTCATACTCCTCCTTGGAGCCGTCGACCCAGTGGAGCCGCTCCGGCTCGCAGAGGGCCACCATCTTCTCGACCCACCGCAGGAGGTGCTTGTTCTCGCTCAGGGGCTTCGCCGGGTTGCGTTTTTTCATGGGTGCGCGGGCAGGCGCGTTCGCCTGTCCCCCAAGGTGCCGACGGCCCGCGCGGGGCGCAAACTGGAAAGGCCCCGCTACCGGATCCCGACGGGGCCCTCTTGGTCCTGCGTCCGCATGAAGGCCTCGGCCGCCTCGGCCTCGATCAGCTTCGCCTCGGCCGGATCGTTGCCGGCCGCCATCGCCATCGCGGTGTCGTTCAGGTCCGCCATCTTCGAGAGGCGCTCCTCCTCCTTGAACGCCTCGAAGGCCGCCGGCGCGTTCAGGCTGAGGATGTTGCCGACCCGGAGGCCGGCATGCTCGCGGAAGGCGAGGTCGATCAGGCCGTCGTCGGTCAGCATGTCGTGGTCGGAGAAGCCGTTCACCCGGGAGCCGTGCACCACGAAGCTCGACAAGGTCGACTCCGGCAGGCGGGGGATCTCGTTCTTCGCCTTGTCGTTGGCCGCCGCGGCGGCGGTGGGTGGCAGCCTGTAGGGCGGGGCGTTAACCGCCAACTCGCCCGCCAGGGCCGGCGAGAGGGGCTGGCCGACCGGCTCCAGGCCCGCGTCGGGGTTCGCCATCGTCTCCTCGGGGTTGCGGGCCAGGATCAACTTGGAGGTGTCGACGGAACCCGCGGCGGCGGCCTGCTCGCCCGGCGAGGTCGAGTTCTGGGCCCCGGCGGGCCCCGCGGCCGCCAGGAGGACGATCAGGAGGATCGGCTTCGAGCGTTCCACAGCCACCTTGTAGCCCGGCGGCCCCCTTTGTTCCCGCGCGCCGGGGGCGAGCCCATTTGACCCCTGGGGGATCCTGCTGTCATGGTGGGCGACAACCCCATGTCCACCCCCGACGACCGCCGGCCCCGCATCCTCCTCCAGCAGATCGCCCGGCGCGTCATGGTCGCCCGCGGCCTCGATCCGGACTTTCCCCCGGCGGCCCTGGCCGAGCTGGCCGCGATCCACGGCCCGGCCACCCGGCCCACCCCGGCGACCCGCGACCTCCGCAGCCTCCTCTGGTGCTCGATCGACAACGACGACTCCCGCGACCTGGACCAGCTCTCGGTCGCCGCCGAGCTGCCGGGGGGCGCCACGAAGCTCCTGGTCGCCGTCGCCGACGTGAGCGGCCTGGTCCGCCTGGGCTCGGCCCTCGACGGGCACGCCCGGCAAAACACCACCTCCGTCTACACCGCCGGCGGGACCTTCCCCATGCTGCCCGAGCGGCTCTCGACCGACCTCACCTCCTTGGGCTTCCAGGCCGACCGGGTGGCCCTCGTCATCGAGATGGCCTTCGACCGCGGCGGCGCGATGACCGGGTCGGAAGTCTACGAGGCCCTGGTCAACAACCGGGCGAAGCTGGCTTATAACAGCGTGGCGGCCTGGCTCGAGGGGACCGGCCCGATCCCGACCGCGCTGGCCGCGGTCCCCGGCCTGCCCGCCAACGTCCAGCTCCAGAACCGCGTGGCCCAGCAGCTGCGGGCGCTCCGGCACCACCGCGGCGCCCTTTCGCTGGAGACGATGCAGTCCCGCGCCGTCTTCGAGGGCGACATCCTGCACGACCTGGTCCCGGAGCAGAGCAACATCGCCAAGAGCCTGATCGAGGAGCTGATGGTGGCGGCCAACGGGGTCACCGCCCGCTTCCTGGCGGCCCGGAAATTCCCCTCCGTCCGCCGGGTGGTCCGCACGCCGGAGAAGTGGTCCCAGATCGTCGAGCTGGCGGCCGGCAAGGGCGCCACCCTGCCCGGCCGGCCCGACGGCCGGGCCCTGGAGGGCTTCCTCCTTGGTGAGTTGCGGAAGGACCCGGAGAACTTCCCCGACCTCTCCCTCTGCGTCATCAAGCTCCTCGGCCGCGGCGAGTACGTGGTCGAGCTGCCCGGCGGCACGGTCGCCGGCCACTTCGGGCTGGCGGTCACCGACTACGCCCATTCCACCGCGCCCAACCGCCGCTTCCCCGACCTCATCATCCAGCGCCTGGTGAAGGCGGCCCTGGCCGGCGGCCCGCCACCCTACTCCAATGACGAGCTGGCCGCCCTCGCCCAGCACTGCACCGACCAGGAGGAGGCGGCGAAGAAGGTCGAGCGCCAGGTGGTCAAGTCGGCCGGCGCCATGCTGCTCGCCGGCCGGATCGGCCAGACCTTCGACGCCGTCGTCACCGGGGCGGCCGACAAGGGCACCTGGGTCCGCCTGCTGAGGCCGGCGGTCGAGGGCCGCCTCGTGCAGGGGTTCGAAAGGCGGAAGGTCGGCGACCGCCTGAAGGTCGTGCTGACGGTCGCGGACGCCGAGCGCGGGTACATCGACCTCGCCGCGCGCTGAGCGCGGCTCAGTGGGGCAGGAAGCCCTGGGCGAGGAAGACGATCCCGAGGACCCCGAAGGCGATGCTGACAAACCAGAACGGCCGCCGGTTGGTGAGGGCCGAGATGGCCCCGACCGCGATGGCGATCTGGAAGAGGGTGACGGCCCGCGAGAAGACGACGTGGCGGGCCAGGTGCTCCCCGGCGGACTGCTCCTTCTCGTTGGCCTCGGCCGTGAGGCCGTCCTGGTCCTTCTTGTAGTCGCTGACCTTCTGGCGGTCCTTGCCCGAGACCGGCCGGCCCTCGGCCTCGAGGAGCTCGATCTTCGAGCTGAGGACGGCGGCCTTGATGCCCTTGGCCTGGTAGTAGGCCCACTTGTCGGAGCTCTTGATCTGGTCGATCATCGCCTCGTTGGCGTGGTGGCCGGCCAGCAGCGAGCAGACCGCCGCCAGCCCGGCGAGCAGCGCCGACGTCAGCGCGACGCCGAGGGTCCACGGCGCCTTGTGGTGCGCGGCGTGGTGCTCCATATCCTCGTGCAGGTGCTCGGTCGGGACCTCGGCTTCTTCCATAGCATTCCTAGGAAGACGCGAAGGCACGCCCGGCCAAGCAAAAACGCGCGGCGGTCGGGGCACAAGAATGCCGGGCCCCGCAGTGGCGCGGCCCGGCATGGCGAAGGAATTCCGAATCCGGCCGCGGCCTGTCAGAAGTGGTAGCTCACGCCCGCCTTCAGGCCCCAGTCGCGGCTGCTGTACTGGTCCAGGGTCGCGGTGGCGGAGGCGCTCCACTGCCGCGTGAAGCGGTAGGTGGCCTTGACGCCGTAGTCCACGGTGTGGTCCGGGAAGTCGGCATAGGGCAGCTCGTGGTTGTAGAAGTGCGGCATCGCGTCGTACCCGATGAAGGGCG
>Ga0302196_10003267_pt1 | contig 14911 bp, 11 predicted proteins | sample II_Bog_N1_3_FD_198794 | JGI IMG/M metagenome (GOLD analysis project Ga0302196, IMG submission 198794) | Peat permafrost microbial communities from Stordalen Mire near Abisko, Sweden - II_Bog_N1_3 | ecosystem: Environmental > Terrestrial > Soil > Wetlands > Peat | place: Sweden: Abisko...
GCGCACGGACAGCCGGCGCCGCAGGGCCTCCAGCTCGCGTGCGAAGGCCGCGTCGAGGAGTTGCGACGCGGCCATCAGGCCAGCCGGGGAGGCTCGGAAGATCCTCCGACGGATGACGCCGCTGACGGGCCGACCGCGTCCGGAACGCGCGCGCTCGCGCGGGCCAGCGCCTCCTCCTCGGCGCGCAGCGCGGCGTCGGCGTGGGCGACCGCAGCGTCGTGCTGGGCAACGATGCGCGAGCACCGTCGTGCGGCTGTCGCGAGGAGCAAGAGACCCGCCATGCCCCACATGAACGCGCACGCGAGCCCGACCGGGATGACGGCGGAGGGCTCGCTCTTGCCGGCCTCCTTCAACATCGCGAAGACGTAGAAGGGGCTGGGGGCCGCGACCATGAGCCAGTCGTCGTCGTGCCGCGTGGACAGGACGCCACCGATCGCGGCGACGACCCAGGGGCCGGCCTGGATGAGCAACAGGATGGCCATCGTGATGAGCCTCGCCACCCAGGGAGCGTTCCCCCGCGCCCGGAGCGACGCCGTCAGTCCGACGACGAAGATGAAGAAGAGGGAGAGGTAGGTCGCGAACAGGAAGATCTGCTCGTCGCAGCTTGCCGGCGTGACGGACGAGTAGGCGGTGCCACTGGGGAACGCCTGTATGACGAAGACGTCGATGAAGGCGATGGCCCCCACGCCTGCGACGCCGACGAAGGCCACGAGGAGCGACGTCCTGGTCAGCCCTGGCCCGAAGAATCGCGCGACCGCGGAGGCGCCGTCGCGGTCCCAGTGAATGCGGACCCGCCGCGACGGGCCCGGCGGCTCCGCGGCGAAGAGCATCGCGCAGAACCCCGCGTACAGGCTGAAGGCTCCGATGCCGATGAGAGAGAGCACCATGCGCGTCTCGTCGACGGTCGCGAGCGCGCTCGGCACGGCGCAGGCGAGCGCCAGGAGAGGAGCCGTGACCGTGTACCAGCGCTTGAGACCCGTCGAGCGGTCCTCCGCCTCTCCCGTGAGATTCGCGATGGTCGCCTCGTAGAGGAACCAGGCCGGCACGAACATGAGCAGGAGCGGCAGCACGAAGAGGAGCAGGACGTACTCGAGGCCGAACGGCGCGCGCGTGTAAGCCAGGGGAAGCCAGATGGGCAATCCGGTGGGGACGTCCGACCAGAGCTCGTGGATCCCCATCGAGCAGGAGAACCCGAACGTGATGTAGAGGATCGGCCCCACGCAGATGGCGAGCATCAGCGTCACCACGATGGCGCCACGCAGGCTCGACATGAGCGAGCTCACGCCGAGGCCGAACGCCACCGACAGCGCGGCGAGCACGAACAGGAAGACGAACGCGACCACGACCTCCGTGGCCGTGACGCCGCCGAAGAGAAACGAGAGCGCCCCGACGGGCGCCAGCACGACGATGTAGAGCCCGATGGTCGTGTACGCGGCGAAGAACTTCCCGCGCGTGATCTGCTTCGGAGTCAGCCCGGTGAGGAGCACCGCCTCCCAGGTACGGCCCTCGCGCTCGGAGGCGATGCTGTTCGCCGCGACGGCGGGCCCCACCAGGGTGACGACGAAGTACGCGATCGAGAAGAAGACCTGGAAGAGGATGCCGCCCAGGCTCGCGGGTGAAGCCTCGCTCGAGGCGGCGATGCCGCCGATCGAGCACATGAGGAGCGAGATGAGGAGCGTCAGCGAGAAGAGGATCCAGGGTGTCCGACCGAGGCGCGCCGCCTGGCGCATCTCGCGCATCCAGATCGCGTTGGGCTCGCGCGTGACGCGGTCCCAGAGTCCCCGGAGCCCTCTCCGCGGCAACCCGCTCGGGGGAGCCTGGGACAGGGGTGATGCGCTGGCCGTCACTGGACCTCTCCCTTCGTCACCTCGAGGAAGATCCGCTCGAGCTCGTTGCGCTCCGGCTCGACCCCCACGACGGGGACGCCCGCCATGACGGTCGCTCTTACGATCGTCGCGAGGCTCTGCTCGTCGCCGGAGTACGTCACCACGACCGTTCCACCCGGCCCCGGCCCGACCCGGGTGACGCACGGCATGCCGTTCAGCGCCGCGACGACGGCGTCGCCCGGCGCGAGCACCTTGAGCTTGGCTGTCTTCAGCGGCTGGGCTGGCTGCGGAGCCGGCTGCCGGAGGGCCAGCTGGCCCGCGACCTGCGGCGAGGCGTCGGCGAGGATGGGCGGCTGCGAAGCCTGGGCGGCCGCTGCCTCGAGCCGGCGTGCGATGTCGTGGATCGGCCCGGCGACCACGAGCCGCCCGCGCTCGAGGATCGCGACCGACGTGCAGACGTCGGCGAGCTCCGTGAGGATGTGGGAGGAGAGGAAGATCGTCTTGCCCATCCCGCGGAGCTCTACGAGGAGATCCCTGATCTCGATGCGCGCGCGGGGATCGAGGTCGCTCGCGGGCTCGTCGAGCACGAGCACCTTGGGATCGTGGAGGAGCGTCCGCGCGAGCTGCAGCCGCTGCTTCATGCCCTTGCTCATCGTGGCGACGAGCTTGTCCCCGAGCTTCGTGAGGTCGGTCAGCTCCATCACGGCGTCGACCACGGCGTAGCTCGTCCCGGCGGTCGGGATGCGGTAGGCGTCGGCGAAGAACTCGAGGTACTCGCGAACCGTGACGCGCTCGTAGACGCCCGCGTGGTCGGGCATGTAGCCGATGATCTTGCGCACGGCGGCGGGATCGATCGTGACGTCGTAGCCGTCCACCTCGACGCGGCCGGCGAGCGGCTCGAGCAGCGTGGCCATGACGCGGATCGTAGTCGTCTTGCCGGCGCCGTTCGGTCCGATGAAGCCGAAGATCTCCCCCTCGCCCACGTCGAAGCTCACGTCGCGGAGGACGTCGTACCGCCCGAAGCGGTGCCACAGGTGCCGGACGCGGATCGCCGGACGCGCGGGCGGTGCCGTCTGCATGGTCATCGCGTCCCTCCCGAGCCCACGACCCGCAAGAGCGTCCGATCGCGTTCGACGGACAGACCCGAGTCCTTCGCGCGGCCCCCGCCGGAGACGATCTCCGCGAGCACGACCGGCGCGTCGTCCGGCAGCCAGTCCACGTCGTTGCCCGCGGCGTTCTCGATGGGGCGCCATTCGTCGCGGAGCCGCTCGTAGGTCGCGGGGTCGAGGAGCGTGCCCAGCTGCGCGGCGTCGAGCGGATGAACGACGCGGCCCCCCGCGACCGTCGAGCGCCGGCTCGTGACGCGGCCCATGGACCTTCCCTTGGCGGAGCTGATCGTGGCCCCGTCGGCGACCTCCGCGAAGTACACGAGGTCGTTGCCGGGCGCGTACACGACGAGGTCGCGGAGCGCGTGCCCCGTCCGGTTCACGACGTCGACGCCGCCGTCGGGCCCCGCCAGCACCGTGAGGCCAGAGCCCAGCTCCGAGAAGCCGTCCTCCACGACCACCACCGTCTCCCAGGGGAGCGACGTCAGGCTCTCGAGCACACCCCCGTTGCGGTCGATGCGAAAGACCCGATGCTCGCGCGACGACGACTCGTCGCTCGTCACGTCGAGGACGCACGTCGCGTCCGTCGTCGGGATCGACATCGAGTGGGCCTCGCTCGTGAAGAACCCGCGAAAGCGACGTATCGACCCCCGCGAGACGCCCGCCCCCGCCTCGATCAGCGACAGGTGCCTCGCGCGGCCGCGCCACCCCTTGCCGGCAAGCCCGATGAGGACCACGGCCGCGAACGTCGCCGCGCTCCAGACCGGAGCCCACTTGAGCGGGCTGAGCGGGCTGCCCCGCTTGCCCGCCCTGAGGAAGGTGATCGGCCCGGCGACGATCGAGTAGAGGACGAGGAGGATCGCCGCGATGCCCAGCGCGGGCCGGAAGTTCTCGTTCGGATCGAGCGAGCGGCGGACGTCGTTGAGCTGGTAGGTCGACGGCGTAACCAGGCCCTGGCGGTACACGTTGACCGCGCGCCGGTCCCACGCGTGCGCCACGAGGTCCACGAGGCGCGCTTGCACCCACGGGTCGTCGACGGCCGGGCTCGCCGCAGGATCGAACGCGAGCAGGTGCACCTCGCCCGTGCCGTACGTCGCCGACGCCCCGTACCGGCTCGCGTGGAGGTTGCCGCCGGCGTAGCCGACGAGGCGACCGCGCACGGCGGCGGAGGGACCGATGAGCGCCGGGGGTGCCTTCGGGGTCGGACGGGTCTCCTCGTCGGGTGGCGGCGGGGGGGCGCCGAAGGGATGCGAGGACGGCGCCGGCGCCAAGGCAGGGAGCGTGAGGAGCACGGGCGGGGCCTCCGCCGTGGAGACGGTGCCGCCGGCGAGCGCCGTCAGCGTGGGGCCGCGCAGGTCCTCCGGCCTCGTGGGAACGACGGCGAGCGTCCCGCCCGAAAGGACCCAGTCGACGAGCGCGTCGAGAGGCGCTGCCTCGAGGCGGGCGAGCGCGTCCGAGTGAATCAGGACGACCGTGGCGGAGGCGTACGCAGCGGCGTGCTCCGGGAGGATGGGGTCGCCGGTCGTGCCGTCGAACGCGGCGACGCCCACCGTCAACGCCGCCGGAGTCGACCCCCCGTAGCCACCGCCGCCGGGACTCCACGTCGTCGGGATCGTGATGTTGCGAAGCACGAGCGAGAGCCGCGAGGGCTCGTCGACGTCGACGAGGACCGGCGCCACGGCGCCGTTCACGTTCACGGTCATGGTCGCGAGCTTCGCGCCGCCGTCGCCGACGGCCGTGACCGTCAACGTGGCAGGCTGGTACGGGTAGCCGTGGGTGGGCACGTGGACGATGACGCTGCGACCCGGGGGGACGTTGAACGGCGCGCGGGTCGTGAACTCTTGCTCGTGGCCGTACGACATCGAGCTCACGAGCTCGAGGTCGCCCTTCACGGAGGATGTCGCGCCGTTGTCGAGGCGCGCGACGATCTCCGTCCAGCCGTACCCGGTCGCCGCGTCGTGTCCGAAGATGGGCGACGCGTTCAAGCCGAACGCGGCGGGGCCCGGCTTCGGTGGATCGGCCGACGCCGTCATCGCCACGAGCAGCGTGGAGGCGGCACCGACGACGGCGGCGATGGTCCGGCGTCTCACGGGGCCTTTCCTGCGCGCTCTGCGTCGACGTTGGCGGGCCGCGTCGGTACGGCGGCGAGCAGCGCATCGATCACGGAGTCCGTGGTGATGCCGTCCGCCTCTCCCTCGAAAGATCGGATCATGCGATGTCGCAGCGCCGGCTTGGCCACGTTCGCGATGTCGCCGAAGGAGACATGCGCCCGGCCCTCGCACAGCGCCACGGCCTTCGCGGCGAGCACCAGCGACTGGGCGCCGCGAACGCCCGCGCCGTACCGCAGGGCGCGCTTCGCCACGTCCGGCGCGTCCGCCGCGGTCGGGTCGCTCGCACGGACGAGCCGGGCTGCATACCGCGCCACCGGGTCGGCGACCGCCACGTCGCGGCACATCGCGCGGAGCGACAGCACCTCCTTTTGACCCAGCACCCGCGGCGGCGCTTCCTGGGCCCGGCCGGTCGTTCGGGTCAACACCTCGCAGAGCTCGTCCTCGGTGGGATTGGGCACGAGCACCTTCAGCAAGAAGCGGTCGAGCTGCGCTTCGGGCAGCGGGTACGTCCCCTCCATCTCGATCGGGTTTTCTGTGGCGAGCACGAAGAACGGCTCCTCGAGCGCGTGCCTCACGCCCGCGATGGTGACCGCGTGCTCGGCCATCGCCTCCAGCAGGGCCGACTGCGTCTTCGGGGTCGCGCGGTTGATCTCGTCTGCCAGGACGATCTGGCCGAAGATGGGCCCCTTCTGGACCTGGAACAGGCTCCCGGCAGCACGCTGGGTGGGGTCCATCACGAGGACGTTGGTGCCCACGACATCGCTCGGCATCAGGTCGGGCGTGAACTGGATCCGGGAGAACTTGAGCTCCAGGCACTGGGAGAGCGTTCGCACGAGCAGCGTCTTGCCGAGACCCGGAGCACCCTCGAGCAGCACGTGGCCGGCGGCGACGAGCCCCCACATGACCTGATCGACGACCGCCCCTTGCCCGACGACGACCTTGCCGATGGCCTGCCGCAGCACGCCGACGGCCTGGGACGCCTGCTTCAACTGGGCCTCGAACGCGCTGTCGGTCATCTCAGTTCCTGTTCTCTTGCCTGGGGGCGCCGCAAATGGGACGAAGGACCGCCGAAGCTAGCGTCTTCGCGAGCCCACGTCGTCGGGTCACGGCTGAAAGTACTGGCGGACGTGGTCTCGGTATTCCGCCGGGACATCGCTCCGCTCCACGCCGTCGACCTCGCTCGGTCCGACGATGCCGAGATCGCCGGTGCCCCGCGCGTTGGCCGTGCCTCCTGCCTTGCCGGCCGTGTACGTGGTCACCGCGCCGGGCATCGCCGCGCTCTTGTTGAGCGGGCCCTTGGCGCGGCTGCGGAGCGTGTCGCCCGCGACGGCGTCCGTCTTGCCCACGTGACTCCCCGTTCCCGTGTCGTGGCTGCCTCCACGCCCGGCGCCGTCCCCGCCCGGACCGCCGTTGCCAGGTGTGGGGATGCCCCCTTGCCCCTGGCCCTGCCCTTCGCCCTGGCCCTGCCCTTCGCCCTGGCCCTGCCCTTCGCCCTGGCCGGGCCCATTTCCTTCGCCCCGCTCTCCCGGGCCCTGGCCGGGCTGCCCTTGGCCCTGCCTCCCGACCTGTCCTTCGGTCCCCGCCGCCCCGCGCTGGGCGTCGTCGAGCGCCTGCTGACGCCTCGACTCGTCGGTCGAGTCGTCTTCCTTTGCCATGTCCCTGAGCTCGTCCTCGAGCCGCTTCTGTCCCTCCGGGGTCGACAGATCGTCCGCGAGGTCCTTCTGCGCGTCCGAGTCCGCTTGCGGCGTTCCCTTGGCGCCCGCCTGCTGCCGGAGCTTCTTCGCCAGGCGCGCGCGCTCCTCCGGGGTCAGCTTCTCGAGCGCCCGGCTCATGGAGTCTGCGAGCTTGCGCGCCGCCTGGTCGCTTCCCTCGCGATCGAGCGACTCGCTCTCGCTCTGCAGATCGTCGGTCGACTCCCCCGCCGCCTTCATGGCCTCCTCGAGCTCGCGGAGCAGGTCCGCCCGCTTTCCGCGCGCTTCGGTCGCCCGCTTCTCGCCCTCGAGGGCCTGGGCGACGTCGGGCGCGCCGTTGTGCTTTGCGGCCTCCGCAGCCTCCTCGAGCGCTTGCTTCGCGCTCTGGCGATCCGACGCCTCGCGCTCGTTGGCGAGCTTCTCCATCTGCGCGTCCATCGTCGTGAGATCGTGATCGCCGAGCGTCTTCGCCGCGCGCTTGGTCGCGTCGTGCTCTTCGAGCTTCGCGACCGCGCTCTCGAGGCCCGCCCTGTGCTGGCCCTCGCCGAGCGAGAGACGCTCGGCGGCGATGGCGTCCCGGAGGCGCGCAATCTTGTCCTCGGCGTCCCGCTTCTCCATCCCGGCCACGAGCTGCTGCTTCAGCTTGTCCGCATCCTTCGCGATCTTGTCGAGACGACCGCGCTGCGCTTCATCGCGCGCGTCGAGCTGCGCGAGGGCGGTCGCCTTCTCCAGACCGTCGACCTGCGCGAGCTGCACGCGGGCGGCGCCCGGCGGCTCCACGTGGAGCGGAGCGGGCGGCATGGGGGCGCGGGCGATGAGCAGCATCGCCGCGGCGGCCACCGGCGCGATGGAGTGCACGGGCTTGAGCAGCCTCGGCCGCGCACCGCGTGCCTCACCCGATGCGAGCACCGCCGTCGCGTTGGTCACCACGACGAGCACCGCCGAGTCTGCTGCTTCCGGCTCGTTCGCCTGGCCGCCCGCTTCGCCGCGGGCCTGGAGCTCGACGGCCGTGGTGATCGCCTCCTCGCTCGCCAGGTGATCATCCAGATAGAGGGCGACGTCCGTGTCGCTCCACCGCCGACGGCGGGCGATCGAGAGCCCCACGAGCAGCCCCCCCAGCGCGCCGGCCCCCGCCGCCCCCGCGTAGCGCCGCGCCGATCCTTCGCGCGCCCGCCACGCGACGGCGACCCCGAGCGCGGCGATGAGCAAGCCTACGGAGGCCCCGGTCAACGCCCGGCGCAGCGCGAGCCGACCACGCACCCGGCGGGCGCTGCGGTCGAACACCGACTGAAACGTCACCTGCATGCGCTGGGGTCTCTCCATCGACGGCTGACACGAGCTCAACGGCTACACCGCGCATTGTAGTCCGGGACCGCAGCGGGCACCGACCCTTCCGTCGACCCCAACGGATGACAGTTCTTGGGCCCGCCGGGCACGCGAGTACGGCCTGGCCCTACACGCCTGGTGCATCGCTCCCTGGATCGCCGGACCTCCGCCTGCTGCCACCGGCCCTCAAGAAGCCCGGATACCCGCGGCCCCATGGACAGGCGCTAACCACACGTTTCCAAACACAATTGACTCCGGGCAAGGCCACCCGAACGGGTGGCGCGCCAGCTGCATGGCAAGCGGCACCCAGTTCTGGACCAGCTTCGCGGAGGCACCCGTGCTCCCTTTCACGAAACGCAACGCACGTCCCGCAGACGAAGACTCGGAAGTGATCCGCACCGCGGAGATCGAGGTTCTTCGGTCCAAGTCCGCCTACCGTGCCCAGCCCCCGCGCGCTCGCTCCATGAGCTCGTCCTCGGACGAGGAGCTCACGCGGGTCGCGCCGGGACGCAAGCCCGCCGCCACGCCGCCCGCGTCGGTCCGTCGCCCCTGGTCCCCTGCCCCGGCCGTCGCCGCGGGTCTGGGCTCCGTGCGCGAGGACGCCGAGACGCTCGTCCGTGCGAGCGCGAGCATGTCTCCGTTTCCCTCGGCGCGGGTCGCGGCCGGCCGAAGGGCGGATCAGCCGCTCTCGCCGGACTCGATTCCCCCGGTCGCTCTGTGCGCGCCGTCGCGGGCCGGAACCGTCATCACGCCGCGTCCCCGCACACCGGGCCGCCCCACGGCGATCTGGGCGGCCGCGCTCGTGGCGATGGGCGTCTTCGCCGGCCTCGCTTCGTCCGTGCTCGCACGTGGCGACGCCGACTCGATCGTGGACGCCACGGCGTCGTTCGTCGATCCCGCGCGCGCCGGCAGCACGCACACGGCTTCGGCAGCCGCCGTGGGGCAGCTGGCGGTCGCCATGCCCGTCGTCATGAGCGCGCAGTCGCCCGCTCCCCAGCCGGCCCCGGTCGCGCCCGTCCCGGGGGCCGAGCGGACCGTCGCGCCGGCCGATCTGCCGGTCGCGCCCGCTCCCGTCGCGGCGGTCCGCGCCCACCTTCCTCCGGTTGCGTACGCCGCGCCCGCCAGGGCGGTCGCCCACCACCCCGCGAAGCCGGTTCCGCGGGCTCCGGCGGAAGCCAAGGTAGCGGCGAGCGAGCCGAAGACCGCGCCGGCGAAGGCGGCACCCAAGGCTGCCCACGCCCACAACGACGAGGACATGGTGGAGAGCGCGTCTGCGGCGGACGCCCTCGCCCGCGCGCAGCTCGAAGCCGCGCTCCGCTGAGGAGCACAGGGCCGGTGCGACCCCGGCGACGACGGCAAGACGTTGTCGGGACACGTGCCGTCGACTAGGCTCGGCCCCGATGAGCGACGACAGCCAGGAGCCCAAGGGCTTTCACTACTATTACCGCGGGGTCGCCCCGCTCAAGATGCCCTTCACCGAGGCGGCGTTCATGGTGATCGTGACGTTCGCGCTCGTCGTGGCGTTGCCGGCCGCGATCGCCGGCATCTTCTGGGGCATGGCGCAGCTCGGGGGGACGTGGGGCGGCGGGCACTGACGCCAGCGGCAGGCGCACGCGCAGTCGCCGTGGCGATGCTGGCGTCGTGCATGGGCTGGGGGCACCGCGCGCACGCCGGCGAGCCGACGGCCGCCGAGATCGCGACCGCGCGGGAGCTCTTCGCCCAGGCCGAGAAGGACGAGGACGCCGGGCAGTGGGCGGCCGCCCTCGAGAAGCTTCGCCGCGCGGGCAGCGTTAAGGTCACCCCCGGGATCCGATTCCACGTCGCGCTCTGCGAGGAGCAGCTCGGGCAGCTCGTCGCCGCGCTGGGAGACTACGCGGCCGCCGAGGCGCAGGCGCGCGACGAACGAAGCAAGGACGTCCTCGACGCCCTGAGCGAGCCGATGGCGGCCCTGCGGGCGCGGGTCCCGACCCTCACGGTCAACGTCCCAGCGGACGCGCGTGACGCAACGGTCACGCTCGACGGCGCGCCGCTGGCGAGCGCGACGTGGGCGACGGCGATGCCGGTCGAGATCGGGACCCACACCATCGTGGCCAAGGCCCGCGCACGAGCGACGTTCTGGGCGAGCGTCACCACCGCCGAGCACGAGGCGAAGGTCGTGAACGTCGTGCTCGCCGCGGCGGAGGTCTCCGCGCCTCCCCTGCCCGCTCCGGCGCCGGCTCCCGCTCCTGAGCCCTCGCCTCCGCGCACCGCCGCGGTGCTCGCGAGCCTGGGCGGGGTCGTGCTCGTGGGCGCGGGCGTCGCCTCGTTCCTCGTCGCCGGCAACAAGCAATCGAACGCGGAGACCCAGTGCAAGCTCGTCGTGTCGTGCGACGATCTGAAGGGCCCGATCCGCACGTTCGACTGGCTCGCGCTCGGCGCATGGATAGGAGGGGCCGCCGCGGGAGCGGTGGCGATCGTGCTGTGGGCGTCGCCCGCGCCGGTCCCGCCGGGGTCGGCCCCTGGCGAGCACCCCGGATCGCAGCCAGGAGCGGCGCTGCTCGTCGGCCCCGGCTCCCTCGCGGTCCGCGCGAGCTTCTGAGCCAGCACGAGCGGAGACGAGCGGCCCCAGACGTGGGTGACGCGTGAAGCGCGCCGACGTTTCGGTGACGAACAGCCGACCGCGCAGAAACAATGGGAGCTCATGCGCGATGCACCGTTGCATCGGCGAAACCTTCGGAGCAGCTTCCCCATCGTCATGCAACCCGGTGCGCTGGTGCTCCTGGTCGATCCGCAGCTGCAGTCGCGGCACGGCCTCTGGCGATGCTTGAGCGAACCCTTCGGGGTGATCGAGGCGACGACCGCCCGCGGCGCGACGCGCTGGATCGACGAGCGGCCGGACATCGACGCGCTCGTGGTGGAAGACGACCTTCCGGACGGACGCGGCGCCGATCTGGCAGCCTCGCTCGCGGCGCGAGAGCACCCGCTCGCGAAGCACACGATCGTGATGACGCGGGCGCGCCCCCAGCCGGCCGGCGGCATCACCGTCGTCGAGCGGGGGGACCTTCGCGCGGTGATGAGCACCCTCACGAGCTGGTTCGCCGTGCGTGACCTCCCGCAGGCCCGCCGCCTCGGGGAGGTGTGGAGCCGCCTCCCGTCGCGCATCGCCGCGCTGCGCCCCCGGTCGTAGCGGCGTGTCCCCCTCCGCCCGAGGCGGTAGAGCGGGAAGAGGTGCCACCGCGAGCACGCACGGGCCCTCGCAGCGCGCCGACATTGCTCCACTTTCGATGTCCCCGTTCGGGGGGCTCTGGCAGGGTTGCGTATGGCCGGCGCGGCGTCTACGCTATGTAGGTTCAAGCATGCGTACCGGCTCACCTCTACCCTTCTTCGCGCTCTGCGCCGTGAGCTCGGTGTCGATGGGGTGCTCGGCGAACCTCGCCGGCCCGGACGCCGTCGACGCAGACTCGACCTCGCCGGCGTCCGCCGTGGTCGTCGTGGAGCGCGTCGTCGGCGCCGGCGACGCGCAGGCGAGCGCGGTCGCCCGCTTCGTTCGCATGCGATCGGGAGCCGTGGACGAGGATGCCCTCCGCATGGTCGGCGCGACCGTGGACTTTCCTGCGCTGGGAACCTGCGCGACCGCCGCCGCTCTGAAGCGACCGGGTACCGCGCGCGCCGCCGACCTGCTCGACGTCGGCGCGATGTCGCTCGAAGCGAACGGCGTCCGCACGAGCCTCCAGACCCGCCAGCTCCCCGACGTGGTCGATCTCCTCTCCGGGGTCGTCTACGCGACGCCCGCCGGCAACGAGGCAGCCCTTCCCCAGAGCGCGGTGTACGTGCTGCGCGCAGCAGGCGCCGCCGACCTCGACGTCGCCCCCTTCGCCGTGACGGCAAGCGCCCCCGCGGAGCCGACCACGGTGCGCATCGGAGGCCAGGACACCGCGGAAGCTGCGGCCATCACCCTCGCGGCAGGTTCGTCGGTCGAGGTCACGTGGGAGGCAGGAACGCCCGAGGATCTCGTCTACTTCGACGTGGGCGGCGAGCCCGAGCCCACGGCCGTGCGCTGCCTCTTCACGGACAGCGGGCGGGCCACGCTGAGCTCCGCCGCGTTCGCGGACTCGTGGACGACGGGCACCATCGCGATTCACCGCCTCCACCGAGAGCCGTTCCGGGTGAAGGGAATCGAGTCCGGCGAGGTTCGGTTCGACTTTGCGCGGGTCGTGACGTTCACCCGCTTGTAGTTGGCTCGGCTCTGGTGGCAGCGCGCTCTGCAAAGCCAGCCTCGGTCGCAAGCCGTCGCCACAGCGCGGCTGCCTGCGCGAGCGTTGCCCTCCTTCTGACGTCGGCGCTCGCCGTCGCGCAGGCGCCTGCCCCTTCGGCGGCTCGGCACCCCGCCAAGCCCCCGCCACACGCCGCGAAGCCGCCGTCGCGCTACGCGGGCTACGTCCGCACCTGGCACACGCCCGATCCCGCGAGGAGCGCTCCCCTCGACGCGACCGGCCGGCCGATGCTCGCCCTCTACTCGCTCAACACGAACGACCGCATCACCCTGACGGCCGCCACCGACCACGGAGACTTCGCGGCGAGCGACCTCGATCGCGCGGCGTTCGTCCTGCGCGAGCCTTCGTCGGGCAACCAGCATCCCGTGGAGCCCCGCCTCCTCGACCTCGTGTACCGCGTGCAGACGCACTTCCAGGCGCAGGAGATCCGCATCGTCTCCGCCTACCGGACGCCGCACAGAGGCAACGGCAGCAACCACGGCAAGGGGCGCGCGATGGACCTCGTGGTGCCCGGGGCGTCCGACGAGGACGTCGCAAAGTTCGCGCGCGAGCTCGGCTTCGTGGGCGTCGGCGTGTACCCGACGAGCGGCTTCGTCCACGTCGACGCGCGCGACCGCAGCTACTTCTGGGTGGACCAGAGCGCGCCCGGGAGGAAGAACCGCGAGCGCGGAATCCTCGGCGACCTCGCGAAGGCGAGCGATCGCGACGCAGCGACGCGCGGCGAGAAGGCGCTCGGCCCGCTGTTTCTTCGCCCCGACGTGGACGCCGCGGTGCGCGCCGGAGCCACTTCGACGACCCCGGCCGCGGACGACGACGACGACGACGAAACGATCGGGATGTAGCGTGGACGACGAGGTCGCACGGCTCGTACGCGAGGAGCGACTGGTAGCGGCCGCCGAGCTCGCGAGCTCGCGGGGCGACCCGCGGACGGCGTCGGAGCTGTTCGAGCGCGCGTGCGACTGGATCCGCGCGTCCTCGGCCGCGATGGCGGCGGGCGATCCCTCGCGTGCGCTCCTCCTCGCCGTCGAGGGCGCGGACGACACGGCGGCGCTCGCGGCGCTCGGACCGGCGGTGGCCGAGCCAGGCCGGGGGGAGCGCGTCGCCGACCAGCTCGCGCGTCGCGGACGGCACGCGTGGGCGGCGCGCGTCTACGAGGCCGGAGGAAAGCGCGCGGACGCGGCCCGCGAGTGGGAGCGCGCCGGCGAGGCGGTCCGCGCCGCGACGCACCTCGACGCGGCCGGCGATCCCGTCGGCGCGGCGCGCGTGCTCGAGGCGGCGCAGCGCCGCGAGCCTCAGCGGTGGGAGCTCTACGTCGCGCTCGGCCGGCTCCTCTTCCGCTACGGCAAGGCCGAGGCAGCGGTGCGGGCGCTCCAGAAGGTGCCGAACGACGCCCCGGAGCACCGCGCCGCGCTCACCCACCTGGTCCTCGCCCTCGACCGCATCGGGCTCGCGCAGGCGCGCGCCGAGGCGCTCCAGGCGCTGCAGGCGGCCGGCGGCCCCCTGGCGGACGACAGCGAGGCCGCCCCCGCGTCGACCACCGCCAAGCGACGTATCTTCGGCCGCTACGAGGTCATCCGCGACGTGGCCTCCACCGCGACCGCGCGCGTCCTCGAGTGCACCGACCCCGTCCGCGGCGAGCACGTCGCCATCAAGATCCTCGCCGCCTACGACGCGCGCGGCGGCGGGCGCGACGCCCTCTCGCGGTTCGAGCGGGAGGTGCGCGTGCTCGGCGCGCTCGAGCATCCGAACGTCGTCCCGCTCCGCGACTACCTGCCGGAGGGCCCGGCGCTCGTGCTCGCGTGGATGAGCGGAGGCACGCTCGAGGCGCGCCTGACGGCTGCGGGACACGAAGGCGTCGGGCTCGCCCCCGCGCGGGCCGTCGAGATCGCGACCGCGGTGCTGAGCGCCCTCGGGGAGGCGCACAGGCTCGGGGTGCTCCACCGCGACATCAAGCCCGCCAACGTCCTCTTCGACGACGCAGGCGTCGCGCGCCTCGCGGACTTCGGTGTTGCGCACCTCGGAGATCTCTCGGCGACGGCGACCGCGGGCGTCTTCGGCACGCTCGCGTACATGAGCCCGGAGCAGCGCGAGGGTCGTCCGGCCACGGTGCTGAGCGACCTCTTCGGCGTGGGGGTCATGCTCTTCGAGATGCTGACGGGCGAGCGTCCCTTGCCGAACGAGCTGCCTCGCCTGCGCCCGAGCGGGCTGCACAAGGATCTCGACGCGCGCCACGACGCGGCCGTGCTTCGCCTCTTCGCGATCGACCCCGCGGCTCGCCCGACCGACGCCTTCGCCGCGAGGAAGGAGCTCTCCGCGCTGCCCTGGCCGAGCACGATCGAGCCAGCCGCGCCGCGGCCCGAGTCCCTCCACCCCGAGAGCATCCGCCCGCGCGGGACGCGCCTCGAGGCGGGCCCGGACGGACAGGCGCTCGACCTCTGGATCGGGCGCCGCGTCGAGCGGGTGCCGCTCAGCGAGCGCTCGCTCGTGCGCGCGGGGGCGTTCGCGCGGGCGGGCCACCGGGGGCTTCAGTCCGTCCTGCGGGTGGACCGCGCGGCGGGTGAGATCTGGCTAGGGGCGCACGGGCCGCCGCTCGCGAGG
>Ga0302196_10003268_pt1 | contig 14909 bp, 18 predicted proteins | sample II_Bog_N1_3_FD_198794 | JGI IMG/M metagenome (GOLD analysis project Ga0302196, IMG submission 198794) | Peat permafrost microbial communities from Stordalen Mire near Abisko, Sweden - II_Bog_N1_3 | ecosystem: Environmental > Terrestrial > Soil > Wetlands > Peat | place: Sweden: Abisko...
GCGGTGCCCCGGGTGGTGGCCCGGGTCAACGATCCCCGCAACGAATGGCTGTTCACTGACGCCTGGGGTGTGGATGTCTCGGTGTCCACCCCACGCATGCTGTGTTCGCTGATCGAGGAGGCCGTCACCGTCGGCGATCTGGTGCGGCTGATGGAGTTCCGCCGGGGTCAGGCCAACCTGGTCGAGATCACGCTGCCCGACGACACGCCGTGGGGCGGCAAACCGGTGCGCAGACTCCAGCTGCCGCGCGACACCGCGCTGGTGACGATTCTGCGCGGGCCGCGGGTGATCGTGCCGGAACCCGACGAGCCCCTGGAAGGTGGCGACGAGTTGCTGTTCGTCGCGGCCACCGAGGCGGAAGAGGATCTGAGCAAACTGTTGTTGCCCAGCGTCGAACCGATCCCCGACTAAGCGCGGCTGGTGTCGATGTCGGTCTCGGCTTCGGCGGTGGCCGCCGGGCCGGCCGTCGGACCGGCCTCGGCGTCGGGAAGGGCACGCTGAACGACCTTGATCGCCGCGTAGGTCGCCAGTGCCGCCACCGCGGTCAGCGGCCAACCCATCCCGAGCCGTGCCACCCCTAGCCAGCCGGTCTTATCCGCGTCGTAGAGCAGCCGCTGGACCACGAACCGGGCGCCGAATACCAGCACCCAACCCAGCGTGGCGATGTCGAACGCGTGCACCGCGCGGGGCACGTCGCGCCAGGCGCGATCAACCCCGCTGGCCCAGCTCCAGACGTAGCCGACCAGGGGCCGGCGGAACAGCACCGACACCGAGAAAGCCACCGCCCACAGCAACGACATCCAGATGCCCAGCAGAAAGTAACCTTTGGACTGTCCCATCAGGTAGGCGATCAGCGCGCAGACGGCGACGCCGAAGAAGCCCGAGAATGCCGGTTGCGTGGATTCTCGCCTGATCAGGCGCAACAGCAATACCAGCGTGGCCACCCCAAGCGCGGCGCCGATCGCGGGCTGCAAACCCAAGAGGCCGTTGGCCATCACGAACGTCAGCACGGGCAGCGACGAGTAGATGACCCCACTCACCCCGCCCAACTGCGCCAGCAGGCGCTCTGGGCTAGTGCGATCGGCGGTTTGGTCGGGCAGACTCAACGCTGAATTTCGTAATGCGGGTTGTAAATGGCTTTACTGCCGTTCTCCAGCTTGCCCAGGCGACCCCGGACCCGCAGGGTACGTCCCGAGTCGATGCCCGCGATCCGGCGCTGACCCAGCCAAACCAGGGTGACGGTGTCGCTACCGTCGAACAACTCGGCGCGGACTCCGCCCGCGCACCCTTTGCCGTTGCACTCCACGCTGCGCAGGGTGCCCACCATCGTGACCTCCTGGCCACGCTCGCAGTCGATCACACGCTGCGCGCCGGTGAGCGCGACCTCGTCGGACAACTCCTCGGAGTCGCGCTGGTCCGGGTCCTCCGTCAAACGACGGGTGAGCCGGCGCAAATAACCTTGGGCCCCCATGGCCACTCCTGACACTGCGTGATGCAGCTATCGGCGCTTCAATATGCCAACGGCCACCGTAGACCTGTTGGTTCCCGGGCGCTACACGGATCACTGTGATGTTGGAGGCAAAAATGTGGTGTGGGAATCGATAATCTGGCGTTTGGATTCGAGCTTGAAAGTTGGAGAAGTCCTGCGCGAACGGCAATATCGAGAGGTGGCTGTCGATCTGCGCGGTGTGAGGACCGTGTTGTTGCCCGGAACCGGATCCGACGACCACTACGTCCGTCACGCGTTTTCCCGTCCGGTGCGCGCGGTCGGCGGGGTGCTGGTGACGCCGCCGCCGGACCCGGACCGGTTGATCGACGGCTACCTGTCCGCCCTGGACGACGCCGCCCGCGCAGGTCCGATCGGCGTCGGCGGCGTTTCGATCGGTGCCGCGGTGGCGGCGGCGTGGGCACTGGACCATCCGGCTCAGGTGGTCGCCGTCCTGGCTGCGCTACCGCCCTGGACCGGGGCGCCCGGATCCGCGCCTGGAGCGCTCTCGGCGCGCTATACGGCCGCCCGGCTGCGTGCCGATGGGTTGACGGCGACGACCGAGCAAATGCGCGCTTCCAGCCCGCCCTGGCTGGCCGGGGAGCTGACCCGCTCTTGGCATGCTCAGTGGCCGAAGTTGCCCGACGCCATGGAGGAAGCGGCCGCCTTCGCCGCGCCGAGTTGCGCCGACCTGGCCCGGCTCGCCGTGCCTCTGGGGGTGGTGGCCGCCGTGGACGATCCGATTCACCCGCTACAGGTCGGTGTCGATTGGGTGAGCGCCGCGCCGCGCGCCGCCCTGCGGACGGTGACGCTGGACGAGATCGGCGCGGACACCGCCGCGCTGGGTGCCGCCTGTCTGGCCGCCCTCGCCCTCGCTTGATCGCTTCTGGACGAGCTAGCCGCCGGTCGTGGTGCGCAACTGCTGCATCGCCGATCCCTCGGCGCTGCGACGGGCGGCCGGCTCGTCGGACGGCTGTTGCTCGGCTTCGGCTGGTCCAGAGGCCTGTTGGGTGGCCGCGGCCTCGCGTAGCTGTTCGGCCATCGGCTCGGGCAGCTGCACCGGCAACGGCGTCCGCACCGGTAGCGGTGTGTCATCACGGCGAACCACGGTGTCAGCCAACGCCGTGCGAGCTTCCTCGTTCAACGCGTCGATGGTTTCGTGCGGCCCGTTTACCACGCAGCGGATCATCCAGCGGTAGCCGTCGACCCCGATGAAGCGCACCACGCCGGAGGCGATGCCGACCACCTCGCGGCCCCACGGACCGTCCTTGATGGTGACTTCGGCGGAGTCTTTGCGCAGCGAGTCGGCGAGCTCGCTGGCCACCTCACGCCACAGGCCTGTCGTCTTCGGTGCCGCGTAGGCGGCAATGGTGAAACGCCCGTTGGGCGTGACAATCCAGACCGCGCTCGGCACCCCGGTCTCGGTCAGCTCGACCTGCAGCTGACCGGCGTCGGGCATGGGAATCAGCACCGAGCCCAGGTCGAGTCTGGCCAGTTCCGCGTCCTTGGGATCGTCGAAGTCGTCGATGTCGAACGGGCCTTCGAACTCTTCGGACTCGCCGGGCTCCTGCGCCTCAGCGACCTGCGCATCGGGGTCTGAACCCTTATCCAATGTCATCACAAACTCGCATGTCCGCCGGAGGAACCGTGACCACCGTCGCCACGGGATGTTTCGGCCAGCCCGGCCTCGTCGAACGACGAAACCTCGACCAGCTCAACCAACTCGACCCGCTGCACCAGCAACTGGGCGATGCGGTCGCCACGCTGCACCACGATCGGCGTCGCCGGGTCGAAGTTGATCAGCGCGACCTTGATCTCACCACGGTAGCCCGCGTCAATGGTACCGGGACTGTTGACGATCGAAAGCCCCACGCGCGAAGCCAAACCCGAGCGCGGATGGACCAGGCCGACCATTCCGAACGGGATGGCGACGGCGACGCCCGTGCGCACCAGGGCGCGGTGTCCCGGCGCCAGTGTGACGTCTTCGGCGCTGAAGAGATCCACCCCGGCGTCGCCGTCATGGGCGCGGCTGGGCATCGGAAGTGCGGGATCGAGGCGGACGATTTTCACTGTAAGGCCAGACTGGTCGACACGGGGCCACAGACTACCCTTGACCGCGTGTCCGGTACCCGCGTCGCGCCGCACGGCGTTCGATATCGCGAGCGACTGTGGGTGCCGTGGTGGTGGTGGCCGCTGGGCTTCGCGCTGGCGGCGCTCATCGCATTCGAAGTCAACTTGGGTGTCAGCGCCCTACCCGACTGGCTGCCGTTTGCGACGCTGTTCGCCGTGGCGACGGGGACGCTGCTGTGGCTGGGCCGTGTCGAGATCCGGGTCAGCGTCGACCCCGCGTCCGGGGCCGGAGTCGAACTCCGCGCCGGGCAAGCGCACCTGCCCGTCACTGTGATCGCCCGGTCCACCGAAGTTCCCCGCTCTGCCAAGTCCGCGGCACTCGGCCGCCAGCTCGACCCCGCGGCCTTCGTGCTGCACCGGGCGTGGGTCGGGCCGATGATTCTGGTGGTCCTCGATGACCCAGACGACCCGACGCCGTACTGGCTGGTGAGCTGCCGTCACCCCGACCGGGTGCTGTCGGCCCTGACAAGCTGAGTGCAGCTATCAGGCTGCGCAGTCGGTGCAGATCATCACGCCGTGCTTCTCGCTGGCCAGCCGGCTGCGGTGTTGCACCAGGAAGCAGCTCGAGCAGGTGAACTCGTCGGCCTGCTTCGGAATCACGCGAACCGAAAGTTCTTCACCGGAAAGATCGGCGCCGGGCAGCTCGAAAGACTCAGCGGATTCGGATTCGTCCACGTCGACAACGGCCGACGCCGCTTCGTTCCGTCGTGCTTTGAGCTCCTCCAGGGAGTCCTCCGAGACGTCGTCGGTTTCGGTGCGCCGTGGAGCGTCATAGTCGGTAGGCATCGTGCAATCCCCTGTCCTGTCCCCTCAAGTGCCCTCTGTACCTCAAGCAACGTGTTGTACCAGCGTCGAACGCATCCACCAAACGATTCGTGCCCTTATCTCGGCCGATTGAAGTGTGATTTACATCACAGCATGGATGGAAACCTCGTCTGCACGCTCAAACAAGGCCTAGATCAGCGAGTCTAACGAGCGACTACAGTGCACTCGTGGTCGCACAAATCACCGAAGGTACCGCCTTCGACAAGCATGGTAGGCCCTTTCGACGGCGCAATCCCCGGCCCGCCATCTTCGCACTCGTGTTTCTGGTGCTCGCGGCCGGTGTGGTGTGGACAATCGCGTTGACGCGACCGGCGAAAGTTCACGAGGCCCAAGTCTGTAACCCACCCCCACAACCGGCCGGATCGGCACCCGCCCAGCTCGGTGAGCAGGCGTCGCGGACGGCGATGACGGACGTCGCACCCGCCAAGCTCAGCGCCACCAAGGTCCGCGTTCTCAACGCCAGCGGCCGAGGTGGGCAGGCGGCCGAGGTCGCCGGCGCGATGAAAGACCTGGGGTTCGCAATGCCGACGGCGGCCAACGACCCGCTGTATGCCGGCGCCCGGCTGACCTGCGAGGGCCAGATTCGCTTCGGTACCGCCGGGCAAGCCACCGCGGCCGCGGTGTGGTTGGTGGCGCCGTGTGCCGAACTCTTCAACGACAGCCGTGCCGACGACTCCGTCGACCTTGCCGTGGGCACTGACTTCACCACACTGGCGCACAACGACGACATCGACGCCGTTCTCGCCAGCCTGCGGCCCGGCTCCACCGGGCCATCGGATCCAATCCTGGTGACCAAGATTCACGCCAGCAGCTGCTGATTCGGCCGGGATCAGTCCCGGATCGGCCCGAGACCGTTGAAGCGCTCGAGTGCCGCCAACAGCTCGTCGGCAATTCCAGGTGCGGCGGCCAGCACCAACCCGGCGCCGCCCGCTGGTCCGCGCTGCGCGGGCAACACCACCCGGGCGCCCGCCTCCGCCGCGATCAGGGCACCGGCTGCGCTGTCCCACACCTGCAGCCCGTGTTCGTAGTAGGCATCTAGCCGGCCCGCTGCGACCATGCACAGATCCAGCGCCGCGGAACCGATCCGACGCACGTCGCGGACCACCGGCAGCAGCTGTGCCAACAGCGTCGCCTGGATCGCGCGGCGCCGCTTGTCGTAACCAAACCCAGTGCCCAGCAACGCCATCGACAAATCGTCGACGTCAGCGCACCGCAACGGGCGCGTCCCTTGCTCGTCGGTGACATGCGCGCCGAGGCCGCTCGCCGCCGAATACACCCGGCCGGCGACGACGTCAACGACCGCGCCGGCCACCGACACACCGTCGACTTGAGCCGCGACCGAAACCGCGTAGGCGGGGATGTCGTAAACGAAGTTCACCGTGCCATCGATGGGATCAATCACCCAGATGACCGCACCGGCGGACGCAGCCGTCGGATCCGTTGGGCCGCCGCCCTCCTCTCCCAGAATCAGGTCACCGGGCCGTAATTGAGCCAACCTGTCACGCAACAGGCGTTCGGTCTCGGTGTCGACCACGGTGACCGGATCGGTCGGAGTGCTCTTCGAGCGCACCACGCCAGCGGCCGGGGCATCCAGGGCGCCCACGTGGGTGCCGAACACCTCGGCACGACGGGAACGCACGAACTCGGCGCCCTCGGCTGCCAACGTTTCGGCCACCACCCGCAGCCGCGCCGGATCTCGCGCGGACGTGATGTCGGGTCGCGTCATCGCTCTATCGCATCACAGTCGGTGCACCTCGTCAGGCTCAAACCGTCAGGCCCCCCAGGCTAAGGTGAGCGGACAGCCCAGCCTCGCCGAGGAGATTCGATGACAACCGATGCCACACCGCAGCGCCGCGGATTCGGCGTCGATGTCGGCGGCAGCGGCATCAAGGGCGGAATCGTCGACCTCGACACCGGGCAATTGATCGGCGACCGCTTCAAGCTGCTTACACCACAACCAGCCACGCCGCCGGCCGTTGCCAAGACGATCGCCGAGGTCGTCAACGAGTTCGGCTGGACCGGCCCCCTCGGGGTGACCTATCCCGGCGTCGTCACCAACGGCATCGTCCGGACTGCCGCCAACGTGGATAGCGCCTGGATCGGGACCAACGCCAGCGAGATCATCGGAGCCAAGCTCAACGGCCAAGAGGTGACGGTGCTCAACGATGCCGATGCGGCCGGGCTCGCCGAACAACGCTACGGAGCGGGCAAAGACAAATCGGGCTTGGTGGTGCTGCTGACTTTCGGAACCGGGATCGGGTCCGCGGTCATCTACAACGGGACGCTGATACCCAACACCGAGTTCGGCCACCTCGAGGTCGGCGGCAAGGAGGCCGAGCAACGAGCGGCTTCGTCGGTCAAAGACAGGAACGAGTGGACCTACGAAAAGTGGGCCAAGGAGGTGACAAAGGTGCTGGTGGCCATCGAGAACGCGATCTGGCCCGACTTGTTCATCGCCGGGGGCGGCATCAGCCGTAAGGCCGACAAGTGGATACCACTTCTGGAAAGCCGCACGCCGGTGGTGGCGGCGGCCCTGCTGAACACCGCCGGCATCGTCGGTGCCGCCATGGCTGCCACCGCGGACGTGACGCACTGAATTTGCCCGGTGGGGCAATGCAAGCCCACACTGTCGTTACAATGGTTCATGGCGGTCGCCCGACCGATCGCGTGCGATATTCACGCTGATATCTCAACGCCGACATTCGACATAGCAGACACTTTCGGTTAACCATGCCCAAGCCCACCGGAAGTGCGTCCAACCGAAGGGGTGTATGTGGCAGCGACCAAGACAAGTCCGGCGACTGACGAGCCGGTAAAGCGCACCGCCACCAAGTCTCCCGGGTCTCCTGCGGCGCCTGCCAAGCGGCCGGCGGCAAAGGCCGCCAATGGCTCTGCCCCCGCAAAGCGGGCCGCCAAGACAGCGCCGCGGGCCGAGGGCAAAACCACAGTGGAGCCTGTGGCCGCTGGAGCCAGTCAGGCTAGCGAGACCAAGAAACCCCGCGCCGCGGCCAAGGCCGCCGTGGCCAAGGCCGCCGCGGCACCGTCCACCCGGACGAAAACGGCCAAGGGCGCCGCAAAGGATCCCGAAGACCCAAAGGTCGACTTGCAGGTCGTCGAAACCGACGACGCCGTCGAGGACCTGGAGGGCGAACCGGACATCGAGGTTGGCGAGGACCTTGAGATCGATGCCGCAGAGCTCGTTCTCGACGACCTGGAGGAAGTGGCGGTCCTCGAGCCCGCGGGCGCCGAGGCAGGCGAGACTCCCGCACCCGCGGTGATCGCCGCCGCTCCCGCCGATGACGACGAGGAGATCGCTGAGCCCACCGAAAAGGACAAAGCCTCCGGGGATTTCGTCTGGGACGAAGATGAGTCCGAGGCGTTGCGTCAGGCCCGCAAGGACGCCGAACTCACCGCTTCCGCCGATTCGGTTCGCGCTTACCTGAAGCAGATCGGAAAGGTGGCGCTACTCAACGCCGAGGAAGAGGTTGAGCTCGCCAAGCGCATCGAAGCGGGCCTCTACGCCACGCAGCTGATGACGGAACTGACCGAGCGTGGCGACAAACTGCCCGCCGCCCAGCGCCGGGACATGGTCTGGATCTGCCGCGACGGGGATCGTGCGAAAAACCATCTGTTGGAGGCCAACCTGCGCCTTGTGGTCTCGCTGGCCAAGCGCTACACGGGCCGCGGTATGGCGTTCCTGGACCTGATCCAGGAAGGAAACCTGGGCCTGATCCGTGCGGTCGAAAAGTTCGACTACACCAAGGGATACAAATTCTCCACGTATGCGACGTGGTGGATCCGCCAGGCCATCACCCGCGCCATGGCCGACCAGGCCCGCACCATCCGCATCCCGGTGCACATGGTCGAAGTGATCAACAAGCTGGGCCGTATTCAGCGCGAGCTACTCCAGGACCTGGGCCGCGAGCCCACGCCTGAGGAGCTGGCCAAAGAAATGGACATCACGCCGGAGAAGGTGCTGGAGATCCAGCAATACGCGCGCGAGCCCATCTCGCTTGACCAGACGATCGGCGACGAGGGCGACAGCCAGCTCGGCGACTTCATCGAGGACAGCGAAGCGGTGGTGGCCGTGGACGCGGTGTCGTTCACGCTGCTGCAGGACCAGCTGCAGTCGGTGCTGGAGACGTTGTCGGAGCGCGAAGCCGGCGTAGTGCGGTTGCGGTTCGGCCTCACCGACGGCCAGCCTCGCACCCTTGACGAGATCGGCCAGGTTTACGGCGTAACCCGCGAGCGCATCCGCCAGATCGAATCCAAGACCATGTCAAAGTTGCGCCACCCCAGCCGTTCTCAGGTGTTGCGCGACTACCTCGACTAGATAAGGGCCTGGCGTCCAACAAGTTTCGCGGCTACTGTGGCTACTCGCGCGCGGTGCGAGTAGGTCCCTTCGTGGCAGTGGCCGGGACAACCGGCACCAGATCTTCGGTGCGGTACCTACGTGGCGTCCTGAGGCCGCCGAGCGTGAAGTTCGCGGCCGAGCGTGATACTAACTTCACTGTCGGCGCCCGGTCAGTGGCGGAAAGCTGCCATCAGGGTCCGGCGGGTAGGCGCTGACTCTGATCACAGCCCGCACCGGCAGTGCGCCGTACAGATGCGGGAACAGCATCGACTCCGGATCGGTTGCAACGCCCGGCTCCCAACGCACCGGTGCGTCCAACAACGCCGGGTCGACGTGCAGCAGCACCAGGTCGTCCCGGCCGCGGAAGAGCCGGTTGGCCGGCAGGTGCACTTGGTCCGGCGTCGACAGATGGATGAACTGACCGGCGGCGCCGGACGCCGCTGGGTGAATGCCGCCGCTGGCGCGGGCCGCCGACCACTCGTCGATCCCGCAGAGATGAACCAACAAGCCGGGATGAACCGACGGCACGCCATTACCAGGAACCACGTTTGACAGTCTTCCTGAAAAGGCATGCAGAACTCGTGAGAAACGACACACCTGAGAACGATCGGGGAACAACGCGAAAACCCCAAACGTCTGACATTGTGAGTACATCGAGAACGGAGAAGCCATGAATGCAACTCTGACCAGTCCCGACCTGACTAAAGCTGACCGGTGCGACCGCTGCGGTGCTGCAGCTCGCGTGCGTGCCAAGCTGCCTTCCGGAGCTGAGCTTCTCTTCTGCCAGCACCACGCCAATGAGCACGAAGCCAAGCTTGCCGAGCTTGAAGCCGTGCTACAGGTAAGCGAGAGCTGAATTCCGCGAACTCACCCGTCAGCAATGCGGGGTGCGTAAGCAGTCTTCGGCAATGCTGAACAGGTATGAACGATCTGGCCGCAAAGCCGTCCCGTCGCCACGTCTTGCGCATAAGTCTACGGACTTTGTCCAAGAGTTGGGACGACTCGATCTTCTCTGAGTCAGCGCAAGCCGGATTTTGGTCTGCCCTGTCCCTCCCACCGCTGTTGCTGGGATTGCTGGGCGCTCTGGCCTACGTCGCGCCGCTGTTCGGTGCTGACATGCTGCCCACCATCGAGCATCAGGTGATTTCGACGGCGCACAGCGTGTTCTCCCCCAGTGTGGTCAACGAGATCATCGAACCCTCGATTCGAGATATCGCGCACAACGCCCGCGGTGAGGTGGTGTCGCTGGGTTTCTTGATCTCGCTGTGGGCGGGCTCGTCCGCGGTGTCGGCGTTCGTCGATTCCGTGGTCGAGGCGCATGACCAAACGCCGTTGCGCCACCCCGTGCGACAGCGGCTGTTCGCGCTGTTCCTGTACCTGGTGGGGCTGGTGGTCGTAGTAGTGACTGCGCCTTTGGTGGTAGTCGGCCCGCGCAAGGTTTCCGAACATATTCCGGTCAGCCTGGCCAACGTGTTGCGCTACGGCTATTACCCGGCGCTGCTTTTCGGCTTGATGGTCGGGGTCATGATTTTGTACCGGGTGTCACTGCCGGTACCCCTGCCGTCGCATCGCCTGATCTTCGGCGCGATCCTGGCGACGGCAGTGTTCGTTATCGCCACCCTGGGCCTGCGGGTCTACCTGAGATGGATAACCAGCACCGGCTACACCTACGGCGCGCTGTCCACACCGATAGCGTTCCTGTTGTTCGCGTTCTTCGCCGGTTTCGCGATCATGCTGGGCGCCGAACTCAATGCCTCCATCCAGGAGGAATTCCCGGCACCGGCGACGCACGCCCACCGGCTGCGCAACTGGCTGGTGTGGCGTGCGCGTGCCGTCACGCAGCCCGCGAATCCGGCGCCGGCTTCAGCAGCCGATCGGCCCGATGCCACCGCGCCGGAACCGCCGGGCTGATCAGCCCTTTTTGAGCTGTTCGTAGATCCTTTTGCAGTCGGGGCATACCGGAGATCCCGGCTTAGCCGCCTTGGTCACCGGAAACACCTCACCACACAATGCGACTACGTGACTGCCCATCACCGCGCTCTCGGCGATCTTGTCCTTCTTGACGTAGTGGAAGTATTTCGGGGTGTCGCTGCCGGTCCCGTCGTCGACCTGTTCGTCGGTCTCGGTCCGCTCGATGGTGTCGGTCTGCATGTCCCCATTCTGCCTCCAAACACGGTCTGAAAGCTGTTTGGGTCCGAATACCTCAGATGTGGAACAGTGGAGGGATGAAGCGCGGCTCCGAACCGGGGTCCGGTGACGGATCCGGAGACAAGTTCGACGACTTCGACACCAGCAAGGGCCGGCCGGTACTCATCACTGCCGCTGCGCCCTCGTACGAAGAGCAGCATCGCGCACGGGTGCGTAAGTATTTGACCCTGATGTCAATCCGGATTCCGGCGCTTCTCCTCGCCGCCCTCGCTTACGGCGCCTGGCACAACGGTCTGATTTCGCTCGCGATCGTGGCCGCCTCGATTCCCTTGCCGTGGATGGCGGTACTGATCGCCAACGACCGTCCGCCCCGTACCTCGGAGGAACCTCGGCGGTTTGACGATGCCAGGCGGCGCACCCCGCTGTTCCCTACGGCTGAGCGGCCGGCGCTCGAGCCGCGACGTGATCCGATACCGCGACAGGACTCGCCTCCGGACGCGGCGGCCGGCCGGGGTTAGTTCGGCCACGCCGGGTTTCCGGCGATCCCCGCTGATCGCACTTCTCAGGACATTCTCAGGTCGTTGCGACATTTCTGCACGTCAAAGCGTGTGAGATCACGATCGGGTGGGAACTCTGTAGGCGAATCTGTCGTTGTACATCTTGACAGTGAAGCCTATTGGGAGGTCGCTATGGCGAACGCCACCACAAGTCGGGTTGACCGCGATCTGGATGCTCAAAGCCCCGCTGCGGACCTAGTGCGCGTGTATCTGAACGGCATCGGCAAAACGGCGTTGCTCAACGCCGCGGACGAGGTCGAACTGGCCAAGCGTATCGAGACCGGGCTCTACGCCGAGCATCTACTGGCAACGCGTAAGCGCCTCGGCGAGAACCGCAAACGCGATTTGGCGGCCGTCGTGCGCGACGGTGAGGCAGCGCGCCGCCACCTGCTGGAAGCGAACCTACGTCTGGTGGTGTCGTTGGCCAAGCGCTACACGGGCCGCGGAATGCCGTTGCTGGATCTGATCCAGGAGGGCAACCTGGGCCTGATCCGCGCGATGGAGAAGTTCGATTACGCAAAGGGATTCAAGTTCTCGACGTACGCCACCTGGTGGATCCGTCAAGCCATCACCCGCGGCATGGCCGACCAGAGCCGCACCATCCGGCTGCCCGTCCACTTGGTCGAGCAGGTCAACAAGCTGGCGCGGATTAAGCGGGAGATGCACCAAAACCTTGGACGGGAAGCCACCGACGAGGAGCTGGCCGCCGAATCCGGCATTCCGGTCGAGAAGATCAACGACCTTTTGGAGCACAGCCGTGACCCGGTGAGCCTGGATATGCCGGTCGGTGCCGAGGAAGAGGCTCCGCTGGGCGATTTCATCGAGGACGCCGAAGCGATGTCCGCGGAGAACTCGGTGATTGCCGAGCTGCTGCACACCGACATCCGCAGCGTGCTGGCGACGCTCGACGAGCGTGAGCATCAGGTCATCCGGCTGCGCTTCGGTCTGGACGACGGCCAGCCGCGCACCCTGGATCAGATCGGGAAGCTATTCGGTCTGTCCCGCGAGCGGGTCCGACAGATCGAGCGAGACGTGATGGGCAAGCTACGCAACGGCGACCGCGCCGACCGACTCAGGTCGTATGCAAGCTAGGGCCGCCAACCAACGCCAGACAGCAGGACAGTATGCCCGCCGCGCCGCGGCGGGCATACTGCTTGCCTAGGGAGCGTTGAAGAGCCATTCACACAGCTGGCCAAGTAGACTGATCGGCAATGGAGGGTGGGTGAATGAACGACCTGGTTGATACCACCGAGATGTACCTGCGGACCATCTACGACCTCGAGGAAGAGGGCGTAACTCCGCTACGCGCCCGGATTGCGGAGCGGCTCGATCAAAGCGGGCCGACTGTCAGCCAGACCGTATCCCGCATGGAGCGCGACGGGTTGCTGCACGTGGCCGGCGACCGCCACCTGGAACTCACCGACAAGGGCCGGTCACTGGCCATCGCCGTGATGCGCAAGCACCGGCTCGCCGAGCGGTTGTTGGTTGATGTCATCGGGGTGCCCTGGGAGGAAGTGCACGCCGAGGCTTGCCGGTGGGAGCACGTCATGAGTGAGGACGTCGAACGTCGGCTGATGAAAGTGCTCAACAACCCGACCACTTCCCCGTTCGGCAACCCGATTCCGGGTCTTTTGGACCTGGGCGTAGGCCCGAAGTTCGGCGAAGACGAATCCGACCTCGTTCGGTTGACCGAATTGCCCGCCGGCTCGCCGGTAGCGGTTGTGGTCCGCCAACTCACCGAGCATGTTCAGGGCGACATCGATCTTATTGCGCGGCTGAAGGACGCCGGCGTGGTGCCCAACGCACGAGTTACCGTCTCGACCAGCACCCTCGGCGGCGGCGTGACCATCCTGATCCCGGGCCACGAGAACGTGACCCTGCCGCACGAGATGGCGCACGCCGTCAAAGTCGAGAAGGTCTGACGGACAATCCAACCGGGACTACCCCGCCCGTCGGCCGAATGAGCGTCGCGGCGGTAGCCGCACTCCGAGTCGCTTTGCCAGTCGGTAGCCGGTGATCGCGAGGTCGCGGATGCGCTCGGGACGCAAACCGGACTGCAATGCCGTGTCGAGCATGCGAGCCATCCGATGGTCTGGCTCGCAGCGCAGCGCGGCTTCCAGCGATACCCCGGCCAACGGGCCGTCGCCGCGGGCGTAAGCGCTGAACGCAAGCAACACCAGCGCTTCGACCCGCCATGGCTGCGGCAGGTTGCGCGCCAGTTCCGCCCACAGCGACTCGGCCGCCCCGGCGTCTTCGCCAACCGCGAGGGCATACAGCGTGTCGCGCACTTGCGCATCGCGCAGCGCGCAGCCCAACTCCGCCAGCTCGGCGTCTGGCAGTGATTGCCCGTTGGCCACCCGGGCGGCCGCGGCCATCGCGCTCTGTACGTCGCGTCGACAGCAACCCGCAGGATCCGCGCGATGAGCGGCCTCGCGGGTAACCGCCTGTTGTTTCATGGTGGCGGCCAACCCGGCACTGTGCGCCGGGTCGTCGACCGCGACGACAGCCTGCAAGTCAGCACGTCGTGGGTAGAGCCGCCGGCCGTCGACGACCGCCGCGACGGCCAACGGCGACGCCGAGGGATCATCGACCTCGCCGCTGGCGCCACAGCCGTCCGCACAATGCCAGCGCCCGCCGTACGCCACCCGATCCACCACGTGCGCTGCCAACAGCACGATGTCGTTTTGCGACAACGCCTCTCGCAGCATGTCACACAGCTCCCGATGTTCGTGTTTACACCCCGGACACTGCGCGCCGTCGGCGTCGACGAGCACTGCGATCGCGGCATCGGGTACGGCTGCCGCCGCGACTTCCGCGAGGTGCTCGATGCGGTCGACGAGTCCCTCACCGAGGTCAATCCGCATGACCGACCCCAGTTCGCCGCCGTCCAGCGACACCAGGACCAGTGAATTTTCTGGCACAAAGCCGAGAACGGCGGGTAATGCGGCGATCAAAGCTCCGGGGCGATTCAGCTGAAAGTCAGTTCGATGCATGCTCATGGGGGCTAACGCTGACAAGCGTCACCGTCAGAAGGTGCTCACGCGGGGCGACGGAGTGGGCCCCCTGTGCACGAACTCAGCACTGTGCGTTTTGCTGTTCTACTGTCTAGCCCATGGGTTCGACGCAAGAGTACGACATGGTGGTTATCGGTTCGGGGCCCGGCGGACAGAAGGCCGCCATCGCCTCGGCCAAACTGGGCAAGTCCGTGGCGGTGATCGAACGCGGCGATATGCTCGGCGGCGTTTGTGTCAACACGGGCACCATTCCGTCGAAGACGTTGCGCGAGGCGGTGCTCTACCTCACCGGGATGAGTCAGCGCGAGCTGTACGGCGCCAGCTACCGCGTCAAAGAGAAGATCACCCCGGCCGACCTGCTGGCCAGGACCCAGCACGTGATCACCAAAGAGATC
>Ga0302196_10003274_pt1 | contig 14898 bp, 13 predicted proteins | sample II_Bog_N1_3_FD_198794 | JGI IMG/M metagenome (GOLD analysis project Ga0302196, IMG submission 198794) | Peat permafrost microbial communities from Stordalen Mire near Abisko, Sweden - II_Bog_N1_3 | ecosystem: Environmental > Terrestrial > Soil > Wetlands > Peat | place: Sweden: Abisko...
GCGCGCTGGATGTCCGACGGTGCCGCCACTGCACTGGTGCGGGACGGCACCGCGGAGGGCAACGACCCGCCGCCGGCGACCCCGTTCACCGGGGAGCCGGTCCCGCTGCCCGACATCGGGGCGCCGGACGGCGCCGATCTCCTGCGGGCGGACGACGCCGACGTCCGGGAGTTCGACCCGCAGGCGGAAGAGGACTCGGCCTGGAACGCATTCGGCGCGTCGTCGGGAGGCGACTGAACCGGGACGGACCCGCGTTCCCGGATCGACGGCCGGACGTCAGGGTCGCCGGCAGCGGGCCCGACTGGGATACTGCATCGGTGGACGCGGTCACGATCCGGAGCGCCGAGCCCGCCGACCTGCCCCGACTGGTGGAGCTGCTCCAACTCGGTGCGCTCGTCGACGGCAGGGAGGACCCGGACGACGTGGCCGACTATGCCTCCGCCCTGGCCGAGATCCGCACCACACCGGGATGCGATCTCCTGGTCGCCGAGACCGACGGCCTGGTGGTCGGTGTGTGCCAGCTGATCGTCTTCCGGCACCTGCAGCACCGGGGTGGTCGTTGCGCCGAGATCGAGTCCGTCCACGTCCACCCCGAATTCCGCAGTCGCGGCATCGGTAGCCGCCTGGTGGCCGCGGCCGTGAGGTCGGCACGGGCGGCCGGCTGCTACCGGGTCCAGCTGACCTCGAACGGCCGCCGCGCCGATGCCCATCGCTTCTACGTCCGGGAGGGTTTCGAGCAGAGCCATCTCGGGTTCAAGCTGCTCCTCTGAGTCGGTCGGCCCGAGGCCGGCCCGAGGGGAGGGAGCGCCCACCGCCGGTCTGCGACCTCACGCGACGTGGGACGCGGAGCACGAGCGGTGACCTGCCGGGGCGGCTGGTGTGCCTGGCGACGCCCACGTAACAGAACATTCACCTCCCCGTATGGGCGCGCCTGGCAATTATGTGGTGTCCTGTTGACATGCCGATGACTGTGCCCGAAGCTCCAGGAACCGCCGAATCCCGGCGTGCGCCCCGGCGGCGCAGTGGTGGGAGTGCGCGTGGCGACGTCCCGTCGACGTCACCGCAGACCCTCGGCGACAGGCTCGAAGAGACCATGCGGACCCGGGCCCACACCACCGAGGCGGCGGCCCTGGCGATGGGGACCACGTCGGATCAGGTGAAGGCCTGGGCCGGCGACTTCGAGCAGCCCGAGCGGGTCCATCACGCGGCACTGATCGAGTACCTGCGCATCGACGACGACGAACTGCGCAGGCTCGTACTCCGCGGCCAGATGCGTCGCGCCCAGTCCCGCATCCGGAACTGAGCGCGTCGACCGTCGGTCGCTTCGTCGGTCGCTTCGTCGGTAGCCCGGTCGGTCGCCGAGCGGTCTGACCGGGGCGAGGTCCCGAAGTCGCGATCGCCAACGGCGCGCCCGACGGCGATCCGTCGCACCCTGGCACCCGATACGTTGGTCGGGGAACGACGACGTCGCGCCGAGGCCCGGTGGGCGGAAGATCGAGGAGGACGACATGCGGATCGCGGAGGACATCACCCAACTCATCGGCGGGACGCCACTGGTCCGGCTCCGCCACGTGGGGGACGGCGCCGGTGCGACCATCGCCGCCAAACTCGAATTCTTCAATCCGGCCGGCAGTGTCAAGGACCGGATCGCCGTGTCGATGATCGACGCCGCCGAGGAGGCCGGCCTGCTCCGGCCCGGCACCACGGTCGTCGAGCCGACCAGTGGCAACACCGGCATCGCCCTGGCCATGGTCTGTGCGGCACGTGGCTACCACTGCATCTTCACCATGCCCGAGACGATGAGCAAGGAGCGGCGCATGCTGCTGCGCGGCTACGGCGCCGAACTCGTCCTCACCCCCGGACCCGACGGCATGGGCGGCGCCATCGCCAAGGCCGAGGAGATCATCAAGGGCGAGGGCGACTTCTACATGCCCCAGCAGTTCGAGAACCCGGCCAACCCCGCCGCCCACGCCAGGACCACGGCCGAGGAGATCTGGTCGGACACCGACGGCGGGATCGACATCCTGGTGGCCGGTGTCGGTACCGGGGGCACCATCACCGGCGTGGGGGAGACCCTGAAGGCGCGCAAGCCCGGCCTCCAGGTCGTCGCCGTGGAGCCGGCCGCGTCGCCCGTACTGTCGGGAGGGGTCAAGGGCCCCCATCCGATCCAGGGGATCGGCGCCGGCTTCGTGCCGGCCATCCTGGACACCGACGTCTACGACGAGGTGATCGCGGTGGAGAACCAGGATGCCTTCGACGTGGCGCACCGCATGGCCCACGAGGAGGGTCTGCTGGTCGGGATCTCCTCGGGTGCGGCGACCTGGGCGGCGGTGCAGGTGGCCCAGCGCCCGGAGAACGCAGGGAAGCTCGTGGTCGTGATCATCCCCTCGTTCGGCGAGCGCTACCTGAGCACCGCCCTCTTCGAGGGCCTCGGCGACTGACCGTGCTCGACGCGGTCCGGCGGGACGTGGCCATCGTCCGCGAGAGGGACCCGGCGGCCAGGTCCGCGGCCGAGGTGGTGCTCTGCTACCCCGGTCTGCACGCGGTGTGGGGCCACCGGGTGGCGCACCGGCTGTGGCAGGACGGCCATCTGCTCGCCGCGCGCGTCGTCTCGGCTGTCCTGCGGGCGTGGACGTCGGTCGACATCCACCCCGCCGCCATCGTCGGGCCGGGTCTGTTCATCGATCACGCGCTGGGCGTCGTGATCGGCGAGACCGCCGAGATCGGCGCCGACGTGACGATCTACCAGGGGGTGACTCTCGGAGGCACCGCCCTCGAGGCCGGCAAGCGGCACCCGACGGTGGAGGAGCGGGTCACCATCGGTGCCGGGGCCAAGGTACTCGGGCCGATCACCATCGGACGGGGCAGTCGGATCGGCGCCAATGCGGTGGTGGTGCGCGACGTGCCCCCGGACTCGGTGGTGGTCGGTGTACCCGGGCAGGTCATCGCCCGGAGCCGACCGAGGAGCAGTTCGGCACTGCTCGACGTCGAAGACGCCCTCCTGCCCGATCTGATCGGGGTGACCCTGGGCGCCCTCCAGCGTCAGGTCGATGCGCTCGAGCAGGAGGTCAACGGACGGGTCCGCACACCGGAGATCCGTCCGTCGGCGTCCGGGGTGTGGAACGGCGAGGACTTCTCGATCTGACCGGGGCCCGACGCCGCCGGTCAGCCCGCCAGGGCGGCGGTGGTGCGGGCGAGGCAGTCCGGGTCGACGGTGCCCGGCACGAGGATGAACTCGTCACACCCGGCGGCCTCGGCGGCGGCGAGCGTCTCGAGGAGTCGGGCCGGCGAGCTGATCCCCACCGACTGGGACAGTGCATCAGCCGCACGGTCCCCGAACACGGCCAGATAAGCGCGGGCGAACCGCTTGAGCTCGGCGTCGGCGTCGGTGCCACCCAGTAGGTAGAACGATCCGCTCACCAGCTTCGGGCGGGAATCGCGGCCTGCGGCCCCCCATGCGTCGAGGGCCATCTGGTTGCTCCGGGCGATCTCGCCCGGGTCGGCACCGATCGAGAATCCGGTGATCCCGTCGGCCCACCGTGCGGCCCGGGCCATCGACTTGGGTCCCATCGCCGATGCCCACAGCGGTGGACCGCCGGGCCGGTGCGGCAGCGGACCCACCGGCTCGCCCCCCTCGTGGACGGGCGCACCCGACCACAGCCGCCGGAGCTCGGCGACCCCGTCGTCCAGTCGACGGTGTCGTCCGTCGAACGGGACGTCGAGCGCGCGGTAGTCCTGCTCGCGACCGCCGACGCCCACGCCGACGACCAGCCGTCCGGCCGACAGCACGTCGAGCGTGGCCAACTGCTTGGCCAGCAGCGCCGGTCGGTGGAGGGGGAGGACGGTGATGTTGGTGACCACCTGTACCCGCTCGGTGAGCGCGGCGGCGGCCGTGTTGGTGACCATCATCTCGGTGTTGTGGAAGGTGATGCGCTCACCGGCCGAGATGCTCGAGTAGGGGCCCTCGTCGATGCCGGTGCACCACTCGACGAACGTGCTCCGGGTGAAGCCGGTGGCCATGGTGGGGAGTGCGATGCCGATCTCCATGGCGGTGGACCCTAGCGGTCGTGCGGCGCCGTGCCGTGTCCCTCAGCGCAGGTGTGCGGCGGCCTTGCCGGTGTAGGCGGGCAGGTCGAGATAGGTGCGGATGCCGACCGGGGCCGCCACCACCGCCGGGACCGCGCTCACGCAGTGGGTGGCCGTCGCCACCACCCCCGGGTTGCGGGCCAGTCCGGCGGCGATCGAGTCGGGATGCCATCCGTGGAACGTCACCTTGGCCGTCGGGTCCCCGGTCACCTCCACCTCGAACCGCTCGCCCTCGGGTCCGAAGTCCCATGCCGGGTCGAGGTCCTGTTCGCCCATGAACCAGTTGGTGGCCACGGTGACCACGGGCTCGCCACCCACCGTCGCCACCCACCGGAACTTCTGCGCCGCGATCCTTCCGGGCTGGATCGGACCGATGGGGGAGTCGATCGGACGGGTGGCCACGGCCACCTCGTGCGAGATGGCCAGGTCGGGATCGAGGGCCAGGCCCAGTGCGTGCCCGATCATGGCGATCGACTGCCCGAACCCGTCGCCCAGGATGGCGGGCATCATCGAGGAGGCCGCCTCCGCGGGCGTCTTGCCGAAGAGCATGATGTCGCCCACCACCGCCGGTGCGTCGTAGGTCCGGATGTCGGAGTACTCCTCGGCACGCACGTGGGTGATCGACTGGGACAGTGCGGACACCATCAGGGGGAAGCGTTCGGTGATCCCCCCGGGATGGATCCCGGTGCCGTGGACCGAGGTGCCACCGGCCGCGCAGGCCGCCTCGATGGCCGACTCGTCCCGGCCGCCGGGAAAGAACCAATTGAGCGGGGTGACCACGTTGGCTCCCGAGGCCAGGATCCGGGCGACTTCCCCCGGGTCGGCCATCACCGGTGCGTAGACCACGCAGTCGGCACCGAGGGACAGCAGGGCGTCGACGTCGTCGGTGGCGGTGACCCCGAGCGGGCCGAGGCCGCACAGGTCGCCGACGTCGGCGCCCACCTTGTCCGGACTGTGCACCCAGCACCCCACGAGCTCGAGGTCGGGGTGGGCCACGATGCCCGCCACCGCCGCCCGACCGACACCGCCGGTCGCCCACTGGATCACCTTGATGGCCATGGCCGTTTCCTCCCCCTGGAGCTCGTGGCGGACACCCGCACCGGTGCCCGAGCGTAGGGCGACCGGAGTTCACGGAGCGTGACCACCATCGTCCCTGGTCAGGACCGTGCCCGCCCTTCCGCCCTCGTCAGCGGCAGGGCACACGGGTATAGTGGCCGGGTCAACAGTCCACTGTTCTGGCGGGGTGCGACGGGGGGGTTCCCGGGCGCCGTGATCGGGGATGTGGGCTGGGCGCAGACGACACCACCCGGGTGCCCGCGTCCGTTTGCTAAGGGGCTACGCGATGAACAGCTGGTTGCAGTCCATGAAGCAGTGGACCCAGTGGCTCATGGGCGAGGCGCCGTTGCCGGACGGTCGCTCCCGGGTCATGCTGGCCGGAACGGTGGCCGGTGCCGCCGTGATCGCCGTGGGTGTGCCTGCCGCCATCCCCTCCTCCTCCAGTGCCAACGCCGCGGTCCATGCCGACCCGGCTGCAGTGGACGCCAACTCGTCGAGCTACACCGTGCCCCCGACGTCGCCGACGGTGACGTCGGTCCCCTCCTCGGTCTTCGGGTCCGGGGCTTCCACCACCACGACCTCCACCACGTCGTCGGTCGCGTTCGACCCCTTCGTCAAGACCAGGCACGGCAAGGGCCACAAGCACGGCGGCAAGTCGACGACACCGAAGTCGACCGACCCGAAGGCGCAGCCGTCGACTGCACCGCTGCTGGCCGCGCCGGTGATTCCCGCCAAGCCCACCACGGCCACCACCGCACCGGTGGTCGACGCCCCGGTGGCCGACGTGGCGACAGCGGCATCGACGACGTCGGTGGTCCCGAACGACCCGTTGACCACTCTGGTGACACCGGTGTCGCCTCCTCCGGCGCCACTGGCCACCGGCGCCGCGTCATTCGTCGATTCCGCGCTGGTCACCTGGAAGCCCCCGGCCGGCACCACCGCCACCGGCTACGACGTGTTCGTGGGTTTCGCTCCCGGCATGGAGTTCCCGATCCCACTCAACGGAGCCAACCCGGTCGTCGGCGATTCGTACCTGGTGACCGGGCTGACCGCCGGCCGGACGTACTACTTCACGGTGCGGGGACGTACGGGCCCCGTCTCGTCCGCCGCCTCCAACGAAGTCTCGGCCATCCCCTTCGACACCTACACCCCGGTCGGGCAGCTCATCGGGCCGGTCATCTCGATGGCGTCCACCGCTGACGGGACCGGCTACTGGTTGGCGTCGGCCGACGGCGCGGTGTCGCCCCACGGATCGGCCACCGATCTCGGTTCACCCGCGGACATCGTGCTGGCCGCTCCGATCGTCAAGATCGTGGCCGACCCCAAGGGGAACGGCTACTGGGAGGTCGCCGCCGACGGCGGTGTCTTCGCCTACGGTGCCGCCCCGTTCGAGGGTGCGGCCTCCAGCCTCGCCCTGAACTCGCCCATCGTCGACCTGGTGCCCACCGCTGACGGCAACGGCTACTGGGAGGTCGCCGCCGACGGCGGCGTCTTCGCCTACGGCGACGCCGTCTTCGCCGGTTCGCTCGGCGGTGCCGCCCAGACCTCGCCCACCGTGGGGATGGCCGCGGACACCACGACCGGCGGCTACTGGTTGGTGGCGTCCGACGGCACGGTGACCGCGTTCAACGCCCCGGCGCTCGGACCGCAACCCGGTGCCCTGCCGGTCGCTCCCGTGGTCGCCATCGCGGCCACCGCCGACGGCAACGGCCTGTGGGAGGTCACCCGGACCGGCGCGGTCTACGCCTTCGGCGATGCTGCGTTCCTCGGTCCGGAGGCCGCACTGGACCCGGCTGCTCCGGTGACCTCGGTGACCGCCGACCCGGCGGCCACCGGCGGGTACTGGTTGGTGTCGGCCGACGGCGGCGTCTACGCCTACGGCAGCGCCTTCTACGGCGCCGGCTGAGCACTCCGCCCACCACCATCCGTGGGGCTCCCCGAGCTGCCCACCGGTGGACTGACGGGTCGGGGCCCGCACCGACCGTCGGGTCGACCGCGGCGCTCGACGGCATTGGTAGCGTCGTTCCGGATGCCACGATGACCACCGAGCCCGTGCCGCGGCACGATCTCAACGACCCGATGGCCCCCGGCCATTCGGACTCCACGCCGCAGATGGCCACCGCCGAGCAGCGGGTGGCGGCCATGGTCCGCGACTTCGAGGACCCGACCCAGGAGTGGCGCCGGCTGATCGGCGAGGTGGTCGGCACCTTCTTCCTGGTGCTGGTGGCCGCCGGGGGCCCCATGATCGACCGGGCCTTCCCCGGTTCGGTGGGACGCGCCGCGGCCGTGGTCGCCCCGGGCCTGATGGTCATGGCCATCATCCTGGCGATGGGCAGGCTCTCGGGTGCGCACCTCAACCCGGCGGTGAGCATCGCCTTCTGGCTCCGCCAGGACTTCCCCGGCCGCAGGCTCCCGGGCTATCTCGTCGTCCAGATGATCGGCGCGGTGCTGGCCGCCGTGTTCCTGCAGGCGGTGGTGCACGTGTCCGCGTCGCACGGGTCCAACTACCCCGGGCACGGGGTCAGCCCGTTCGACGCCCTCCTGATGGAGACCGTGCTGACCTTGGGGTTGGTGAGTGTCATCCTCGGGACTGCATCGGGGGCCCAACAGGTCGGCCTGTTCGGGGCACTGGGCGTCGGGGGCTACATCGCCCTGGCCGGGCTCTGGGCGAGTCCCCTGTCCGGTGCCTCGATGAATCCGGTGCGGACGCTCGGACCCGATCTGGTGTCGGTGGACTTCACCAGTTGGTGGGTCTACCTCGCCGGGCCGTTGCTCGGTGCCGTGCTGGCGGTAGGACTGGCGTGGCTCCTGCGCGGACCGGGCGGAGGGAAGACCGGGTCACTGGCGGCCCAGGGGGCCATCCATCCCGAGATCAGTCGGCCCGGCAAGGACTGACGACCGGAGGGGCGGGACCCGGTGCGTGCGACCCGGTGCGTGCGACGCCTCCGGGGATCGACCCCTTGACTCGCCGGCGACCTGCCGTACACTGTGCGACGTGTTGATCGTGCCCACCCGCCGGCTGCAATCCGAGGAACTCCGTTCCTCGGAGCGCGCGCGCCCGGCCGGCTGCCCGACGACAGCGTCGACTCCCTCCCTCCGAATCTGACCTTCCCCCGCAGCGGAACCCCCGGCGGGAGGGTCGACCGCACGGCGGCAATTCGGACGCCCAGGGTTCCCGAGGTGACGCCGAATCGAGCGGGCCACCACCCCGTCAGCGGTCGCCCACCGACCCACTCCCCTCAACCGGTCGTGCACCGGCAGTCCTCGCCAGTCGAGGACGCGGCCCCGGCCCGTGACCCCTCCACCCACTGATCACCGCGTCCGCATCGATGCGGGTGCACCACAGAAAGTACGCACCATGCCCGAGATGATCGGAAACGTCCTGTCGTGGGGCAGCGATGTCGAACACAACACCATCGAACAGGCGGCCAAGGCCAGCCGGCTCCCCTTTGTCGCCGGTCATCTCGCGCTGATGCCCGATGCCCATGTGGGCATGGGTGCCACCATCGGGTCGGTGATCCCGACCACGGGTGCGGTCATCCCGAGTGCCATCGGCGTGGACATCGGGTGCGGCATGGTGGCCGTCGAGACCGACCTGGTCGCCGGTGACCTGCCGGACGCCGCCGACGGGCTGTCGTCGCGCGTGGCGGCGGTCGTGCCCTCCGGTGTCGGCAAGAGCCATGTGTTCGCATCGGAGTGGGATCGCGAGCGCCACACCCGCAAGGTCCCGCCCGACACGGGTGCGTCGTCGTTGACCGGCAGGCAGGTCGCCAAGATCACCGCCCAGTTCGGGACCCTCGGATCCGGGAACCACTTCGTCGAGGTGTGCCTCGACGAGCGGGACGTGGTGTGGGTGGTCCTCCACTCGGGGAGTCGGGGCATCGGCAACCAGCTGGCCACACAGCACATCGAGACGGCCAAGGGCCTGATGAAGAAGCTCGTCATCTCGCTCGAGGACCCCGATCTGGCGTACCTGGTCGAGGGCACCCCCGAGTTCCACGCGTACATCGCCGACATGCTGTGGGCCCAGGACTACGCCCGTGCCAACCGTGACGCCATGATGGACGCCGTCCTCGCCCAGCTGTGGGAGTCGGTCGGAGCCGCAGACCGCGCCGACAGGGGTCACGAGGTCACGAGGATCAACTGCCACCACAACTACACCGAGCGGGAGCACCATCTCGGCAAGGACGTGTGGCTCACCCGCAAGGGTGCCATCCGGGCCCGGACCGGTGATCTCGGGGTCATCCCGGGTTCGATGGGTACGTCCACCTTCATCGTGCGCGGCAAGGGGAACGCGGCCAGTTACCAGTCCTGCTCCCACGGGGCCGGACGGAGGCTGAGCCGGGGCCGGGCACGCCGGGAGATCCCGGTGGCGGAGTTCGTCACATCGATGTCCGGCAGGGACTGGCAGGCGTCGAAGGCGGACGCCCTCCTCGACGAGGCGCCCCAGGCCTACAAGGACATCGACCGGGTGATGGCCGACCAGGCCGACCTGGTCACGGTGGAGCACGTGCTCCACCAGGTCCTCAACTACAAGGGGACCAACTGACCGCCGGGGGTCAGCCGCCCACCAGGCGCTCCAGCACCTTGGAGTGCCAGGTGGCGGCACCCCGCCGGTCCTCGGCCCGGTCGGCGGTGCCGGCGATGCGCAGTCCGGCGTTGATGCCGACGTAGCGGAACGGCTCCGGCTCCCACTTCCTCGAGCGGTGGTTCACCCAGGGCAGGGCGGTCAGATCGGTGGACCGGCCGAGCACCAGGTCCCGCAGGGTCCGCCCGGCCAGGTTGGTGGTGGACAGTCCGTCACCCACGTAGCCGCCGGCCCACGCCATCCGGGTCGCCGGGTCCATGCCCACCGACGAGAACCAGTCACGGGCGATGCCGAGCGGCCCGCCCCAGCGGTGGGTGATGGCCACCTCGGACAGCGCCGGGAACAGGTCCACCAGTGTGCGGCGCAGCGCTTCGTGGACGATGTCGTCGCGGTCGTACTCGGCCCGGATGGCGGACCCGAAATGGTAGGGGGCGCCCCGACCGCCGAAGGCGAGCCGTCCGTCCTCGGTCCGCTGTCCGTAGATGACCAGGTGCCGGTGGTCGGCGAAGGTCTCCCGGCCGGCCAGGCCGTGCTCCTCCCAGAACGCGTCGGGCAGCGGCTCGGTGGCGATCATCAGCGAGTACACGGGAATGAGATCGCGCTCGTGGCCGACCAGGGTGCGGGTGTAGCCCTCGGTCGCCCGCACCACCGTGTCGGCCCGCACCGTGCCGCGCGACGTGGTCACCACACCGGGGGCGACGGACAGGACCGTGGTCTGCTCGAGGATGCGCACGCCCCGTCGTTCGACCACCTCGGCCAGGCCCCGGACCAGTCGGGCGGGATCCACGGCGGCGCAGTGCGGGGTGTAGGTCCCACCCAGCACGTCGGTGGCACCGACCCGGGCGCGCGCCTCGGCGGGGGAGAGGAAGGACAGGTCGTCCTCCCCGATGCCGTGGGCCCGCGCCTCGGCGATCTCCTCATGTGTGCGGGTGAGCTGTGCCGGTGTCCGGGCCAGGACCACCGTGCCGCCCTGGTGGAAGCCGCATCCGATCCCCTCGGCGTCGACCACCCGGCCGACCTCGCGTACGGTCGCCTCCATGGCACGGTGCTGGGCACGGCCGCTGCCGGGACCACACCGCTTGTCGAGCGTCGCCTCGGACACCGAAAAGAGTGCGGAGCACCAGCCGCCGTTCCGACCCGACGCGCCGAATCCCACCACGTCCCGCTCGAGCACGGCGATCCGCAGGCCCGGGTCGGCGTCAGCCAGGTAGTAGGCGGTCCACAGTCCGGTCAGGCCACCACCCACGATGGCGACGTCCACTTCGGTGTCGCCGTCGAGTGCGTCCCGGACCCCGAGGGGTCCGGGCAGACCGTCCCACCACAGCGACAGCCGCCGGTAGCGCTCGCCCGACAGCGGTGTCAGATCTGCGTCCACGCCTCGGTCAGGACGGTGCGCAGGCGGGTGGTGATGTACTCGAACTCCTCGGGCCCGCAGATGAGCGGTGGGGAGAGCTGGATGACCGGGTCGCCACGGTCGTCGGCCCGGCAGATCAGACCGGACTCGTAGAGGGCACCGGAGAGGAAGCCGCGCAGGAGCCGTTCGGCCTCGTCGTCGTTGAACGTCTCCTTGGTGTCCTTGTTCTTGACCATCTCGATGCCGTAGAAGTAGCCGGCCCCCCGGACGTCACCCACGATGGGCAGGTCCTTCAGGGTGTCCAGGCTGGCCTTGAACTCGGCCTCGTGCTCGAGCACGTTGTCGAGGATGCCCTCCTTCTCGAACACGTCGATGTTGGCCAGTGCCACCGCCGCACTGACCGGATGGCCGGCGAAGGTGATGCCGTGCAGGAAGCTCGACCCGGCGAGGAAGGGTTCGATCACCCGGTCGCTGACGGCCAGGGCACCCATCGGCGAGTAGCCGCTGGTGAGGCCCTTGGCCATGGTGATCATGTCCGGGACGTAGTCGTAGCGCTCGGCTCCGAAGAAGTGGCCGAGACGTCCCCAGGCGCAGATGACCTCGTCGGACACCAGCAGGACGCCGTACCGGTCGCAGATCTCGCGCACCCGCTGGAAGTAGCCGGGGGGCGGGGGGAAGCAGCCGCCGGCGTTCTGCACCGGCTCCAGGAAGACGGCGGCCACCGTGGCGGGGTCCTCGGCCAGGATGGCCTGCTCGATGGCGTCTGCCGCCCACTGTCCGAAGGCCACCTCGTCGTCCTCGAAGTAGGGGGCCCGGTAGAAGTTGGTGTTCGGCACCTTGAACGCACCCGGCACCAGCGGCTCGAACGGTGTGCGGATCTCGGTCACCCCGGTGATCGACAGGGCGCCCATGGTGGCGCCGTGGTAGGCGATGTTCCGGCTGATCACCTTGTAGCGCTCGGGCTGGCCGATCAGCTTGAAGTACTGGCGGGCCAGCTTCCAGGCCGACTCGACCGCCTCGGACCCGCCGGTGGTGAAGAAGATGCGGTTGATGTCGCCGGGGGCGAGGCTGGCGATCTTCTCCGCCAACTCGACCGCCTTCGGGTGTGCGTAGCTCCAGACCGGGAAGTAGGCCAGCTTGGCCGCCTGCTCGGCACCCGCTTCGACCAGTTCCATCCGACCGTGGCCGAGCTGACTGGTGAACAGGCCGGACAGGCCGTCCAGGTACCGCTTGCCGTGCTGGTCGTAGACCCACACACCCTCGCCCCGGACGATCACCGGGATCTCGTTGGTGGGGGCGTCCGACATGCGGGTGAAGTGCATCCACAAGTGGCGGTGGGCGCTCTCCTGCAGTGCCTCGTTCGAATACTCGGTCGTCATCGGGTCCCCCATGTGTAGGTCTGCTTCTTCAGTTTCAGGTACATGAACATCTCGGTGCTGCGCACGCCGGGGATCTGTCGGATCACGCCGTTCAACAGGTCCAGCATGTGGTCCTCGTCCTCGCACACCAGCTCCACGAGGATGTCGAAGGTGCCGGTCACCATGACCACGTAGTCGATGTCGTCCACCGCCGCGAGCCGGTCGGCCACCTCACGGGTGTCGCCGTCGGCCCGGATCCCGACCATGGCCTGACGGCGGAACCCGACCTGCAGTGGGTCGGTGACGGCCACGATCTGCATGATGCCGGCCTCGCGCATCTTCTGGACACGCTGGCGGACGGCGGCCTCGGACAGCCCGACCGCCTCGGCGATCGAGCCGTAGGTGCGGCGCCCGTCCTGCTGGAGCTGCTCGACGATCGCCTTGTTGACGTCGTCGAGGAGTCCGGCGACGTTCGGGACCGGTGCGGTGGCGCTCATGACCCCACCCCGCAGCCGGCGTCGTCCGTCGCACCTCCGCCGGCATCCAGATTGCTGTTCGGCATCCCCATATCCTGTCAGGTCTAGCAGTTAACGCACAGTTAACGCAGATTCTGTGGAAAAAACAAGCGGTTTCCGTGGATGTTGACGAAGATAATTCCGAAAACACTTGTCAGATCGTCCGTCATGGGCCACGATGACTCCCAATCGGCAGGGACCCGCCCTGCTCCGCCCACCGTCGACGGGCCGACCGTCGAGGCTGGGCGCCATCCCTGGGAGGACCCGTGAGCACCAAGCGCCTGTCGAACTTCGTAGGGGGCGCCTACGTCGAGACCCGTTCGGGGGCGACGTCGATGCTGGTGGACCCGAGCACCGGCGAGGAGAACCTCGAGGCCCCGGTGTCGCGGCCGGAGGACGTGGACGCCGCCGTGGTCGCCGCCGCCGCCGCATTCCCCGGGTGGCGCGACGCCACCCCGTCGGAACGGAGCCTGGCCCTGTTCAGGATCGCCGACGCCATCGAGGCCCGGGCCGACGACCTCGTCGCGGTGGAGAGCGGCAACACCGGCAAGCCGGTGGCGGTCACGCTCTCCGAGGAGATCCCCCCGATGGTCGACCAGATCCGCTTCTTCGCCGGTGCGGCCCGCCATCTCGAGGGCAAGTCGGCCGGTGAGTACCTGGCCGACCACACCTCGATGATCCGACGCGAACCGATCGGCGTGTGCGCCGCGGTGACCCCGTGGAACTACCCGCTGATGATGGCCGTGTGGAAGTGGGCGCCGGCCATCGCGGCCGGCAACGCCATGGTGCTCAAGCCGTCGGACACCACGCCGGCCTCCACCCTGCTGATGGCCGAGATCATGTCCGAGTTCCTGCCCGACGGCGTGTTCAACGTCGTCTGCGGCGACCGGGACACCGGGCGCGCCCTGGTCGAGCACCCCACGCCGGCCATGGTGTCGATCACCGGGAGCGTTCGGGCCGGCATGCAGGTGGCCGAGTCGGCCTCGCACGACGTCAAGCGGGTCCACCTCGAGCTGGGCGGCAAGGCCCCGGTGGTGGTGTTCGACGACGCCGACCTCGAGGCGGCCGCCGAGGGCATCGCCATCGCCGGTTACTTCAATGCCGGTCAGGACTGCACGGCGGCCACCCGGGTACTGGCCGGCCCGGGGATCTACGACGACTTCGTGGCCGCGCTGGCCGAGCAGGCCGAGGCGCAGACCGTGGGTGGGACCGATGTGGTCGACGCAGACTTCGGTCCGCTCAACAGCGCCGCCCAGTTGGAGCGGCTCGGTGGGTTCTTCGAGCGTCTGCCGAGCCATGCCGAGGTGGTCACCGGCGGCACCCAGGTCGGGACGCGCGGCTACTGCTTCGCACCGTCGGTGATCGCCGGACTGCACCAGGACGACGAGGTCATCCAGGAGGAGCTGTTCGGTCCGGCCATCACCGTGCAGCGTTTTTCCGACGAGGACGAGGCCATCGCCTGGGCCAACGGCGTCCGCTACGGGCTGGCGTCCAGCGTGTGGACCCAGAACCACGGCCGGGCCATGCGGATGGCCAAGGCGCTCGACTTCGGGTGCGTCTGGATCAACACCCACATCCCGATCGTGGCGGAAATGCCGCACGGCGGGTTCAAGCACTCCGGGTACGGCAAGGACCTGTCGTCCTACGGATTCGAGGACTACACGCGGATCAAGCACGTCATGAGCTACATCGGCAGCTGATCCGCGTGGCATCGGCCGGGGGCGGCCGGCGCACCGATCTACCGCAGCACCGCAGGACCGAAGCGACGTAGGACCGCAGGACCACCGGGGGGACTGGTGGAGCAGGGCCCAGTAGGGGACACCGAGAGCCAGTTGGCCGATCAGCAAGGGGAGAACACATGAGCACGGATGTCGTCGACAGCACCGGACAACCACCCGAGGTACCCGGCCCGTTCGGGGCGCCGGTACCGTCCGAAGAGGC
>Ga0302196_10003276_pt1 | contig 14898 bp, 11 predicted proteins | sample II_Bog_N1_3_FD_198794 | JGI IMG/M metagenome (GOLD analysis project Ga0302196, IMG submission 198794) | Peat permafrost microbial communities from Stordalen Mire near Abisko, Sweden - II_Bog_N1_3 | ecosystem: Environmental > Terrestrial > Soil > Wetlands > Peat | place: Sweden: Abisko...
GGCCGACGGGTAAGGGTGAAAGGGTGGGGTAAGAGCCCACCGCGGACCGGGTGACCGGGACGGCATGGCAAGCCCCGCCTGGAGCAAGACCGAATAGGGATATCGCGCCGGCCGCAAGGCCGGCGGGGCCGTCGCCGGCCTTGATATCCGGGTAGGTCGCGAGAACCGTCCGGCAACGGACGGTCCAGATGAATGATCGTCGCGCCTCCCGAAAGGGGGGCGGCACAGAACCCGGCTTACAGGCCGTCTGATCCGTCTCGCGTTTTCCGCCTCCTGCGCCAGACAACCGCGTTAACCTCTTTCTGTCCACAAGTTCTCTGTATGTTCTGTGTATAAGCGGCTTTGTCTGCCGTTGCTCCCCTGCGACATCTTGGTTTGCGCACAAAACTGCCGCAAAGTGTCATTGTATCCCAATCAATCCCATGTTAACCCATTTCTGTCGCCTGAACGGGGGCGTCGCGGGGCTCGGGGCTGAGCGCGTTGTTTCACTCGACATTCGAGAAACAACTGGATGCCAAACGGCGCATCGTTGTGCCGCAGGAGTTTCGCGCCGCTGCGGCCGGACCCTTCGACGGCGTCTTCTGCTTTCCCTCCATTGAAGCCGATTGCATCGAGGGGGGCGGGCAGGCCCTGTTCGACACCTATCGCGGGGTGATCGATGAACTCGCCTTCGGCGACCCTCTGCGCACCGCTTTGGAGACCAGCGTCCTGGGCGGCATGTCGCGGCTCGCCTACGACACCGCGGGCCGCATCACCTTGCCCGAGACCCTTTGCGAGCGGTTCGCCCTCACGGACTGGGTCGCCGTCGTCGGCATGGGAGAGCGATTCCAGATCTGGTCTCGTGACTCCTTCCAGGCCCATAGGGCCCAGCAGCTTCAGATCGCCCGTGAGGGCCTGCCCGCTCTCCGGGCCCAGCAACGGCTGGCGCGCGCCGGCGGCGCCCAATGACGGCGGCGGCCCATGTCCCGGTGTTGCTTGCCGAGGTCATCGAAGCTCTGCGGCCGGCGCCGGGCCTCACGATCATCGACGGCACATTCGGCGCGGGCGGATACAGCCGGGCGTTTCTGGCGGCCGGCGCGACCGTCATCGCCTTCGACCGCGATCCCTCGGTGGCGGTGTTCGCCGCTCCCCTCGCCGAGGAGGGCCGGTTCCGGCTTATCGACCAGCCCTTTTCCAACATGGCCGAAGTCGTTGGTGAAGGCGTCGCCGATGGCGTGGCGCTCGACCTGGGCGTGTCGTCCATGCAGATCGACGAGGCCGAGCGGGGCTTTTCGCTCATGCGTGATGGCCCCCTCGACATGCGGATGTCTGATCATGGCCTCACCGCCGCCGACCTGGTCAATGACGCCGACCCGGCCGAGCTTGTCCGCATATTTCGCCTCTATGGCGAGGAGCGTCAGGCGCGCCGCGTCGTGTCATTTCTCGTGCGGCGCCGCGAAGAGGCGCCTTTTCGGCGCACGCTCGAGCTGGCCGATGTCGTCGAGCGGGCCCTGGGCGGCCGGCGCGGCGCGAAAATTCATCCGGCCACGCGGGTTTTCCAGGCCCTTAGAATCGCGGTCAATGATGAACTTTCGCAACTCGAGTCGGGACTGGTCGCGGCCGAGCGGACACTTAAGTCGGGAGGTCGCCTCGCGGTGGTGACGTTCCATTCCCTGGAGGACCGGATCGTCAAGGCCTTCCTCACCGAACGGGCAGGCGGCGAAGGGGCCGGATCGCGGCACGCGCCGCCCAGAAGGGACGGCCCGGAACCTAGCTTCACCTTGATCCATCGCGGCGCCCGTCCGCCCTCGGCTCAGGAAGTCGCCGCCAATCCGCGCGCGCGCTCGGCAAAGCTTCGCGCCGCCGTGCGCAGCGCCGCGCCGCCCTGGAGGCTGGCCGCGTGATCTTCTCCGGCATCTTCACCCGCAGGCTGCGCGGCTTCCGCGTCGTGGACCTTGTGGCCCTCGCGGTGCTGCTGACCCTTGCCCTGGGCAGCTACGCCTTCAAGACTTTCGCCGGAGCCGAGACGGCCGACACCGCCGGCGTTCAGGGTCAGATCGTTCTGGAGCAGAAGCGCATCCGCCTGCTCCAGGCCGAGATCGCCCACCTTGAGGATCCGCGCCGGATTGAACGGCTCTCCACCCAGTACCTGGGATTGCAGGCGGTCGCGCCCAAGCAGGAGATCGCCGTTCAGGACCTTCCGCGCATCGCCGCGCTTCGCGTCGGGCCGCTCGCTCTCATCGCCCCGGCGACCCCGCAGGCGCCCGCCAATGCCGTGACCTCCGCCCCAGCCGCGGATTCCTCAGTGACGGATGAGCGATGACCACGGCCGACACCCAGTTTCCGGGCCGGCCGCCGGCGTCGCCCTGGGATCCGCTGCGAGCGCTGTGGCGCGCGCGTCTGTGGTCCATCGATCGCGCGTTCGAGCGCGCCCGGGCGTCGGGAAAGGCGGAGGATGACACCCGCCTTCGCATCTTTTTCGTCATGGCCCTGTTCGCCGCCGGCTTCCTCACCCTGGGTCTCGTGGCGACCAAGGCCGCTTTGTTCTCGGGGCTGGACGAAGGCGGCGCCGTCGCGGGCCTCACACCCAATGCCCGCGCCGATATCGTCGATCGCAACGGCGAAATCCTGGCCATGGATCTGGTGCGTTACGGGCTCTACATCACACCGCGCGAGATCTACGACGTCGCGGCCACCAAGGCTGCTTTGCTCAGCGCAATCCCGACCCTGTCAGCGACCCACCTCGACGCGGCGCTGCGCGGCGATCACAAACAGTACTACCTGATCGGCGGCCTCACCCCTGAACTGCGCAACCAGGTCCACGATCTGGCCCTCGCCGGGGTGACCTTCGAGGAGGAGAGCGCGCGCTCCTATCCTCTGGGCGAAACGGGCGCCCATCTTCTCGGCTTCGCGGGCGAGGACGGACGGGGTCTGGCGGGAGCGGAAAAGGCGCTGGACGGCGAAATCCGCAGCCAGGCCGGCAAGGCGCCGATCCCGCTTGCGATCGATCTTCGCGTTCAAGGCGCCTTGCAGGACGAACTCACCCAGGCCGCCGAGCATTTCCAGGTCATCGACGCCGTCGGCATGGTGGTCAATGTGCGCACCGGCGAGATCCTGGGCATGGCCAGCTGGCCCAACTACGATCCCAACGCTCCCGGCAAGGCCACGCCCGCATCGCTCGTCAATCACGCGGCGGCGACGGTCTATGAGCCGGGGTCGGTCTTCAAGGTCTTCACCCTGGCGATGGGTCTGGATTCCGGCGTAACCACGGTCAACACCGTCTTCGACGTTCACACCCCCCTCGTGTTGCCCGGTCAGATAATCCACGACTACGATAAGGGCGACCGGGAACTTCCGCTCTGGGAGGTGTTCACCCACTCATCCAACATCGGCGCCGCGCGCATGGCCCTACTCGCCGGGGCCGACCGCATGGATCACTATTTCCGCGCCTTCGGGCTTTTCGAAAAGGCGCCCAGCGAGCTCATCGAATCCGCCCACCCCCTCGTCACCAGGCGCCTGTCGGAGAACGCCGTCGCCACCATGGGCTTCGGCCATTCCATTTCCGTCAGTCCCCTGGCCATCGCCACGGGGATGAGCGCCATCCTGAACGGCGGACTCTACAGGCCGCTCACCCTGAAAAAGCTGGAGCCGGGCCAGGCGCCGAGCCCCGGACGCCGCGTGATCCAGGCCTCCACTTCTCGCACGATGCTGAATCTCATGCGCCTGAACGCCACGGACGGCACCGGCCGCAAGGCGGACATCCCTGGCTACCGCGTGGGCGGCAAGACGGGCACGGCCACCAAGCTGGTGAATGGACGCTACAACGGCGGCAAGAAAAACCTCGCCTCCTTCGCCGCCATCTTTCCCACCGACGGGCCGCTCGACTCCGACCGGTACTACGTCCTCATCATGATGGACGAGCCCCATGACCTGCCTGAAACCGGCGGCTTCACCACCGGCGGCGTGATCTCCGCGCCCATCGCAGGCAGAGTGATCGAACGTATCGCGCCGTTCCTGGGCGTGCGGCGCGTCGCCGTCGCGCCGGTCGCGCCCGGTCCGCGGCCTCCGGTGGATCCCAAGCTGCTTACCGGTGACGAATAGTGACCGCCCAGCGACTCTCCGATCTCGTTTGTCGCGACCTCGCCGTGGATCCCGAGATCCTGGGCGTGACCGCCGACAGTCGCCGGGTGCGTCCGGGGTGGCTCTTCGCCGCCCTGCCCGGGGCCAAGGCGGACGGCAGGAGCTTTGTGCCGGCCGCGCTGAGCGCCGGCGCCGCGGCCGTCCTCGCTGGCGAGGCCATGCCCGGTCTCGCCGCCCCCGTGATTCAGGTGGGCGATCCGCGGCGCGCCTATGCCCTGGCCGCGGCCGCCTTCCATGGCGCTCAGCCGAAAACCTGCGTCGCCGTCACGGGCACCAATGGCAAGACCTCGGTCGCCGTCTTCTGTCGCCAGATCTTCGAGCGGGCCGGCCACGCCTCGGCCAGCATGGGCACTCTGGGCGTCCAGGCCGGGACTGAGCAGCTCACCGGTCCGGGCCTGACCACGCCTGACGCCGCGGATGTCGCCGCCATCCTCGCCGACCTGGCCGCCCGCGGCGTCACCCACCTTGCGCTCGAAGCGTCCTCCCACGGGATCGACCAGCGGCGCCTGGACGGCGTGCGCATCTCGGCAGCGGGTTTCCTCAACCTGACCCAGGACCACCTGGACTACCACGGGACCATGGGGGCCTATCGGGCGGCCAAGCTACGCCTCTTCGACACCCTCCTGCCCAGAGGCGCGGCGGCCGTGCTGAACGCCGACTCCGAGGCCTTCCCCGCCTTTGCCGCGGCCGCCGTTACGGCTGGACAGACTCTCATTACGGTCGGCGCCATGGGTCAGGGTCTGACGCTGGTCGGACGTTCGCTCACGCCCGGGGGCCAGAGCCTGAGGATCAAGGCCTGGGGGCGCGACTTCGACGTGGCGCTGCCCCTCGCCGGGGCCTTCCAGGCCGGCAATGCTTTGGTGGCGGCGGGGCTCTGCATCGCGGCGGGCGAACGGGTCGAGACGGTCCTTGGCGCCCTCGAACACCTTCAGGGCGCGCCCGGACGACTGCAACTCGTCGGCGCGGGACCGCTCGGCGGCGATGCCTATGTGGACTATGCCCATACGCCCGACGGTCTGCGCACCGTTCTGCAGGCCCTGCGCCCGCACGCCCGGGGCCGGCTCATTGTTGTGTTCGGCGCGGGCGGCGATCGCGACCGCGCCAAACGCCCCATCATGGGGTCCATCGCCGCCGATCTCGCGGACATCGCCATCGTCGCTGACGACAATCCCCGTTCGGAGGATCCGGCCGCCATTCGCGCCGAGATCCGCGCCGGAAATCCCGGTCTCGTCGACATCGGCGATCGTCGCGCCGCCATCGCCGAAGCCGCCGCTCGCCTGCAGACCGGCGACATTCTCGTCGTTGCGGGCAAAGGCCACGAGACTGGCCAGACCGTCGGGGACGCCATCCACCCGTTTGACGACGTTCTGGAGACCCGGCGGGCGCTGGGCCTGGAGGTCGCGGTATGACCGGTCCGCTCTGGACCTCCGAGGAGATCGCCGCCGCCACCGGCGGCCACGGCGCTGGGCCTAGGTTCACTGCACGCGGCGTTTCCATCGATAGCCGCACACTGGAGTCCGGCGATCTGTTCGTCGCACTCACCGCCGAGCGCGATGGTCATCGGTTCGTTGCCGCCGCCATGGCCGCCGGCGCCGCGGGCGTTCTGGCCTCGGCGCCGGTGCTTGCCCCAGCCGTCATGGTCAGGGACACCCAGGCCGGTCTCGAGGCTCTGGGTGAGGCCGCCCGCCGCCGTGCGGTGCGCGCCCGTCGCGGCGCCGTGACCGGCTCGGTAGGCAAGACCAGCGTCACCCAGGCCGTGCGTGCGGGCTTGGCCCTGGCCGGTCCGGCTCACGGCTCGGTCAAGAGCTACAACAATCACATCGGCGTCCCGCTCACTCTGGCCCGCATGCCGCGCGAGACGGAGCGCGCCATCTTCGAGATCGGCATGAACCACGCCGGAGAGATCGCGCCGCTCTCGCGCATGGTGCAGCCTCGGGCCGTGGCCATCACCAACGTCGAGGCGGTGCATGTCGAGAACTTCGTTGATGGCGAAGCGGGCGTGGCGGCGGCCAAGGCGGAGATCTTCGCCGGCCTCGTCCCCGGCGGCGCGGCGATCCTCAACGCCGACAGTCCCTGGTTCGAGAAACTCGCGGCCGATGGCGCGCGCGCCGGCGCCACGCCGCGCACCTTCGGCGTCGCCCCGTCGGCCGACGCCCGTCTGATCGCCTTCAAATCCGCCCCTGGCGGCGCTCTCGTCGAGGCGCGCCTCGACGGCGCTCCGCTAAGCTTCTCACTTCGTCAGTCTGCGCCCCACTGGGGTCCCATGAGCCTCTGCGCGCTCCTGATGATGCAGGCGCTCGACGTCGACCTGGATACCGCGACGGCCGCGCTTTCGGCCTTCGAGCCGCTCGCCGGCCGCGGCGCCGAAATCACCGTGGACGCCGCCGTTGGCGTCATCACCATCATCGACGAAAGCTACAACGCCAGTCCTGTCTCCGTCGCGGCGGCCATCGCCGCCCTGGGCGCCCGCGCGGTCGTGGGGCGGCGCGTGGTCGCCCTCACCGACATGCTGGAACTGGGGCCGGACTCACCGGCCCGCCACGCCGGCCTTCTGGATGCGATCGAGGCGGCCGATATTCACCAGGTCTTTTGCGCGGGTCCGTTGATGGCTCACCTTTGGGACGCCGTCCCGGCGGTTCGCCGCGGCGCCTGGTCGCCCTCAGCGGCGGAACTCGCGCCACACCTGGCGCGGGCCGTGACGGGCGGCGATGTCGTCATGGTCAAGGGCTCTCGGGACTCCAGGGCTGTCGAGCTCGTCGGCGCCCTGACCGCTCTTGCGGATCTCGCCGGGGGAGGGGCCTGATGCTCTACCTCCTCTACCAGTCCCTGGCCGCGCACCATCACTACATCCCGGTGCTCAACCTGCTGCGCTACCTCACCTTCCGCGGCGGCATGGCGGTGGCCACCGCCCAGCTGGTGGTTGTGGCCATGGGTTCGCGCTTCATCCGCTGGATGCAGGCCAAGCAGGGCAAGGGCCAGCCGATCCGCACAGACGGCATTCAGCGCCACATCACTGAAAAGGCCGGCACGCCCACCATGGGCGGCCTGATGTTCCTGGCCGGAATCTCCGTCGCCACCCTGCTGTGGGCGGATCTGGGCAACATTTATGTCTGGGTGGTTCTGCTGGTGACCCTCGCCTTCGGCGGCCTGGGCTTTCTGGATGACTACGCCAAGGTGACCAAACAGACCACGGCGGGCGTATCGGGACGCATGCGCCTGGCGGTCGAGGCGGGCGTCGCCCTGCTGGCCGTGTTTCTCATGATCAAGTTCGGTACGCCGTCGCCGGAGGGCGCCAACCTCTCCACCTCGGTGGCCTTCCCGATCTTCAAGAAGGCGCTTCTGGATCTCTCATGGTTCTATCTGGCGTTCGGCGCCTTCGTCATCGTCGGCGCCTCCAATGCGGTGAATTTCACGGACGGGCTCGACGGCCTGGCCACGGTGCCTGTCATGATCGCCGCGGCCACCTTCGGCGCCATCGCCTACCTGACCGGCAATTTCAATTTCGCCAGCTACCTGCAGCTTCACTTCGTCCCCGGCGCCGGCGAGCTGGCGGTGTTCTGCGCCGCAATCGTCGGCTCGGGGCTGGGCTTTCTCTGGTACAACGCGCCTCCCGCCCGGATCTTCATGGGCGACAGCGGCGCGCTTTCCCTGGGCGGCGCCATGGGCGCGGTGGCCGTCGCCACCAAGCATGAGATCGTTCTGGGCATCGTGGGAGGCCTCTTCGTCGTCGAGACCGTCTCGGTGATCATCCAGGTGCTGTGGTTCAAGCGCACCGGGCGCCGGGTGTTCCTCATGGCGCCGATCCACCATCACTTCGAGAAGCTCGGCTGGTCCGAGCCGACGGTGGTGATCCGCTTCTGGATCGTCGCGGTCATGCTGGCCATGGTCGGCCTTTCAACCCTGAAGCTGCGGTAGGGGAGGGCAGGCGCTCATGATTCCTGTCCTGGGTTTCGAAGGCCGGACCGTCGCGGTCTTTGGTCTTGGCCGCACCGGACTTACGGCGGCGCGGGCGCTCATCGCCGGGGGCGCCAAGGTCGTCGCGTGGGACGAAAGCGCCAGGGCCCGCGAGGCCGCCGCCGCCGAGGGGCTCGACATCGCTGATCTCGCCTCCGCCGATTGGTCCGCCTTCGCCGCCGTGATGGTGTCGCCGGGCGTCCCTCTGACACATCCGGCGCCGCACTGGGTCGTGGAAAAGGCGCGGTTCGCTGGCGTCGAGATCGTGGGCGACATCGAACTCTTCGCCCGCACCCTGGCGCTGGTCGCTGAACATCGGCGGCCAAAAGTCGTCGCGATCACCGGCACCAACGGCAAGTCCACGACCACGGCCCTGCTGGGTCATGTTCTGCGTGAGGCCGGGCGGGACGTTCACGTCGGCGGCAATATAGGCGTCGGCGTTCTGGGACTGCCCGACATGCATGGTGGGGCGGTCTATGTCCTTGAACTCTCCTCCTACCAGCTCGATCTCACGTCCTCGCTCAAGCCTGATGTCGCGATCTTCCTGAACATCAGTCCCGACCACCTCGATCGCCATGGCGGAATGGACGGCTATGTCGCCGCCAAGCGCCGCATTTTGCTGGGGCAGGGCAAGGGCGATACCGCGGTCATCGGCGTCGATGACCCCTGGGGCCAGCAGGTCTGCACCGAGATCACCGCCGCCAACCGCCGGACGATCTGGCCCATCAGCGCGCGCAAGGCGATCGGCCGGGGCATCTACGCCCTGCAGGGCAAGCTTTACGACGCCACCGACGAGCGGGTGACCGAGGTCGCCGATCTCACCGCGGCCAGGTCGCTTCCGGGCCGCCACAACTGGCAGAACGCGGCCGCGGCCTACGCGGCGGCCCGTGCCCTTGGCGTCTCGGTCCCCGACGCCGTCGAGGGGTTGATGAGCTTTCCCGGCCTCGCGCATCGAATGGAGACCGTCGGCGTCATCGGCAATGTGCGCTTCGTCAATGACTCCAAGGCGACGAACGTCGACGCCGCTCGCCAGGCCATGGCGAGTTATCCCCATTTCTACTGGATCGCAGGCGGACGGGCCAAGGAAGGCGGAATCAACTGCCTCAAGGATCTCTTCGGCTGCGTCCTTCAGGCCTATCTGATCGGTGAGGCCGCTCCGGCTTTCGCTGCGACGCTCGCGGGGCACGCGCCGGCCATCGAGGTCGGCGATCTGGCCTCGGCCGTGCGCGCCGCCTGGAGCGAGGCGCGAAAGCAGCCTGGCGAGGCGATCGTGCTGTTTTCGCCGGCCTGCGCCTCCTTCGACCAGTACGCCGATTTCGAGGAGCGCGGCGAGGCCTTCCGCGCCGCCGTCCAGGCCCTCACGCCCTGCGGGGAGGGATAGATCATGACGACCCAGACTCACGCCTTCCCCCGGTCCGACCGTTCGCGCCTGGGCGTGTGGTGGTGGACGACGGATCATATTCTTCTGGGCGTCACCGCCGCCCTGATCGGCCTGGGCGTCCTTCTGCAGTTCGGCACCAGCCCCGCCGCGGCCGCCCGCCTCGATATCCCCTGGCCGTTCCATTTCGCTGTGCGCCAGTGTGTCTTCGCCGCCGGCGGCATGGCGATCCTGCTCGCCGCTTCCCTGCTCACGCCCAGGGGCGTGCGGCGCGCCGCCTTCTTCATCTACATCGTCGCCATCGGCGCCATGCTCGCCCTGCCGTTCCTGGGCCACGCCGCCAAGGGCGCCACGCGCTGGGTGGAGTTCGCCGGCTTCACCCTGCAACCGTCGGAGTTCATGAAGCCGGCGCTCATCGTGCTCATCGCCTGGATGTTCGCCGAGGGTCAGAAAGGCCAGGGCGTGCCTGGCGTCTCCATCGCGTTTGGGCTTTACGCGATCGCCGTGGTTCTGCTGCTGATGGAGCCGGATATCGGCCAGACCGTGCTCATCACAGCCGCCTTCGGCGCCGCGTTCTGGATGGCCGGCGTACCCATGAGCTGGATCATGGTCATGGGCAGCGCCGCCGCTGTTGGGCTGGGCAGCACCTACTTCCTCTTCCAGCACGTGGCCGCCCGGGTCGACGGGTTCCTCGGCCACGACAAGACCGATACCTCCCAGGTCCACCGGGCCGCCGAGGCCATCGCTGCAGGCCGCGGCTTCGGCCGGGGTCCCGGCGAAGGGATCATGAAGACCCATGTGCCCGACATGCACACCGATTTCGCCTATTCCGCCGCCGCCGAGGAATATGGCCTGTGGCTCTCCCTCGTCCTCATCGGCCTCTTTGCCCTGCTGGTGATCCGCGGCCTCTATAGGGCCATGAAGCTGGGCGATCCCTTCGAACAGGTGGCCGCCGCGGGTCTCTTCGTTCTGGTGGGCATGCAGGCCTTCATCAATGTCGCCGTCAATCTCGCCCTGGTGCCGACGAAAGGCATGACCTTGCCCTTCATCTCCTATGGCGGCTCCTCCACCCTGGCCATGGGCCTCACCCTCGGCCTCGCCCTGGCCCTGACCCGCCGGCGCCCCGGCGCCTACGCCTCTGGCGACAGCCTCGCCAAGGCCGGCGCCTTTGAGTGAACAGAGCCTCGCCTCGCGCAAGATCGCGGTGATCGCGGCGGGTGGGACGGGCGGTCATCTCTTTCCCGCCCAGGCCCTGGCCCAGGTGCTGAAGGGCCGCGGCTGGCGCATCATCCTGGCCACCGACGAACGCACCCAGGCCCTGGCCGAGACCTTCCCGGCCGAAAAGCGCATCGCCGTGCGCTCCGCCACCCTGAGCGGGTCGTTGATGCACAGGATCGGCGCCCTCTTCACCCTGGCCTTCGGCGTGGTCCAGGCCCGGGGCGTCCTGTCCGCAGTCGATCCGGCCGTCGTGGTCGGCTTTGGCGGCTATCCGTCCCTCACCACCATGGTCGCTGCGGTCAGCCAGGGCCGACGCACTGTGATCCACGAGCAGAACGCGGTTCTTGGCCGCGCCAACGCGCTTCTGGCCCCGAGGGTCACGGCTGTCGGCTGCGCCTTTCCCACCCTTCTCAAGGCCCCGGCCGCTGTCCACGCCCGGGCGACGATCGTCGGCAATCCCGTGCGGCCCGAGATTCTGGCCCTGCGCGATCTGCCCTATGACCCGCCGGGCGACACCGGCCCCCTGCGCCTGCTGGTCACTGGCGGCAGCCAGGGCGCGCGCCTGCTCTCCGAGCTCGTCCCGGCCGCCGTCGCGGCCCTGCCCGAGGCGATCCGCCTGCGCCTGGAAGTGCAGCAACAGACCCGGGCCGAGAGCCTGGAGCTCGCCCGCAAGACTTATGCCGACGCCATGGTGAAAGCCGAGATCGCCCCCTTCTTCCGCGACATGGCCGGCCGCCTGGCCAGCGCCCATCTGGTCATCGGCAGGGCCGGCGCCTCGACGGTCGGCGAACTGGCCGTCGCCGGGCGGCCCTCCATACTCGTCCCGCTCAAGGTGGCCCTCGATGACGACCAGGGACAGAACGCACGTCTGCTGGCCAAGGCCGGCGCCGCGGAGGTCGCCCGGGAGGAGGATCTCACCAAGGCCGCGCTCGCCGCTGCGCTTGAAGCCCTGCTCACGAACCCGGCGCGCCTCTCGCGCATGGCCGCCGCCGCGCGCGGAGCGGCCACGCCCGACGCGGCCGAGCGTCTCGCCGATCTGGTGGAGCGAACGGCGCGGTAAAGGCGCCCTCGTCGCAGCCGTCCCATGGCCGGGTCGCACCCTTGTCACACTCGATGTCCGACTGGCCCGCGTGGCCGAGGCGCTGGGGATCGCGGTCGACAATCCCGCGGCGCCTTGACGCGGGCGTCGATACTGCTTGTGTTTGACTCGTCGAACCCAGAGGCAACCACGCCATGCACCGCCGCGCCCTTCTGAAGTCCGCCGCCGCCTCCGCCATTCTGCCCGGCCTTGTCGCGGCGCTCCCGGCGGGCGCTGCGGTCTCCTCCCGCGTGCGTCCCGGCGATGCCGGTTGGCCCGATGACGCCGCCTGGGAGGGTCTGAAACAAGCCGTGGGCGGACGTCTCATCAAGCCGGTCGCCCTGACTGCGCCATGCGAGATCGACCCGAAGGCGCCCGCCTGCACCGATCTCTTCAAGGAGCTCGCCAATCCCTATTACATCGGTGACCAGGCCGGCGGCACTCAGGTGTCCGGCTGGCTTGACGCCTGGAAGCCTGGCGTCAGCGCCTGGGCGGTGAAGGCCGCCAGCACCGCCGATGTGGCTGCGGCCGTCAATTTCGCCCGAAACCACAATCTGCGTCTGGTCGTGAAGGGCGGCGGCCACAGCTACCAGGGCACATCCAACGCCGCCGATTCCCTTCTCGTCTGGACCCGGACGATGAACGACATCACCGTTCACGACGCCTTCACTCCCAAGGGCTGCGAGGGCAAGGTCGCGCCGGTCCCGGCCGTCTCCATCGGCGCCGGCGCCATGTGGGCCGATGCCTACAACGCCGTGACCACAAAGGCGGGACGCTACGTTCAGGGGGGCGGTTGCGCCACCGTCGGCGTGGCGGGTCTGATCCAGAGCGGCGGCTTCGGCTCCTTCTCCAAGCGCTATGGCCTCGCCGCCGCCTCGCTCATCGAGGCGGAGATCGTCACCGCCGACGGGATCGCCCGCGTCGTCAACGCCCGTCACGATCCGGAGCTTCTCTGGGCCCTCAAGGGCGGAGGCGGTGGCAGTTTGGGGGTGGTCACCCGCCTCACCCTCAAGACCCATGATCTGGGCGCAACCGGCGGCGGCTTCGATCTCACCGTCAAAGCCGGATCGGATGACGCCTTTAGAAGGCTGATCGCCGCCTTCGTGGATCTCGCCGCAGCCGCCCTGATCAATTCCAACTGGGGTGAGAGTGTCCACGTCGGCTCCTCGAACCAGATCAGGGTGTCGATGGTTTTCCAGGGTCTCAGCGGGGCCCAGGCCAAGGCGGCCTGGAAACCGTTCCTGGATTTCGCAGCCGCCTCGCCGGCCGACTACACGGTGCAGGGTCCCTCCGCAGCGTCTCAGCCCATGCGGGATTGGTGGAATTTCGCCCCGCTGCGCGGAACCGGCGCGCCCTATGTGAAGTTCGATCCGCGCCCGGGCGTCCCGGCACAGCACGGCTGGTGGGAGGGCGATTCTGATCAGGTCAGCATGTACATTCACGGCTACGAAAGTCTGTGGCTGCCCGCCTCCCTGCTGGCGCCCGATCAGCGCGCGCGCCTGGCCGCCGGCCTCTACGATGCCAGCCGTCATTTCAGTGTCGCCCTCCACTTCAACAAGGGGCTCGCCGGCGCGCCCCCCGAGGCTATCGAGGCCGCGCGGAATGCAGCGACGAACCCTGCGGTGCTGGACGCCTTCGCTCTGGCCATCATCGCCAACGGTGGCTTTCCCGCTTACCCGGGCTACCCGGCGCCCAATCTCCCATCCGCCCGCGCGGAGGCTGCGCGCATTGACGCCGCCACGGATGCCCTGCGCCCTCTCGCCCCTGCGGGCGGCTCCTATCTCTCTGAGAGCAACTATTTCAACAAGTCCTGGGCGAAAGCCTATTGGGGCCCGAACCATCCTCGACTCGCCGCCGCCAAGTCCCGCTACGACCCCACAGGCCTCTTCACCGTCCACCATGGCGTCGGCAGCGAAGCCTGGAGCCCCGACGGCTTCACCCACCTCGGGTGATCGCCAGACGTCGGCGCATGCGGCCCTGCGCCCCCTCCGTCAGCCCGCAAGAGGGCGGTCCGCCACCTCCCCCGTGAAGAGGCGCATGGGAGGAGGAATATCGAAAATCCTTTCCTCCCATGCGCGTCTTCGCGCGGGGGACGGGGCGCAAGGCCGGAAGCGTCCGCATCAAGGTTGCATTCCACTCCCCGCCCAATTCCGCTAACGCTCGGCCCATGAACCGCCGCCCCGTTCCCTTCGCCCTTGGGCCTGTGCACTTCATCGGGATCGGCGGCATCGGCATGAGCGGCATCGCCGAGATCATGCTGCGCCTGGGCTATGTGGTGCAGGGCTCCGACGCCAAGGCCGGTCCCACCACCGAGCGGCTCAAGACCCTCGGCGCCCGCATCTTTCTCGGCCACGATCCGGCCAACGTCGAGGGCGCCTCGGCGGTGGTCTATTCCAGCGCCATCAAGCCCGACAATCCCGAGATGGTCGCAGGCCGCGCGCGCCGCATCCCGCTCGTGCGCCGGGCCGAGATGCTGGCCGAGCTTATGCGCACCCAGACTTCCGTGGCCGTGGGCGGCACCCACGGCAAGACAACCACCACCTCCATGGTCGCCGCCGTGCTCGATGCCGGGGGCCTCGATCCCACGGTGGTCAACGGAGGGGTGATCAACGCCTATGGGGCCAATGCCAAGGTGGGCGAGGGCGACTGGATCGTGGTCGAGGCCGACGAGAGCGACGGCACCTTCCTCACCCTTAGATGTACGGCCGCGGTGGTCACCAACATCGATCCCGAGCATCTGGATCACTACGGCGATTTCGCCACCCTCAAGAAGACGTTCCAGGATTTCATCCAGAACATTCCGTTCTGGGCCTTCGCCGTTCTGTGTACGGACGATCCCGATGTCCAGGAGGTCGCTTCCCGCGTGGAAAACCGGCGCCTGATCACCTATGGGACCAGCCCGCAGGCCGAGATCCGCGCCTCAAACATCGTCATGGGTCCCGACGGCGCCGTCTTCGACGTGCTCATCACCCCGCCGGATGCGCCGCAAAGCCGGCTTGACGGCGTGACCCTGCCCATGGCCGGGCGGCACAATGTGCTCAATTCCCTGGCGGCCATTGCCGTGGGCCGCCAGCTCGGCGTGGATGAGGCCGCGATCCGCGCGGGCCTGGCCGGCTTCGGCGGGGTGCGCCGGCGTTTCACCACCACGGGC
>Ga0302196_10003281_pt1 | contig 14886 bp, 9 predicted proteins | sample II_Bog_N1_3_FD_198794 | JGI IMG/M metagenome (GOLD analysis project Ga0302196, IMG submission 198794) | Peat permafrost microbial communities from Stordalen Mire near Abisko, Sweden - II_Bog_N1_3 | ecosystem: Environmental > Terrestrial > Soil > Wetlands > Peat | place: Sweden: Abisko, Stordalen...
AGCCGGGGCGCGCGGGCCCCGACCGGCGGTGATCGCCCCACGCAGCCGGTTGGGAGATGCGAGCCCGCATGCGGACAACTCACCTGCGCCTTCCTCTCGGGGGTTGGGGCGTGATGCTGGTGGCCGCCCTGGCGGTTGCCGTCGCGGGGTGCGGATCCTCGACGCCGGCGCCCACCCCCTCGATCGCGAGCACATGCCAGGCGGTGAGCGCCGTGCTGAGCGACGGCCCGGACCCGAGTGCCGACCCGGTCGGCTACGCGGAAGCGCAGGTCCTCCCGCTCCGGCATATCCAGACCGCCGACCGTGACCTCCAGCGTGCCATTGGCGATCTGGCCTCTGCCTACCTGCAGTACTACACGACGGGCGGCAACAGCGCGGCGCGGCAGGCGGTCAGCCAGGCCGGCAAGGACGTCGACGCGATCTGTCCTGGTGCGACGTCGTGAGGCCCCGCTTCTCCGCCCCCGCCCGCCGGGGCGCCATCGTGATCGTGGTGATGGCGGCCGGTTGGCTGCTCTCGGCCTGCGGCGGCTCCCCCGGGCAGTCGATCACGCTCTACAACGGGCAGCACGTGCAGACCACCGACTCGCTGGTCAGCGCCTTCGAGAAGGCGACCGGGATCACGGTCAACGTCCGCAGCGACGACGAGGACACCCTGGCCGACGAGATCGTCTCCGAGGGATCGCGCTCACCGGCCGACGTCATCTACACCGAGAACTCGCCGGCTCTCGAGTACCTCCAGGGCGAGGGGCTCCTCGCGCCGGTCGAGCCCTCGACCCTCACCGGCACGCCGAGCCGGTACAACTCGCCGGCGGGCGACTGGGTGGGGGTCTCGGCCAGGGTCAGCGTCCTCATCTACAATCCGTCGCTGATCTCGGAGAGTCAGCTGCCCACCTCCATCCTTCAACTTGCCGATTCCCGCTACCAGGGAGAGCTGGCCCTCGCCCCGGGCGAGACCGACTTCCAGCCCGTCGTCACGTCGGTGGCGCGCACCTATGGGTCGGCGGAGGCGCTCAGCTGGTTGGAGGGGCTGAAGGCCAATGCCGGCAGCCACATCTACCCGGACAACGAGACCATCGCCGACGAGGTCAACCGGGGAGTGGTCGCCTTCGGCATCGTCAACCAGTACTACTGGTACCGGATGGGCTCCGAGCTCGGCGCCGCCAACGTGCACTCCAAGATCGCGTACCTCGCCCCGCATGACCCGGGGTATGTACTGGACGTCTCCGGCGCCGCCGTGCTGAGATCGAGCATCCACCAGGCGGCGGCCCAGAAGTTCCTCGCCTTCCTCGTCTCCAAGCAGGGCCAGGAGACCATCGCCCAGTCGGCGAGCTACGAGTACCCGATCGCCTCGGGGGTCACGACCGCGCGGCCGGAGACGCCGCTGGCGGAGCTCCAGCCCAACTCCATCACCATCCCCGAGCTGGGCGACGGGTCGACCGCCATCGCGCTCATGCAGCAGGCCGGTCTGCTGTGAGCCTGCCGGTCCGGTCGCGGGCGGAGTGCCCCCGTCCGGGGCCGGGCCTCCCGTGATCGCGACCGGTGTCGCCGCCGAGCCTCCGGCGGTAGCCGATCCCATGGTCCCGGCGCGCCGGCGTCTGCCTCCCCTCTTCCTGCTCGGGGCGAGCGGCGCGGTCGCCGTGGTGCTGCTGGCCCCGCTTCTCTTTCTCCTCATCGAGGCGAGCGGTTCCGGGGCCGGCGCCATCGCCCACCTGATCTGGCGCTCGCTGACCGCCACCCTGCTCTGGAACACCGTCCGGCTCATGGTTGTGGTCACCGCGCTCTGCGCCGTGATCGGCACCCTGACGGCCTGGCTGGTGGAGTGCACTGACCTCCCCGGCCGTCGCCTCTGGGCGGTGCTGCTGGTGATCCCCTTCGCCATCCCCGATTTCGTGGTCAGCTTCGGCTGGGCGTCGATCTCGACCTGGGTGCAGGGATTCCAGGGTGCGGTGCTGGTCATGACTCTGGCCGTCTATCCCCTCGTCTACCTTCCCGTGGCCGCCAGCCTGCGCGGCGCGGACCCGGGCCTGGAGGATGCGGCCCGGAGCCTCGGGCTGGGCCGGTTCCGCACCTTTCTGCGCGTGACCGTCGGACAGGCGCGCGGCGCCATCCTCGGTGGCTGCGTCCTGGTCGCGCTGGTGATCCTGGCCGAGTACGGCGCCTTCGAGATCCTCGGCTACCAAACCTTCACCACCGAGATCTTCACCGAGTTCCAGGTCTCCTTTAATGTGCCCGCCGCCTGCGCCCTCTCGCTGGTGCTGGTCGTGCTCGGCGCCGTGATCCTTGGAGCCGAACCCGTCGCTCGGGGCAAGGGCAGGGCGGTGCGCACCGGGGCGCAGGCCCAGCGCGTGAGCCGCCGGCACCGGCTGGGCCGGGCCACGCTGCCGGTCCATGCCGCCCTCGCCCTCCTGGTCGCCCTCGCTCTCGGCGTGCCGGTCGGAGCCAGCGTGTACTGGATGCTCGCCGGCGGGGGGCCCTTCCTGACCGGGGTCTCCGTCCTCGACGCGGGCTGGCACACCGCCCTCTACAGCGGCGTGGCCGCGGCTCTCGCCACCCTGCTCGGCCTGCCCGTGGCCCTCCTCGCGGTCCGCCACCCGGGTCGGGGAGGGCGGTTGCTGGAGCGGAGCACGTACCTTGTGCTGGCCATGCCCGGCCTGGTCATCGCTCTCGCCATCAGCTACTTCACCGAGCGCTATGCGGGAGGCTTCGGATACCAGGGCGCCGCGCTGCTGGTCGCCGCCTACGCGATCCTCTTCTTCCCGCTGGCCCTGGTTGGGGTCCGGGCGTCGGTGGCCCACGCCCCGGTGGCTCTCGAGGAGGCCGCCCGCTCCCTCGGCCGGCGTCCCGACGAGGTCTTCCTTCGGGTCACCCTTCCCCTCATCGGCCCGGGGCTGGCCGCGGCCTTCTGCCTCGTCTTCCTCGCCTGCGCCACCGAGCTGACCGCCACCCTCGTCCTGGTGCCGACCGGCGTGCAGACCCTCGCGACCCAGTTCTGGGCGTACCAGCAGAACCTCTCGTACGCCCAGGCCGCGCCCTTCGCACTGGTGATCATCGCCATCGCCGCCGTGCCCAGCTACGTGCTCGCCCGCTACTTCGACCGCCTGCCCGGCCGGGCAGGTGCCGCCTCGTGACGCCCGAGCCCGGCACCCCCGTGGCCGCCGGCCGCACCGCCTCCGCCGGCGGGCCCAGCGGCAGCGTGCCCTCCGCCCCCCCCGCATCCCGCGATGCCCCCATCGCCACCGAGGGTCTGACGACCTCCGCCCTTCACAAGGCCTTCGGAGACCACCCCGTCCTCCGTGGCGTTGATCTCACCGTTCCGGACGGCGCCTTCGCGGCGGTGCTCGGGGCCTCCGGCAGTGGCAAGACGACCCTGCTGCGCATCCTCGCCGGCTTCGAGCAGCCCGACCGGGGGGTGGTGGCGGTCGGCGGCGTGATCCTCGACGATGACCATCACCACGTCCGCGCCGAGCGCCGCCGCATCGGCTACGTCCCCCAGGAGGGGAGCCTCTTCCCGCATCTCACGGTCGAGGGCAACGTCGGCTTTGGGCTTCGGGCGCGGGAGGGGCGGGAGGCGGAGATCGCCGAGCTGCTCGAGCGGGTCGGGCTCTCCGGCTTGGGGCACCGCTACCCCCATCAGCTCTCTGGAGGTCAGCAGCAGCGGGTTGCGCTGGCCCGAGCCCTGGCCGTCAGGCCGCACATCGTCCTCCTCGACGAGCCCTTCGCCTCCCTGGACGCCGGCCTGCGGGCGACGGTCCGGGCCGACGTCCGGGCCGCGGTCCAGCGTTCCGGCGCAACCGCCATCCTGGTCACCCACGACCAGGACGAGGCCCTCTCCATCGCCGACCTGGTGGCCGTGATCCGGGACGGCGTCGTTGCCCAGGCCGCGTCGCCTCGCGACCTCTACGAGTCCCCCGTCGACCCCGATCTGGCCCGTTTCGTGGGGGAGGCCAACCTGGTCGAGGGCACCTCCTACGGCTCGACCGCCGAGACCTCTCTCGGCTGGCTCGAGCTTCGGGATGGTCACCGGCCGGCCCGCCAGCAGATCACCGTGCTGGTCCGCCCGGAGCAGCTTCGGGTCACGCCCCCCCCGGGAGGAGGCCCCGGGGTGGCGGCACGGGTGGTCGAGGCCGGCTTCCACGGCCACGACGCCCTCGTCCACCTGGTCACGGAGGATGCCGCCGCCGCTCCGATGATCGCCAGGGTGGTGGGCGGGATGAAGCTTGAGGCCGGGGCCCGGGTCACCATCAAGGTCGTGGGGCCGGTCCACTGCTGGCCGCGGCCATCGGCTGGAGCCGCCAACCCCGAGCCGCCGGCAGGCGAAGAGGAGGGCGAGCCGGCCTGAGCTCGGGGGGCGGCCACGCGGCGCGGCGGGGCCGTCCGCGGGTGGCCCACGGGTCGCCCGCTGCCGGCTCGCGGTCCCCCGCCCGTGCCCGCCAGTTGCGGTCCTGGCACTCGATTCGCTAGAGTGTTAGCAGTCACCCGTCCCGAGTGCTAAACGTGGAGGTCGCACCGTGGCCTTGAAGCTTCGCCCCCTGGCTGATCGCGTCGTCATCAAACCCGTCGAGCGTGAGGAAGTCACCAAGAGCGGGATCGTCCTCCCTGACACCGCCAAGGAGAAGCCCCAGGAGGGGATCATCGAGGCGGTCGGCAGTGGCAAGTACAACGAGCGCACCGGCGAGCGGATCAAGCTCGACGTTGCCGTCGGTGACCGGGTGATGTACGCGAAGTACGCCGGCAGCGAGGTCAAGATCGACGATGTCGACTACCTCATCCTGTCCGAGAAGGACATTCTCGCTGTCGTCCAGGTCAAGGCCTGAGCCGGCGGCCGTCCTGTTGCCCGGCGTGATGGCGGCACGGCCCGTCCACGGTCGCGCCGCCGTCGCCCGTCAAAGGAGCTGAGAGAGCATGCCTGCTAAGCAACTTCGATTCGACACCGAGGCGAGGCAGCTGCTCCGCCATGGCGTGGACGCGGTGGCCGATGCCGTCGCGGTCACCCTCGGTCCGCGCGGGCGTTCGGTGGTCCTGGACAAGAAGTTCGGAGCGCCGCTCGTCACCACGGACGGGGTCACGATCGCCCGTGACCTCGATTTCAAGGACCACTTCGAGAACATGGGGGCCCAGCTCCTGCGCGAGGTCGCGGTCAAGACCAATGACCTCGCCGGGGACGGCACCACCACCGCCACCGTGCTGAGCCGGGCGATGATCGATGAGGGGCTGCGCCTGCTCGGCGCCGGCGCCTTCCCGGTCGAGTTGCGCCAGGGGATGCTGGCCGCCGCCGAGGCCGCCGCCGCTGCGGTGCGCGAGCGCTCCCATCCCGTCGATACCAATGAGGACATCCGCCGCGTCGCCACCATCAGCGCGGACGACGCGGAGATCGGCGAGATGCTCGCCGACGCCTTTGCCAAGGTGGGCAAGGAGGGTGTGGTCACCGTCGAGTCGGCGGACGGCATCGAGACCACCGTGGAGGTGGTCGAGGGCATGCAGCTCGACCGCGGCTACGTCTCCGCGTACCTGGTCACCGACCAGAAGGAGATGGTCGCCGAGCTGGACCACCCGGCCATCCTCATCACCGACTCCAAGATCAGCGCCGTCCGGGACCTGCTCCCGGTGCTCGAGCTGGTGGCCGGGGCCAAGCGGCCCCTGCTCATCGTGGCCGAGGACGTCACCGCGGAGGCGCTCGCCACCCTCGTCGTCAACCGCATGCGCGGTACGCTCACGGCGGTCGCCATCAAGGCCCCCGGCTTCGGCGACCGCCGCAAGGCGATGCTCCAGGACCTGGCCGTCCTCACCGGGGCCACCGTGGTCAGCGAGGAGGTCGGTATCCGCTTGGACGGCGTCGTCGCCCGCCATCTCGGCACGGCTGACCGGGTGACCGTCACCAAGGACGACACCACGGTGGTGGGCGGCGGTGGCGATCGCAAGGCCATCGACGCGCGCTGCGAGGAGATCCGCCTGCAGGTCGAGGAGACCGACTCCGATTGGGACCGGGAGAAGCTGCAGGAGCGGCTGGCCCGGTTGGTCGGAGGGGTCGCCCAGATCAAGGTGGGGGCCGCCACCGAGGTGGAGATGAAAGAGCGCAAGGCGCGCGTCGAGGACGCTCTCCACGCCACCCGCGCCGCTCTCGAGGAGGGCTGCGTCGCCGGTGGGGGCGTTGCCCTGATCCGGGCCCGCGACGCCATCGATGCGCTCAAGCTGGACGGAGACGCCCTCGCGGGAGCGCGCGTCGTCTTCCAGGCGCTCTCCGCACCGCTCAAGCAGATCGCGGCCAACGCCGGGCTGGAGGGCGCGGTGGTGGTCAACCATGTCGCCGAGCTGACCGGGGACGACGGCTTCGACGTGGTCACCGAGGAGTATGGGAACCTCGTCGAGCGTGGGATCATCGACCCCACCAAGGTCGTGATCACCGCCCTCACGTCCGCCACCTCGATCGCCACCATGATCATGACCACCGAGGCTCTCATCGCCGACGCCCCCGAGCCCGAGGACGAGGACGAGGAGGGAGCCGGCCACTCTCACGGTGGTGGCGGTGGCGGCGGGTTCGGCGGCGGTGGCTTCGGCGGCGGCGACGACGACATGGACTTCTGACCTGGATCGGTTCCAGGTCTGAGCCCAGGGTGGTCGCGCGGGGTCAGCTGGCGCTCGCCGGTTGGACCGTCGCTCCTGGGCTCGGCGGAGGGCCGGAGGCTGTGCGCCACGCGGTCTGCCGCGTACAGTTGCGCCCGTGCTGACCGTGGAAACGCCCCGGCTCCTGTTCACCTCCACCCCGATCTCGGTGATGCGCCGGCGGCTCACCCTATCGGACTTCCTGGCCGAGATCGTGGTCGGCCCCTGCGAGAGCGCCGGCCCGGAGGGCCGTCTGACCGTCCACTTCCCCGAGGAGTGGCCGGGGGAGGACGCCCTTCGGATGTTCCCCATCTGGATCGCCCGCCGCGAGCGGTCCGCCGATCCGGGGCCGTGGTGCGACGGGGTGGTGGTGCGCCGTGAGGACCGCCTGGCGGTGGGGAGCATCGGCTTCAAGTCGCGCCCGGACACGACTGGCACCGTCGAGATCGGCTACGCCGTCAACCGCTTCCTCTGGGGGCGCGGTTACGCCACCGAGATGGTGCAGGGCATCGTCGCCTGGGCCCTCACCCGACCCGAGGTGCGCCGCGTGACCGCCGAATGCCTGGAGCGCAACCCGGCCTCGGCGCGGGTGTTGACCAAGAGCGGGTTTCTGCAGGTGGGACGGCGCCCCAGCGTGGAGGGTGAGCTGCTGCTCTGGGAGTGCCGGACGCCGGTGGCGAGGCCCGATGGCCTCGCGTCGGAGAGGGCCCGGATCGCCGGCCAGCCCGCCGGGCAGGCGTAGCCCCGTGTGCGGCATCTGCGGCTTCACCGGCCGCCGCGACCCCACCCTGCTCCGGGCCATGGCCGCGTCGATCCGGCACCGCGGCCCCGACGACGACGGCTTCCTCGAGACCGATGGCGCCTCGCTCGGCTTCCGCCGGCTGGCCATCATCGACCTCGACACCGGTGCCCAGCCGATGTCGACGGACGGCGACCGCCTCCACATCGTCTTCAACGGCGAGATCTACAACTACCGCGAGCTGCGCACGGAGCTGGAGGCGGAGGGGCGGCGGTTCATCACGAGGAGCGACACCGAGGTCGCCCTGCAGGCGTACGCGCAGTGGGGCCCGGCCGCCTTCCAGCGGTTCAACGGCATGTGGGCGATCGCCCTTCTGGACCGCCGCGGCCCAGAGCCAGAGCTCGTCCTCTGCCGCGATCACTTCGGCATCAAGCCGCTCTTCTACGCGGCGCACGACGAGCGGCTGGTCTTCGCCTCGGAGATCAAGGCCATCCTCGAGGACCCGACCTTCCCCCGCAGGGTCGACGAGCAGCAGCTGTACGAATACCTCCGCTTCGGCCTCTACGACCACAACGACCTCACCTTCTTCGCCGGCATCCGCCAGGTCGCGGCCGGCGCGTACGTCACCGTCGACCCGGCCGGTGCCACCCGTGAGACCCGGTACTGGACGCCGAAGCTGAGCGAGGACGCCGATCCGGACCCGAAGGAGTTCCTCCGCCTCTTCACGCGCGCGGTCGAACGCCGCCTGGTCGCCGACGTGCCGGTCGGCACCTGCCTCTCGGGAGGCCTCGATTCCTCTTCCATCGTCTGCGTGATGGACCGGCTGCTCGCCCAGCACGTGCCCGACTCGGTCTCGCTCGGCGACCGTCTCAAGACCTTCTCGGCGGTCTTCCCCGGCGACCCCATCGACGAGCGGAGCTACGTCGAGGCGGTGCTGGCCGTCACCTCCGCCGACCCCACCTGGGTGCAGCCGACCTCGGAGCAGTGGCTCGCCGAGCTGGAGACCTGGGTCTGGCACGCGGAGGAGCCGATGATCACCACCGCGCCCTACGCAATGTGGTCGGTGATGCGCGCCGCCAGCGAGAAGGTCACCGTCCTCCTCGACGGGCAGGCCGGTGACGAGCTGCTCGGCGGTTACGTCCCCTACCAGTACGTCTACCTCCGCCAGCTGCTCCGTGAGCACCGCTACCGGGAGTTCGCCGTGGAGTCCGCGAAGGCGCGGGACACCGTCGGCCGGCTGGCCCGCCGCCGGCTCTGGGAGGGTCGCCACCAGGTGGACGTGGGCTCGCTGCTCCGCCCCGCCTGGACGAGCGGGAAGAAGCGGCCTGACGATCCCCGCGTCCAGGACGATCTCAAGAAGCGGCTGCTTCAGGACCTCACCACCTTCTCGCTGCCCTCGCTGCTCCGCTACGAGGACCGCAACTCGATGGCCCACTCCATGGAGTCGCGGCTCCCCTTCCTTGACCAGGAGCTGGTGGAGTGGATCCTCCGGCTGCCCGCCTCGGCGATCGTCTCCGGGGGGTGGTCGCGACGCATCATGCGCGAGGCGATGCGCGGCGTCCTGCCCGAGACGATCCGCCGGCGGCGTCGCAAGGTCGGCTTCACCACGCCCGAGTTCCGCTGGTTCCGCCAGCAACGCTCGTCGATCCAGTCGCTGATGCGGTCGCCCTCCTTCCAGTCACGGCCGTATTGGGACGCGGACGCGGTCGCCGACGCATTCCGCGTCGCCTGCGTCGGGGGCAGCGAGGAGTCGCTCTTCTTCTGGCGCACCGTCAACGTCGAGCTCTGGCTGCGGATGTACTTCGAGGGCGGGAGCCACGGCTCCGCGTCCGGCCCCACCCCGGGCAGCTCATACGCCTTCACCGCCCAGGGCGACCGGGCGGCGGGGGCGGCACTCGGCGCCGAGCGGCTGGTCGACGCCGCCCACCCCAACCCCGGCCGCCACCTGATCATCCGGCGTGACGGCCGGCCCTGGGCGCGCATCCCGCTCCGCGCCGAGCTGGTGCGCAACCGGGACGACCTGGGCACGGCGGTGGGGGTGGCCCTGGAGAAGGCGCGGGCCGGCGGCATTGCCCTGGAGCCCGGCGACGTGGTCGCGATGAGCGAAAAGGTGGTGGCCATCACCCAGGGGCGCTCCTTTCCCATGGACGAGATCCGGGTCAGCCCGCTCGCCCGGCTGCTCTCCCGCTTCGTCAGCCGGGTCCCGATCGGCATCGGCCTCGGCAGGCCCCAGACCATGCAGCTCGCCCTGGAGGAGGCGGGGGCACCGCGCATCCTCCTCGCCGCCGCCTGCGCCGCCGTCACCCGCCCCTTCGGGGTCCGGGGCGTCTTTTACCGGGTGGCCGGATCCCGGGTGTCGGCCATCGACGGGCCGACCGCCTACACCCTTCCTCCCTACAACACCCACGCCAGCAAGGCGCCGAGCGACCCGGACGGGGTCGCCGAGCGGATGAGCCGGAGCCTCAGTGAGAAGTCCGGGGTGGACATCGCCGTCGCCGTGGTCGACACCAACGATCTGGCCGCCGACATCCTCGGGGCGAGCGCCGGTGTCGACCGCACCGCGATCAGCCGGGTGCTCGCCGACAATCCGATGGGTCAGACCGGCGAGCAGACCCCCTTCTGCATCCTCCGGCGGCTCGCGTAACACGCTGTCGGATTCGCGCCGACCGTCTCCGACATCTGCTCCTGAAGCGTGACCAGGAAGCGACCTGTCCGTAGTCTGTGACACGAGAGTGACGGTTACTCTGTTCGCGCCGATGTTCGAATCCGGGGCACTCCACGCCGCCACCCCGTACACCCCTGCTGCGCAGCGGTCTGACCGCCTCGCTGTGCGGGGGATCACGGCCGCGTGGACAGCCGGAGCGGCGGTCCTGATCGTCGTCGGGTTGTGGCTCCAGCACTCCCGGCTGGATTTCGCCTCGATGGTCCCCGTGGTCCTCCTTGCGCTGGCCGCCCTCGCGCTCGCGCTGCCCCTGGAGCGCGTGCCCGTCCAGGTGCAGGCGGTGGCCGCGTGCTGCGCCATCGCCCTGGTACTCGGCGTCGAGCTGATCTTCCGGGTCCGGGCGGTCGACGTCGCCGCCCTGGTCACTCTCCCCCTCGCCGTGCTGGCCCTTCGCCACGATGACAGGGCCTTCCGCATCGGCATCGGCCTGGCCCTCGTCGAGGGCCTGATCGGTCTGGCGGTCGTCCGCGATCCCTACCTCGTGGTGGCCACCCTGACCGCGATCCTCGCCGGCGTCACGGTCAGGGCGCTGAGCGGTCAGGGCGCCGATCGGGCACGATTCGACTCGGTCGCGTACACGGATTTCCTCACCAACTGTCCCAATCGCCGGGCTCTCCACGCCGAGCTGCCGCACCGGCTGGAGGCGGCACAGCACCGGGAGACCTCGCTGGCCGTCGCCGTCATCGACCTGGACAGGTTCGGCTCCTTCAATGAGGACTGGGGCCACGCCGCCGGGGACCGGCTGCTCACCGATGTGGCCACGGTGCTCCGGTTCACTCAGCGGAGCGACCCCGACCTCCCCGGCCTCACGTACCTCGCCCGGGTCGGCAACGACGAGTTCGCCGTCGTCCTCGAGCGCCTCACCACGACCGGTGTTGCCGAGATGATCCGCGACGTGGAGACCGATCTCCCCGCCGGTTGCACGGTCAGTGTGGGAATCGCCTTCTGGGATCGCCGGGAGACCGCGGACGACCTCATGAACCGCTCCCTCCGTGCCCTCGCCGCTGCCGGCAAGGGGATGGGCGGGGGCCGCGTTGTGGTCGACGAGGGTGCGGGGTCTCGGGCCAGGAGCTGGCTGGAATCGGTCCCGGCCATCGTCGCCCGCAAGGAGATCGAATCCGTCTATCAACCCATCCGCGACCTCAACACCGGTCGCCTCATCGGTTACGAGGCGCTCGCCCGTCCCACCGGGGCGCCCAACGAGACCGAGGTCGAGGGGATGTTCGCGGCGGCCCGCCGCCTGGGCGTCTCCCGCGAGCTGGAGACCCTCTCCCAGGTCTCGGCGATGAGCGGCGCCCACCGCCTGCTCGCCCGGGGCGGCTCGCTCTTCATCAACATCAGCGTCGGAGCCTTCACCGACCCCGATCGTGACCTCGACGTGATCCTGGGGCACCTCCGGGACGCCTCCCTGCGGCCGACCCAGATCGTCCTCGAGGTCAACGAGCAGATCACCCGCTTCGGCCGCTTCGCCGAGGCCTGCGCCCGCTACCGGCGGGCCGGGTTCCGCTTCGCGATGGACGATGTCGGCGAGGGGCTGTCGACCATCGAGGCGATCGCGGTCGTCCGTCCCGAGTTCATCAAGGCCGGCAAGAGTCTGATCGTCACCGCCGACGAGGCCGGCTCGGCGGCCGTCATTCGCGGGCTGGTAGAGGTCGCTCGCAGTCTGGGCGGCGAGATCATCGCCGAGGGACTGGAGACCCGAGAGGATTGCGCCCGCATGCTCGGACTGGGCGCCGCCCTGGGGCAGGGCTGGGCCCTGGGCACTCCGAAGCGGCTGCGCGACGCGCTGGCCGCGCGGGACGGGGAGGAGGTGGCCCCCGAGGGCACGCACGGCACCGACGGGCCGGAGCGGGCCCGTCCCGTCCTCGTCCCCCGCCCGATCTGACCCCGGCGCCCGCAGGGTGGGCACGTCCTGGGGCCGCGGCACCGGGTACGGGACGGGCAGCCCCCGCTCGTAGAATCCCCCCCGTGGCGCAGTTCCTCCCCCGTCCGTCCCGGCGCTCCAGGCTCGACCCATCGACCCCATCAGGTCTCGCAGCCGTCCCGTCCCTCCACCGGCCCCGAGCCCCGAGGTGAGCGCGGCATCAGCCGGCACCGACGCGCTGCTCGCCGCCCTCAATCCGGCCCAGCGCGAGGCTGTCGAGGCCCCGGATGGGCCGCTGCTGATCTTCGCGGGTGCCGGCAGCGGCAAGACCCGGGTGCTCACCCATCGCATCGCCTACGTCATCGCGGCGCGCGGCGTGCGTCCCCAGGAGATCCTGGCGGTCACCTTCACCAACAAGGCGGCCCGGGAGATGCGCGGCCGGGTGGAGAAGCTGCTCGGCTCCGACATCAGCGGGATGTGGCTGGGGACCTTCCACTCCGTGGGGGCCCGCATCCTCCGCCGTGACGGCGACGCCATCGGCATCCCCGCCAACTTCGTGATCTACGACGAGGCCGACCGGCTGGCGGCGATGCGCCGGGCGATGCACACGACCGGGGTCGACGACAAGCGCCTCGCCCCCACCAAGGTGGTGCACCTGGTGAGCGCGGCCAAGAACGAGCTGCTCAATGCGGCGGCCTTCGCCGCCCGGGCGAGCGGCTACTTGGAGATCGAGGCGGCCCGCATCTACCGCGCCTACGAGGCCGATCTGGCCGCCGCCGGGGCGCTCGACTTCGACGACCTGCTGATGCGCACCGTCTCCCTGCTCCAGGACGTCCCCCCGGTGCTGGAGCACTACCGCCAGCGCTGGAGCCACCTCTTCGTCGACGAGTACCAGGACACCAACCACGCCCAGTACCTGATGGTGTCACTTCTGGCCGCAACGCATCGCAACCTGACGGTTGTGGGCGATGACGACCAGTGCCTCGTCGCTGGGACCATGGTGAGCATGGCTGACGGCTCGCGCAGGCCGATCGAGGAGATCCGGCCGGGTGACATCGTCTCTTCGGCCGGCGGGAGCGGCACCGTCAGGCCGGCCCGCGTGCTGCGGGTCTCCGAACGGGAGACGGAGGAGGTGGTCCGCATCCGCACGGCCGGGGGTCGCGGGCTGGTCAGCACCCCCGAGCACGTGCACTTCGCCGGATATCGGCTGGGCATATCCCCCAACTACCACTTCGTCTACCTGATGCAGAAGGATGGCTTGGGGTACCGTGTCGGCACTAGCCAGGTCCACACGGCGGCTCAGGCCAAGGCGGTGGTCGGCTTCCGACAGCGAGCGGTTCAGGAGCACGCTGACGCCCTCTGGATACTGGCGGTGCATCCGTCCGAGAACGACGCGCGTGAGGACGAGTACGTCACGTCGCTCCGCTACCAGATTCCCACCCTGCCGTTCGTGGCCCGGAAGGGCTCCAGAGACGGGCTGGTCCACGACCCGGCCCGCCTGCGAGCCGTCTTCGCGGCTTTCGACACGGAAACGTCTGCCCGGCGGCTGCTTCACGACCGTGGCCTGTCACCAGAGCATCCCCACCATCACCCGCAGTCTCGGAACAGCAGTCGCCGCAACATCGTGGTCACCCTCTGCGCTGATCGACGCGGTGCGACTCCCATGCACCTGATCGCGGTGGGGGGAAACGACGAGAAGGGCGCCGAGATCATCCGCGGGCTGGGCCTTCGTGTCCGTCCTGCTCACGCCAACTCGCCCCGGAGCTGGCGGTACGAGACGGTGTTCAAGGACATGGCCACTCTCATGCAGACCGCCGGCCGGCTGGCAGAGGCCCTGAATGGGGTCATCGTGATGAAGGGACGGTTCGGGATCAACGGTGCCACCGACCGGGAGTCCAACTCGCTCCCCGCCACTCGTGCCGACTCTGTGCTCCCCGGGATGACGGTGTTCGACGAGACCTGCGGCTACGATATCGTCGTTGACGTGGAGCGCGTCACTGGGCGCACGCAGGTGTTCGACCTGGACGTCGAGCACACCCACAACTTCATCGCCAACGGCCTGATCACCCACAACTCGGTCTACCGCTTCCGGGGCGCCGACATCCGCAACATCCTGGAGTTCCAGAAGGACTTCCCCGACGCGCACGTGGTGACCTTGGAGCAGAACTACCGCTCCAGCCAGCCCATCCTCGACACCGCCCACGCCGTGATCAGGGTCAATCAGGATCGTGCCGCCAAGCGGCTCTGGACCGAGCGCGGCGGTGGCGAGCCGGTCCGGCTCATCCCCGTCTACGACGAGCAGGAGGAGGCGCTCACGGTCTGCGGCGAGATCGAGAGGCTGATCGGCAACGAGTCGTATTCGCTCTCCGATTTCGCCGTTCTCTACCGGACCAATGCCCAGTCGCGCGCCTTCGAGGACGTGCTCCTCCGCCGCGGCATCCCCTACCGCCTGGTGGGCGGCCTCCGCTTCTACGAGCGCAAGGAGGTGAAGGACGTCCTCGCCTACCTCCGCCTGGTCGCCAACCCCCGCGACCCGGTGGCCTTCGGCCGGATCGTCAACGTCCCCCGGCGCAAGATCGGGGAGCGCAGCGTCGCCGAGCTGGAGCGGATCGCCCGCAAGCGAAGGATTTCGCCGTTCGAGGCGGTCGAACATGTGGGGGAGGAGGCCGAGCTGGGCCCGGCCGCCCTCCAGGCGCTCTCCGGCTTCGGCAAGCTCATCGCCGGCCTTGGCGAGCTGAGCCTCCGCCTCCCCGTGCCCCGTCTGCTGGAGCGGGTCGTCGAGGAGACCGGCTACCAGTCGATGCTCCGCGACGGCACCCCCGAGGGCGAGGAGCGCTGGGCCAACGTGACCGAGCTGGTCGGCTACTCGGAGGAGTACGAGGACGTGCCGCCCCCCGACGGCCTCCGCCAGTTCCTGGAGAACGTCGCCCTCGTCGCCGACGTGGACAGCCTGGACGACAC
>Ga0302196_10003289_pt1 | contig 14871 bp, 12 predicted proteins | sample II_Bog_N1_3_FD_198794 | JGI IMG/M metagenome (GOLD analysis project Ga0302196, IMG submission 198794) | Peat permafrost microbial communities from Stordalen Mire near Abisko, Sweden - II_Bog_N1_3 | ecosystem: Environmental > Terrestrial > Soil > Wetlands > Peat | place: Sweden: Abisko...
CTCGCCCTCGCGATTGATCCGGTATTCGGTGGTTCGCACCTCGTCGCCCGTGCCGCCGAACAGGGCGACAATGTTCTGCAGGGTCTTGGCGCTGGTCGATGATCCGACCACGAGGTTGGGATAGTAGGTGGCGAACAGGCCAGGCAGACCCGCCTGATTGACCGGGCCGGCGACGATGCCGCGGCCATAGTCGTAGTGATAATAGGCCTGGTTGGTCCAGGTGATGTTCGGCGAAATCTCATAGACGTATTTGGCGTAGGTCAGCACGTCGGCGCGCTGGGCGGCGCTGAAACAGTTGGAGAAGTTGTTGCCCTGCGACGCCGGCGGGGCGCCATTGGTCAGGGTCGACGAGCAGGCCGAAAGGTTCGGATAGAGGAACGGACGCGTATAGGGAAAATAGGTCGAGCTGGCGGTCTGCTGATTGCCATAGTTGATCGCGTCCTCGTTCGGCTCGACCTTGGACTGCCAGTCGCCGAACAGGGTCAGCTTGCCGTGCGCGTCGTCGTGCACGTATTTCACATTGACCTGGTCGCCGCGCTGGTGACCGTCGAAGTCCCAGGCGCGGGCGTCCTGATGCAGATAGGAGACATAGGCGCGGCCGTCGGCGAAATCACCGGTGTCGAGCCGTAGGAAGGTGCGGGTGGTGTCGTAGCTGCCCAGGGTCTGGCGGACATCGCCGCCGAATGAATGCGCCGGATCGGCCGAATAGGTCTCGATCGCCCCGCCCAGGTTGCTGGTCGAGGCCACCCCCAGCACGCCGGCGCCAGAGGACAGGGTCACCCGATCGACGTTCTCGCTGGTCAGGGCGCGCGAGACGCTGAGGCCGTTATAGTTGCCGTACTGCTGATCGCCGAGCGGCACATCGTCCATGGTGTAGCCCAGCTGCTGGGTGCTGAAGCCGTGGACGAACAGGGTGAGGTTCTGTTCGTTATTGCCCCAGGGGTCGGCGGTCTCGAACACCACCCCCGGCAGGGTTTCGATCGCCTTGAGCGGGCTGATGCCGGGCAGAAGCTTTTGGGCCTCGTGGCCGCCCAGCTGGACGGCGGAACGAGTGGTCTTGGCCAGGGTGACGATGATGTCGGTCGGGGCGGCCTGGGCCGCAGCCGAACTATTGGTCGGGACGGCCTGAGCGTGGGCCAATCCGCAGGTCGCAACGCCAGCGAGCGTCGAGGCGGCCAGAAGCGCCGCCCGGAAAGGTCGTTTGAGAGCCATCTTGGTCCGCCACAATGTTGAGATGCGAGGCCCCCGATGAACCTCCCGCATCAGGCGTCGGCGTAGCCAGGGACTGTGACAGGGAAGCAAACGACTTGTGTTGGTTTGATAACGGCGCGATTCAGCGGGGACGCGTGGCGGTGGGGCAACAGACCTGCCCAACGCCGGAGTAGTTCTGGGAAGCGGTCGGCCGATTTCCGCCAAGGCGGCGCGGTGTCGCCGGCGCGTTCGCCGCCTAGACCCGACCCTAACGCCTTGGCTTCGCTTACCGCCCCGGTGTATGGGGCCAGCCAATGCAGGATAGGGGAGGCGCGGGTGAAAGCGTTCGTGACGGTCATGCTTTCGATCGGCCTGAGTTTGGCCGCTATCGCATCCGCCCACGCGACCAGCGACGACGCCCTCGCGCCGCAACAGCAAGCCTTGGACCTGGAGCGCGCGAATCTAAACGCCCTGCTCCAGGACGCCGGCGCAGGCGTGCGGGCCGGCATGCTCGATGAGGCGCGCGCGGTCGTCGATGACCCCTCGTTTTCAAGTCTGGAGAGCGACGCCCAGTATAGGGGGTTGCTCATTCTCGGCTCCGCCCTGCACGCGAATCGTCAGAACACCGAAGCTCACGCCATAGCCGTGCGGCTGACATCGATGGCCGATGCTGACGGCCAGGCCTGGCGTTTGCGGCTGGTCTCGGCGCCGATCGGAGATCAGACCGAAAGGCTGCCTTGTCTGGCGCGGATCGCCCAAAACTGGCCGGACCAGCTGGCGAATATCGATCCGTCCTATATCGCCCGCAGCATAGTCACTACGGACAACGAGCCTGCGCTGGCTGATCTGCGGTTCCAACTTTTGCAGGCGCTGTGGGCGAACCACTGGCCTGGCGCCCAATCGATCCTTCCCCCAAGTGAGGTGTGGCTGGCGTTGGCTGAAGCCTATGAGGGACGCGGCGATACCGCCCATGCCCTGCTCGTCAGCGGCTCGGTGATCGACCCGAACGTGTTGATCGATGTGCAGATCGACCGACGCTATGATCGGCTCAAGGCCGCCATGGGCGACCAATTTGATTTGGCCAAGGCTCAGCTTCACTATCTTGATGCGTTGAAGGCGGCTGCCGCGTCGCTACCCAACCAGCTGGGTGTGGTCGCCCTTTTGGTCGCCGAGCTGGGCGACGAGAACCGGATTGGTGAAGCCAGCGGTGTGCTCGACGCCGCGGTCGCCAAGATCAAAGCGGATACCCCGGACCATCCCGCCTATCAGAACGAAGCTCAGCAGCGCCTTTGGATGGACGATCGACGCTCCACTCTGCTGCTGCTGAGCGGCCATGTGGACGCAGCGGTTGCGGAGAAAACCCTCGCCGCCGGCCTGCAGGAGGACGGCCAGCCGAACGTCAGTCAGGCCATCAACCTAGGTGATCTGCTCATCGGGCTAAATCGACCAAAGGCGGCTCTGGCCGCGGTGGCGGGCCTGACCGATGATAACGCCAGTCCGTTTGGCCGTATGCAGCTGTGGAATGTGCGCGCCTGCGCCGATGCCGAGCTGAAGGACGACGCCGATTATCAGGCGGAACTGAAGAAACTGCGCGATCACGAGGCCGATGCGCCCGGCGCCCTGGAACAGGTGCTGATCTGCGCCAATGACCTGGATGGGGCGGCGGCGGTTCTGATCGACCGACTGGGCGAGGCCGATCAAAGGCTGGAGGCCTTGCGCGAGGTGCAGACCTATCTTCAGCCTGCGGTTGAGCTGACGATGGGTCGTGAGCTCGATCGCAGGGAAGAGAAGGTCGCTCAGCGACCGGCGGTCAGGGCGGCGATTGACGCCGTCGGGCATGTGACGACGATTTCGCGGCTGGCCCCAGGGTGGTTCTGAGGCGCGGGTTGGGTCGCCTGCTCCCCCGGGGTGGCCGCCAGCAGAAACGATGGTAATAGCGATTTAAGGCCGGCGCCCCAAAAATGCGGCCATGCCTCGCACGCCCGCGCCTCGTCCGCCTCGGCTGTTCACCGACCGCCAGGTCGAGGGGGCCTACAGCTTTCTCAATCGCGAGGGCGGCGCCGACTGGATGGCGGTCAAGCGGCGGACCCTGGGCAGCGACGCCGAGGCCGATCGGGTCAGCGCGCGGCTGCTGCTGCGGTTGCAGGCCGCCGGCCACGCCGCCGACCTGATCGAGGCCACCCGGCTGATGTTCGAGCTGATCCGTCGGCTCAAGCGCGACCTGGTCCTGGCTCAGCACATCAAGGCGATGTTGGGATCGCGGTCGGCGCCGGGGCGGCGGGCGGGCGCCTAAGCAAGCCGCGCGCCGCCAGCAGGGCGGCCAGCAGCGGCAGCCAGGCGATGCGCGCCTGATAGCGGGCGAAGGGGCCGGACAGGATGCCGGTCGCGGCGGCGTTGAACACCAGGGCGCACAGCAGCAAGATCACGATCGGGCCGACCGCTTCGCTAAAGGCGCGTTCCCGCGTCCGTCGCCAGGCGATGATCACGGCCAAGCCGGCGAGGGCGGCGAGACAGACCCCGCCATGCCAATAGCCTAGGGGTCTTGCGTCGAAGCGCGGCTTGCATCCGCGCTCGTCCGGGTCGCAGGGACCCATGTCGTGCACCAGGTCGGCGATGTAGGTGTCTCGCCAATCCGGATCGGTCAGATAGAAGTGCGGGTTACGCAGCGGGTCCTCCAGATTGACGGTGATCAGGGTGCGCCAGAAATCGCTCGCCGCGGCGCCGGCGGCGCCAGCCGGATCAGCGGCCACGGCGCTGGCGACGAAGGCCAGCTGCTGGCGGTCGATGCGGATCCGCTCGGCGGTCCCAGCCCGGCCGAAGACGCCCTTGCGCGGATCGCCCGACCACAGGATGTCCTGCGAATCGTCCAGCGGCAGGGCGCGAAACCGGCACAGGGCCCAGCGCGTCCCCTCGGCGCAGGATCGCCGCAGATAGGTCCGCCCCGGCCCGTCGGCCAGGATCCGCGCCGCAAGGAACGGCGGCGAGCGCAGGGTGTCGCCGGAGCTGAGCTTGACGGCCAGGCCGTAGCCGGCTTGCAGGGAGACGGCGACGCCCAGGGCGACGGCGACGCGCCAAAGGCCCGGCGCCATCCTGCGCCAGGCCACGCCCCAGCTCAGCCTTGCGGCCAGGGCGGCGAGGGCCAGGGCCGGCAAGGCGGCCATGGCGTTGCTGCGGTGGAAGGTCAGGGCCGCGGCGACCAGCGCGAACAACAGGGTCAGGTCGGCCCGGCCCAGGCGCGCCCGTGCGAAGACCAGGGCCGCCACGGCCACCAGGCCGACGCCGGCCCACAGGTCGGGCATGGCCAGTCCTGCGAAGAACGGCAACGTGGTCCCGGCCGTCAACAGGGCCATCACCGCCAGGTGCTCGGCCGCGCCGCCGCCGATTGCGCCCCGCCACAGCGCGCGAACGGCGTAGCTGGCCGCCAGGCTCTGCAGCGCGGCATAGGCCCAAAGCCCGCCCAGGTCCGTGACCAGGCAGAGCAGCACGCCGAACCAGGGCGAACGCGCCGCCATCTCGGTATGGCGCAGATGCATGTCCGCCGGCGCCTCGTCGGCGAGATCCGGATCATTCGCCTCCGAGGTCGGGCCGCCGATCAGCGGTCCCAGGGCGTAGCGCAGCGGCCGCAGCTGCATATGCCCCATCCAGACATAGATATTGGTGTCGGCGAACACCACCGGCCGGCCGACGGCGACCACCACCCCCATCAGCAGCGCCGCGCCGAAGATCACCGCCGCGGCTTCGGCCGCCGAGGCGCGCAGGCGGGGATGAGGCGGAGCGGAGCGGACGGGCGGCGCTGGCTGGGTCAGAGGGCGGATCCTTCGCGGAGGCGAAGTTACATTGCGGAGAAGCGGGGGTTTGCCTAGGGCCGTTTCGCCGGCTGTGGGCGTGGCCAACCTTTTTGAGGGCCAGCCCTGTTGCGGACGTGGCTGGCCTTTGGCAGGTTCATCCAATGAATGCTGAAACCGCCTTCGCCGCCTTCGCGGATAAGCTTGTCGGACAGTCGATAAGCCACCTCTGGCGCGGCTTTGGCTCGGCTATTTTCGTTGAAATCGGACGCTTGACGCCCCGTACGCGAAGCCGCGGAGCGCCAGGCAACCCCCAAGGGCAGGCCACATTGGGCGTTGAGTGGAGCTGGCGAATCGAGGATGAAACCTCCATCCTGTGCGGAAGCTGGAGTGAAGAAGAACTTTGGGAGTGCGCCTTTGACCGTCTTAGAGGCGCTACGATTAACAGGTGTAACCTCTTTGGCCGCCTACCCGAGCTCGAGTTGCTGACCAGCAGCGGCGTTCAACTCACGACCTTCTCCACAGCGGACGGTCAGCCTCAATGGCACTTGCTGGATCGAGATGCAGACCCTAGCTGCGCGTTTGCGGTCAGCGCTGGGAAACTGCGCCTCAGCCACGGGGATTAATGCCAGTCCGCGAAAAGGTTGACGCACGGAAGTCTTTCTCCTCCCATGCGCGAAGCGCGGGGGAGGTGGCGCGCCGCGAAGCGGCGTGACGGAGGGGGCCTCTCTCCGCCACGCTCATGGCGCCCCACTTGCCCCCTCCGTCGCAGCCTATCGGCTGCGACACCTCCCCCGCTTCGCAGGGGAGGAGAAGAGTCAACCTTATCAGGGGCTGGCGTAAGTCATAGATTGACGTGGCCGGCCTTCGAAGCCCAGAGCGAAGACCGCGAGCAAACCCCTGCCGCAGCCGCGCGCCGCTCAGCCCACCGCCTCCAGCTCGGCTAGAGCCTCCGCCGGCAGGGTCAGCGCCGCGGCCTGCAGGTTCTCGCGCAGGTGGGCGAGCGACGAGGTGCCGGGGATCAGCAGGATGTTCGGCGCGCGGTGCAGCAGCCAGGCCAGCGCCGTCTGCATCGGCGTGGCGCCCAGCTGCTGCGCCACCGCCGACAGCACGTCCGATTGCAGCGGGGTGAAGCCGCCCAGGGGGAAATAGGGGACATAGGCGATCGCCTCCGCTGCGAGGGCGTCGAGCAGGGGGTCGTCCTCGCGGTGGGCGAGGTTGTAGTGGTTCTGCACGCAGACGATCGGCGCGATGGCGCGGCCCTGGGCCAGCTGGGTCGCGGTTATGTTGCTCAGGCCAATGTGGCGGATCAGCCCCTGAGCCTGAAGCTCGGCCAGGGCGGTCATCTGGGCCTCGATCGAGCCCGCCAGCGGGCCGTGGACCCCGCCGACCCGCAGATTGACCACCTCGATGAGCTCAAGGTCCAGGTTACGCAGATTGTCGTGCACCGCGGCGACCAGGTCGGCGGGGCTTCGGGCGGGGATCCAACTGGCGTCGGCGCCGCGACGGGCCCCGACCTTGGTGACGATCACCAGATCGTCCGGATAGGGGTGCAGCGCCTCGCGGATCAGCTGGTTGGTGACGTGGGGGCCGTAGAAGTCGCTGGTGTCGATGTGGTTGACTCCGCTGGCCACGGCTTGCCGCAGCACCGCCAGCGCGGCGGCGTGATCCTTGGGCGGGCCGAACACGCCCGGTCCGGCCAGCTGCATGGCGCCATAGCCGATGCGGCGCACACGTCGGTCGCCGAGGGTGAAGTCGCCGGCGGCGGTGATGTCGGTCATGGCTGGGCTCCTTAGATCGGGTCGCCGCCGGTATGGACCCTTAGCCGTCGCCCGGTAATCCCTCGACCGCGAAATTGACGGGCCTTCGGTCGGTTGGGCCGATGCGCCGGGCGCTCGCCATGGCCCCGACAAGCGTAATTAGTTCAGTAACATATTGTTTTAATTGACGCTGCTGTTGGAACGGGCGGTCGCCCGCGGCGTTGGATTCGCATTCCCACTCAAAGGAGAGGCTGCAATGCCCAACACCAAGCTGCAAGGCCGCAAGGTCGCCGTCCTGGCCACCGACGGCTTCGAACAATCCGAACTCGAGACCCCGGTCCAGGCGCTCAAGGACGCCGGGGCGCATGTCGAGGTGGTCTCGCCCAAGTCGGCCAGCATCCAGGGCTGGGAGCATCACGACAAGGGGCGAATGGTTGTGGTCGACCGCCAGCTGTCGGACGCAAGCGCCGCCGACTATGACGCCCTGGTGCTTCCGGGCGGCGTGATGAACCCTGACGCGCTGCGCCTGGCGCCCGAGGCGGTGAGCCTGGTGCGCGCCTTCGTCGAGGCCGGCAAGCCGATCGCGGCCATCTGTCATGGGCCCTGGACCCTGATCAATGCGGGCGGGGTCAAGGGTCGCCGCATGACCTCGTGGCCCTCGTTGGAGGTCGATCTACGCAATGCCGGCGCCGACTGGGTCGACCAGGACGTCGTGGTCGATCACGGCCTGGTCACCTCACGCAAGCCGGACGATCTGCCCGCCTTCTGCGCCAAGATGATCGAGGAATTCGCTGAGGGCGCCCATCGGCTGGCGGCGGAATAGTCTGACTGGGTCGACGTTCGGCCCAAGCTGCTTACCGCACCCCACCGCCGCCGGGGGCCCCCCGGCCCCGCGGCGGCGATGGTTGTACAGGGCGCTCGCTCGAGGTCTATTGCGGGCTGGCGCCGCTGTTGGGCTCGCGCGGGGTCCCGCCGATCATTCCAGGCGTGGTGGCGGCGGTTCCGCTGCCGGGGGTGGCCTCTCCCGTCGGACCGGTTCCGGTATCGGGCGTCGAGGTGTCGGCGCCCCTTGCCGCATGGCGCCGATGGTGACGCCGGTGGGGCGTCGCGCTCGCCATCCCACGGGAGGCGGACGTGTTCGTCCCATGGGCGCGAGCGTCCGGGGCGGACGTCAGCGCCTCGCCGGGCGAGGTGGTCGTGTCCGGATAATTGCCGCGCGGGGTGGTGGACTGCTCCAAGCCGCTGGGATCGTTGGACGGTCCCGAGCCTAGGACATCGTTCGAATCCCCTCGTCCATTATGAGAAGGGGCGGTGCTGCCGGTCGAGGCTTGGCCGAACGCAGCGACGGCCAGGAACAGACTGGTCGTCGCCACGCCCGCCATCAACAGTGGGTGCTTCTTCATTGGGGGCTCCTTAAGACTGAAGGCGGGCCGTGGCGGACGTTTCGTCAACCTTGGACGGCCTACTGGGGGGTTGCGGTTCCCGAAGCGCCGCCTTGAACGCCGGTGGTCGCCTGTCCGGTGGCTGACGCGTCCGGAGCCGTTTTGGCAGGCTTGGCCTTCTTAGCGCTGGCCTTCGGCGCGACGGTGGCCCCCGTGGTGGTTGCGTCAGTCGCCGAGGTGTCGGTCCCGCTCGTCGTGGCCGACGGGGCGGTCGTTGTGGAGGTCGTGCTGCTCGGCATTCCAGCGGTGCTGCCGGTCATGTCGCCGGGAGTCGTGGTCGCCGGGTCTGGGACGGTCGACTGTCCGATCGGCGCGCCAGCCGATCCCTGTCCCATTGCGCCACCCACTGCGCCGCCGCCCACCGAGCCGCCAACCGGGGCGGCCGTGGCCGAGATCGCCGGCGCGAGCAACAGTGTCGCTGCTGCGAAGCCGATGAGAACTGTCTTGATCGCCATCTGAGGTCTCCCTGTCTGCTGTCATTCAGCGTCAGGTTAACGGTCAGGGCGATGATTTGTTGCAATTGTGAGCGACGGGGGCGTCAGCCTACGGGCGGTATACAGGCTCCGCCGCACGTCATGTCGATCAAATACAGAAGAAAAGCTGATGCTTTCTGGTGCGTTGAACCGATTTATTCGGAATGGGCGCCGACATGGTTCTCACTGTTACGCTTTTCCAATTGGTCGATCAGCACGCCGACATCGCCGTGGGCGTTGTCGATGGTGGAGACGAAGTCCTGTTGCTCGGTGATCGCCAGCCAGACGCCGTTGACCTCGACATCGTAGACCTTCCAACCGCCAGCGCCGTGGATCACCCGCCAGCGGACCGGGACCGGCTGGGCCTGTCCGCCCCCGGCGACCACGCTGGCGACGATGACGTCGCCGGGCTTGCGTACCGTTGAACCCGTCACCCTCAGCGTCTGGCCATGATAGTCATTCAGCCGGCTCTCATAAACACTCGACGCATAGTCGCGGAAGGCGACGGCGAAGCGCTGGAAGTCGTCGGGGCTGATGGTCCGATTGTACTTTCCCAGGACGAAATGGGTGATCGTCGTCACGTCGGCGACCTGGTCGGTGAAGTCACGGAAGGCGCGGATCTTTTCCGCGTCGCTGCGATCGTTCAGAATGCGTAAGGCGCGCTGGGCCTGGGTCTGGACGAAGCTCTCGGCCGTCAGATCGCGCTGGCTGGTCTGCGCGCGGGCGGGCGAGGCCGGAATCAACGGCGACAGGGCCAGGACCGGGCCGAGCGCCATCGACAAGACCAAGATCGCGGCGAAACGGGAGCGGGGACGGACTCGGGTCATGCTAATCCTGCACTGTTCCTAGGAACCACTGGTTTTGGGACCGGCACGGATGGGGCTTAGGCCCTGCTACTGGCGGCGCCTAACAGGTAGGTCGTCTGGCTGCGATTGCAACGCATGCCCGACGTCGACCGAAAAGACACTTTACATAAAGACATAAAGATATCTTTATATGATCCGCATGAAACTGACGGCGGAAGCAGCGGTGGAGACTTTGCGCGCGGCGGGAGAGCCGACGCGTTTGCGGATCCTCGCCTTGCTCAATCGGGAAGAACTCGCAGTCATGGAGCTAGGTCAGATTCTCGAGCAAAGCCAGCCCCGCGTGTCGCGGCACCTGAAATTGTTGACGGAAGCTGGTCTCGTCGAGCGGTTTCCAGACGGCGCCTGGATGTTCTACCGGCTCGCCGCCCATGGCTCGCGCCGCGCCTTGGTGGGCCAGGCCCTGGCCTTGATCGACCCCGAGGACCCCGAATTGGCCCGCGACCGAGCGCGGCTGGATCGGGTGCGCGCCGATCGATTAACCACGGCCGCCGACTATTTCGAACGCAACGCCGCCCACTGGGACAAGCTTCGCTCGCTCTATGTGGCTGAGGCCGACGTCGAGGCGGCGATTCTGGCCGCCTCTGGTCCGGGCCCGTTCGAGCGGCTGGTCGACCTGGGCACCGGCGCCGGGCGCATGCTGACCTTGCTCGGCGAGCGGGCCAGCCTGGCCATCGGCCTGGACCTGTCGCAGCAGATGCTGAACATCGCCCGTCACCGCACCAGCGAGGCGGGGCTGTCGCATTGCGAGCTTCGCCACGGCGACATCTTCGCCACCCGCCTGCCGGACGGCTTCGCCGACCTGGTGGTGGTGCATCAGGTGCTGCACTATCTGTCCGATCCGGCCTCCGCCCTGGCCGAGGCGGCCCGGCTGGTGCGGCCGGACGGGCGGTTGCTGGTGATCGATTTCGCCCCTCATGGCCTGGAATATCTGCGCGAGGCGCACCAGCACCGCCGTCTTGGTTTTTCCGACTCCGAGATCGGCCGCTGGTTCGAGGCCGCCGGCCTGATCGCGACCGCAACCACCGCCCTGCCGCCGGCCGACAGCCACGGGCTGACCGTCAAGATCTGGACCGGCGCGCGCCAAGCCGAACGGTCAAGGAGCGCCGCATGACCCCCGCAAACCTCGCCCTGCTCAGCGAGCCCGCAGTCTCCGCCCTGGGGCCGATCGCCCGCGCCGGCGAGCGCCAGGCCGCCCGCGCCGGCGATCCGCTATCCATCTCGTTCGAGTTCTCCCCGCCGCGCACGCCGGAGTCCGAGGAGGCGCTCTGGGTGGCGATCCGTCGGCTGGCGCCGCTGGAGCCCAGCTTCGTCTCGGTCACCTATGGCGCCGGCGGCTCGACCCGTGAGCGCACCCATCGCACGGTCAAGCGCATCCACGACGAGACCAGCCTCGCCGCCGCCGCCCACCTGACCTGCGTCTCGGCCTCGCGGGCCGAGGTCGACGAGGTGATCGGCGACTATTGGGCCGCCGGCGTTCGTCACATCGTGGCCCTGCGCGGCGATCCGCCCGGCGCGATCGGCGGGGCCTATGTTCCCCACCCCGACGGCTACGCCAACGCCACCGAACTGACAGCGGCGATCACCCGAATCGCTCCCTTCGAGGTCAGTGTCGGGGTCTATCCGCAGGGCCATCCGGAAAGCGCCTCGCTGGATCACGACATCGACGTGCTGAAGGCCAAGGTCGACGCCGGCGCCACGCGGGCGATCAGCCAGTTCTTCTTCGACATCGACGGTTTCCTGCGTTTCCACGACAAGGTGCGCGCCGCCGGGGTCACCATTCCGATCCTGCCGGGGATCATGCCGGTGTCGAACTATAAGGGGCTGGTCAAGATGGCCGGCCCTTGCGGCATCACCCTCCCGCCCTGGCTGGCCGAGCTGTTCGATGGCCTGGACGGCGACGCCGACACCCGCCGGCTGATCGCCTGCTCGGTCGCCGCCGAGATGTGCGCGCGGCTGGAGGAGGAGGGTTTCACCGAATTCCACTTCTACACCCTGAACCGTGCCGATCTGGTCTACGCCCTGTGCCGCATCCTGGGCGTCAAGACCCGTGTCCGGGAGAGCCTCGCATGATCCGCCAAGACCGTATCGCCGCGCTGAAGGCCGCGGCGCTCGAACGCATTCTGATCCTCGACGGCTCCTGGGGCGTGATGATCCAGAAGCGCGGCCTGGCCGAGGCCGACTATCGCGGCGACCGCTTCGGCGATCACGTCGGCCAGCTGAAGGGCAATAACGACCTATTATGCATCACCCGGCCCGACATCATCGCCGACCTGCACGACCAGTATTTCGCCGCCGGCGCCGATATCAGCGAGACCAACACCTTCAGCGCCACCTCGATCGCCCAGGCCGACTATGAGCTGCAGTCGGCGGTGCGCGACATCAATCTTGAGGGCGCGCGCATCGCTCGCGCGGCGGCCGACCGCTGGACCGCCAAGGAGCCGCACAAGCCGCGCTTTGTCGCCGGCTCGATCGGGCCGCTGAACCGGATGCTGTCGATGTCGTCCGACGTCAATGACCCCGGCGCGCGCACGGTGACCTTCGACCAGGTCTACGCCGCCTATCGCGAACAGGTGCAGGCCCTGCACGAGGGCGGGGTCGATCTCTATCTGATCGAGACCATCACCGACACGCTCAACTGCAAGGCGGCGATCAAGGCGATCCTGGACATGCAGGACGAGGGCTATGAGCCGCTGCCGATCTGGATCTCCGGCACCATCACCGACCGCTCTGGCCGCACCCTGTCGGGCCAGACGGTCGAGGCGTTCTGGAACTCGGTCAAGCACTGCAAGCCGTTCGCCATCGGGCTCAACTGCGCCCTGGGCGCCGAGCTGATGCGCCCGCACATCGCCGAGCTGTCGCGCATCGCCGACACCCTGGTCTCGGCCTATCCCAACGCCGGCCTGCCCAACGCCTTTGGCCAGTACGACGAGACCCCGGACGAGACCGGCCACATGCTGCACGACTGGGCCGAGCACGGCATCGTCAACATCCTTGGCGGCTGCTGCGGCACCACGCCGGATCACATCCGCCACGTGGCCGACAGCGTGCGCGGGCTGACGCCGCGGCGCGTGCCGCATCGGCCCACGGCGCTGCGGCTCGCGGGGCTCGAGCCGTTTGAGTTGGTGGGGTGATGGGTGGTTAGGGGTATAGAATGGGGCCCCCGGGGGTCTTGACGATGGCCTGCGGCGCCCCTACCCATAGGTCGGAACCAGAGAAGGAGCCCGGCTTGGCCGCGACAACAATCGTTTCCGACTATGTGATCTGGGTTAAGCAGGTGCAGGGCGATGCGCGAATTGCCGAACAGATTCTGGATTTGCAGCCCGGCCACACGATCGACCTACTTGTCGATGGCGTTCGCGGCGTCTGGCGCAAGATGGACGACGGCAAGGATGGTCGTCCCACACGCGGGATCAGACCTCTTGGCCGCACCCACGAATTTTGGCGCACACTTTACCAATCCCGTCGCGGCGATGTCGTGACGCTAGAACTTCCCCAAGACGCGGAAGGAGCGCCGCGGCCCCGGATCGCAATATCACCGCCCCTGGGTCGAACGCCGGAGGAACGTGACGCCGCCTTGGAGGCGTTGTTGGAATTGGGCCGACAAGGTTGGCGCTCAGATGCGCCCTACGGTTCACGCGACGAGCTTTACGACCGTTCATGATCAGTTTCGACACCAATATCTTTGTCTATTCCGTCGACCAAAGCGACCCACGAAAGCAGTCGATCGTTGAACAAATTATGAGGGTGGCTGACCCACAGTCCACGGTGGTAGCGCTTCAAGTCATAGGCGAATTCCAAAATGCATTACGGCGTCGGCTGAAGATGCCGCCGTGGGCGGCGGCCCAGGCCGCGCGCAACGTGCTGGCTAAATTTGGCTCCTTTCCTTACGATCAACCCGCCGTCGAGTCCGCCTTGGCCCAGTCCGCGGCAGGTCGACTAAGTTATTGGGACGCGCTCCTGGTCGCGTCAGCCGATGCGGCCGGCGTCACCGCGTTGATCACCGAGGACATGGCGGACGGGTCCGTCCATGGCGCGGTCGAGATCGTCAACCCGTTCGGACCGACCGGTCCCAGTGCTCGAATCCAGCAACTTCTGACTATCCGGTGATCAACGTAATGCGCTCCGTCTTCATCAATATCGGCGAGCGGACCAACGTCACCGGCTCGGCGCGGTTCAAGAAGCTGGTCATCGACGGCGATTATACCGCCGCCCTGGCCGTGGCGCGTCAGCAGGTCGAGGCAGGCGCCCAGGTGCTCGACATCAACATGGACGAGGGCCTGCTGGATTCGAAGCAGGCCATGGTCACCTTCCTCAACCTGATCGCCGCCGAGCCGGACATCGCCCGGGTTCCGCTGATGATCGATAGCTCCAAGTGGGAGGTGATCGAGGCGGGCCTGAAGTGTGTCCAGGGCAAGTGCATCGTCAATTCGATCAGCCTCAAGGAGGGCGAGGCCAAGTTCCTGGAGCAGGCCAGGGCCTGTCTGCGCTATGGCGCGGCGGTGGTGATCATGGCCTTCGACGAACAGGGCCAGGCCGACACCGCCCAGCGCAAGATCGAAATCTGCAAGCGCGCCTATGACCTGATCACCGAGCGCCTGGGCTTCCCGCCCGAGGACATCATCTTCGACCCCAACATCTTCGCGGTGGCCACCGGGATCGACGAGCACAACAACTACGCGGTCGACTTCATCGAGGCCACGAAAGTCATCAAGCAGCAGTGCCCGCACGCGCGGATCAGCGGCGGGGTGTCCAATGTCTCGTTCAGCTTCCGCGGCAATGAGCCGGTGCGCCGGGCGATCCACTCGGTGTTTCTCTACTATGCGATCGCCGCCGGCATGGACATGGGCATCGTCAACGCCGGCGAGCTGCCGGTCTATGACGATATTCCGGCCGAGCTGCGCGACGCGGTCGAGGATGTGATCCTCAATCGCCGGCGCAATGACGGCGGCTCGCCCACCGAGCGGCTGGTCGACCTGGCCCCCAAATACAAGGGCCAGAAGGGCGCGGAGAAGGTGGTCGACGCCGCCTGGCGCTCGGGCACGGTGGCCGAACGGCTAAAGCACGCCCTGGTCCATGGCGTCACCGAATTCATCGACGCCGACACGGAGGAGGCGCGGCTGACCGTAGAGCGGCCGCTGCACGTGATCGAAGGCCCGTTGATGGACGGGATGAACGTGGTCGGCGACCTGTTCGGCGCCGGCAAGATGTTCCTGCCCCAGGTGGTCAAGTCGGCGCGGGTGATGAAGCAGGCGGTTGCCTGGCTGATGCCGTTCATGGAGGCCGAAAAGGAAGGCAAGACGCGCGAGGCGGCCGGCAAGATCCTGATGGCCACGGTCAAGGGCGACGTCCACGAC
>Ga0302196_10003295_pt1 | contig 14859 bp, 10 predicted proteins | sample II_Bog_N1_3_FD_198794 | JGI IMG/M metagenome (GOLD analysis project Ga0302196, IMG submission 198794) | Peat permafrost microbial communities from Stordalen Mire near Abisko, Sweden - II_Bog_N1_3 | ecosystem: Environmental > Terrestrial > Soil > Wetlands > Peat | place: Sweden: Abisko...
ACGTCCAGGACCGCCGAGCTCGGTGGAAGGGCGAAGGGTGCGGACAGCCTTGAAATCTCGTACGAAGCGAGGGCGCCGTGCGTGGACAGCTTGTGGACAAGGGAGATCCGCAAATAGGGAGCCCGATCCACCGAGAAATGCAGTGCGAACGGTGACACGAGATGCGTGGACAGCTTGTGGACAAGGGGTTCGCGCGCGCCTGCCGCGCCAGACCACGTAGATTGCCGGGCCAATCAAACCTTCGAAGCGCGATACGCGCATGGACAAGGCGTTCCCCGGTTCGCGGGTTGTCGATCGCGCGCCTCCTGGCGCCGAGAACACGGCTCAGCTAGATCGACGGCCCATGTGCCCCGACCACGACGCCACGTATCCCGACGCGGACACCTGCGACCCTCGCGACGCGAGCCCGATTCCCGTGCTCGCGCTGGTCGTCTTGTGGTCGGCCGCGGAGCCCCATCGCGTCGGGGAGATCGCGTTCCTCCCGGGCTCCGACTGGTGGTTCATCGGCCGGGGCGACGAGAAGATCGAGGAGTTCGCCAACTTCACCCAGCAGTGCCCAGGCCAGACCGTCGACGACGGGCGACGCGCCCCATGCCTCCGGGGCAAGTCGATGTCCGCGCGTCAGGTTGCCGTGCGCGTCAATGGCGTCGGCATCGAGATGAAGCAGGTCGGGACGTGCCTGACACTCGTGAACGGAGAGGATCGGAGCGTCGCGACGCTCACTCCGGGCGATACGATTCTCATCCGCGGAGTCGCGCTGCTGCTCTGTATACGTCGGCCCAGAACCCTCCCCGCGCTTGACGCTCGCGAGCTGGAGCATCTGTTCGGGGAGCGCGACCTGGTCGGGATCGTGGGAGAGTCGCTCGCGGCGTTGACGCTGCGAAACGCGCTCGTGGCCGCCGCCCGGAGCCCGTACGACGTGCTCGTTCTGGGCGGCAGCGGCTCTGGCAAGGAGATGGCGGCCGCCGCCATCCACCTGCTCTCGGCGCGAAAGCTGGGGCCGTACATCACGGCCAGCGCGGCCGTGTTCACGTCCACGCTCGCCGAGTCCAAGCTCTTTGGCCAGGCCCAGAACTACCCCAATCCAGGCACGCCGGCGCGCAAGGGGCTGTTCAGCGCCGCCGACGGGGGCACGCTCTTGCTCGACGAGATCGGCGACTGCCCTGCCGAGATCCAGCCGTACCTGTTGCGGGTCATGGAGACTGGAGAGCTCACCCCGCTGGGCGAGTCGATCGCGCGCCATATCGACGTGCGGGTCGTGGCGGCCACGAACCGCGAGCTTCACTTGCTCCGACAGGAGCTGCTCATGCGCCTCAAGAAGCGCGTTCGCGTCCCCGCGCTCAGCGAGCGGCGGGAGGACATCCCGCTCATCCTCCGATACCTCGCGCTCCAGCGGGCGCTCGTGGAGCCGGAGCTCATGAAGCCGTTCATGTACACCGGCCCGTCTGGACGGACCGAAGTGCGGATGAGCGGTCGGGTGGTCGACTTCCTCGTGCGGCACCCGCTCACGGGCAACGTGCGCGAGCTCGAGATTCTGTTCGACGGACTCATCAGCAATAGCCGAGGGAACGAGGTGAGACTCCCGTCGACGGAGGACCCCGCGAGCGCTGGCCCTTCGAGCGTCGTACCCGAGAGCGTCGCGCCGGCGAGCGGCAAGCCCACCCGGCAGCAGGCGCTCCAGGCACTGAAGAGCGCCAACGGCAACGCTCAGGAGGCGGCGGAGATCATCGGGATGCACCGGTCGAGCTTCTATCGGCTCATGAAGGATTATGGCCTCAAGCCGGGGAGCGTAGGGTAGACCGCGCGATTTCGTGACGAGCGCGTCGTCCTGCCTCCAAGTGTCCTTGCGGAGGTACTGCGATGCGGACGTTGGTTCAGATACTGATCGTCGTCGCGCCGGTCGTCCTCGGCGGCGCGCTTCACTGCGGTGCGGGCGCCTCCTCTGCGACGCTCGACCAAGCGGGCTCCGACCTGGCGCCAGGCAGCGACGCGAGCGCGGGGGCGCTCGGGTGCATCAACTCCCGCGGCGACGCTGGGCTCGGCGCGTCCGGCGACCCGTACAAATGCGCTCCGACGTACTGCGACCCTCAGCCTGACGCGGACCTGTGGGACTGCATCTCCGTCGGTCCACAGATTGGCGCTCCCTGCGGCTATTCGTCGGCGTGTCAGTGCGGGTCGCTGTGCATTTCGGGCGTGTGCGTCGGCTCAGCGCTTGGCTCGGGCTCCATCCTCCCTCTGTGCGCGGAGGACGCGGGGGCGGACGCGACGCTCGACGCGGACGCCGCGCGCGAGGCGGGCAAGGCCGACTTGCCTGACCGCACGAGACGTCGCCCCCACGAGCGGCTCTGAGAGGGATAAACGTGCTTCGGCCCTGACCTCCACGCGTCCGCGACTGGCTCTGCGCGCGCCGTCGGAGTGTCGCAGGTATCTGACTCATCAAGGTGCGGCGGGCGCCAACTGGGGCGTCGCACGCGGAGCCTCGCGCGCTCCCGCGCCCGTCGGCGTCTTGCACGCGGGCGCATATCCCCCCTTGCAAGCCTTCTCCAGGAGCGCCCTCCCCTTCGCCTGGTCGACCGTCCCCCGGCTCCCCGAGAGCAGGCTCTCCCCGAGCATCCCGCACGCGGACATCATGCCGGTGTCGCACTTGGTCTGAAAGAGGGCCATCCCGCGAGCAGGGGCCGCGCTCGTGGAGTCCACCGTATCGAGCGTCTTCTGAGCCTGGCAGTCGCGTCCGGACCCGGCAGCACACCCCTTCTTCACGGCCTCCCGGACGCGGAGCGAATCGGCAGGGACGTCGGTCCCAACCCCCTTGGCGTAGAACCCCGCGACCTTGTCGCACGCGCTTGTTTCCCCGCGCTTGCACAGCGTGTCGAGCTGCGCGAGGCCGCCCTTCACGTCCTTGGCCGCGCCTTCGCCGAGCACCTTCGCCGCGCCCACCGAGGTACACCCCACGAGCGCGCCGCCGGTGCACGCGCGACCCGCGAACTCGTACGCTCGCTCCAGGTCCTTCGGCACCCCTCGCCCTTCGCGGTACGCGACACTGACGTTCAGACACGCGAGCGGCTCGCCCTGCTCGCAGCCTTGCAGAAACAGCGGCGCCGCCGCCGACTCGTCTTTCGGCACGCCGATCCCTTCGAAGTGCATCGCGCCACGGTTCGCGCACGCCGCCGCGCTCCCACCGCGACAGGCTTTGTCGTACAGCGCGAAGGCCTTGCCGGCGTCGCGCGCCACCCCTTCCCCGAGTGCGTAGAGACGGGCGAGCTCATTGCACGAGTCCGCCGAGCCGGCGTCGCAGTCGTTCTTGTAGAGTGTGGCCGCCCGCGCGAGGTCCTGCGGCGCCCCGACCCCTTTCGCCAGGGCAGTCGCGAGCTCATGACAGCTTCCAGGCTGGTGAGTCGCGCATGCCGCTTCGCACGCTGGCGTCGCGCCCCCGCGGCACCCTGAGGTGTCCGCCGTGCCCGACGGCGCAGGTTCGGGGCGCGCGCTCCCGGGCGCTGGCGCAGCGTCGGACGACGGCGTCGGCGTCGCGCGAACCCGAACGAAGCCGAGCACGATGGCTGCGGTCGCCGCTGCGCCGAGCGCTGCCTGCAGCATGCGTCGAGGCCGTGGGCGAGGCGGTGGCTGCCGGTGGTCTTGCGTGAGCGAGGTGGGACCGTCCGCGGACGTCGCACCGAGCTCGACGAGCGGCGTCGCGGGGTTCGGCGGGGCTATCGGCGCGACCGCAGGGGAGTCCGTCGTGGACGCGATACGCCGGATGCGCGCATACGACGCGCGGGCCCCATCGGTGCCAAAGGGCGCGAGCTTCGCTGCGAACGCTTCCACGCCCGGAAAACGCCAGTCGGCATCGATGGCGAGCGCTTCGGAGAGGGCGTCCTCGAATGCGGGCGAGATCTCGGGCCGGTGGGTCGACAGGTCGGCGTAGCGCCCCTCCAGGATCGCTGCGCACACCATCGGAACCGAATCTCCCTGGAAGGGCCGGACCGCCGCCAGCATCTCGTACAGGATCACGCCGAGGGACCAGACGTCCGACCGGGCATCGACCTCCCCCGCCGACAGCTGCTCGGGGGACATGTACGCGGGAGACCCCACGAAGGCACCGGTCGACGTGAGCGACGTGTCGTCGCCAAGGGCCTTCGATATGCCAAAATCGAGGACCTTGAGGATGGGCGTGCCGTCGAACGTGGTAGTGAGAAAGAGGTTCGACGGCTTGAGATCCCGGTGAACGATGCCGAGCTTGTGGGCCTGCGCGAGGGCCTCGCAGGACTGGAGCAGGAGGTCGACCGATTCGGCGATGGGCATGGGACCGCGCTCTCGAATGACGCCCGCGAGATCCTTGCCCCGCAGGTGCTCCATCACGATGAACGGCACGCCGTCCGGGGTGACTTCGACTGTGTGCACCCGCGCGACATGCTCATCGACGATGAGCGTGGCGGTGCGCGCTTCGCGCTCGAAGCGGGCGACGACGGGGGCCCTGTCGCGCAGGGAGGCGAGGAGGAACTTGAGCGCGACGAGCCGGCCGAGGCGGCGATCCTCGGCGGCGAGGACGTACCCCATGCCCCCCTTGCCGAGGGTGTCGGTGACCTCGTACCGGTCGAGGATGAGGTCGCCCTTCTTGTAGTCGTCCAAGCGTGCCCCGTGGGATGGAGGTGAGTCGCGCGAGAAGTGCCGTGCGCGAGCGTCTTATCGCCTCGCGGGTCGAACTGCCATCGGGGATCGCAGTGCCGTGGCGACCGGCTCGGCGTCAGTGAACGCTGCGCACCGCTCGAAGTCTCTCTATCGCAGCGTTCGCCCACGCATCGGGAGCATGGCCCTCGGCCAAGAACCAGTACACGTAGCGCTTCCTGTCGTCGGCATTCGCCAGCGCCGCGACCCGCTCGACGATGCGCGTCGCCCACACAGTGCCCCACGAGGAGTAGGCCATCGCCGCGCTCATGAGCGGCTCCTGGCACTCCAGCGTCCCCGCAAGGGACAGCACCATCTCATCGAGCCCCAGCATCGAACACTCTTCGTCACTTCGACGACGGAGCGCGCGGTCCACGGCGTGCGCGACCGCACCCGGTTGTGCGCCGCGCTGCCAGGCTTCCTTGAGATCCTCGAGGATCCTTGTTTCCACCTCCAGGGACAGCGACACGGCCTCGAGGATCCTTGTTTCCATTCCCCGGGACCGCGACACGGTCACCGTCCGCGGCTCGCGCCCCGCAAAGACAGCTCGTGAGCGCTTCAGCGACCTCGTCCAGCAAGTTCTCCGCTTCCGCAGCCAGTGCTCGATCACGTCGAGCGGCTCCAGGCAATCGTCACGGACACGCTCCCCCACGTACGACGGAAGAAGGAGACCCAGGCGCTGCTTCGGGTACTCTTTGACCCACCTCCAGACGAGGGGGAACAGGAGCTCCAGCTTGCTCGCGACGCCGAGATCCGAATCGCGGACGAGACGCGTCACGATGCTTCCATCCGGAGCCCGACGGCCGTCGGTCGTGAGCGTGGCGACGAGACGCTCGATCGCACGCCAGAATGGGCGCGCGCCGGGTTCCGCCGCGATCATGTCGACGATCGGGGACTTCACGTGGTCGACGGGCGTCGCGCGCTCCGCCATTCGCTCCAGCTCCAAGGCGAGGCCCTCGAGCCTCGTGATTTCCTTCCTCATGCGGTGCCCTCCCTGGGGTGCGGTTTGCCAAGGCTCAGGCGTGCGGGCAAGCCGCGGGTGCGGCTTCGCCAGCCGAGCGGAGGGTCGTTTCCACCTCGGTTGAGCGCGAACGCGTCCGCCTTGCTCGCGCGGAGGCGCCTGGCTTTCGAGGACAGCAAGATGTCGAGCGTGTTCCGGGACACGCCGTCGCCGGAGCCGGAGCCTCGGTCTTGCGTGACGAAGCCAGCGGACACAGGCCGCGGCCCTCCCTGAGACTCCACCCCGCCGGCCCCCCGCCTCGCAAGCAAGGCGGAGGGAGCGTGAAATGAGGCGCTCGTGATCGTGGTCGCGGCGGGCTCCGGTGGCTGCGATGGGACAGGGACGGCACGGTCGATCTGGAGCCGTCCGAGGGGCTGGTCACTCGCCCGATGGCTGCCATCGACCCGAACGAGACCCTCGAGTTTCCGGAGGATCACGGGTCCTGGCCCCCGGTGTTCGGGCGGCGCCAAGGCCTCTATGGCACGATCGATCGGCTCGTCGATCTGATGACGCCCGAGCTGGATGCCGAGATCTTGGCGGGCTTCAAGCCGTCGGTGGAGCGTGCGGATGGACCAGGCTTGAGGCACGCGGTCATCGAGGCCATTGGAGCGCGGCTCGAACAAGGGCGCGCATAGCTCGCCTTCCGCGGTCGCGCGACTGCGTCCGCGAACACAGGCGGTCCGTGACTACCCTCGGACCTAACTCTTCGACGGAGGCTTGACGTGTAGCGAGCTCAGCCATTAGCTCTCGAGTCAGTACGTTCTCGAGCGCCGTGCGGCGCGTTCTTGACTGAGGAGTCGAATGAGTCCCCGCCGTCCCCCTCTACTTACCGATCCCGTCGCCCGTCGTGTCTTGGCGGATGCGCTGCGCGCCGGCGGGGTCGCCAATCGAGATCTGAGCGACGCCGTCGATGCGGTCTCCTCGAACGAGCGCATCGTCGTCGACTGGCCAGGAGCTACCGACACCGAGCGGCCCTCGCCGAGCGCCCCCGTCGTTCGCGGCGTCCGTGCGTCCGGGATGTCTCGACCTTTGCCGGGTTACGACGCGGTGCTCAGGAAGGTTTATGAGCGCAAAGCGGGCGCGCACGAGCCGATGCACGCCCTCGTGCGTGCGGCATATCCGCGTATCCTTGCCGGGATCTCCGCGCAGCGTCGACTGGGCCTCGACCCGAGCGAGTGCATCGCGGCGGTCTTCCGGAGTGAGATCGAAGGCGGCCCTCCGTTCGTGTTCTCGAACGCGCTGTGGGTGGTCCGCCGCTGCGTGCCCTCCTTCGCTCCGTCTGAGGCCGAGCTCGCCCGACGCCCGGGCGCGCTCGTCGTGATTGCGTCCACGGGCAAGACAACGCTGACGACCCGCATCAAGGCCCCGTGCATGTTTCGGGAGCGGGACGCCGAGTGGCGTGGGCCGACCATGACCGAGCGCCTGGCTCGCGCACTCTCTCGACCCCTGGCGTACTTCGGGCTTCGCGACGCCACGATAAGCGTCGAAGACGAGCGGTACGCGAGCATCTGGCTCAATCACTCGGCTCTCCTCGACGCGCAGCACGATGCGCTGCTCGAAGTGGTGAACGCGCAGTTCGGGGGTGCCGAGCCATCGGCGACGGAGGTTCTCGAATACGTCATCCTCCTCGTGATCGACGCGCCGTCAGAGGATCTCGAGCCGCGCGACTGGGAGACGCCGGTCCCCGTGCTCGTGACGAAAGGCGCCGCGCTGCTCGCGCTCGCGGGGCAGCCTGAGGTGGTGCGGGAGCTGGAGCGCCACCCGGCGATGAGGCTCACCGGTGTCGTGTGGGCCGGGGGATACGTATCGATCCACGAGTTCGGGTTTCGATGGGTGACGCCGCCGCGACCTGGCGGCGGTCAGCGACTCCCTCGGCCTCCGCGCAAGCCTGCGCAAGCCACGGGCTCCGCGTCGCGGACTGGCACGGCCTAGCGGCCCCATGAGTCGGCTGCGGCTCCGACGCGGGCGCAGCCGGAGCGGCTGGCGCCGCGCTCATTACCGCGGTACTTTGGTCGAGTGAAGCTCGCGCAATCGAGGGTCACCGCGCAGGGACAGATCTCCGTACCGGCCGAAGTTCGCAGGCGCCTGGAGCTCGTACCGGGCTCGGTGCTGGAGTGGGACGCCGAGGGCGATCGCATCACCGTCCGGCGGGTCGGTCGGCACACCTTCGAGGATCTGCATGAAACGCTGTTCTCACAGCCGCCCCCGCCGCGGAGCCGGGAGGAGCTCAAGGAAGGCCTCCGGCAGAGCATGAAGGCCCGCCATGCGCCGTTGACACACACGTCCTCGTTCGCCTCCTGACGCGCGACGACCCGGCCCAGGTGGCGGCAGCTGAGGCCTTCGTCAAGTCGGGGGCCTGGGTCTCGCACCTCGTGCTCATGGAATCGGTCTGGGTGCTGGACTCGGTGTACGGCGTTGTCCCCGAGCGGATTGCCGACTTCGTGGAGCTACTCCTGGATCATGACCAGCTGGCGGTTCAGGACGCCGACGTCGTGAAGGCTGCCGTCTCGCAGTACCGGAAGCACCCCAGGCTGGGGTTCTCCGACTGCCTGGTGCTCGAGGTCGCGCGAGGTGCTGGGCACGTCCCGCTGGGCACGTCCCGCTGGGCACGTTCGATCGTGGGCTGGGGAAGCTCTCGGGTTCGCAGAAGTTGTCCACGAGTTAGCATCGCTACGCGTGCTGCGAGCTGCAGACCCTGTCCACCGCCACCACGACGAGACCGACCGCGGTTTTCGAGAGTACGCGTTCCGCCGCATCATCATGGTCCCACCGCGCGGCGAGGTGGGGCTGATCGATCGGCTGGTCGTCGCGTATGAGGACCGCATCTGCCGGCAGGTGCGCGTGGCTCTCCGGGCGGGCCGCCCTCCCATGACGGACCTCCTCGTCACGCTGGCCGCGACGCAATGCTGCGGTGACGCCGTCGGGTTCCGGATGCGCCACGACCAGTCGAGCGCCACGGCAGAGTATCCAGCGATCGAGCGCGCCATCGCTGTGGATACTGACCCGGGGCGCCGTCGGCGACCGTCCCCGGGATGAGCACGGGAGGCTTTCCGGTGAATTCGGAGTGGGCGGCGTGTGTGTACGTGATGCGCCCGCCGAACCGCTCCCGGGTCGCCCGCAACTTCCTCCTCGACAGGTTCGCCCTGCGTCCTCCGTTATCCGGGGTGGCGAGGCCGCCTGTCCGGCACGGCGCAGCCTACCGGCTGCAACCCGCCCACGCTACACCTCGATCGGTCGTCCGCACGCTCCGACGCGGTGCACATCAATGAAGTCGCTTGGTGAACGGGTCGAGCCACGAAAAGATCAGCGGCACTACGTCCGGGTAGAGCGCCATCACGACGCTCAGTAACGGAAGAACGCCCCACGCGAAAATACGCCCGATGAACGCGCCACTGAACGTGACGGTTCCTGCGGGCGTCTTCGCGATCCGGCTGAGCAGCTCGTTGCGATCGAGCTGGACGAAGATGTAGAGCCCCGCCCCAACCACGGCCGCGATGATCAGGGTCGCGATCGTGAGCAGCATCCGGTGTGGCTCGAAGGAATAGGTGACGATCGTCAGGAGAAAAAGCAGGCTGCCAGCCGTCACCATCGTCACGAAATGACGGAAATGACGGAGGAGTCGCCCAATCGATAGCGCGACCAGCATCGCGACGTACTCCTCCGCGCTTCGCAGCCACGCGATCGTCTGCGGCGTCGCGAAGCCAGTGTAGGCGTCGAGGGGGTCGGCGACGCTCGGCTCGGGCACAGACGGGCTCTGCTCGGCGCCGGCGGCGTGGCTCGCCGGTGCGGTCGAAGGGCCGAGGAGGTCGACTTCGGTTCGCCAGTATCGGTCCAGGATCGCGACGAGCACCGACCCCGCCTGGAGGAGCATCGCGTGGGCGCTCGCGCCTGGCCCCGGCGACGACTGGCCGTGCGTGGCAATGACCTCCAGTTGCAGCCTCTTGTCGATCTCTGACACGTTGATCTTCGCCCCCCCTTGGTCGTCGGTGCCAAAGAGGTCTCCCACGCATGCATCACTCCTGAATCGGGCGCTCAGCAGCCGAAGACGCTGAAGCGGTATCGAGAGATCGCGGACGTCTGCCCGCTCCGCGATCATCGCCTCGATGGTCTTCGCGAACGGAGGCGGCAGCCTGCCCAGCGCCGCCGCGATCGGATGCCGCGCGAGGCTCCGGAGGAGATCCTGCAACCGCGTCCAGTAGAACAGCAGCCGAACGAGGGTGGTGCCGACGACGACGATGGAAAGGAAGAGAACGACGACCAGCATGTAGTGGCCTGCAGTCAGCTCCAGCGACTGGGGCGATCGCACGGCGAAACCGACGACCGGCACGGCGACGACGAGGCAGAGCAAGAACAAGTATCCACGGCCGAGGGACCCGGGGCTCCTCACGGTGTCGAACACGCGTTGCTCGAGCTCCTTCAGGTCTTCGCCGCGATGGTCGCCCAGCATCCACGCGATGGGGTTCCGCAGCGACGCGCCCCGTGGACGCTTGCCGCGGGGCAGGTCGCGCACGCGGAATGCGTCGAGCAGGCGCAGCCGGTGCAAGTGACAGAGCGCCCACAGGTAGACGCTCGCGCTGCCGAGAAGCACCGGCATCATCGGAGACACTCCGTTGGAGAGGTGCACGATCCGGTCGACGAGGAGCTCGGTCCCAATGAGGGGCGCCCGCCCACGCTGCCAGATGCCGAAGACGTTCCAGATGGTGAGCCCCAAGAACACCAGCGCCAGGCCACACGCCACCGCCAAGCGCAATGCCGTGTTGAGCGCGCCGCGCGGGGAAGCGCCGGTCGCACGATGGAGCTTCGGGTCGATAAGATTCTTCCGGATCGCGCGATACGTCGCGGCGATTCCGGCGCTCCGAACTCCCTTCCTGAGCTGCCACCACGCCCTCCGGACCGTGCGCCAGGCCTCGCAGACGGCGAGCAGCCACGCCACGCCCGCTGCAGGCACAATCAGCGTTACCGTCACTCCCATCGCCAGCGACGTGTGAGTCGTGAAATGAGGGTGGAACGCCAAATGGACGAGGGCGATGTACCCGAGCAGCCCGGCCACGACGGCCAGAACCACGAACCGATAGTGCCCCTGCCGAAGGCGGAGCGACGCGTCCTTGCACTCGACGAAGGCACGCAACGGCGACAGAGTCTGGACGTTGCGCGTCGACATGGAGGCGCGGAGCTTGTTCCGGCGGCCCCGCCAGCTGAACATGACATACGCGAAGCACGTGTAGTTTCCGAAGATCGCCGCAACGACGACGAGCCCCGTCCAAGACTTCGGCGCTGACACGTCGTCGTTCATCGACAACTTGGTCTCCCGCATCCGCTTCGCGTCGTCCATGCTCGAACCGCGCGCCGCAAGCGGCCACAAACGACCGTTGCCGACCACGCTGATCCACACGGGAAGCCGAAGGGTCTTGTCGGCGAATGGCGTCGACTCTACCTCGGCTGCCCTTATGCCAAGAAGCGCCTGGAGCATGGCATTGTGCGTCGATTCCGCAGAATCGCTCGTGAACATCGCGTGCTGGTGCTGCTCTTCAAGCCCGTATTCGGATAGCCCCAGGAACGGATATCCAGAAACGACGATCATACCGTTGAGATCGCTTGCGTACGCCGGATGCGTGAACAGAATGTCGTTGCTGAACGTGAAGAGGCGTACGTCGGGCGCCGTCTCGCGAATCTGCCGCGCAAGGAAGATCACGTCGGCAACGTCGGTCGCCGCGATCCCGACATAGCTGACGTCCTGTCGGGACAGCTCTGCTTCGAGCGAGCCGAGCGCGAGGTCGTGTGCGAACGTCGTCTTGAGCGACATGTTGGGCTCGACGTCGCGAGCACCGGCGGGTTCTTCGAGTGTCGGATCGAGGCGTGAAGCCGGTACGCGCGCGGCCGCCTCCTGGCTGGCGACGGCGTCGCTGTGCCCGGAGCCGGAGAACGCGCTCCGGACTGACGAAATGTGGGGTGGGAAGGAGAGCAGGATCTCGGGCCCCGACAGCCCGCCGCAATCGACCGGGTTCGGACTGAACCCCTCGCCGTACTGCGTCGCGGACTCGGCGAGAATCGCGACGCCTTGGAGCTTGTGCGTCGGCGTGGGTGCGTCCACGCGCAACCGTTCGGACAAGTAGCGAAAGAGCTCGCAGTTCGCGGCCGCGTCCTGGATTCCCGTCCTCTCCACCCAGAAGACCGGCTGCAGGTCGCGGTTCTCTTGCTCGAACTTCAGAATCCCCGACGCGGGTCCAGAATAGAATTGGAACGTGTCGAAGCCGACGTTGCGGTCTCGACGGCGCTGTGCCGCCCACTCGCTGATGTAGGCGCGCAATGACCGCTCCGTGCCCGTGAACGTTGGGCCGACGATCTTGAGGACCTGACCAGACGCGCGCGGCTTCAAAGCGGCGGCGATCCGCAGCGCGGTCTTCAGCGGACGGGGGCGCACTCCCGCGGTAGGGGTCTCTCCGAGGATCAGTACCACCATCGGCAACAACCCCGTGTCGTCGGAAGGATGGCGAAACAGAATGACGCCTGGCACCTCCTCGCGGCACGCCTCGGAGCGCCGACGGTCCGCCGGCGTCATCGCTTGAACGTCCTCCCACGGCAGCCAGGAGCGATCACGGAGCCACCCGGCACGGGCGCCCGCCAGCTGAATCGCCTCAAGCTGCGTGTCAAAGCTGTAGTACATTCCCGCGTCGATCGGGTCCGCGACGGTTGCGAGCACAACGTTGAGCCCGGGAGACGACGCCTGGACCAGCGGGGCAAGCTGCTCGTCCTCGAGTGCGCTTGCAGGGGACGGAGAAGCCGAGAGGTACTCCGCGATGGTGTTCGTGATGTGCCGAAGGCAGCCCGGATCCGCGAGTGGAGCAGCTTCGGGCGGCTGCGGCGCGGCCGGGACTGCGACCGACGACGTGGTCGCGGGGCGGGGCGGCGCCGAGCTCGAGGACCCACCGGAGTGTGAGATCGCGGGGAGAAATAGCGAGAGGAGGCCGAGGACGACAACCAGTAGCGTGCTTCTCTCGCTCCCCATGCGGCATGCTACGGGTCATGTTTCAAGGAGCGCGAGCGTTTTCGGCTGAGACGCACCAACCCTCCGGATCGACCACTCCGCTCCGCCGCCGGGTTCGACGACATCCCATCATCCGGTCGTGCACGGACACCGCGGAACACTTCTCGGGGAGTCGGATAGTGGGAACGAGGCATTGACGCGAGTTGTCATGCACCTCATACAAGACACGCGTGTAGCCAGCGGGCTTCCGCCGATCAAGCCATAGCGAGGCGGTGCCCAATCGCTTGCGCCCGTGCGCTTGTCGCTTGCAACGGATAGCCGAGGCGACCGACCGAATCGGCGATGGCAGCGTGTACCCATGGAGTCAAGCGCGCGTAGGCGTTGTGCGTGGTGCGACCTGGCGCCCCTCCCGCACGCCCTTGCATATGAAAGCTGCGTGACGCGTCGGGTTCGGGTTGCGCCCCGCCGCCTTCTCTGTTGGCCTGACTCGCGGGGCCACTCAGGGCCCCTGATCCGGAGAGTTGCTTCATGCTCAATGTTCGGGTGGGACTTGCTTCGCGAGTTGGGGAAGTAGGGCTGAATGACCTCGTGCGCGTGGCCAACGCGCTCTCGGTCCAGGTGGCGCGCGACCTCGCGCCACGTTGGTCCATGACAGCTACGGTGTGCGCCATCCCCGACCCGGATCGGATCGAGCCCGGAGTATGGCCGATCTTCATCGTGGATGAGATCCAGGAGGACGCCGCGGGCCTGCACCAGACCGACCACGGACAGCCGTACGCTCTGGTGCTCGCGGGGAGCACCTGGTCGCTCTCCGCCAGCCACGAATGCCTCGAAATGCTGGTTGACCCTACGGGGAACCGCCTCGTGTCGTCGACTGCAGTCCAGATCGTTGATGGGGAGGTGGTCGACGCCGCCGGAAAGTTCGAGTTCCTGGTCGAGATCTGTGACCCCTCCGAAGACCCGGACTGCGCTTATATCGTCGACGATGTTCTCGTCTCGGACTTCTATACGCCGCGCTACTTCGACTCTCTGGTGTCGTCGGGAGCCGAGTACTCATTCACCGGACGCATCAAGCGGCCGCGGCAAGTCCTCCAGGGCGGCTATCTGAGTTGGTTCAACGCGGAGATCCGTCGGATGCAGCAGGTGCGCGTCTTCGGTGCGCCCGAGCTCGTCACCTTCGGGTCGTTGACCGCGCGCGGCCGCGGTCAGAGGCCCCTCCGTGGCTTCGTCGATGCGCACACGCCCCGCACGCACCTCTCGAGTGTTGCGGGCCGGCCGATCGTCGACCGGCTCGATTCACGACGGTCGCAGATTGCGCTCGCGTCCCGAGGTCGTGCCGCCGTGTACCTTGCCGCAATTCCTACGCCCGCTGTGCCTACGACCGACCCCGCGGCCGTGCTCCAGGCGCACCTGAATGACTTCGCGCATCCAGGAGTGCTTTCCGTGCGCGTCGGCCGCGTGGTGAAAGACCACAAGCTGACCGCCGAGCGCGGCATCGTTGTCACCATGAATTCAGAGCTACCGCGCGCGATCGCGAAGGACAAACTGCCCGTCAAACTCGACGGCGTTCGTGTCCAGGTACGCGAAGGGTCGGCTCTCCACGTGATGCGTCAGGAGGACCCGACACGATTCCACCAACTCGCAGCCGCGCGGCACGAGCTGCGCCTACCGGCCTTCGACTCCGAGCGATTTTTCGACGCGAAGGGCAATCACGTTCCGGGGCCCGAAGCGTTCATGGCTGCGCGTAAGGCGCCCAAGCCCAGGATCAACTACTCCGCGCCTCGAGGATTCGCGCTCGACGAAGTCACGGAGAAGATGAGCGTCACCTTGCACGCGAGCCCGGATGCTGGGTGGCCACTGCTCAAAGCGTTTCTCGAGGGGGTGGAGAAAGAGCTCGTCGTGGGCATGTACGACTTCACCTCTGGCCATATCCTCGAGGTGGCCAAGCAAACTTTGGCCGACAAGAAGCTGACGCTCACACTCGACCACCCGGCGCGAAACCACTCCGCGGACCAGACCGACGAGCAGAGCGTCGAGGTGCTGACGACGGCGTTGGACGAGAACTTCCAAAGTGCGTGGGCGCTCACGGATGCGGACAAGCTGGCGCCCGTGTGGATCTATCCGAACTCGTATCACATCAAGGTAGCCGTAGCCGACGGCAAGCGCTTCTGGCTTTCGAGCGGCAACTGGAACAACTCGAACCAACCAGAGT
>Ga0302196_10003298_pt1 | contig 14851 bp, 12 predicted proteins | sample II_Bog_N1_3_FD_198794 | JGI IMG/M metagenome (GOLD analysis project Ga0302196, IMG submission 198794) | Peat permafrost microbial communities from Stordalen Mire near Abisko, Sweden - II_Bog_N1_3 | ecosystem: Environmental > Terrestrial > Soil > Wetlands > Peat | place: Sweden: Abisko...
TCGTAGACCATCCAGTAGGCGTTGCGGGCGTGCTTGCGGGCCCGGTTGACACAGACCTGGGCCAACTTGGACGGATCCTCCTCCTCATCCTCGTGGACGAAGACCTCCAGAATGTGGGTGGAGGTGAGCAGTTGGGCCAGCATGATCCCCTGGGAGGCCTCGTGGGCGCAGACCTTGTCGACGGCGGCCTTGCCGGGCATGCCCAGCGCCACCACGATGCGGCAGCCGGACTCCTCGATGAGCCGCTTGCAGGCCACCCCCAGGTCCTTGAAGCCAGGCACCGTCCGGTAGACGACCTCGAAGGTCGTACCGTGTCCAGGGCAGTCGGCCAGCTCCGCCAGCGCCTCGGCGCCCATGTCGTAGCGGGCGAACATGGTGTCGACGACGCCGATCCGATCCATGCCGTCAGCCTATCCGGGTGCCCCCTGTCCACCGCCGGGGCCCCGCCGATGGCCGCCCCGCCGGGTCCGGTTCGACCGGTGCCCCGACCTGCATAAGACTCTCGCCGATGACCACCACCCGCCGTCCTGCTGCGCCGGCTGCCGACGACTGGACCGGTCGTGACGCCGCGGTGGTGTGGCATGGCTTCACCCAGATGTCCGCCTACCCGGGCAACGCCCCGATCACCGTGGAGCGGGCGGAGGGTCGGGAGCTGATCGACGTCGACGGCCGCCGCTACTTCGACGCCATCTCGTCGCTGTGGGTGACCACCTTGGGCCACCACCTTCCCGAGTTGGACGCCGCCGTGGTGGACCAGCTGGGCCGGGTCGCCCACACCACCCTGCTGGGCAACGGCAACCGGGCGGCCATCGAGTTCGCCGAAGCGCTGGCCGCCGTGGTCCCGGTCGACGACCCCCACGTGCTGTTCGCCTCGGACGGGGCAGTGGCGGTGGAGCAGGCCCTCAAGATCGCCTTCCAGTACTGGGTCAATCGGGGTGCACCGCACCGCACCGGCTTTCTGGCCCTGGGTGACGCCTACCACGGCGACACCATCGGGGCCCTGTCGTTGGGAGACAGCGGCTTCGGCACCTCCCTGTTCGACCCACTGCGGTTTCCTGTCGTCCGGACCCCGGGCTATGCCGCTCCCGACTGGGCCGACAAGGCGATCTCCTGTCTGGAGGCGAACGCCGAGTCGCTGGCGGCCGTGGTCATCGAGCCCCTGGTGCAGGGGGCCTCGGGCATCCTGGTGTGCGAGCCGGCCGACCTCACCCGACTGGGGGAGGCGTGTCGCCGACATGGAGTGCTGCTGATCTGCGATGAGGTGGCCACCGGCTTCGGGCGTACCGGCCGGCTCTTCGCCTCCGAATGGGCGGGTCCGACGTTCCGGCCGGACCTTCTGTGCCTGGGGAAGGGGATCACCGGCGGGTACCTGCCGCTGTCCGCCACCGTCGCCTCCGGCGAGGTGTTCTCGGCGTTCGACGGCGAGGATCTGGGCGAGCGGACCTTCTACCACGGCCACTCCTACAGCGGGAATGCCATCGCCTGTGCGGTGGCCCGACGCCACCTGGAGCTGATCGACGAGTGGGACGTGCTGGCCAATGTCCGTGCGGTCGGTGAGCACCTCGGATCCCAGCTCGACACTCGGGTGGCCGGTCGCCAGGGTGTCGGGGAGGTCCGTCGCCGGGGGCTGATGGCCGGCGTCACCCTCGACCCACCACCCGGGTCGCAGCGGTGGGGCCGCCGAGTCTGTGCGGGGGCCGTGGCCCGGGGCGTGCTGCTTCGCCCGCTGGGAGACGTGGTGGTGCTGATGCCTCCGTTGACCACCACCTCGGCGGAGATCGACCGGGTGGTGGACGTCTTGGTGACGTCGATCGACGACGTCGTCGACGCGGACGGCCGATGACCGGATCGCCGCCCACGGAGCCGCTGGCGTCCGACGACGTCACCGCCACCACCGGGTCCTCGTGGTCGGACTGGGTGGAGGCATCCTGCCGGGTGGTGGACGCCGCCGGCCAGTGGCGGCGGCCCCGGACCTTCGACGCCCGGGGCCCGGCCGGGCGACTGAGCGGACCCGTCGATCCGTCCGGCGTCGAATCGTCCGACGTCGTCTCCTTCGCCTCCAACGACTACCTGGGGTTGACCACCCATCCGGCGGTGGTGGAGGCCGCCCACCGGGCACTCGACCGCTGGGGAGCCGGGTCGGGGGCCTCCCGCCTGATCACCGGCTCCCGGCCGGTGCACGTGGAGCTGGAGACATCCCTGGCCGAGTGGAAGGCGTGCGAGCGGGCGGTGGTGTTCCCGACCGGATTCGCCGCCAACCTCTCGGTGTTGGAGGTGTTCGCCGCCGAGGGTGCCCAGGTGTTCTCCGACGAGCTGAACCACGCATCGATCATCGACGGCTGCCGGGCGGCACGGGCCGGCGTCACCGTCTACCGGCACCGCGACCTCGACCAGCTCGAATCCTTGCTGTCGTCGAGCCCCGGACGTCCGGTCATCGTCACCGACACCGTCTTCTCGATGGACGGTGACCGGGCCGATCTGGATGGACTGGTGGAGCTGTCCCGACGACACGACGCCCTGCTGGTGCTCGACGAGGCCCATGCCGTGCTGGGTCCAGAGTTGCCGGCGGCAGTCACCGCCGCCGCCGGTCCGGCGATCCTGCGGGTCGGCACCCTCTCCAAGACGTTGGGCTCGCTGGGCGGATTCGTGGCCGGACCCACCCGCTTCATCGAACTCCTCGAGAACCGGGCCCGTCCCTACATCTTCACCACCGCCCCCACCCCGGCCGACGCCGCCGCCGGCCTGGCGGCCCTGAGCGTGCTGCGTTCGGAGGAGGGGGACGCCCTTCGCGCCCGCCTCACCGACCACGTGGCTCGGGTGTGCGCCTCGCTGGGTCGCATCGCCCAGCCGTCCCCGATCGTTCCGGTGGTCGTCGGGGAGGAGGCGCCGACGGTGGCCGCCTCCGCCCGGTTGCTCGAGCTGGGACTGTGGGTGCCGGCCATCCGTCCCCCCACGGTGCCGGCCGGTACCTCGCGGCTGCGGGTCACCTTGTCGGCCGCCCATACCGATCACCAGGTGGACCGCCTGATCGACGGTCTGGCGGCCCGGTGACCCTCGATCGGGGCCCGGCGGCGGGCGCTCCGATCGCACCCCCCCGACCGGGCCGGATAGTGCTGGTGTGCGGAACGGGGACGGAGGTGGGGAAGACCTGGGTGGCATCGAGGCTGCTGGAGGAGCTCCGGGCCCGAGGGTTCGATGTTGCCGCCCGCAAGCCCGCCCAGTCCTTCGACGTGGATGCCGCCGGGGTCCGGATGGGGGGGCCCACCGACGCCGAGGAGCTGGGCCGGGCCAGCGGGGAGCCTCCCGATCAGGTCTGCCGAATTGATCGCTCGTTTCATCGGGCGATGGCGCCGCCGATGGCGGCGGAGGCGCTTGGGTTGCCGCCGTTCACCATCGGGGATCTGGTGGACGAGCTGGTATGGCCGGACCCGGCGGTGGATGTGGGACTGGTGGAGTTGGCCGGCGGGGTGCTGTCGCCGCAGGCTTCGGACGGGGATGTCACCCATTTCATCCGGGCGCTTCGGCCCGACCTGGTGGTACTGGTCTCCGACGCCGGGCTCGGGACCATCAACGGTGTCAGATCCTCATTGGCAGCCCTTCGTCCAGTGGTCGTTGACGAGGATGGTCCGGTCCTGACCGTATTGAATCGGTTCGACCCCCGCCACGACATCCACCGCCGGAACCTTCAGTGGCTGGCCGAGCGTGACGGGTTCGAGGTGATCACCTTGCCCGGGTCGATCGTCGAACTGGCTGACCGGGTGGACAGCCTCAGGGCGTGACCGACACCGATCGCGGAGTCCCGACGTCGACCGGTGTGCAGCGTCGCGCCGCCGGTGGCTAGGCGTCAGCCTTCGTTGCCCGAGCCACCACCCGGTAGTTGGGAGTGCATCCCCGCAGCTTCAAGAGACCCAGGATCTGATCGGCAGCCAGACCGAGCACCACCGTGGGTGCCAAGGCAATTTCGAGCATCCTCGCCCGCCGTCGGGCCTGCGGCGTCGGCACCGGTCGCCATGGGTACTCCTTGGTGTCGAACGACGCCTGGGTGAGGAGTGTCACCGCCGCCAGACCCAGGTCGGACGGGCCCTCCCATGGACCGTGGTCAACTCGCACCACGTCGAAGCCTGCCTGTTCGAGCCAGGCGACCATGTTGTCGGGACGGATCATGTTGATGTGCTGGGGCTGAAACCAGTTCAGCCAGTAGGCCCCGAGGAGATCGCCGAATCGCGAATCGGGATTCGGCTGTTCAATGGAGATGAGTCCGCCGGGGGCGAGGACGGTGTGGGCGGCCGCCAATTCGGCTCGGGGATCGTGGGTGTGCTCGAGGTAGTGGTGCATGCTGACCACGTCGTACCGACCGGCAAGCCCGGGTGCGAGGTCGATGAGCTCCCCGTGGTAGCCGCGGTTGATCCACCCCCGCCGCTCCGCCACCTCGATGTTGTCGCTGAAGTCGAGCCCGTCGAAGACGGTATCCGGAAGTACCTCTTGGGCAACCAGGGGGAACTGGGCGAACCCGGTTCCGACATCCAGCCATCGCTTCGGGGCGGCATCCTCACCGATGTTCCGCGCCCGGCTGACATTGGTGTTCCGGGCGGTACCGAAGAGGAACTGCATCCGCTCGGTCCCCATGCCGTCATAGAAGTCGCGGTAGTAGTAGGCGAACCCGGGGCCGGACAGCATGGGGTTCTGAAAGACATGCCCACACGAGATGCACTCGTCGAGGTCGAACCGGCCAGGTTTGCCCTGGAAGGTGTCAGGGATGTGGTGTACCCGAGCCCGGAGGCGGGTGGATCCACAGATGGGGCAGTCGTGGCGGCGGGGCTCGAAGAAGTGCTGGTGGCCTTCGGCGTACTCACGCTCGTAAGCCGCCCGCTTGGCGTCGAGGTCGGGGACCGGATCGGTGGCCGGGTCGGGGCGCCACCGGCCGGTGACGGTGCGGAGAAGATCGAGTGGCTCGAGGATCCAGCGGGACAGTGACCGTTGCCACAGGTCGGCCGGTCGAATCGGGGTGCCGAGGAACACCACCAGTGGCTGGAGGCTCCAGGTCACCAGGGCGAGTGCCGCCCAAAAAGGCGTCAGCACCAGGCCGATGGCCACGACCAGGTAGCCGAAGCCGATCGAGGCGAAGGACAGGTCGGCCAGATCCAGAAAGCGGTAGTTGAGGTAGGCCCGCCGCTTGCGGACATCCCGCCGGACGGCATGCACCTGATCGGAGACGGCGATGTCGGCCCTCGAGAGGCAGTACCGCTTCGTCTCGTTGGCTTGATGGAAGAAGGCGATCGGACTGAGATCGTCCCGGGGTTCTTCTCCCATTCGGTCCCACACATCGGACGACGCCCCGATGATCTGCATCCCGCCACCGCCATAGGCCAGACGGTTGTCCCGGTAGGTGTGGGGATCGATCCGTCGTGCCAGTTCGAGGGCTTCCTCGGTTCCGAGGTCGCGGGGAACCACTTCCAGTGCCTCGAGTCCTCGTTCGGCTGCCCACCAGGCAATACCGTCGGTGGCATCGGGGGCGGGGGTGGCCCCGGGGACACTCGACCATCGCCACGGCTTCGGAGGCGGACCGACCGTCCGCTCGGCCACGTCCACCGTCTGGAATCCCTCGATCAACTTGCGAAGCCGGAGGGCGTTGGCCAGCGTGACAACTGCCACGCCGATCCAGAACCACTTCGCCCGACGGCTCGCCGGTCGCCTGCTCATGGTTCGCCAGGGTATCTCAGCCCTGAAAACGTGCCCTCCTGTCCGGAAGCCGTGTTCTCGGTGCGCAGCCCACTGACGATGGGATCCACTGGGCCGGTAGGGCACCGGATGAAACGGGAGGAGCCGGCTGGTGAACCCGGCTACCAGCGCTCAGCGGTCGCCGGTGGTGTCCTCGGGCAAGACATCCGCTCGACGCTCCGCTTTGGCGGCGGCCTTCCGCTCAGACCGGGCTGACGGCGGCAATACCAGGGCCCGGCGGAGCCGTCGCCGGCGGATACCCACCCAACCCAACGACCAGATACCTGCCACTACCAACGTGGCCAGCCCGAGCAACCAGCGTCCGTCAACGAAGGCCGTCACCACCAGCCACAGCAAGACGGCCAGGCCCAAGAGCACCGGAATCAGGGGTACCTGGTAGCGAGTGACGGGCTCGGTGAGTCGAGCGCGCCATGACGGTCCGGGGGGCACCGTCAAAGCGTAACGGCGGGTCGATGAGTCCCCGACGGTCGACTTCAGGCGGCGGCGGCCACCCCGAAGGCTCCGGCCTCCACGATGGCCCGGCTGAACGGGCGAGACAGGGACCGGAGTTCGGCGCACCCCGCTTCCCCGATGGCACCGTAGGGACGGACGGCCAGGCGGTCGGTCTCCTCCTCCACCTGCTGGCGGGCCGCCAAGCCGGCCGGACTGAGGCGGAGGTCCGGTCCGTCGTCGAGCCACCCTCGGGAGCGCACCCGCTCCACACCGTCCGACCACTCGTCGTCCGACCAGCCGCGGCTGGCCCGGAGGAAGCCCTGCGGGACCTCTCCGGATGCCACATGGACGACCAGGGCCTCGACCGGACCGACGTCGGCCAGCACCAGCGCGGCGATGTGCCCGTCGCCCCGGTACTCGCGGAGGCAGGCCTGGGCCTGCCAGAGCACCAGGTGGGGAGCGTCGGGCCAGGGCAGCCCGGCGTGTCCGGCGAAGAGCGGACGTCCGGCGAGGTGGGCGGCGGCGAGGTGGGCGGCGGCCTGTGCCAGCCCGGCGGCCCGGGCCATCTCCGGCGAATCGACGCCGTCACCCAGCAGACGCCGAAGGCCGCCGTCGGCGGCCACCGTGCGAGCGGCCAGGATGGACGAGGGGGCGGCTACCGACCAGGCGGCCGGTAGCGCCGCCCGGACCAGGTCGGGATGGAAGTTGTAGAAGGTGGCGATGACCGTTTCGGCGCTGACCGCCCCCATGGCGGCAGCCCGTGAGGCGAAGTACCCGGCCTCGGCGGCGATTCCCACCTGGCGGTAGGCGGCGGCGGCCTCCGGTACGAAGTAGATCATCCCGTGGATCGGCTCCACGGTCCGCCAGGTCTTCCGGGCGGTCAGCGGGGACACGGGTCCGGCGGTCGGAAACGGGGTGGTGGTCACGGTCGAGCGTACCCCCGAGCTGTCAGAGCGCCCAGGTGCCCCCGTTTCCGGTCCGACGTGCAAGGCTTCACCTATGAAGCTGCAGCTGCGCTACCCACTCGACGCCACTCCCGAGCGTTTCTGGGAGGTCTTCTTCGATCCGGAGATCACCACGCGCCTCCACCTCGAGGCGCTGGGCTCCACTTCGGTGGAGATCGAGTCGCTGACCGGAACCCCCGCCACCGGCGTCGAACGGACCATCCGGTATGCCCAGGTGCCCGATATGCCAGGTCCGGTGAAGCGGCTCTTCGGTTCCGAAGTCGTCACCACTGAGCAGGGGACCTTCGACCCGAAGACCGGCATCTGGACCTTCGGGCTCACTCCGGCCACCATGGCCGACAAGACCGACATCCGGGGGACCATCGAGATCCTCGACACCCGCGGTGACGACGGTGCCGAGTCCCCGTTCGAGCAGATCTTCTCCCTCGAGGCACGGGTCAAGATCTTCGGGGCCGGTCCGGTGGTGGAGCGGTTCATCGAGAAGCAGGCCCGCGACACCCAGGACCGTGCGACCGCCTTCCTCGGGAAACTCCTCGGGGACTCAGTCTGACCATCGTGGCGCCGCCCCTGGGCAGCTGGGGCGGGATGGCGGCGCAGGTGAACCCTTATAGTTCGGGATGAGGAGTTTCGACAGCTTGCGGCAGCCGAGGAGGCGAAGCGGGGCATGGGAGTGTTCGAGCGCATGGTGCGCTCGGGAACGAGGTCGGAAACGGAGCGGAAGATGCTGAACGGTGTCCCGGGGATGGTGGGTGAGACCGCCGTGGTGACCAAGCCGGTCAGCGTGCGTCACCATCCCGGGTCCGTGAAGGCGAGGGGGGAGAACTGGTACGCCGTCTCCCTCTTCCCCGGCACCACCATCGACGTCGGGGCCACCGTGGTGGTGGCGGATGTCGACCGGGGCCTCCTGGTGGTCTACCCCTCCGACGAGTCCTGACCGGGGTTTCGGGGTGCCGTCGCCGTGGCGATCGGCACCGTGCCTACAGTGGGTGACAAGGAGGTGGTTGGCATGCTGATCGGATCGAGTGGAGCGGCTGCTTCAGTGGTGGTGGCTGCGATCATCATCGTGGTGCTGTTCTTGGTGTTCCTCTTCTTGAAGTCGTGCCTGAAGGTCGTCCAGCAGGGGAGCGTGGGCGTCGTCAAGCGACTCGGGGAGTTCAAGGCCATTCAGCAGCCGGGGCTCCATGTGCTGGTGCCGTTTGCCGATCGCATGGACCGGGTCGATATCCGCGAGTTCCCCCACACCGGTGACCAACAGGCGGTGATCACCAAGGACAACGTGTCGCTGTGGGTGAGCGCCACCATCTTCTGCCAGGTCACCGACGTGAAGCTCGCCCTGTTCGAGATCAACGACTACAACCTGGCCATCGACCAGATGTCCCGGACGGCGCTTCGGGCGGTATTCGGGGAGCTCACGCTGGACGAATCGCTGTCCGAGCGGGAGACCATCAACACCAAGATGCAGGATCACATGGCCGAAGCCACGCTCAAGTGGGGCGTGCGCCTCAACCGGATCGAGATCCTGGACATCACGCCGCCGGCCAATGTGCTCCAGGCGATGTCGGAGCAGAAGGAGGCCGAGCAGCACAAGCGGGCCACCATCTTGAAGTCGGAGGGCGAGCAGCAGTCGGCCATCAACAGCGCCCAGGGCCGCAAGCAGGCCAATGTGCTGGAGGCCGAGGGCCAGAAGCAGGCGGCCATCCTGGCTGCTGAGGGTCAGAAGCAGACGCTCGAGTTGCGGGCCGACGGCGAGAAGCGGGCCGCCCAGCTCCGGGGGGAGGGGGAGGCGGCGGCCCTCAACGCCATCGACACCTCGGTGATCAAGCCGAACACCCTGGCGGTGATGCAGCTCCGGGCACTGCAGGCGGTGGCCACGTCTCCGAACGCCAAGGTCGTGGTGCCCTACGAGGCCGCCGGACTGGTCGGCGCCGCCCAGGTACTGGTCGGTGCCCTCAAGGACCAAGGTGGCGAGCCGCCATCGGGCAATGGTCATGCACCGGTTCCGGTGCCGGGTGCTGCGCCGCCGCCGCCCAACTACCCGGGAAACTGACACCCCGGCAACTACGCCCAGGGCATCCCTCGGTTGCAGGTTGAGACATGAAGGTGGCGATCCTCGACGACTACTTCGACACCCTCAGGACTCTGGACTGCATCCACAAGCTGGACGGTCACGACGTCACGGTGTGGACTGACCACGTCGACGACCTCGATGAGCTGTCGAGACGCCTCGCAGAAACCGAGGCCCTGGTCCTCATCCGCGAGCGGACCACCATCTCCGCTCCGCTGCTGCACCGGCTCCCGAAGCTGCAGCTCATCAGTCAGCGAAGCGTCTTTCCCCATATCGACATCGAGGCCTGCACCGAGTTGGGGATTGTCGTCTCCTCCGATCTTCACCAGGGTTCACCCTCCTACGCCGCCGCCGAGCTGACCTGGGGGCTGGTCATCGCCGGAATGCGACAGATTCCCCAACAGGTGGCCTCCATGAAGTCCGGACGATGGCAGAGCGGCGTCGGACACTCGCTCCGACACAAGACGCTCGGCATCTACGGCTACGGCCGGATCGGGAAGGTGGTCGCCGAGTACGGTCGGGCCTTCGGCATGGAGGTGGTGATCTGGGCCAGCGACGAGTCCCGTCGGCGGGCCCGGGCCGAAGGAGTCGAAGTGGCCGAGTCGAAGGAGTCGTTCTTCGAGCAGTGCGACGTACTCTCGCTCCACCTGCGTCTCGTCGACGCCACCCGGGGGATCGTGTCCCGTGGTGATCTCGACCGCATGCAGCCGTCGGCGCTGCTGGTCAACACCAGTCGGGCGGGACTCATCGAGCCAGGAGCGCTGGTCGGTGCGCTCACCGCCGGCCGGCCCGGGCTGGCGGCGGTCGATGTCTACGAGTCCGAGCCGCTCGCCGACCCCGACGATCCGCTGCTCAAGTTGGACAACGTCATCTGCACGCCGCACATCGGCTACGTCTCCACCGATGAATGGGAGCTGCAGTTCTCCGACGTCTTCGACCAGATCAACGCCTTCGCGGCGGGTGAACCGACCAACGTGGTGAACCCCGAGGTGTTGGTGGTCGGGCGTCGGGTGTGACGTCTCCGGACCGGCAGTGGTGGGCGATGGTTGCCGGTACGGACGGTTCACGTACGACGACCTCCTACGCTGCAGGAACTCCACCCGCCCGCCAAGGCGGTCCACCGCTCAGCAGAGAGGGAACAGCACATGCTCACCGAGGGCTTGCACCATGTGGCCTTGATCACCAACGACGCCGACCGACTCCAAGCCTTCTACCGTGAAGTCTTCGATGCCGAGGTGGTCCACAACGGGCCCGAGTTCCCCGACGGCAGCGGCCCTCGACTCACGATCATCAAGATCGGGGAGTTCTGCGAACTGAACGTCTTCGAAATCGAAGGCAACACCGAGGCCGACCGACAAGTCCCCATGTTCGGACGTGGTCGGCTCGACCATTTCGCTCTCCGGGCGGCATCGCTCGAGGCGTTCGAAGCGATCCGTGACCGTCTGATGGACCGTGGGGCCGCCGACGACTTCGTGACCGACTTCGGATCTTTGTTGAGCGTGTTCTTCACGGACCCAGACGGGCTCGAGGGAGAGGTTGGCGTCGAGAACCCTGATGCCGTGCCCGGCACCAGTAACCCGCCCGGCACCCGGGCTGCTCGTTACTCGTAGCGACCGTTGCCCACCGCCGCCCGACTCGGTGAATCCTTTGGAGATCGGCCTCGTCCCCATGGTGACGATATCTTACACTTCGGAAATGAGCGGCGTGTAGTGCTCGCGGCCGCAAGCACCTGGTGGTTGAACGGCCCGAATGGAGGCCCACCCATCCGGTCATGGTCTCCCGCTAGGGGAGGTCGACCGTCTGGAAGGCAATGCCTTCGTCTGGAAGGACCGCCTGAAGCTGGCCTCGAGCAGTCGAAGAACTGAGGACCATTCTCGCCCCCAGCAACAGGGCGGCAGCGACGGCTTCGGTGTTCAAGACATTCAAAACTGGATGACGACGCTGCACCTTGACCATCGCCGGGACGATGAGCCTTGGCTCTGGCAGACCGACGTCATCAGGTAGCGCCATCATGTGTTCGAGCGCCACGGCTCGGTGGACCGGATCGAGTCGCTCGAAAGGCCCAGAGAGGTGGCCACCGGCGCCGACGACCACTGCCCGGCACGCCCGGAACCAGAAGTAGGTCGTCGTGAAGCGCTCGGCCCTTCTGGTGATCGGGAGTCGTTCGCCGACAAAAAGTGCGACGAGGGCCCGGTCGTCGAGCAGGAGGGGGCTAGAGGGCAAGGTCCGGATCGTCGATGGCGGCCAGACCCTCCGCGTACGCACCGCCTTCCAATGCCCGCCGGACCTCGGCCTTCGCCGCTTCTATGCCGCCCGGCAGCACAAGTGCCGCATCCCCAAGGTCGATAAATGCAACGTCACCTCCGTCGGCAATGCCCCAACGATGTCGGAGTTCAGCCGGAAGGCTTGTCTGCCCCCGCTGGGAAACCTTCGCTGTTACGACGCCGGCCACGCATGCATTGTAGCTGACCGTCTCATACAAGGCGAAGGGGGAAACAGGAGGTCAGTGCGATTCCCGCTAACTACCGCGAGCACCCAGTGGGCTGGACTGGCCGACCCCGCTCATTTCCGATGGGCCGATAACTAACTCAATCAGTTAGTTATAGTGTGACCCCATGGCCCGGGTCACGCCTCCGAACCGGCTCGCCGACATCGCCGAAGCAGCTCGGAAGGTCTTCACGGAGAAGGGCTACCGCCGGACCCTGATGACCGATGTGGGCAGTGAGCTCGGACTCAGCCATGCCTTGCTCTACAAGTTCGTCGAGAGCAAGGAGGCGCTGTTCCAGCTCGCCCTCCTCGGGGCCGCCGCCCCGGACCGACTGGCCGAGCTGCCCACTCCACTGCCGACCCCCGCCCCGGGGGAGACGCTCAAGCCCCTCGCCGACTGGACCGCCGGCAATACGTCGTTCCCGTTCATCAAGGCCGCGCTCACGACTGATGCGTGCGCCGACATCCGTGCCGAGTTCCATGGCGTGGTCGATGAGTACTACTCCGCCATCGAGGACAACCGGGAGCTGCTGGCCCTGCTGGAACGATCGGCCGCCGATCTCCCGGACCTGCGCGAGCTGTACTTCGGGAAGTCACGGCGAGGACAGGTGGACATGTTGGTGGAGTACGTGGAGCGCCGGTCCCGGTCGGGCTACCTCCGCACCTTTCCCGACGCCGCCCTCGCCACTCAGTTCATCGTCGAGACGGTGGCTTGGTTCGCATGGCACCGGCGCGATCACCCCGACCCGATCGACGCCGATGACCGGGTTGTTCGCCGTAGCGTGCAACGGCTGTTGGCCGCCGCCTGCATCCCCGACGTCGTCGCATCCGACACTGGTCCGATCGGCGAGGGCCGGTCCGCCCGATGACCGCCACCATCGAGGTGGGACCGGTACCGGCGTCTGTCGACGCCCGGGCTGGTGGGACGGGATCTCCTGTGGTGCCGGTGGACCGGAGGATCTACGCGGTCTCCGGTGTTGTCTTCGCGTTGCTCATGGTGCTCTCCGGCCGGTACGGCTTCCACCGGGACGAGTTGTACTTCCTCGACTCCGCCCGCCACCTGGCCCCCGGCTACGTCGACCAGCCCGTCTTCACCCCGCTCCTCGCCCGGGTATCGCTGTGGGTGTTCGGCACGTCGCTCTCCGGCCTGCGGGTGTGGCCGGCGCTCGCCGGGGGTGGCACCGTCGTCCTGGCCGGGCTCCTGGCCCGGGAGTTCGGCGGGGGAAGGACCGCCCAGTTCGTCGGGGCGCTCGGCGCAGCCACCATGCCGGCCCTGCTCGGTGCCGACCACCTGTTCGGCCCGACCGCCTTCGACCTGTTCTTCTGGACCGCCCTGACCCTGGTGGTGGTGCGGATCGGTCGCACCGGAAACGCCAAGCTCTGGCCCGTCGCCGGTACGGTGCTCGGTTTCGGGCTGGCCAACAAGGAGAGCATCGGACTATTCGCCGTGGCCCTGGTGGTGGGCCTGGTTGCCAGCGGTGGCGGGCGGGCGCTCTGCAACCGGTGGTTCCTCATCGGTGCCCTGACGGCAACGGCGTTCACCATCCCCGACCTGTGGTGGCAGGCGACCCACCACTGGCCGACGATCGAGATGACCCGGGTCCTCCACCACGAGAACGGAGGTGTCGGCAACATCGGCACGTGGATCGTCGGCCAGCTCTTCGAGGTCACCCTGGCACTGGCGTGGGTGTGGGTGGTGGGGATCCGGTTCCTCTGGCGGTCAGGGCGCCCGATGTGGCGGGCCCTGGTGTGGGCGTACGCACTCCTGTTCGGGCTGTTCGGGCTCACGACCGGCAGCAAGGTCTACTACCTGGCCGCCGCCTACATCTACCTGCTGGCCGCCGGGGCGGTGAGTGTCGAGCACTGGCTCGATGAACGGAAGGTGCGTCTCCGACGGCTCCTGGCGGTGACGGCGCTGACCGCCCTCGCCTCGCTCCCGTTGGTGCTTCCGGTGCTGCCCATCGACGACATCGGTTGGACCTACGGGGCCAATCCGGACCTCGGTGAGACGGTCGGCTGGCCCCAGCTGGTCGGGACGGTCAGCTCTGTCTGGCACTCACTACCCGCCGATGAGCGGGACCGGGCGGTGATCTTCACCGCCGACTACGGCGAGGCCGGCGCCATCAACCAGCTGGGGAGGAGCGCCGGGCTCCCCACCGCGGTGAGCGGCCAGAACAACGAATGGTTCTGGGGCCCCGGCAATCCCGACGCCACCACCGTCGTCGCCGTGGCACCGGGACCGTTGGACGTCACCGACTACGCCCGCACCCTCCAGCGGTACTGCGGTCAGGTTCGGGTGGTGGCCACCCTCGGCAATACGGCGGGTATCCACAATCAGGAGTGGGGTGGGCACGTGTACCTCTGCACCGATCTCCGACAGCCATGGGGGAAGACCTGGACATCACTCCGACACGACAGTTGAGCGGGAAGAACGGTGACGCATTCGGTGGACCGACCGCACTGCCGTCGGACACCGGGGCCCGTCGGTGGCGTGGCGACCTCACCTCGCCGGGTCCGCTCAGTCCTCGGAACGCATCCCAACGCCGTCGTCGCCGGTTCCGTGATCGGGTGGTGACCCGTCACCGGAAATGTCGGCGGCGTCCGTGGCGTCACCGACCGGTCCCCCCGGATCGCCGTGGCGGTCCAGGTGTCTCCGCACCAACAGCCGGCTGGCGGCCGGCGACAGCGCCAGCAGCAGCCAGACGTACTTGGCGTTGACGGGGGAGAAGTACGCCACCACCATCGACAGCACGATCACCGCCGCCGAGATGATGCCCCGGATCTGCGAGCCGAAGGTCACGAACGGTGTGGCTCGCTCGATCAGCATGTGCTGGTGCCGGGCGATGTTGAGCGTCAAGGTGGTGGCCAGGCTGGCCAGCAGCAGGTTGGCCCCGAACTCGATCACCGCCACCCGGTTGTCGGGGTAGCGGCCCAGGAGTTCGCTGGAGAACGGGAAGAGGGTGATGGTGAGGAGGAAGGCGAAGTTCCACCAGGCCAGCGACTCGCTGTGGCCACTGACCAGGCGGTAGGTGCGGTGGTGGGCCAGCCAGAACTGGGCGATCACGTAGAAGGAGACCAGGTAGGCGACGATCAGTGACGTGAAGGACGGGTCGGTCAGCTCGTGCCAGAGGGCGGACGACGAGTCCGGGGAGGTGCCAGCCGG
>Ga0302196_10003307_pt1 | contig 14831 bp, 10 predicted proteins | sample II_Bog_N1_3_FD_198794 | JGI IMG/M metagenome (GOLD analysis project Ga0302196, IMG submission 198794) | Peat permafrost microbial communities from Stordalen Mire near Abisko, Sweden - II_Bog_N1_3 | ecosystem: Environmental > Terrestrial > Soil > Wetlands > Peat | place: Sweden: Abisko...
CCGCCCCGAGCCCGCCTCAAGGCCAGGCCGCTGGCGCGGCGCGGCGAAGGCGCCGCGGCCTTGACCCGGGCTCGGGGCGGCGCGAGCGGGCCTGCATGGGGTTTGCGGGGGGATCCCTTCTTCCCCTGCGGGAGAAGCTGAACGCCAACAGCCGACCGGCCCCGCCGCCCTGACGCTATTGTTTCCGGCCTTGGCTGAGCTCATAGTGGGCGCGCAAGGCAAACCAGATTGGGCCAGGCTCGCGCCATGGGCGTTATCGATCGACCGATCCCGACGACGGACGACGCCGAGACCGCCGCGCGGGTCGCGCAGGAGGCGCAGATGATCGCCGCTGCGGAGGCCAGTCTGCGGGACGGGCGGGGCGTATCGCAAGCGCAGTTTCAAGACTGGTCAGAGCGCCTGTTGGACAATTTGGACAGCGCCCAACCGCCGCCCGTCTAGGCGCTGATGCCTTGGCGGCTGAGCCTCGCGCCTGAGGCGCTTGAGGACATCGATCGACATCGCGGTTGGCTGACCCAGGCGGGCGCGGGGCGCAAGGCGCATCGAACGCTGTCGTCAATGATCAGCGCCATCAATGAGCTGCCCGCAGCGCCGCGCCGATGGCCTGGAAGCCTCGATCACCCCGGCTATCGCACCTGCGTCGTCGCCGGCTATGTCATCGTCTACCGGCTGGACCCTGACGGGGACGATCCATCCGCGGAGGGCGATGTGCTCGTGCTTCGTGTTTTCGCGCCGAAGCAGGACCGCCGGGAACGCGTATGACTGACCCCACGCCCCATCGCCCGCTGACCTAACCCCGCAAAAAAAAGGTGACAGGAGCACCATTCACCTTTCCTTCTCAATGCTGCTGCCGGTGCTCCGGAAAGTCGGCGAAAGCCTATTGCCCAAACCCACCCCCCACGATCGCGCCGCCCGCGGGCCGCCTCAAGGCCAAGCCGCTTCGCGGCGGCCCCAAGGGGGGCCGGCCTTGACCCGGTCCGCGGGCGGCGCTTGGGGCTTGGCATGGGTTTTTGGTGAGCGGTGGCGCGGGCCGCGCGAGTTCCGATCGTTCACGTGAGGCTCGGGCGGGGTATGCGCGCGCTGGGCCGGCGCCCTTTCGTTCTGAAAGCGTCAGCCCGCGGTCTCGGTCCGCTGGGCTCGCCGGTTCCCGGGGTCCTTCTCCCCATTGCGGGAGAAGGCGAGCGCGGGCGCAGCTTGGGGAGATGAGGGGCCTTGGGTGAGTCTGATCTTGCCCGTGCTTAGTAGGCTGCGGACATAAATGATAAAATCGGCTCGGCCCCGCGAAGGCGGGGATCCGGGGCCGCAGTCGCCAAGCGCGCCGCCCCTGGGTCCCCGCCTTCGCGGGGATGAGCGGATTGGGGGCGGCTTCTTGACTCTCTCACCTTTTTCGTTCATGATTTGTTCCCATGAGCGATGATGGCCACAGCTTCGATGTGAGGTTCGACGACGACGACGAGGACGAAGTCCCCGAGGTCGCGGCGACGGATTTCGCGCCGATGTTGGCGGAATTGGCCGGGTTGGGGATGGAGGTGGCGCGCTCGGTGCGGGCGCTGGCGGCGGCTCAGGCGGAGTTGGCGCAGATGGCGGTGGCGGCGACGCGGGCGGCGATCGCGGCGGACGAGGCGCCTGACCTTGGCGAGGATGGGCGCGACGCGGCGGCGGCGGCGGCGGCGGTGGCGGCGGACGGCGCGCAGGCGCGGCCGGGTGTCAGCCTGGCCCTGGCGGCGCTGCAACGGCTGTCGGCGCTGGGCGACATGGGCCTGTCGTTTTCGCGAGTGTCGCGGTCGGTGCGGCTGACCGTGGCGATGGACGCGCAGCTGAAGCTGGGGCCGCAGGCGTTCGCGCCGCCGAAAATGCGCGCCGGGGCGTCGGCGGGCGCGTCTGGCCCGGCGACGGCGGAAGCGGCGCGGGCCGCGGCCGCCAAGATGGTGACGCCCGAGGCTGAAAATCTGTGGACGACAGTCTGGCGCAAGGCCGAGATCGACCTGCTGGTCGAACGGGCCATCGAGACCTGCGCGCCAGAAAGCGAGCACCGCCGCCTGGTGGAGGAGATGTCCGAGCGGCTGTCGGACATCGACGCCGAGGAGGGGTTTCTCAGCCGGCCGTTCGATGAGGTGGTCTGGGGGCTGTGCCGCGACCTGGGACTGGATCCCGATCCGGCGATCTGGGAGGAGCCCGATGACGATCCGCCCGACCCGGCGCGGTCGCAGCGGGCGATCCGCCAGATGCGCGGGCCGGCCCGGCCCCACTGGGCGCCGATGCGCCAGCATCGAATGGGATTCTACCCCGGCAGCATCTGGGCCACGGTGGGGCCAAGGCTGTTGCAGCGACGACGCGAACTGTTGGCCCGGGTCGCACAGGCCGAAGCCTCCACCGCGGCCGTCTGGACGGACCGCAGGGCGACCGCGCAGTGATGTCGCGGAGCGGGCGCTCTCATGCCAGCTCGCATAAATACTGACTCACTGTTCGTCATCGTGAGCCGGAACGAAGCGACGAGTCGAAGCCTGTCCTGAGCGACGCCGCAGGCGGCGTCGAAGGGGACGCAGTCGGTTGCGGCCGCCTTGCGTGCTTCGACTCGCGCCAAGGGCGCGGCTTAGCATGACTTAGGACGGGCAGGCCTCAAGGGCGGTCGTGTCAGCTCCATCCGCGAGACGCGGCCCGCGCGCCTCGAACGGTCGGCGATTGAGTTGAGGCGCCGCTCGCCCCTCCACCGCCCTTCGGGCGGTTCCCCTTCCCCAGAGGGGGCGAAGGGATGGCGCCGGCGCCGGCGCCGGCGCGATGGTCCCCCTATGGCGCGGTTGCGGGCGGTTGGTTAGCATGGGTCCGGTTGATCCAGGGAGGGGGCGATGAAGACCGTCGTGGTCGGGACCGTGCTGATCGGGCTGTTGTGGTTCGTCAGCCTGCTGGGGCTCGAGGCCTATGTCATCGCCCATCCGGAGCAGTCGCAGCTGACGGCCTTGCTGGCCGAGTTGAAGACCACCGGCGACAGTCTGGGGCGGTTCATCTCGCCTCTGTTGCAGCTGTCGCTGGTGCTACTGATCCTGATCGGCCTGGCCCGCTATTTCAACATCGAGATACCCCGCGGATTGGCCGGGTTTCAGCGCGGCGCCCTGTCGTCGATGAACACCATCCAGGCGCTGATCGCCTTGATCATCGTCAGCGCCTTCTGCATCGCCGCCCTGGCCGGGCTGGACGGCGCCGGCAGCCTGAAGGACCTGGCCCTGGTGGTGGTCGGCTTCTATTTCGGCAGCCGTCGCCGGCCGCAGGATGAGGGGGCGGACACGATCGTTCCGCTCGCCGCGCCCGCGGCGGCGATTGACGCGGGCGGTGAGGCCGCCCACTTCAAGCAGAGCCGCGACGGAGACGACCATGACTGACACGCCCGATTCTCAATTCGTCCCACATTCTCAATTCGTCCCACAGTCTCAATTCGTCTATGTGACCTTCATTCGCACCGCGCCCCAGACCCTGTGGGAGGCGCTGACCTGGCCCGAGTTCACCGCCCAATACTGGTTCGGCATGCGCCAGGAGAGCGACTGGACCGTCGGCGCGCCCTGGCGGATGCTGTTTCCCGATGGTCGTCTCGCCGACGACGGCGAGATCCTGCAGATCGATCCGCCCCACCGGTTGGCGCTGACCTGGCGCAACCTGTTCCATCCCGAGCTCGCCAGTGAGGGCTATTCACGCTGTTCGTTCGAGCTGTCGCCGATCGGCGAGGCGGTGAAGCTGACCGTCACCCACGAGATCGACGTCGCGGACTCCAAGCTGATCCGGGTGCTGAGCGGCGGCTGGCCCCCGATCCTATCCAATCTGAAGTCGCTGCTGGAGACCGGGACCGTCGCCCTGGCCCTGGACATGCCGTTGCCGGTATAGGGGCGGGCGCGCGGCTGTGGGCGAAGCGCCAAGGGCGGTGTAATGCCAACTCGCATAACGAGTGACCCATCCAACGCAACCGGGCGCGTCATGCTGAGCCGCGCCCCTTCGGCGCGAGCCGAAGCCTGTCCTGAGCGCCGCCGCAGGCGGCGTCGAAGGGCGCGCAAGGGCGCTGCGGCCGCTTGCGTCCTTCGTCAGGTCGCTTCGCTCCGGCTGAGGATGACGAGCCATGAGTCAGTCGTTTTGAGACTTGGTGTAAAAGCCCAAGACGGCGCGCGGACGCCGGCGAGGAGACCGGCCTGGTGATGTTTCGAAACCTGCGGCGCTGTGCGGACGGCCTGGTGATGATCGTCGCCGTCCTGACCTTGTTCGCCGCCGCGCCGGCGAAAGCGCGGCAGGTGATCAACCTCGACCCCGACTGGCGGTTTCACCTGGGCGACATCCCGGCCGCCGAGGACGCGGCGGCGCCTGGCTTTGACGACAGCGGCTGGTCGACGGTCGGCCTGCCGCACTCGTTCAGCATCCCCTATTTCCAGGCCAAGAGCTTCTATGTCGGCTATGGCTGGTATCGGCGGCACGTGAGCCTGCCCTCGCCGTTGGACGGGCGGCGTTACAGCCTGGAGTTCGACGGGGCGTTCCAGGACGCCCAGGTGTTCGTCAACGGCCAGGCGGTCGGCCGTCACCTCGGCGGCTATGTCGGCTTTACGCTCGACGTCACCCAGGCGGTCCATGCCGGCGACAATGTCATCGCCGTGCGGCTGAACAACATTTGGAATCCGGAGCTGGCCCCCCGGGCCGGGGAGCACACCTTCAGCGGCGGGCTCTATCGCGACGTGCGGCTGGTGGCGACCGCGCCGCTGCACGTGGCCTGGTACGGGACCTTCGTCACCACGCCGGACGTCTCGGCGCGCTCCAGCCACGTGGCGATCAAGACCGAGATCCGCAACGATGCGGCGACGGCGCAGGATTTCGACCTGACCACCGACATCCTTGGGCCAGGGGGCCAGCGGGTGGCGCAGGCGCGCTCGCGGGTCTCGATCCCGGCGGGGGTGAGCCTGATCGCCGACCAGACCACGGGCGCGGTGGCGCGGCCGAAACTGTGGTCGCCGGACCATCCGTGGCTCTACACGGCGGTGAGCCGGATCAACCAGGACGGGCGGCCGGTTGATGAGTTCCGCACCCGGTTCGGCTTTCGCTGGTTCAAGTGGACCGCCGATCATGGCTTCTTCCTCAATGGCCGGCATCTGTATCTGCATGGGGTCAACGCCCATCAGGACCATGCCGGTTGGGGCGATGCGGTGACCGACGCCGGCGCGACGCGCGATGTGGGACTGATCAAGGCGGCGGGGTTCAACTTCGTGCGCGGCTCGCACTATCCGCATTCGCCGGCCTTCGCCGACGCCACTGACGCCGACGGGCTGCTGTTCTGGTCGGAGAACAATTTCTGGGGCACGGCCGGTTTCGCCAGCCCGTGGGGGGCCAGCGCCTATCCGGTGGAAGCCGAGCACCAGGCCGGGTTCGAGGACAGCGTCAAGGCCAGCCTGGCGGCGATGATCCGCATCAACCGCAACCACCCTTCGATCGTGGTGTGGAGCATGGACAATGAGGTGTTCTTCACCGATCCGGCGACCCTGCCCAAGGTCCGCAGCCTGCTTGCCGCCCTGGTCGCCGAGACCCACGCGCTCGATCCGACCCGGCCGGCGGCGATCGGCGGGGCCCAGCGCGGCGACATCGACAAGCTGGGCGACGTGGCCGGCTATAATGGCGACGGAGCGTTTCTGTTCATCAAGCCCGGCCTGCCCAGCCTGGTCAGCGAATATGGCTCGACCATGCAGCTGCGGCCGGGGGCGTTCGCGCCTGGCTGGGGCGACCTGCCGCATGGGCCGGACCAAAACCCCGATAAGCCCTATCCCTGGCGCTATGCCTGGCGCAGCGGCGAGGCGCTGTGGGCCGGATTCGATCACGGCACCATCGCCGGGCGGCCGTTCGGCGACATGGGCATGATCGACTACTACCGCCTGCCCAAGCGGCAATACTATTGGTACCGGCAGGCCAATCTGGGCGTCGCGCCGCCTGCCTGGCCCGAGCCCGGCGTCGCCGCGGCGCTGCGCCTGACCGCCGACAAGGCCACGTTCGAGGCCGGCGGGACCGACGACACTCAGTTGGTCGCCACCGTGGTGGATGCGGCGGGGCGCGCGATCAGCAACAGTCCGACGGTGACCTTGACGGTGGTTTCCGGACCCGGCGAGTTTCCGACCGGCCGCGCGATCCGCTTTGATCCGGACGGGGACATCGCCATCCGCGACGGCCAGGCGGCGATCGAGTTTCGCGCCTATCAGAGCGGCCCGGTCGTGGTCGAGGCGACGTCGCCCGGGCTGAGGCCCGCGCGGATCACCCTAACGGCGGCGGGCGGTCCGGCCTTCGTCTCCGGCGTCACGCCGCTTGTGGCTGATCGGCCCTATCTGAAGGCCCCGCCCGCCGACGTCGCTGTCCAGACCCTTCGCTATGGCCGCAACAGCCCGACCTTGGCCAGCTCGCAGGCGCCGGCCCACCCGCCGAACCTGGCCAATGACGGCGATCGGGCGACCTGTTGGCGGCCGGCGGCGGGGGATGCGACGCCCTGGTTCGTACTGCACCTTGAGCGCATCGTGCGGTTGGGTCAGCTGCGCCTGGTGTTCGATGGCCCTGCGCCGCCCTATTCCGTCGAGGCGTCCGCCGACGGCCAGGTCTGGAAACCGGCTCAGACGGGGCGGGTCGCGCCCAGCCAGGCGTCGACCCAGGTCGTCGATCTGGTCCCACTGACCGCCGAGGCGTTGCGCCTGAGCTTCACGCCGCAACAGGCCGGGGCGGTCGGCCTGTGCGACGTTGAGGTGGTCGGCTCGCCGTGATCTGACCGGTCGGGCCGGCGCCCCCGCGGGGCTCGACGCGCCGGTCAGCCGGGCTTTGACGCGGGCATGGAGGTTGGTATCGCTTTGATCGGAAATGAGGTCGTCGAGGTGAGTCTGATGCGACGGTTACGCCGCCGGTTTGAGCGGACAGGTGTGCAGCTGGGACCAGTGGCGGCTGACGGGCGACAGGTCGCGTGATCATCTCGTCGACCCATGATTTTCGCGAGGCCGCCCGGCGCAAGCTGCCGCGCTTCCTGTTCGACTATATCGACGGCGGCGCCTATGCCGAGCGGACCCTGGCGCGCAACCTCAGCGATCTGGCCGAGATCAGGTTGCGTCAGCGGGTGCTGCGCGACGTCTCGCATGTCGATCCGTCGACGACGCTGTTCGGCGCCCGGTGCGCCCTGCCTGTGGCCATAGCCCCGGTGGGGCTGACCGGCATGTACGCCCGCCGCGGCGAGGTGCAGTCGGCCCGCGCCGCTGACGCGAAGGGCGTGCCCTTCTGTTTGTCGACGGTGTCGGTGTGCGCGGTCGAGGAGGTGGCGCCTGCCAGCGTCCGACCGCTGTGGTTCCAGCTCTATGTGCTGCGCGACCGCGGCTTCATGGGCGACCTGCTGGACCGCGCCGCCGCCGCCGGCGCCGCGGCCCTGGTGTTCACCGTTGACATGCCGACGCCGGGCGCCCGCTATCGCGACGCCCATTCGGGCATGTCGGGACCCTTCGCCTCAACCCGCCGGCTGCTGCAGGCGATGGGTCGGCCCGCCTGGGCCTGGGATGTCGGGGTGCGCGGCCGCCCGCACAGCCTTGGCAACGTCGCCCCGGTGCTGGGGGCGTCCTCCGGCCTGGAGGATTTCATGGGCTGGCTTGGGGCCAATTTCGATCCGTCGATCGCCTGGCGCGACCTGGAATGGATCCGCGATCGGTGGAAGGGGCCTTTGATCATCAAGGGCGTGCTGGACCCGGACGACGCCCGCGCCGCGGCGGATCTGGGCGCCGACGGCGTAGTGGTCTCCAACCATGGCGGCCGCCAGCTCGACGGGGTGATGTCCTCCGCGGCCGCCTTGCCGGCGATCGCGCAGGCGGTCGGCGAGCGCCTGACCGTGCTGGCTGATTCCGGCGTCCGCTCCGGCCTGGATGTCGTGCGTATGCTGGCCCTGGGCGCCAAGGGGGTGCTGATCGGCCGCGCCGCCGCCTTCGCCCTGGCGGCGGGCGGCCAGGCCGGCGTGGCCCGCCTGCTCGACCTGATGGACAAGGAGATGCGCGTGGCCATGGCCTTGACCGGCGTCAATTCCGTCGCCGAGATCGGCCGGGACCTGCTGGTCGATTGAGCCGCCCGGGGTCGGAGGGGGGCATGCAAGGGTTTGCGATGAATTGTCCTATTCCTTGAGCCTGACGGATTTCTCGGCCGAGCTAACGTGACCGGCAGGGTCGCCACAACGCCAAGCGCGCCCCAATTTTCCCAGGAAAGGTGGGCCAGGGCGCGGCGTGTGGGTTGGCCTGGTGGCCGTGCGGTCCACGGCCGCGCAAACGGTTGCAAAATGGTTGGAGCCGCGCTAATCAGGCCGAGCCAGGGTCAGCGGATCCAATCAGCGCCTGGGCAGTTTTGGGAGGCGGAAGACGATGCGACCACCTGTCCATCCCCAACGACCGGCGGCGGACCCTATTTCGGGGCCGGACAGGCGGATTGTAACGGTCCAGTCCCTGAAGCCCGGCGTCTGACGCCCTTGAGTGACGTGCCCATACCCCTCGATGTTGAGAGCGCTTCGACCGCGTTCGCCCGCCGGATGGAGCGGCATGGCCCGCATCTGCGCGCCTGCCTTGAACCGCTCTACGGCGCGGCGCGGGGCTTCGACGCCTGGTTCGACCATCTGACCGCCCAGCTGGCCGCCGCCGCCGCGGATCGTCCAGCGCCGCTGCTCGCGCTCGACCGGACGCGGGAAGGCGATCCAAACTGGTTCCTGCGCTCGGACATGATCGGCTACAGCGCCTACGTCGATCGCTTCGCCGGCAGCCTGAGCGGCCTTACGGGCCGGATCGACTATCTGCGCGAGCTGGGCGTGCGCTATCTGCATCTGCTGCCGTTCTGGGCCACCCGCGCCGGCGACAGCGACGGCGGCTTCGCCGTGTCCGACTACAACGCCGTGCGCCCGGACGTCGGCGACATCGCCGATCTTGCGCCGCTGGCTGACGCCCTGCGCGCGGCGGGGATCAGTCTGTGCGTCGACCTGGTGCTCAACCACACCGCCGACGACCATCCATGGGCCGTCGCCGCGCGAGGCGGCGATACGCGCTTCCAGGCCTATTATCACCTGATCGACGACGAACGGCTGGTCCAGGCCTATGAGGCCGGTCTGGATCAGGTGTTCCCCGCCACCGCGCCCGGCAATTTCACCTATTGCGCGCCGCTGAAGGCCTGGGTGTGGACCACCTTCTATCCGTTCCAGTGGGACCTGAACTGGGCCAACCCCGCGGTGTTCGGCGAAATGGCGGCGGTGATCCTGGGCCTGGCCAATCGCGGGGTCGAGGCTTTCCGGCTCGATTCGGCGGCTTATCTCTGGAAGCGGTTGGGCGGTCCAAGCCGGGGCGAGCCGCAGACCCACCTGGTGCTGCAGGCCCTGCGCGCGATCCTGGCCATCGCCGCCCCGTCCGTGCTGCTGAAGTCGGAAGTGATCGCGCCGGTGGCTGAGACCGTCCGTTATCTCGGCGCCGCGGCGGCCCCGGAGTGCCATCTGGCCTATCACAGCGGTCTGATGACCGCCGGGTGGGCGGCCCTGGCCGAGGGGAGCGGCGATCTGGTTCGGCGGGTGCTGGCGGAAGTTCCCGCCCTGCCGGCCGGTGCGGGCTGGATCACCTATGTGCGCTGTCATGACGACATCGGCTGGATGGTGCTCGCGCCCCAGGCCGGCGCGTCGCCTGACGAGGCGCAGGCGCGGCTGGCGCGTGTGGCCGAGGTCTATACGCGTGGGGGCGCCGAGGATTTTGCGCGCGGCGAAAGCTTTCAGACCGGCGATGGCGTCGCCGTCCGTGGGCTGAACGGCATGGCTGCGTCCCTGACCGGGATCGAGGCGGCGGTTGATCAGCACGAGTTGGACAGAGCGATCGACCGGCTGACGCTGCTCTATAGCCTTGCCTATGCGGCCGGCGGGACACCGGTGATCTATATGGGCGACGAGCTCGGCCAGACCAACGACCAGGGCTTTCGCGACGATCCGCTCAAGGCGCATGAGGGCCGTTGGCTGCACCGGCCGGCGTTCGACGAGGCCCTCGCCGAACAGGCCGCCGATACGGCGAGCGTCGCTGGCCGGATTCATGGCCGGCTGAAGGCGCTCGCCTGGGCGCGGGCGGAGTTGCCGCCGTTGACCCCGCAGACCGTGCCCGAGGTGCTGGCGGGGCTGCCCGATGCAGTGGTGGGCCTGCGGCGGGGCCTCGACGACATCGCCCTGTTCAACTTTTCGGGCGAGCCCCAGACGATCAGTCTGGATGTGCAGGCTGGCGAAATCTGGCGCGACCGACTCTTCGGGGATCCGCGCGGATCGCGTATCGTCCTTGCAGGCTATGGGTCGGCCTGGCTGACGCGGGTGAAATCATGAGCGGCGCGCTCCTGGCCGGCATTGAGGCTGGCGGCACCAAATTCGTCTGTGGCGTGGCCCGCAGCCCGACGGACATTCTCAAATCGGTGACGATCCCAACAACAACCCCGCTGCAGACGATTGCGTTAGTCGAGTCCTTCTTCCGCGCCGCCAGCGCGGAATTCGGTCCGATCAGCGCGCTGGGCGTGGCCAGCTTCGGGCCGCTTGATCTGGATCCGGCGTCGCCTGCCCATGGATCGATCACCACCACGCCCAAGGCCGGATGGAGCGGCTTCAATCTGATGGCGGCCCTGGTCGCAGCCTTGAATTGTCCGGCGGCGATCGACACCGATGTGACCGGATCGGGCCTCGCGGAGGCGACATACGGCGCGGGACGCGGGTTTGACCGCCTGGCCTACCTGACCATCGGCACCGGCGTCGGCGGGGCCCTGATCGTCGGCGGCGCGCCCTTGCATCGGCTGAGCCATCCAGAAATGGGGCACATCCCCGTCCGTCGCCGCGCAGACGACGCTGATTTTGCTGGAATTTGTTCATTTCATGGCGACTGCGTCGAGGGGCTGGTCAGCGGACCGGCGGTGCTCGCCCGTTATGGGCGTAGGCTGTCCGACCTTGATGCCGGCTCGCCGGCTTGGGCGATCCTGGCCGACTATATCGCCCAGCTTTGCCTGTCGATCCTGCTGATCTCGACCCCGGGGCGCGTCATTCTGGGCGGCGGCGTGATGTCCAATCCAGCGCTCTACCCATTGATCCGCGCGGAGTTGTTGCGGCTGAACAATGGCTATCTGACTAGGCTGGCTGACGCAGGGGACGCCGAGCACTTGATCGCCGCGCCGGGCCTCGGCGATCGGGCTGGGCTGATCGGCGCAATGCTCCTCGCGCAATTGGCGACACCGGGTCCCAATCTGTCCTGATCGCCGGCGTCGACGGAAGGGCGGTCGAGCGAAATTTATGCAAACGATTGTTGCAAACGTTAGCGGCATGTGACAGCATTCAATTAATGGGTCGGCAGTCTCGAGGAACGGGCGCCGATTTGCGGGGAAACTTTCGAGGAGGGAACTATGACGACATCACATGTGCGGCTGCTGCTGTTGAGCGTCGCATTCGGCGCGCTGGGCGGCGCAGCCCTGGCCCAGCAGGCTCCGCCGTCGGGTGAAGCCCAGGCCGGTGGATCGCTGAACGAGATCGTCGTCACCGCCCTTCCCGGCAATCCTTTGTCAAAAATCAAGTCTTCCGTGTCGGTCTCGACCCTCAAAGCCGACGCCATCCAACAGTCGGCCCCCAGCAGCGCCGCCGACATCGTCCGTGACATCCCTGGATTTCGTTCCGAAGCGTCCGGCGGCGAAGGCAACGCCAATGTCTCGGTGCGCGGGCTGCCGCTGGCCTCGGGCGGGGCCAAATATGTTCAGTTCCAGGAGGATGGCCTGCCGCTGCTGCAGTACGGCGACATTGACTTCGCCACCGGCGACCAGTTCCTGCGCGCCGACTTCAACATTGACCGGGTCGAGGCGATACGGGGCGGCTCGTCCTCAACGGCGGTCAGCGATGCGCCGGGCGGGGTGATCAACTTCATCGACAAGGACGGCAAGGTCGCCGGCGGCGACCTAGGGGTGACCGCGGGGCTCGATTATGACGAGCAGCGCTACGACTTCGACTACGGCGCCCCCATCGCCGACGGGACCCGCTTCCACATCGGCGGATTCTACCACACCGGCCAAGGGCCGCGGGACATCGGCTACGACGCCGTCTCCGGCGGGCAGATCAAATTCAACATCACCCACGATATCGAGGGCGGCTTCATCAAGTTCGACTTCAAATATCTGGATGACCGCAGTCCCGTGTTCCTTCCGGTTCCGATCGCCCTGGCGGCCAGTGGATCAGCCAGCAACTATCCGGGTTTTAGCGCCAATTCCGGCGTGACCCAGACGCCCTACCTGCTTTCCGACATCGCCATCAACGCCAACGGCCAGCGCGTGACCACCGACGTCAGCGACGGCTACCACTCCCACGAGACTGCGTTCGGCGGCGAGATCAACAAGGAGATCGGCGGAGGCTGGAAACTGGACGACAAGCTCCGGGTCTCGTCGATGGGCGGTGACTTCGTCGGGCCCTACACCCAGAATGTCGGGACCAATTCGGCGCTGGCCGGCACGCTGGGCTATGCGGGCGGGAACTTCACCTACGCCAATGGACCGCAGGCCGGACAGGCCTTCACCGGCTACGCCCAGGAAATCGCCCTGTTCAACGTCAAGCTGAATGATGTCGGCAACTACTTCAATGACCTGAAAGTCAACAAGACGTTCGATCAGGTCGCTGGCGGCTCGGCCAGCCTGCAGGCGGGGGTGTTCAGCTCACGTCAGAACATCGTCGAGGACTGGCACTGGAACACCTATCTGGAAGAGGTGAAAAGCAAGGACGCAGCCCTGCTCAACCTGACCAGCGGCGGCCAGATGATCACCGCGGGCGGTCTGTTCGCTTATGGCGAACCGGCCTTCGGCAACTGCTGCATCCGCTATTACGATGTCCACTATACGACCAACGCCCCCTATCTGTCGGCCAGCTGGCAGACCGACAAGCTGAACATCGACGGCAGCCTGCGCTACGACATCGCCCAAGCCTCGGGCGTTTATGGCGGGGCGACCGGAACGTCGGTGATCAATGTCAACAACACCCAGACCCTGACCACGCCCGATCAAAAGGTGCCGGTGGTCAACACCTACTATCCGGTGGGATACACCAAGGGCTATCTGTCCTATTCGTTCGGGGCCAACTACCAGCTGGATCCGGATCTGGCGGTGTTCGCCCGCACCAGCGAGGGCGGCCGGTTTAACGCCGAGCGCCTGCTGTTCGGCGGCGGCGTCAGCCAGGGCCTGGCCAACCAGCCAGCCATCGGTACGACCTCGCAGAATGACGCGGTCAATGAGGTCTGGCAGACCGAGGGCGGGGTCAAGTATCGCACCGGCGGCTTCAGCCTGTTCCTCACCGCCTTCTATGCGGTGACCCAGGAGACCAACGCCGACTTCACCAACCACGCCGACGGGGTCGAGGCGGAGATCACGTACCGCCTGGGCGATTTCAGCTTCCGCGGCGGGGCCACCTATACCGACGCCACCATCGCCAAGGCGCTGGATAATCCGGCCACGGTCGGCAAGGTCCCCCAGCGTCAGGCGCCCTGGGTCTATCAGTTCACCCCAAGCTACAAGCATGGTCCGGTCGAGGTCGGCTTCAACGTGATCGGCACCACCGACAGCTACACCTCCAACGCCAACACCCAGGTGATGCCGGGCTATGTCGAGGTGAACATGTTCGCCAGCTATGCGGTCACCGCGAACCTCAAGGCCTCGATCGCCGGCAACAACATCTTCAACGCCATCGGCATCACCGAGGTCGACGGGGCCAATGTCGCCCGCTCGATCAATGGCGAGACCTTTAGCGGGTCGCTGAAATATTCGTTCTAATCGGCTCCCCCCTGACCCCGGAGGGCCTGAGAAGGCGCTCCGGGGTTGTTTTTCTTGGGCCGCTGGATGGCCCTAGGCTTCCGTCATCTGCTCCAGTTTTTCAGGATAACGGCCACCCTCGACCTTGGCGGCGGCGGCGTCGATCTTGGCCAGATCGTCGGCGGTCAGCACTAACGACGCGGCGGCGATGTTCTCCTCCAGGCGGCTAAGTTTGGTGGTGCCCGGGATCGGGATGATCCAGGGCTTTTGCGCCAGCAGCCAGGCCAGGGAGACCTGCGCCGGCGTGGCCTGTTTTTCCGCGGCTATGGCTTCCAGCCGATCAACCAGGGCCTGATTGGCCCGCATCACCTGCGGCTGGAAGCGCGGCAGGCCGGCGCGGAAATCGCCGGGTCCGAAGCTGGTGGTCGCGTCGACCTTGCCGGTCAGGAAGCCGCGGCCGAGCGGGCTGAACGCCACCAGGCCGACGCCCAATTCCTCCAGGGTCGGCAGGATCTCCGGCTCCACCCGCCGCCACCAAAGCGAGTACTCGCTCTGCAGCGCGGTGACCGGCTGCACCGCATGGGCGCGCCGAAGGGTGTTGGCGCCGGCTTCGGAGAGGCCGAAATGGCGCACCTTGCCTTCGCGGATCAACTCGCTGACGGCGCCGGCTACATCCTCGATCGGCACGGCGGGATCGACCCTGTGCTGATAGAACAGGTCGATGACATCGGTGCGCAGCCGCTTCAGAGACGCTTCTGCCACCGCCTTGATGTGCTCGGGCCGGCTGTCAAGCGCCGGGGCGGTGCGCGGATCGGCGCCGATGGCGAAGCCGAACTTGGTGGCGATCACCACCTGGTCGCGCACTGGGGTCAGCGCCTCGCCGACCAGCTCTTCGTTGATATAGGGTCCATAGACCTCGGCGGTGTCGAACAGGGTCACGCCCCGTTCCACCGCGGCCCGCATCAGGGCGATCATCTCGCCCCGATCCTTGGGCGGGCCGTAGGAAAAGCTCATGCCCATACAGCCCAGGCCGATGGCCGATACCT
>Ga0302196_10003311_pt1 | contig 14822 bp, 17 predicted proteins | sample II_Bog_N1_3_FD_198794 | JGI IMG/M metagenome (GOLD analysis project Ga0302196, IMG submission 198794) | Peat permafrost microbial communities from Stordalen Mire near Abisko, Sweden - II_Bog_N1_3 | ecosystem: Environmental > Terrestrial > Soil > Wetlands > Peat | place: Sweden: Abisko...
CTGGCCTCCATCCTTTCACCGGCACCGGCAGGTCGCGGTCTTTAATATCAGGCTTCCGAATAGCGAGGCGCCCGCTCGCGCTCGCTGCGGGACGCACGGCGCATCGCTTCGGGCGGCCCGCTACGTTTCCCCGCGATGCGCGTGGCACACCTCGCGGCGATTGCCGTCGCGCTCACATTGCTCGCCGCCGCTGGCGCCCATGCGGCGACCTGGAGCGCTCCGGCGACGCTTCAGACCTGCGCCCCCGCCGGCGACCCGAAGGTCGTCTTCCCGTTCAGCTGGCCGTCGACGCGCAGCGGTCGCGGAGCGATCCTGTGGCTCGGCGGCGCGCCGAGCTGCGGCGGTGGCGCCGGCGCGCCGAGCACGCTCGACTCGGCGACGCTGCACACCGACGATCAGCCGAGCGTCCCGCGCGCGGTGCTCTCCGGCCGCCGGCTGCTGGGGCCGCTCGAGACCGCGAGCACCAGCGACGGGCAGCTCGTCGCCGTCGCCGGTGACGGCGGGCTCGCGAACGGCGGCCATCCGGGAGCTCTTTTGGCGGAGGGCCACGCCGGCGGCGTCCTGCCCGTCCGGGTCGCGCTCGGCGGACCGGACGCGCCGGTCGCGACGGCGGACGGCTACATCGGCGACGCGGACATCGTCACGACCGCGACGGCGCTCGGCGGCGCCCAATTGATCGAACTGCGCGAGCAGCGCCACTTCAACGCGAGGTTCGCGGCGCCCGTGACCCTGACCGAGGGATTCGCGCCGATCACCGCCCTCACGGTCGGCATGGACTTCCGCGGCGATTCGCTCCTGATGTGGGCGCAGGGCGGCGAGATCCACGCCCAGCGGGTGACGAACGCGGGGGGCGTATTCCCGCCGCAGGTGCTCGGAGCGGCGGGCTACGCACCGCAGCTCGCGGCGGTCTTGAGCGACAACAACCACGCCTTCGTGATGTGGACCGATGAGCCGCCGCCGGGTGCCGGCGGCGAGGCGCGCATCTACCTCGAGCACTCGGGCAACAACGTCGCCTTCGCTTCTGCTCCGCGGCTGCTCGCCGCGTTCGCCGAGCCCGCGCACCAGCGCCTCACCCCGGGCTCGATCGCCTTGGTGCGCGTCACCCCATCCGAGGGCGTGCTGGCTGCTTGGACGCTCGTCCAGGACGGTAGCTACGCCGTCCAGGCAGCCGGGCTGACCAGCTCGCAGGTCCTGCCGGCGACGACGATCGCGCAGCCCGGCGCCGACCTGCGGCTCGCGGCGCTCGCCACGGGCCCCGACAACGACTTCGTCGCGGTGCTGGAGAGCGCGCCCCGCGACGCCGGCGGCTTTGACACATCCCAGCAGGCGATCCTCGCGACGCGCAGCGTCCCCGGGGGTCCGGGCGGGGTCGCCTTCGAGGCTCCGACGCAGCTGGCGGGACCGGGGCCGAACAGCGCCCCGTCGGTCGCGATCGACCCCGACAGCGACCGTGCGGTCGTCGCCTGGCAAACCAGCTCCGATGGCCTGCCAGCGGTCGCCTACGCGGTGCGCGCATCGACAAGCTAGCGGCGGGGGGGCAGACGCCGACGGCCGGCGTTTGTCGTCAGCTTCATCACCTGGCAACCCAACCCGCCCGCTCGGAGCAGGGCGCCTGACTAGGGAGCGCCGCTGTGGGCCGCTCGCGGCGGCCCGAGCGTCTGCGTGCGTGCGAACGCTCGCACCGTGAGCAGCCCGAACGCGAGCCCGCCGAGCTGCGTGCAATAGACGACGCCGGCGGGGCTGCCCGCGGGCGTGATCACCTGCGTCAGGCCAAGCACGAGCTCGAGCGCCAGCCACAGCAGGAGCGCCCCCCACGCGGGCAGCTCACGCCTGCGCAGCAGCGGCATCGACGTCATCAGCACACGCGCCCGGGGGTGCGCCACGACGTAGCCGCCGAGCACAGCTGCGACCGCGCCCGCGGCGCCGAGCGCCGGCGTCACCGAGCCGGGGTTCGCGGCGACCGCGAGCGCGAGCGCCGCCAGGCCGCCAAGGAGGTAGAGCGCGAGGAAGCGCAGACGGCCGATGGTGTCCTCGAGCGTCGCTCCGAAGACGGCCAGGAACGACATCGCGAGGAGGATCGCGAGCGCGTTCTTATTCACGAAGATCGAACTGAACGCGGTCTGCCAGGTCGCGGGCTGCGGCGCGACGGTGCCCCTCACCCCGGCCTGGCCGCTGCACAGCACGCTCTGTGAGAAGCCGGCGGCGCCGAGTGCGCAGTGGCTGCCAAGGTGCGCGAACTCGTAGGGGATCGCGCCGTAGGCGACGACCGTCTCACTCGACGGGCCGTCGATGAGCGAGCCGCCGTGGCGGATCGCCAGCAGGTAGGCGATCACGTTCGCGGCGACCAGCGCGAGCGTGACGAGCGGCCGGCGCGTCAGCCTCACGCTGTCGCGCAGCGCGAACAACGCGTCAGCCGTGGTCGGCGTGAGCCGCCGCGAGCGGCCCGACGCCCGGGCGCGGCTGGGGCACGTGCTGGTCCGCGTGGTATGAGGAGCGCACGAGCGGGCCGGCGGCGACGTGCTCGAAGCCCAGCTCGTAGGCCGCGCGCTGGAGTGCCGCGAACTCGTCGGGATGCCAGTAGCGCACGATCGGCAGATGATGCTCGCTGGGGCGCAGGTACTGCCCGATCGTGAGCACCTGCACGTGGTGCTCACGCAGCACGCCGAATGTCTCGACCATCTCCTCGTGCGTCTCGCCGAGGCCGACCATCAGCCCCGACTTGGTCGTCACCTCCTCGCCGCCCAGTTCCTTGGCGTTGCGCAGCACCCGCGCGGAGCGCAGGAACAGCGAGCCACGCCGCGCCAGCGGGTAGAGCCGCGGAACGACCTCAACGTTGTGGTTGAAGACGTCGGGCCGCGCGGCGATCACCCGCGCCAGCGGCATCTCCTGACCCTGGAAGTCGGGCGTGAGCACCTCGATCTGGCACTCCGGCGCCTGGCGGCGGATCTCGCGGATCACGCCGACGAAGGCCGACGAGCCGAGGTCGGGCAGGTCGTCACGATCGACCGAGGTGATGACGGCGTGGCGCAGCCCCATCCGCGCCACCGAGCGCGCGACGCGGGCCGGCTCGAGCGGGTCATTCCACGTCGGGCGCCCGGTCTTCACGTTGCAGAAGCCGCAGCGGCGGGTGCAGGTGTCGCCGAGGATCATGAACGTCGCCGTGCCGCGCTCCCAGCACTCGCCGACGTTGGGGCAGGCCGCCTCCTGGCAGACGGTGTGGAGGTTCGCGTCCTTGATCAGGGCGGTCAGCTCGCGGTAGCGCGGACCACCCGGTGCCGGCACCTTGAACCACGGCGGCTTGCGCTCGCGCAGCGAAACGGTGGCGCTGCCGAGCACGGTCGTGACGTCCATCCCGCCCGGATTCGAGCGCGTGCGTGTTGTCGTCGTCGCCATCCCCAGCCAGCCTACCCGGCCACCGCGGCGCCCAGCGCGCCCAGCAGCTGCTCGCCGGGCACGTGCCGGGGGCTGCGTTCGAAGGCGACCGCGAACTCCTGCGCCATCAGCGCCCGGAAGCCGGCGAGGTTGTCGGCGCGGCCGCTCTCGCGCTGGATCGAGGTGATCTGCACCCCCTCCAGGCCGCACGGCACGATCCACTCGAATGGCTCGAGGTCGTTTTCGGCGTTGACGGCGAAGCCGTGGGTGCTGACGCGGCGCGAGACGTGCACGCCGATCGAGGCGATCTTCGCGCCGCCCGTCCACACCCCGGTCGGCCGCTCGCACGCGCCCTGCGCCTCGATGCCCTCCTGCGCGAGCGCGCTGACGATCGCGTGCTCCATCGTGCGCAGGTAGCCGATGATGTCGCCGATCCGCATGATCGGGTAGCCGACCAGCTGGCCGGGCCCGTGGTAGGTCACCCTGCCGCCGCGGTCGACGTCCACGATCTCGATCCCCTGCGCGGCGTAGAAGGCCTCACCGAGCGGCAGCTCGTCGGGCGTGGAGCGCCGGCCGCGCGTGTAGACCGCCGGGTGCTCCAGCAGCAGCAGGGTGTCGGGGATCTCGTCGGCCTGGCGCGCTTCGCGCAGGCGCAGCTGCAGCGCGAGCGCCTCCGCGTAGGGGACGAGCCCGAGGTCGCAAACCCATAGCTCCGCCATCGGCTTTCAGGATGACAGACGGCGCTGTTGTGCCCGGCCGCTCGGGAGTCGCGGTGACCGGCCAACCCAGGCGCTCTAGGATCCGCCAATGGGGCGCCATCAGGACGACCATCGCCAAGCTGTGTACGAGAAAACCGCACGCACGGATTGAAAGGGGGAGCGGGGCAAAGGGCCTGGCGCCACCGCGCCCCCGACCACCAATGAGCGACTACACGATCACCAACCTCGCCGAGGTCGACGACAGCGCGGCAGCGCGCGGCCTGGACTTCGGCTCCGCCCGCTTTCCACGCGAGCTGGTGGGTGCGGAGCGCACGGGCTTTGCCCACATCACGCTGCTGCCGGGCTGCCACCAGTCTTTTGGTCATCGCCACAGGGAGGCCGAGGAGGTCTACTTCGTGATCTCCGGCTCGGGCGCGATCAAGCTCGACGATGGGATCCACGAACTGCGGGCGCAGGACATCGTGCGGCTCGCGCCCGCCGTGACGCGTTCTTTTCGCGGCGGACCGGACGGCATGGAGGTGCTGGCGTTCGGGGCACGCGTGGCCGGCGACGGGGAGCTTGTGGAGGGTTTCTGGGACGCGTGATCGCAGCCGCCGCCTGTGGGCGGTGAGTGACGCCCCGCGCTCGCGGGCAGCCGTGGCCGGCCGCCCGACACACCACGCCACCGACACTCTCGGGTCATCGGTGAGCGCGGTCGCTGATCAGCGGTTCGCAGCCGCGAACACCTGAAAGGCGAGCGGCACGCGCAACTGCGCCGCGCCCAGCGCGAAGCGCTGCATGTACTCATCCACCACCGCCTGCGCCTCGGCGAGCCGCTCGTCGCTGACGCCCATGAAGACGAGCTGTGCCTCGTCGACGATAGCGTCCCGTGGCACCTCGACCGTCACTTCGTGAGCGGCCTGGCGGATCTCGGCGAAGCCCGCCGCGTCCAGGATGGCCGTGGTTCGCTCGACGTCGGAGAGCGTGAACGGGCCGGTCGGGCTCTTTCCCGGCGCCGGCGCCGGCGGCGGCGGCACGAACGCCGCGATGACCGGGGCGACGAACCACGGATTGCGCTCCATTGACTGCCAGCACGCGAACGCGATGCGACCGCCGGGCCGAAGATGGGCGCGAATGTTTGCGAACGCCGCGACCGGCTCGTCGAAGAACATCACGCCGAACTGGCTCGCCACCACGTCGAACGGTCCGCCCGAAACCTTGTCGGATTGCATGTCGACCAGGCGGATCGTGACGTTCCCGGCACCGGCTTCTTCGGCCCGACGCCTGGCCAGCGCGCTGATCGACTCTGAGAGGTCGGCGCCGACGACGGCTCCGTGCACACCCACGGCCGCTGCTGCCGCGATCGACAACCCGCCGCCACCACAGCCCACGTCGAGCACGCGTTCACCGGGCTGGGGTGCCGCCGCGTCGAGCACGAAGGCGGTCACCGCGTCGGTCAGCGCCTCTCGCTTGGGCCAGGCGGCCGACCACCGCTCATCGTTCCATCGCCGGCGCTCAAGCTCGTTGGTCTCCGCCACGACAATCTCCCCTACTCGACACCGGCGCCAGCGTGGAACGCGAGACGCACGCTACACCTCACGCCCTCGCGGGCAGCGCGACGTCCGAGCGCTGATTGCGAGCGGGCGTGGCGCCGAAGCCGCCGGCGGGCGCGTGCTGCGCTGCCCGCGGCTCAGCCGTCCTCCCCCGCTGACCAGCGGGCGATGAAGGCGTCGGCCTCGCGCCCCGCGAGGTCGGTGCGCAGCCGGCGGGCGAGGCGTGAGGCTTCGCGCGGACTGCAGTCCCAGAAAAGGATCACCTCGCCGGAGGAGACGTCGACGATCTCGACGTGGTCGAGGCGGTCGGGCGAGGCGAGCAGCGCCGGCGTGGCGCTGCCGCGCCGCACCATCAGCCGGTATGCGAGTCCCGCTCTCATACTGCCGCGAGCAGTGCGCCCGCCTGCTCGAGCGCGCTCTCCCCGACCAGCACGCGGTCGCCGACGCGCACTGCCGGCACGTCGCTGACGCCGAGTGCGAGCGCCTGCGCGCTCGCGCGCTCGAGCTCGCTCGCCACACCGCGTGTCTGCGTCGCCCGCAGCAGGGCTGTCGGGTGGATCTCGCAGGCGGCGGCGGCGATCAGCACGTTGTCCTGCTCGCTCAGCGCGTTGCCGCCGGCGTAGGCCTGGCGAAAGGCGGCGAGCGCGAACGCCACCGTCTTGCCCAGCCGCTTGGCGTAGGTGGCGGCGAGCATCGCGAAGCGGCTGTCGAAGGGGAACGGCGCCGGCCAGCGCAACGGCAGCAGCTGCAGTTCAGCCGCTCGCCGCTCGATGTTCTCGCGCATGATCTCCGCCTCGCGCTCGCAGCGGTAGGCCTCGAAGGTCTCCGCGTGCGGCAGCGCCGAGGCGAGGATCGGCTGCCATTCGCACGGCGCCGGCAGCACGCTCAGCGCACGCTCGGCGGCGAGGTAGGACTCGGGGCTGCGCAGATCGAAGTAGAACGCCGCCCGCGCAGTCATGAGCGCCTACCCGTGGATCAGCCAGCCGTCGGCGTCGCGAGCGGCTTCGAGTACGGCTTCTGACAGCGTCGGGTGGCCGTGGACGATCCGCGCGACCTCGGCGTAGCCGCCCTCCAGCGCGCGCGCGTTGACGAGCTCCTGGATCAACTCGGTGGCCCGCGTGCCGACGATGTGCGCTCCGAGCAGCTCGCCGTAGCGTGACTCGCCGATGATCTTGACGATTCCGCTGCGATCGCCATAGATCGTCCCGGCGCCAACGGCGCCATAGGGAACCTTGCCGACGACGACCTCGTGGCCGGCCTCTCGCGCCTGCGCCTCGGTCAGGCCGAAGCTCGCGACGTTGGGAGCGCAGAAGGTGGCGCGGGGGATGTCGATGTGGACGAGCGGGTGCGTTGCGAGACCGGCGGCGGCCTCGACCGCGATGATCCCCTCGTCAGACGCCTTGTGCGCGAGCGCGGGACCCGAGACCAGGTCGCCGATCGCGTAGACGCCCTCGCGTGAGGTGCGCTGGGCGCCGTCGACGGCGATCAGGCCGCGCTCGCCGAGCGCGATCCCGGCCGCCTCGAGTCCCAGCCCCGCGACATCCGGTCCCCGGCCGACGGCGAGCACGAGCCAGTCCACCTCGATCTGCTCGCCCGCGGCGGTGAAGCTCACCGAGCTCGCGTTGCTCTTGACATTTTCGATCGCCGTGCCGGTGTGGACCGCGACCCCCTGGCGCGAGAGGCCGCGGGCGACGATCTTCGAGATGTCCTCATCCTCGGTCGGTAGCACGCGATCGAGAACCTCGAACAGATATGTCTTTGAACCAAGGCGCGCGTAGGCCGAGGCGATCTCGCTGCCGGAGGGCCCGGCGCCGAGCACGGCGAGGCTGCCCGGCAGCTGCGTGAACGCCCACGCCTCCTCGGTCCCGACGACGCGTTCGCCGAACTCGATGCCCGGGACCGCCCGCGGCACCGACCCGGTTGCGAGCACGATCGCCTTGGCGCTCAGCTCGTCATCGCCGACGCTCACCGTCCCCGCCGCCGTCAGGCTCGCCTCACCGGTGATCAGCTCGATCTTGTTCTTCTTGAACAGGCCCGACACCCCGCCGGTGAGGGTGGAGACGACCTTCTCGCGCCGCGCCATCACCGCGCCGAAGTCGACACTCGGCTCGGCGACCACGATCCCGAAGTCGCCCGCCTCGCGAACCTCGCTGAGGATGTCGGCGGCGCGCAGCACAGCCTTCGCCGGGATGCAGGCAACGTTCAGGCAGCGACCGCCAACCGCTCCGCGTTCGACCACGGCGGTCGACATTCCGAGCTGGGCTGCCCTGATCGCCGCCACATAGCCCCCTGGGCCGGCGCCGATCACGACGCAGTCAAAGGTGCGTGCGGCCATCGGGTAAGGAATCTATACGACGGGGCGATCCGGGATGCTTGGCGGATGGATCCCAAGGACGGCCTCCGCGTCGGCCACGGCGTGACGATCCCGCTCGCGGAGGTCGAGCTGCGCACGAGCCGCTCATCCGGCCCCGGCGGCCAGCACGCAAACGTGACCGACTCGCGCGTCGAGGCGATCTTTGACGTCGCCGCATCCCAGGCGCTCAGCGAGGCCCAGCGAGAGCGCGTGCTCGCGGCGCTCGGCCCGCGCGTAACCGCCGTTGCGCAGGATGCTCGCAGCCAGCTGCGCAACCGCGAGCTGGCGCTCGAGCGGCTGCGCGAGAAGCTCGAGCAGGCGCTGCGCGTTCGCCCCCCGCGGCGTGCGACCAGGCCGACCGCCGCGGCGCGCGAGCGGCGCCTGTCGGCCAAGCGCGTCGACTCGCAGCGCAAGCAGACGCGCCGGCCGCCTCAGGACGAGGACTGACGCGGAGCAGAAAGCCGTCCCATCACGCGCACGAGCTTCCAGAATAGCCAGCCGCCGCCGCCGATCACACCGAGGCACAGCAGGACTCCCTCGACGTTCGAGGCCTCGACCAGAAACAGCGTGAAGAACGTCACCGTCACCGCCAGCAGCGCCTCGAACGCCAGCACGGCCAGGTAGCGCCGCCCGAACATCCCAGCGGCCAGCAGCGCCATCACGGCGGTGAACGCGAGCACGCCGGCGCCGGGGTGGCGGCTCGCGATCTTCGCGCCCGCGGCGTAGGCGATCGCGTTGCCCCCCCCGAGCAGTGCGGCCACGGCGATCGCGACGAGCAGTGCCGCCGGGCGCTCTCCCGGCGCTAGCGGAGCGAGCGCCTCGCGCGCCGCCTGGTTGCGGCGCTCCGAGCGGCTTGGCTGCGCCTGCTCCGCAGCGCCGGGATCGCCGCGCTCCGGGTCGGGCAGATCGCCGCGCTCCGGGCCGCCGGGCTGCGCCTGCGCCGCGCGGGGCAGATCGCCGCGCTCCGGGCCGCCGGGCTGCGCCCGCGCCGGGTCGGGCAGATCGCCGCGCTCCGAACGGCTGGGCTGCGCCTGCGCAACGTCGGGCGCTTCGCGGCGCTCGGTGCCCCCGGCGCCGCCGACTGCCCCGGGCGGGCGCGGTTTGCGCCGCCGCGGCCCGTCAACACTGCTCTCCATGCGCGCAAGTGTGCCAGCATGGACCGCGATGGCCGGCCCTGGTGTGAGCGTCGATCGACTAGCCGACGCGTGGGAGGCCGCCTGGTCGGGCGGCGACTCCGGCGCATTCATGGCCCTGTGCGCGCCGGACCTCCACTACGAGGACCCGCTCACCCGCAACCCGTTGCACGGCGTCCCTGCGCTGGCGGCACACGCCGAGCGTCTATGGCGGGCGTTCCCCAACGTGACCGTGGCGAGCGCCGGCGAGCGCCTCACCGACGGGCGCTTCGTCGCGCTCCCGATCCGCGCCGTGGGGCACAACACCGGCGCCCTCGACGGCCTGCCGGCCAGCCACCGCGAGATCGAGCTGCACGCCGTCTTCTGGTGCGAGCTGGACGTTGGCCGCACGCGACTGTGGCGCGTGCGGGCCGTGTATGACGCCTACGGCGCCGCGGTCTCACTCGGCCTGATCCCGCGACCGGGCACGCTGCGAAACCGCGCCGTGCTCGCGTTGCAGGGGTACGGGATCCGGTTTTAGGAGCCACTTCGCTGGCGGACGCCCCTACCCGGGCGGGAACTTCAGCCGCAGCGCCGGCGTGATCCGCCGGATGTGATCCTCGTCGACGCCGACCGCCGCGGCGTAGCGGGGCCACTCGGACACGACGGCGGCGATCTCCTCGACGATCCGCGCGGCCTGCCCCCGCTTGAGCGTCGCGACACGGCCGACCTGGCGGAAGTCCTCGAGCGTGAAGCCGTCGCGCTTGCCGGCCAGCGACATCTGGTGGCGGGCGGTCCAGACGCCGTCGGGGTTGTAGGCGTAGGCGACGTCGAACGCCGGCGAGAGCTCCCAGCGCCCGGCGCGGTTCATCAGGAAGGCGATGTTCTTGACGTGGTCATCCTGGTTGCGGGCGATCACGTTGAACGCCATGCGGCGGAACTGCTGCTCAGCCGCGCCGGCGTCGAGTCCCAGCTCGCGGATCACGGCGAAGGCCTGTTCATAGGAGTGCGCCCCGGGCTGCGCGAAGTCGAAGTGAGCGAGCGCGGCGAGCGATTGCATGTGGCGCTTGCGCCCGTCGGCCTCGCGGTCGAATCGCCGCGTCATGAAGTGGCGTCGCCCGCCCTCCTCGAGCAGGCGTGACTCGGTCATCGCGATGCCGGCGTCGGTCGCCATGTGCGCGTAGGCCAGCTCGATCGCGCCGTAGCCCTCCGGGTCCGCGAGCCGCTCGCGGTCCTTGTTGCCCGACACGCCGTCGAGCTTGAGCAGCCAGTACTCAAAGCCGGCGCCGGCGTCGAGCTGCCCGGAGCGAACGGCGCCGCTCTGAGGGTTCCAGGCGATCACCGCCTTGGCTCGGGCCCCGCCGGCCGAGGTGCCGACGCTGAGGATGTCGCGCATCGCCGCCTCACGGTGACCGGCGGCGAGTGAGGCGACGAGGCTCGCGCGGTTCGTGAGCACCTCGGAGGCCAGCTCGACCAGGGCGTCGACGCGGATGTCGTGGCTGGTGGACGCGCGCGGCCCCCGCGCGGGCAGGAACTCGAGCGCGCCCATGCCGCGCAGGCCGACGTAACAGAGCCGCTCCACCGAGTCGAAGCTTTCGGGGCGCCGGCCCTGCCCGGCCAGCCAGGCGTCGATCAGCGCGCGGCCGTAGCGGTCGGGGAGCGAGTCGGCGAGCAGCCCGGGCAGGCCGTGGAAGCTGTCCGGGTTGAGCGCCGGGAAAACGTATGGGTCGGCACGCAGCGGCATTCGCAGTGGCGAGACCTCGATCGCGCTCGCGAGGAACGCCGGTTCGTACTGGAACGCGGCGGCGCTGGGCGCATCCATCGATACGGCGCCGATCGTCGTGCCCCACAGCCTCACCTGCGCGAGTGTGCTCACGACTCGTCGCCCCACCTCCAGGGCCGGTTGCGATCGGCCGGGGCCTCGGCGCCCCCGCGCGAGCCCGCCGCCCGCCGTCGCGTGTGGCCGCGCAGCCGCAGTTCCGCCACGGGGCTGGGCGTCGGCTGCGGGATCAGCCGCTCGAGCGCGTCGAGCAGGTCGAGTTCGCGCAGCAACCGAACCAGATTCGCCGTGGTCACTGATCCGCCGCGCTCGACATTCTGAATGACGCTGCGGGCGACGCCCGCGCTCGCGGCGAGCTGCAGCTGCGTCATGTTGCGACCCAGGCGCAGCGCCGCAAGCCGTTCGCCGAGCTCGCGCAGCACAGCTTCGTCGGTCAGCTGAGACTCAATTTTCATAAAGCATTTTATTAAGGGCGCTACGCGCCCTGAGCGCTACAACGCATTGTATATCATGCTGTAACGATGTGGATATGCACGTGTATAAAGACTGTCAAACCATGCATTGTGCCGGAAAATCGCACAAAGGCATTGTAATCCATGCATAAGTCACGTGCGAATTATCGCGGCGCCTCGCGTCCCTGCGCGGCCGGGGCCCGCGGCGGAGCGGAAGTAATCTCTCCGGTTCGCCCATGCCCCGGCACTTCCTCACAGGTACAGAGCCCGACGGCGCGCAGCTGCGTGCGCTGATCGAGCGGGGGCTCGAGTTGAAGGCGGCGCCTCGCAGCTCGCGAGCGCTGCACGAGCGCTGCGTCGGGCTCCTCTTCGAAAAGCCGTCGACTCGCACGCGCGTCTCCTTCGAGGTCGGTGTCGTGGAACTGGGTGGCCACCCGTTGATCCTGCGTCCCGACGAACTGCAGCTCTCGCGCGGTGAGCCGCTGCGCGACACGGCGCTCGTGCTTTCGCGCCACCTCGACGCGGTGGGTGTGCGGACCGGTCCCCAGGCGGTGCTCGAGGAGATCGCGCAGGCCGGCTCGATCCCCGTCTTCAACATGCTCACCGCAAGTCACCATCCGTGCCAGGTGCTCGCCGACCTGCTCACCCTGCGCGAGACCTTTGGAGCACTCGAGGGGCTGCGGGTCGCCTATGTCGGCGACGGCAACAACGTCGCTCGCTCACTTGCGCTGATCGGCTCACGCGCCGGGCTCGAGGTTGTGGTGGCGTCGCCCGAGGGCTACGAGCTCGAGCCGGGCACCGGCGCGACGCTCCTGCGCGATCCCGCCGAGGCGGTGCGCGGCGCCCACGCGGTCTACACCGACGTGTGGGTCTCGATGGGCGACGAGCAGACCGCCGCCGCGCGCCGCGCCGCCTTCGCGGCCTACCGCGTCGACGACGCGCTGCTCGACCTCGCGCGCCCCGACGCGATCGCGCTGCACGACCTTCCCGCCCATGCCGGCGAGGAGATCACCGCCGAGGTGCTCTACGGCCGCCGCCAGCGGATCTGGGACCAGGCGGAGAACCGCCGCCACGCGCAGAAGGCACTGCTCGAATGGCTGCTCGCGTGAGCCAGCCGCCGCTTGCCACCCGCCCGAGCGTCGGCGAGGAGCTGACGCTGCGGGTCGAGTCGTTGGCCTTCGGCGGCGCCGGTGTTGCGCGCGCGCCAGGTGGCTACGTCGTGTTCGTCGAGGGCGGCTTCCCGGGCGACCTGGTGCGCGCGCGTGTGCACCAGCGCAAGCGCTCCTACGCGCAGGCCCGCGTCACCGCGCTGCTGGAGCCGGGCCTTGACCAGGTGGCGCCGCTCGCCGACCACCCGGGTGCCCCGTGGCAGGTGCTGCGCTACGACCGCCAGCTCGAGATCAAGCAGGAGCAGGTCGACGACGCGCTGCGGCGGATCGGCAAGCTCGACGGCTTCGCGCTCGAGCCGATCGTCGCCGCGCAGGAGCAGTGGCGCTACCGCAACAAGCTCGAATACTCCTTCGGGACCGCGCCGGACGGCACGCTCGAGTGCGGCTTCCACGCGCCGGGCTCGTGGGAGCGCATCCAGCCGATCGAGGACTGCCTGCTGGCCTCGCAGGCCGGCAACCAAGCGCGGCGGGAGGTGCTCGCGTTCTGCCGCGAGCAGGGTCTTACGGCCTTCGACCGCCGAACCCACGAGGGCTTTCTGCGCAACCTCGTCGTGCGCGAGGGCCGCCGCAGCGCCCAGCTGCTCGTCCGCCTGGTGAGCAGCCGCGGCGAGCTGGACGTCGACGCCCTGGCCGCCGCCGTCAACTGCCACGGCCTGCTGTGGACCCACACCGACGCGCGCGCCGAGACGACCGCCGGCGGGCGCACCGAGTTGCTCGCCGGGGCGGCGGCGATCGAGGAGCGAATCGGCGATCTCGACCTGCGGATCTCGCCCGAGGCCTTCTTCCAGACCAACACCGAGATGGCCGAGGTTCTGTACGCCCTGATCGTCGACGCCGCGCAGCTCCGCGGCTGGGAACGGGTGTATGACCTCTACAGCGGCATCGGATCGATCGCGCTCACGCTGGCGCCGCGGGCCGGAACCGTTCACGGCCTGGAGCTGATCGAGGAAGCGGTCGCCGATGCGATCGAGAACGCGCGTCGCAACGAGATCACAAACGCGTCGTTCTACGCCGGCGACGTCCGCCTGGCGCTGGGCGAGCTGGTCAACCGCGCCGGACGCCCGGACGTGCTGGTGGTCGATCCGCCACGCGCCGGGCTCTCGCAGAAGATCGTCAGGCGCGTGATCGAGGCCGCGCCGAAGCGGATCGTCTACGTCTCCTGCAACCCGACGACGCTCGCGCCGAACGCCGCCCAGCTGGTCGAGGCCGGCTGGCGCCTGGAGCGCGTCACGCCCGTCGACATGTTCCCCCAGACCCCGCACATCGAGTGCGTGGCGGTGCTGACCCGGTGATCGCGGCCACGATCGAGAACGGCGAGGTAGCGCCGCGCGAACATCCAACGCCGCAGCCGGGGGCCGGCGAGGTGCTCGTCAAGGTCGCCGCTGCCGGGCTCAACGGCGCGGACCTGATGCAGCTCGCCGGACGCTATCCGGCTCCGCCGGGCGCGCCGCCCGACATTCCCGGGATCGAGCTGGCGGGCGTTGTGGCGGCGCTCGGACCCGGCGCGGACCGCTTCGCGATCGGCGATCGCGTGATGGGGATCGTCGGCGGCGGCGGCCAGGCCGAGTTTGCGCTCGTGCACGAGCGGATCCTGATGGCGGTTCCGGCGCTGCTCGACTGGCCTGCCGCGGGCGGCGTGCCGGAGACCTTCACGACCGCGCACGACGCGCTGTTCACCCAGGCCGCCCTCCAGGCCGGCGAGCGATTGCTCGTCCACGGCGGCGCCGGCGGCGTCGGCACCGCGGCGATCGGCCTCGCCGCGGCGGCCGGGGCGCGGGTCCACGCGACGGTCCGCGACGGCGGCTTACGCGACCGCGTCGCCGCGCTCGGCGCCACGGCGATCGCGCCGGAGGGTTTCGCCGAGCACGGCCCGTTCGATGTGATCCTCGAGCTGGTCGGCGCGCCAAACCTCGCCGAGAACCTGCAGGCCCTCGCGCAGGGCGGCCGGGTCGTCGCGATCGGGATGGGCGCCGGCTCTCGCACCGAGCTGGACATGCACGTGCTGATGTTCAAGCGCGCCACGATCTCCGGCTCGACGCTGCGCGCCCGCCCGCTCGAGGAGAAGGCGCTGACCGCACGGCGGATGGAGCGCAGCGTGCTGCCGCTGCTCGCATCGGGTGCGGTCACCGTGGCGGTCGCCGCGACCTTCCCGCTGGCGCAGGTTGCCGACGCCTACGCCAGCTTCGCCGCCGGCGGCAAGCTCGGCAAGATAGTGCTCCTGATGAGCTGACGGGCTCCGTCCGCCACGAGTCCGCCGCCAGAGCTTCAACCTGCTCGACCGTCAAAGGAGGTGCCGTCAAGCGACACCACCTGGGCGGATTCACGCGGGTATA
>Ga0302196_10003314_pt1 | contig 14806 bp, 15 predicted proteins | sample II_Bog_N1_3_FD_198794 | JGI IMG/M metagenome (GOLD analysis project Ga0302196, IMG submission 198794) | Peat permafrost microbial communities from Stordalen Mire near Abisko, Sweden - II_Bog_N1_3 | ecosystem: Environmental > Terrestrial > Soil > Wetlands > Peat | place: Sweden: Abisko...
CGGCGGCTGTTGGAATCTTCTTTGGCTATTACCCGGCGCGCAAGGCGGCGAACCTCAACCCGATCGACGCGCTTCACTACGAATAGTTAGCCGACGCGCGGGGCGGTCAGCCCCGCGCCAGTCGTGCCCGCGCTCGCGCGCCATCGGCCTCGCTGAGGGACGTTGGTGCGCGACCTCGCGATCTGTCGGGCGGCAAGCGTCGCTGAGGCGATCGCATCGTGGGTCATCCACTGGCGAGCGCGGCGTTCGATGGCTGGCGCGACGGGTTGGCCGGGGAGCCTCGGAAGCTTGCCGCCTAGCTTGCGGCATTCAGCCGGTATGGCGCAGTGAACGATTCAAACGCTCGCATGCCGACGGCTGAGGTCGCGTGATGCCGACATTCCGACGATCGCTTAATTGGATCACCGAACCGCGGTTAAAGCCAAGCTAGATCCTCCTGCATGCGGACTTTCCCAGCGTCAGCAATGAGTCAAAATCCCCCATCCCCGCCTATCATCGCAGTGTCCGCAATTTGGAAAACGAGCTCAGCTTGGGAGCACATGTAGGTTATGACCGCATTTGGCGAGGTCCAGCCATGGTGAGATCCAACGAGCCAAAAGGCCCGAGGCCTCAGCTGAGCCGAGAATCGGGTTAGCAATGTTTGTGGCGATCTCGATGGCGGTTGGGCTGATGCTCAGCTCACCGCCTCCCAGGATTGATTTTCGGTTGCGAAGACCACCAGCGCGAGAACCCGACATCTCCCAGACGCGCGTTAGCCGATGAAGTGCCCGGCGTTAGCCGAATCGCATATTATTGGCGTCCCCGGCGTGACTCGAACACGCGACCCCAGGTTTAGGAAACCTGTGCTCTATCCGGCTGAGCTACGGAGACTCCGGGCGTCTGATTAGCCTAGGGCGGCGGGGCTTTCCAGGGGGCTTTCGGGCGCGATCACACGGGCGGCGGCTCAGGGCGTGGGGGCGAACAGGGCGGTCATCGGGACGACGCCCTTGGACGCCTCGGCGGCGTGGCCGAGGGGCTTGGCGACCCCAAACACGCGCTCCAGGGTCAGCAGCAGGCTGTAATGATTGTAGGGTGTCGGATCGCGCACGCCGCGCGGTCCATGGTTGGTGATCACCAGGGTGGGGATGTGGCCGCCGCCAAAGTTGGAGGCGGCGTCTGGGGTGACGCCGCAGCAGCCCTCGCGGCCGCCGCGGCCGCCTTCGTCGAAGGTGATGACGATGGCGACATTGGCCGACGACCGCCAGGCGCCGGTGGCCTGAATCTGGGCCACCAGCCGGCCGACCTCGGCGTCGCCGCGCCGGATCAGGCCGGCGACGTTTCGCCCGTCGCAGTCGGCCTCGAGGCCGGGCCCGAACAGGCCGTGCATCTCGTCGCACTGGTTGGGCACCACCAGGGCGAAGCTGGGCAGGGCGTCGGCGGCCAGGTCGGCCTGCAGCTGATCGAAGCCGACGATGTGGCCGGCGCGATCGGGATCGGCCTGGACGGAGGCGAAGTTCAGGAAGCCGGAGTGCTTGGAGGCGTAGAGCGAGGTGGGCGGGGTTCCGTCACTGCCCTGGCCGGCGTTGGCGACCAGCGACCCGGGGGCGGGCAGGTCTTCGTAATAGCCCTTCCAGCTGAGGCCGATCGCCTGCAGCTGGTCGCCCAGGTGCGGGGCGTGGATCGTATGGTCGGCATAGCCAGCGCGGCTCGCGCCCGGGCACAGCCGGTCGACCAGGCCGGGCCGGCAATAATAGGCGTCATCGTCATGGATCCCGAAGGTGTCGCCGCCGAGCAGGGCGACATAGTCGCCCTCGCTGGGATGGACCTCGCCGTAGAATTGGGTCGCGACGCCATAGGTGGCGGCCAAGGCGGCGATGTGCGGCGCCGCGAGCGGATCGAGGATCTGGTCGTAGTCTTTGTTCTCCTCGACGATCACGAGCACGTGGTCGTAGCGCGCAACGGGCGGCGGCGCGGCGGCCGCCGCCCCGGCCAGGGCGGCGAGCAGCAGTCCAATCAGCAGCGGCGGCAGGCGAGCGAACATCTAGGCCAGGCTCCGATGGCTGAGTTTCAGGGGGTCGGCAGCCAGGTCGACGGTAAGCTGACTGCGGCGCCGATTTGTGACGCTGGCGAATGCATGAGGCGGCCCTGGGCGCGCGGCGTCACGCTCAATGCCCGTCGAAGGCCACCAGGCTGGACACCGCAACCCCCGCCGCGCGCAGGCGCTCAGCGCCGCCCAGGTCGGGCAGGTCGATGACGAAGGCGGCGGCGACCACCACCGCCCCGGCGCCCCGCAGCAGCTCCACCCCGGCCAGGGCGGTGCCGCCGGTGGCGATCAGGTCGTCGATCAGCAGCACCCGCTCGCCCGCCACCACCGCGTCCAGGTGCATCTCGATGACGTCGGTCCCGTATTCCAGCGCATATTCGACGGCGACCGTCGTGTGGGGCAACTTGCCCCGTTTGCGGAGCGGTACGAAGCCGACCGACAGCTGGTGGGCCACCGCCCCGCCCAGGATGAAGCCGCGGGCCTCGATCCCGGCCACCTTGTCGATCTTGGCCCCGGCCAGGGGCTGGACCAGCGCATCGACCGCCTGGCGAAAGGCGCGGGCGTCGCCCAAGAGGGTGGTGATGTCGCGAAACAGGATCCCCGGCTTGGGATAGTCGGGGATGGTCCGGATGACCTCGGTCAGGTTCATGCGCGCAGCTCTTTCGGATGGGGTCACAGGGCGTCGCCGAGGATCGACTTCAACTTGCCGACCAGGTCGGGATCGCGGGCTGACGGGGCGGTGATGATGGCGTCGGCCAGGGCCGTGTCGATCGGCGACGCCTCGCGCGGGCCTTGCAGCTGCGCCGCCAGGCGCACCACCAGGTCGCGGGCCTTGGCGGCGTTGTCCATCAGGCAGGCGATGATCTGGGCCACCTCGACATGGGCGATGTCCTCGTGCCAGCAGTCATAGTCGGTGACCATGGCCACCGAGGCGTAGGGCAGCTGGGCCTCGCGCGCCAGCTTGGCCTCGGGCATGTTGGTCATGCCGATCACGTCGCAGCCCCAGGTCCGGTAGAGCTCGCTCTCGGCCCGGGTGGAGAACTGCGGGCCCTCCATCACCAGATAGGTCCCGCCCAGCGTCACGCTGGCCCCCGCCTCGCGCCCGGCCTGCGCGGCCAGGGCCGACAGCCGCGGGCAGGTCGGATGGGCCATGGAGACGTGGGCCACCAGTCCGGGGCCGAAGAAGCTTTTCTCGCGGGCGAAGGTGCGGTCGATGAACTGGTCGACGACGACGAAACAGCCGGGGGCCAGGTCCTCGTGCAGCGAGCCGACCGCCGACAGCGAGATCACGTCGGTGCAGCCGGCCAGCTTCAGGGCGGCGATATTGGCCCGCGCGTTCAGGTCGGTCGGCGACAAGCGATGGCCGCGACCATGGCGGGGCAGGAACACCAGCCGAAGCTCGCCCAGCGCCCCGGTGAGCAGGTCGTCCGACGGCGCGCCCCAGGGGGTGTCGATGGTGATCCAGCGCCGGTCCTGCAGCCCCTCGATGTCATAGAGGCCCGAGCCGCCGATCACCCCCAACACCCACTCGCCCATGCCGCGCTCCCTCGATGGCCGCAGGCGTTGGTAAAGGGTTTTCAGCCGAATTCAAACCGCCGCCGGCGGCCTTGGCCGCCTACTGCGCCGGCACGGTGATCGAATAGGTGCGCTTGCGAATCTCGTCATAGACCGGCAGGCACACCGTCCTCAGATGGGCGTAGTCCTGGTCGGTGGGGCCGACAAAACTGGCCAGGTTGAGGATCTCGTGCTCCTCCTTCACTTCGCCGCTGAGATCTGGTCCCTGATAGCGGCGCAGATAGACGTGGTGCTGGGTCTGGCGTTCGCAGTCGAAATCGGTGACCTGGTAGGAAGAGCGGAACTCGGTCGGGACGTCAGCGAAGGACTCGGTGTGGATGGTCGCCGTCACGTGCATCGGGTGGCGGGCGTCGCGATCCTGGTGCTCGAACCAGAAGGCCTCGCCGCCGCTGACGAACACCTCGCGCCCGCGCGACGACGTCACGGTCTGGGCCAGCCAGCGGGCCACCGCCTCGTGGGTGGCGGCGGCGTTGATATAGGACGGCGAGGTCGCGGCCGGCGCCGGGTCGGGCTTCCAGGTTTGCGCGAAGGCCGGGATCGCTGCGCCGAGCGCAAGGATCAAGGCCAGTTTCAAGCTCGGCTTCATCGCCCAGGTCCCCGTGATTCGCAGCGAATGATGAGAACCGCGCCGGGCGGCGTCAATCGGCTCAGCTCAGCTTGATCTCGGCCAGGCGCTGCAGCAGAAAATCGCGCGCCGTGATCGGCTCCGGCCAGGCCTCAGGTCGTTCCGGGCTGACGCAGGACGGCAAGGTGCGGATCAGATAGTCCGGCGCGAAGTGGAGGAAGAACGGCGTCGAATAGCGTGAGTATCCCCGCCGCTCCGGCGCCGGATTGACCACCCGGTGCGAGGTTGAGGGCAGCAGGCCATTGGTCAGCCGCTGCAGCATGTCGCCGATATTGACCACCACTGCGCCGCGCGGCGGATTGATCGCCAGCCAGCGTCCGTCGCGATCCAGAACCTCCAACCCCGCCTCCTCGGCGCCGAGGAGCAGGGTGATGGCGTTGATGTCCTCATGCGCTCCAGCCCGCACCCCGACGGCGTTCGCGGGCGTCGGCGGGTAGTGCAACAGCCGCAGCAGGCTGTCGCCATCGCGCACCGTGTCCTCGAAGAAGTCGTCGCTGAGCGCCAGGTGACGGGCGATGGCGCGCAATAGCCGATGGCCGAGGCCCTCCAGCGCCGCGTAAAGGCCGCCGACATGGGCGCGGAAGCTGGGAACTTCGATGGGCCACAGGTTCTCGCCCATCAGCGCGCGATAGCGGTGGCCCTCCGGCAGCTCGCGGCCGAGATGCCAGAATTCCTTGAGGTCGGAGTGTTCGGCGCCCTTGGCCGTCTCAATCCCAAACGGGGTGAAGCCTCGCTGGCCGGCGCCCCCAGGCACGACATAGGCGCGCTTGACCGGCTCAGGCAGGGCGAAGAAGGCGCGCGTGTCGGCCAGGGCGGCGGCGATCAGGGCCGCAGGAACATCGACATCGGTGACCACGGCGAATCCGTAGCGCTCGAACGATGCGCCGAGGTCGGCGGCGAAGCCGGCGAAGTCGGCCGTATAACGGCTCAGGGAGACGGGATGGATCGGCAAGGCGGGAGGACTCCGGCGGTCGCAGCCTGGCCATTCCTAGCGCGGCCAGCGGTCGGCGCGAAGCCCCAAGCCGGGCCGCGCGCTTGCCGGTGGGACGACTGACTGAACCATTGGTCGCCGTGCGTGTTCCTAAGGTTGCCTAGACGGGAGGAACGCCAGATTTCGGCGCGCCTGCCGTCTCACCCAAAAAAGGACACCGGACATGCGACGTCTCTTGATCTCGACCGCGATGATGGCGGCCCTCGCCACGGCCGCCATGGCCCAGAGCGATGCGGTTCAACCCAATCCCAATGGCGCCACGCCGCCGGCCACGACCAGTTCGCCGGACACCATGACCTCGCCGCCAGCGACCGCCGGCGAGACCGCCCCTGGCGCAGTCAACAGCCCAAGCGCCATGAGCGCGAGCCCGGCGGCGCCCGCCGCTCCGATGAGCAACGCCTCGCCTGACGCAAACAGCGCCACCAGCGCGGCGAGCGACACCGCCGCGACCACCACCGCCCCGCCTACGGACACTGCGGCCGCCGCAACCACGCCCAATGAGGGCGGCGCCTATCCGGTCTGCAAGTCCCGCGCTCAGGACCATTGCCGGGTCTCGCACAAGGGCTACGCCGCGCACCACCACCCGACCTCCAGCGACGCGGCGCCCGGCGCCTAAGACGCTGATTCAATGGACCCAGCCTTCCCCTTCGATGGGGAGGGTCTGGCGGCTGGGCGCTAACCGCCCAAATCCCACGCCGCCCCGGCGGCTCGGATTGCGGACAGCTTGGCGTGGAACGGCGCCCAGTCGTCGTCGGCGTCGATCGAGGCCCATAGCCGCTCGATTTCCTCATAGAGCAGCTGTTCTGGGTCGAGCGCGCTGAAATAGCTGCTTGTCAGGCGCTCGGGCCGATCGGGCTCGAACCTGGCCAGGACGGCGCGGAAGGCTTTGAACGCCTCGCCTTGATAGAACGCGGCGCGGGGTCCGGTCATGGCGCGCGCCTCCGACGCGGCGCCGCAGAACCAGTCGAAGAACATAGGCTCCCAGCCGAGGGCCTCACCGCCGGCCTCGAGGACCTGGAAGGTGGCGGTCACGAGGGCCGGCTCGTCCTCGCTTGACAGAGACCGAACCCCCAGTCGCCGGAGCAGGGCCGCGGTCAAGGCCTCGCGATAGGCCGGCGCGAAACCGTTCACCGCCTTGAGCAGATCATCGGCGTCGGCCACCGGGGACAGGGCTGACGCGAGCTGCTTCAGCGCCCAGAACACCGCCTCGGGCTGGCGGCCGTAGCGATAGAGGCCGGTGTGATCAAAGTAGGCGGCGGTGAAGTTGGGGTCGCCGCGCGGCAGGAAGCGATAGGGACCGTAGTCGAAACTCTCGCCGGTGACGTTGAGATTGTCGGTGTTCAGCACCCCATGCACGAAGCCCGCCGCCATCCAGGCCGCGGTCAGCCTAGCCGAAGCCGTCACCACCAGGGACAGCATGGTCGCCGCCCGTTGAGACCGTTCAACAGCGAACAACTGCGGATAGTAGGCTTCCGCGACATGATCGATCAGCTGCTCCAGATTGTCCGGCCGGCCTTCGAAGGCGTGGCGCTGGAAGCTGCCGAAGCGGATGTGGCTGTGCGACAGCCGGGTCAGCACCGCCGAGCGTGTGGGACTGGGCTCGTCATTGCGCTGCAGCGCCTCGCCGGTCTCGATCAGCGAGAACGCCCGGCTGGTGGGAACGCCCAGCGCCTCCAGCATCTCTGCCGCCAACACCTCGCGCACGGCGCCCTTCAAGGTCAGTCGCCCGTCCCCGCCGCGCGACCAGGGGGTCCGGCCCGACCCCTTTGCGGCGAGGTCGAGCAGGCGATCCGAGCCCGCCTCTCGCAACTGGGCGAACAGAAAGCCGCGCCCGTCGCCGAGGTCGGGGTTGTAGGTCCGAAACTGGTGGCCGTGATAGCGCATGGCCAGGGGCTGCGGCTGGTTGTCCGGCAGGGCCTCGAAACGCCCGAAGGCGGCGATCCATTCGGCGTCGGTCAGCGCCTCAAGCCCGATGGTGGCCGCCGCCCGGTCGTTACGGAAACGCAGGTCGTGGCGCGGAAAGGCGGCCGGGCTGACCGGATCGGCGAATTCAGCACCCAGCCGCAGGAACAGGGGATCGGGGCGATAGGCGCGAGTGACCGGCATCGGTTGCAGATGGCGCGTCGGCGCCGCTCTGGCAAGGCGCGACCGTAGGCGAAGGCCGGAGGGCGTGCTAACCGCCATGTTTGCGGCTGCACCGCGAGCGAGACCGACTTGGCCCTGCGACAGACCCTGAATTTCCTCAAGACCGAGGCCGGCGGCGGCGCCCTGTTGATCGCCGCGGCCCTGGTCGGCTTCGCCCTGGCCAATTCGCCCTTGGCCCAGGCCTATTTCGACGTGATCAACGCCGACTTCACGATCCAGCTGGGCGGTTTCATCGAGACGTTGACGGTCGAAGGCTGGATCAAGCAAGGCCTGATGGCGGTGTTTTTTTTCGTCATCGGCCTGGAGATCAAACAGGAGGTGATCAAGGGCGAGTTGTCCAGCCCGCGCAAGCTAGCCTTGCCGGTGGCGGCGGCGCTGGGCGGGATGCTGGTCCCGGCCCTGGTCTATCTGGCCTTAAATCTGGGTCCTGGCGGAGCGCCGCAGGGATGGGCGATTCCGACCGCCACCGATATCGCCTTCGCCCTGGCGGCGCTGGCCCTGATCGGGCGCGGCCTGCCTCAGTCGCTCCGCATCTTCCTGCTGGCCATGGCCATCGCCGACGACCTGGGCGCCGTCGCCTTGATTGGCGTCTTGTTCACCCAGCATATCCACGCCTGGCCTCTGGCGGGCGCGGCCTTGACCCTGATCGGGCTGGTCGCCCTGTCGGAATGGCGCGAGGCCCCGCTGCTGTTCCGCGTGGCCGGCTACCTGGTTCTGGGGGCCTTCACCTTGAAGTCGGGTGTAAACACCTCGCTTGCCGGTGTGGCGGGGGCGCTGACCGTGCCGATCCGGTCTGGCCGGCCCGGACAGGAGGCGGTGCTCGGCCGCTTCCTGCGAAGCCTGCATCCCTATGTCGCCTATGGGGTGCTGCCGCTGTTCGCCCTGACTACGGCCGGCGTATCGTTGGGCGGTCTGACGCCCGCGCGGATGCTGACGCCTATTCCGCTGGGCCTGATCGCCGCCCTGGTGCTGGGCAAGCAGGCCGGGGTGATCGGGGCGGTGTGGATCGCCATCCGCTCCGGTCTGGCGCGCAAGCCGACCGGGGCCACCTGGCTGGAGCTTTATGGGGTCGCGGCTCTATGCGGGGTCGGCTTCACCGTCAGCCTGTTCATCACCGCGCTGGCCTTGGATACTGGACCGCGCAGCCCACAGTCCGAGGCGGTGCTCGCGGTGATCATCGGCTCGCTGATCGCAGCGACCTGGGGTGGCGCGGTTCTGGCGGCGGCGGCGGCGCGGCGGCGCCGACTGCGGGCGGCGGATGATGAGGCCGACTGATGGACGAGGCCTGACGCTCAGCTGAACAGATCCGCGACATTGGGCGGCGGTCCCAAGGGGTCGGGTCCAAAACGATTGGAGCCGCGCTGGCCGGGCTGGCAGACCCAGATCAGCAGGATGATCCATCCGATGATCGGTATCAGGATCAACAGCACCCACCAGCCGGATCGATCGCGGTCATGCAATCGCCGACAGGACACCGACAGATCAGGGATAATGACGGCCAAGGCGAAGATCAGGCTGATGGACGCCATGACGAACATGGCGATCGGCGATCCGGAAACGCCGATCAGGTTGCTCACGAGGGTGATCAACAGATTTCCCCCTGAGACGGACAGTCTGAAATACCAAAACTCAGCTCGGCATGACCGGCCATTGAACTGAGCATAGCGGCTCCAGGCCGACTTGACCCCGGTCGCAAAATCCAAGCGATGGCCCTCGTTTTGACCTCACGGCCCTTGCGGGCCATGCGTGACGCGCCGCCCCTGGCCGGCCTGACGTTCAGAAGACGGGCGCCCTGATCAGCTGAACTGTTCGGCGACCGACATGGCCGGGCCCAGCGGGTTGGGACCATAGCGGTTTGCGCCACGATCGCCGGGCTGGCAGAACCAATAGAGTAGGACGAAGCCGCCGAACGGCACAAACGACAGCAATAGCCACCATGCCGATTTGTCGATGTCGTGCAGGCGTCGGAATTCGACCGCCAGAATTGGAACGATGATCGCGAGAACGAACACCAAAGACACCAAGCCGAGCAGCAGCGACAACGGCGTGAGACTGATCGCGCGCAAAACACCGTCGACGATGAAATAGGCGATCTCAAACAGGATGATCGCCAGCTCGAAATACCAGAACTCGGCTCTGCAGGAGCGGCCGCCAAATTCGGCGTAGCGCTTGAAGACCGTTTTCACGGCGGTGGTGAAGTCCATGTCGCCCCCCAAAGGCTCAAGTCGCGGCGATTGTTCGCGCTGACGCTTGATAAGGACGGCGACGGGGAATTTCCTGCAAGACGAAAAATGGGCTGATGGTGAAGAATCATTCGGTCAGGGGCGCGGGCCAACGATACTGAGCTGAGCACCGCCTCGAACACTTCGCAGGAGGTTGAGCCCGATGCCGATCGGCGCCGAATTCGCCGCCGCGGCTGGATCCTCCCGGTGATCGCCCGCGCCTTAGCGCCTTCAGGCCGCTATTCCGCCGCCGCCGGGAAATAGCCGATCATCGCCTTGACCTCCAGGAACTCGGCGAAGGCGTGGTCGCCCCATTCGCGGCCGTTGCCGGAGCGCTTATAGCCGCCGAACGGAGCCATCATGTCGCCGCCCGCGCCATTGATCGCCACCTGACCCGCTCGAAGCTGTCCGGCCACCGCCCGCGCCCTGGCCAGGTCGCCGCCCCATACATAGGCCGCGAGGCCGTACTCAGTGTCATTGGCCACGCTCACCCCCGTCTCGACCGTGTCATAGGCGAGCATGGCCAGGACCGGGCCGAAGATCTCCTCGCGGGCGATGGTCATGGTGTTGGTCACGCCAGCGAACACCGTCGGCTTGACATAGTAGCCGGTCTCCAGCCCTTCAGGCTTGCCGACCCCGCCGGTGACCAGTTGCGCGCCCTCATCGACGCCGACCTGGATCAGGGCCTGGATCTTGTCCCACTGGGTCTGGGAGACCACCGGTCCCATGGCGGCGTTGCCGTTGGGATCGCCGACACTGACCTCCTCGGCCACCCGTTTTGCGATGGCGACCGCCGCCTCCATCTGGCCGGTCTGGACCAGCATGCGTGTCGGGGCGTTGCAGGACTGGCCGGTGTTCTGCATCACATGCTGGACGCCGCCGGTCACCGCCGCCTCCAGATCGGCGTCGGGCAGGATCAGGAACGGACTCTTGCCGCCCAGCTCCTGGGCCACGCGCTTGACCGTCGGCGCGGCGGCCTTGGCCACCTCGACGCCCGCGCGGGTCGAGCCGGTGAATGAGATCATGTCGATATCGGGATGGGCGCTGAGCGCGGCGCCGACGCTGGGGCCGTCGCCATTGATCATGTTGTAGACGCCGGGCGGGACCCCGGCTGCGTGCAGAATCTCGGTGAGGATCTGAGCCGAGAAGGGCGCGATCTCCGACGGCTTGAGGATCACCGTGCAGCCAACGGCCAGGGCGGGCGCGATCTTGCAGACCATCTGATTGATCGGCCAGTTCCACGGGGTGATGAAGCCGCACACCCCGATCGGCTCGCGCGCGATACGCGTCTGGCCGCGATCCTCGTCGAAGCGATAGGTCTTGAGCACCTCGATCGCGGTATTGAGATGCCGCAGCCCTATGCCGGCCTGGGCGCGGCGGGAGAAGGCGGCGGGCGCGCCCATCTCCTCGGTGACGGCCTGCGCCACATCGTCGAGACGGGATTCAAACACCTCGGCGATGCGCTGCAGCAGGGCCAGGCGCGCCTGGCGCGACGTCAGCGAAAAGCTGGCGAAGGCCTTGCGCGCGGCGACGACCGCACGATCGACGTCAGCGGACGAGCCGTTGGAGATATGCCCCGCGATGGCCTCGCTCGCGGGGTTGATCACCTCCAACAGACGTGGCTCGACCGGATCGACCCAGGCGCCGTCAATGTAGAATTTTTGGTAGTCGCGCATTTCAGAACCTCACGCTAGCCGGCTGAGGGCGCGTCTCCGGGTCCGGCGGCCTAGGCGGGAGCATAGGCCCGAGCGCTGAACCGCGCCAGGGCCACAAGGTCCGGCGCCACAGATATCGGCCTGTTGACCGCTCGGCGCGCCCTTGCTCAACGGCCTCAGCCTCGCTAAAGCCGGCTGGCGCGGACTGCGCCAATGAGGTTGTCCATGACCGGCATTTTCATGATCTTGGGGTTTGTCGCCGTGTTCGTGGCGCTGAACTGGATCGAGTTCGGCCGAATCGATTGAGCGCCGAGCCCAGCGCTGCGGATCCGGCGCATCGGCTGATTCGGCTAAGCGTCTTCGTGCGCGCGCTTCGCATCGAGGCGCAGATCGGCGTGCACGCTCACGAATATGGCCGCAAACAGCCGCTGATCATCGACGTCGAACTTCAGGTCGCCGCAGCCGCCTGCGAACACATCGGCGATACGATCAACTATGAGGTGATCGTCAGCCGCGCCCAGCAGATCGCCGACGCCGGCCACGTCAAGCTGATCGAGGCCTTCGCTGAGCGTTTGGCCGCAGCCTGCCTTGAAGACCCCCGGGTGATTCGGGCCCGGGTGCGCGTTGAAAAACCCCAGGCCCTAGCGCCAGACGCTGAAGCGGCAGGCGCAGAGATCATTCTGGCTCGCGACTGAGCATTCAGGGCGCGAGGCGCCCCAGCACTATCCAACCAGATGTTTATCGCTCGCTCATTGAGCGTGCGGGGCGCCGAAGCGCGAAGCCTTGCGCTATCATGGTTTGGTTGCGTCGAGTGGGGATTCGAAAATGCGCGTGCGGGTCCTGGCCGTGATCATCGGTTTGCTCCTGGTGTCGCTCGCCGGGGCGCTTTGGCGGCCGGAGCTTGTGGGCTTGACCGTCGATCTTGGCCTCGGCCCCCTCGAGGCTTGGCGCGGCGCCATCGCCGCCGGCGCCGCCCTCAGCGGCGTGGCCATCGCGATCACGATCTACTGGGTCACTCGGGACCTCGAAGCTCAGCCATCGGTTGTTTTCATCAAGGCCCGACCCGTTGAGCCGCGGGAATTGGTCATGGCCGGCGCTCACGTCCCACCGTCGGCCGAGGACATCACCGCCTCGCTGGACTCCTATGGCGCGGAAGCCGAAACGACGCCGCGAGCGACGGACTCCGTGGACGATGGACAGTCCGCGGCCGCGAGCACCGCGCGCCTCATCGCCGCTTCTGTGGCCGCCGCGGAGGCCGCAGCCGCGCCCGTGGCGGCGATAAGGCGCCCGGCGGCGGCGCCCTTCCCCATGCCGGGCCGCCACAGGGTCGCTGCAGCGGCGGCCCGGCTACCGCAATGGTCCAGCGAGACCACGTTCGAACCGGGCCTACTCGCCCTGGCGTCGCCGCCCGAGCCGTTGCCAATTTCGCTTTTCACGACTCCGCGAAGTGATCAGGAGCGGAACGAAACCTATCGCGACGCGATCGCAGCGGCTGAACAGCTGCAGGCGCACGGAAGGATCGAAGCAGCGCTCGCTCAGTTCGAAGTGGCCCTAGGTGAGGCGCGGGGCGCGCACGCGGCGGCCCCAGGCGACGTCCGCGCCAGCGCCGAGCTCGCCGGCGCCCTGACCGGGACTGGCGATTGCCACGACCAGATGGGCCACCTCGACGCCGCCCTCGCCGCGCATCGCGAGAGCCTGGGGCTAAGGCGAATGATCGCCGCTCGCGCGCCCGAGGACCGACAGGCGCTTATCGGCCTGTCCCTGGGACTGGCGCGCTTGGCCCATTCCCGCGAACGCGAGGGGCATACCACGCGTGCGCTGGATCTGTTCCGACAGCGGCTTCCGCTCGCCGAGCGCCTGATGGCTGTCTATCGAGGGGAAGAACAACTGCGCCGCGATGCGTCCGAGACCAGGGACCGCATCGCAGCGCTCGAAGCCAAGCTGAGCTAGGCCGGCTGTAATTGCCGGCGCACCATCTTGGCGTAGTCGTCCATCAGCGAAAGCGAGATGTTCCCCGGCGTGTAGCGATGCGGTCCGATCTCGGACACCGGCGTGACTTCGGCGGCGGTTCCGGTCAGAAACACTTCCGAGAAGGTCGACAGCTCCTCGGCCGGGATGTGCCGCTCGATCACCTCGAAGCCGCGGGCCTTGGCCAGGCGGATGACGCTGCGTCGGGTGATGCCGTCGAGGAAGCAGTCGGGGGTCGGGGTGTGAATCGCGCCGTCGCGCACCAGGAATATGTTGGCGCCGGTCGATTCCGCCACATAGCCGCGCCAATCGAGCATCAGGGCGTCGGTATAGCCCTCCTTCTCCGCGGCGTGCTTGGAGATGGTGCAGATCATGTAGAGGCCCGCCGCCTTGGACGCGGTCGGCGCGGTCTCTGGCGACGGGCGCTTGTACTTGGCGAAGGTGAGCCGGATGCCGCGCGCGCGTTCTTCCGGCTTGAAATAGCTCGGCCACTGCCAGCAGGCGATCGCCGTGTGGATGGTGGTGTTCTGGGCGGAAACCCCGATCATCTCCGAGCCGCGCCAGGCGATCGGCCGCAGATAGGCGTCGTCCAGCCCGTTGCGTTCGCAGGTCTCCTTGCAGGCGCGATCGATCTCGGCCACGCTGTAGGGGATGGCGAAATCCAGCAGTTCGGCGGAGCGGTGCAGACGCTCGGTATGTTCAGTCAGATGATAAATCTCGCCGCCATACATCCGCTCGCCTTCGAACACCGCCGAGGCGTAGTGCAGGCCGTGGGTCAGTACGTGCACCTTCGCTTCGCGCCAGGGCTTGAATTCCCCATCCAGCCAGATCCAGCCGTCGCGATCATCGAAGGAAAGCAGTGACATCGGCGAAATTCCCTTTTCCGCTAACACGCGCCGCGCGCCCGCAATTCGCCGCGGGCGCCGTAGCGTGGTCACGGCTATATCATAAAGGCGCGGCTGTGAACGCCGAAGCGATGTCGCCGGCATGAGCGGCGCGGGCGAACGCCACCTGCTGGTCGTCGACGACGACGATCGAATCCGCGACTTGCTGAAGGAGTTTCTGACCCGAGCCGGCTTTCGGGTCAGCGCCGCCGCCGACGCCAACGCCGCCAAGCGGCTGATGCAGGCCTTTGATTTCGACCTGTTGGTGTTCGACGTGATGATGCCCGGCGAGGATGGGTTTTCCCTGACCCGCTGGGTGCGCGCCGAGGCGCCGGCGCGGCAGACTCCGGTGCTGATGCTGACCGCCCGCGACGCCGCCGAAGACCGGATCGCCGGCCTGACCCTGGGGGCCGACGACTACCTGGCCAAGCCGTTCGAGCCGCAGGAGCTTTTGCTGCGCATCGAGGCCATCTTGCGCCGGGCGGGGGCCCGTCCGACCGGGGGCGGGCGATTGTCGCTGGGCGCCTGCAGCTTCGATTTGGATCGGGGCGAGCTGACCTGCAGCGACGCGCCGGTCAAGCTGACCGAGGCAGAGGCGAGGCTGCTGCGCCGCCTGGCCGCCAACGCCCACGCGCCGGTTGACCGGCTGGTGCTGGCGCGCGAGACCGCCGATCCCAGCGGCAGGGCCGTCGATGTCCAGGTCACCCGCCTGCGCCGC
>Ga0302196_10003320_pt1 | contig 14779 bp, 13 predicted proteins | sample II_Bog_N1_3_FD_198794 | JGI IMG/M metagenome (GOLD analysis project Ga0302196, IMG submission 198794) | Peat permafrost microbial communities from Stordalen Mire near Abisko, Sweden - II_Bog_N1_3 | ecosystem: Environmental > Terrestrial > Soil > Wetlands > Peat | place: Sweden: Abisko...
ATTGGCCTTGGCGTTGCACGACCAGGTGACGCCCAGCTTGCCCAGCTCCTTGGCGATGGCCTCGGCGCGGGGCAGGTCGTCGGTGAAGGTGTCGTCGTCGAAGAAGAATTCCTTGGTCTGGGGGAAGGCCTTCATCGCCCAGCGGATTTCTTCGATCACATGGCCGACGCTGCGCGTGCGATAGCGGTGGCCGCCGACGGTCTGCGGCCACAGGCAGAAGGTGCAGCGCGACTTGCAGCCGCGGCCGGTATAGATCGAGATGTAGGGGTGCTTCAGATAGCCGATGAAGTAGTTCTCCATCTTCAGGTCGCGCTTATAGACCGGGGTGACGAAGGGCAGGTCGTCCATGTTCTCCAGCATGGCCCGATCGGCGTTGTGCACGATCACACCCTGGCTGTTGCGATAGGACAGGCCCTTGATCGTCGACCAGTCGTGGTCGTCGGCGACCTCCTTGATGGTGAAGTCGAACTCGTTGCGGGCGCAGAAATCGATCACCGGCGCCTTGATCATGCTGCCGTCGGCGTCGACGGCCACCTTGGCCCCGATCATCCCGACCTTGAGGTTCGGGTTGGCCGCCTTCATCGCCTCGGCGGTCTTGACGTCGGAGGCGAAGGACGGGGCCGAGGTGTGCAGCACCAAAAGATCGTGGTCCTTGGCCATCGGCAGGACGTCGTTCAGGGTCTGCTTGTGCGGCGGGGCGTCGACCAGCTTGGATTTCTCGACCAGGGCCGCCGGCTGGGCCAGCCAGGTCGGATACCAGAACGACTTGATCTCCCGCTTGGCCTGGTAGCGCGAGCCGGCGCCGCCGTCGAAGCCGTCGAAGGAGGGGGCCTGCATGAACAGTGTGCGCATCATCGAGCAATATCCTCAGAGTGGGGACAAGATCCCGTCCGATCCCACACGATAACGAATCCCTCGCCAGGTGACCGTTGAACCGGTCAAGCTGGCCAGAAAGATGGCGAACGATAGCACGTCCCGAACCGGAACCAGCCATAGGGAGCCGGCCTTCGCCCCGGTCACGGCGTCGATCCGCAGCTTTAGAATGAGGCGCGATATCAGGATCGCAACCACCAGCGCCAGAGAAACCTCAGAAAATCCTCCAAGGGCGGCGCCGATCAAGGCTAGCGGAAAGGCGTGGGTGATGATGCTGCCAAAATAGCCGGCCCCGTCAATCAGCCGAATGGTGCGGTTCCAGCGCAGCTCATGACTTATCAGCTCCCCCGCGTCCTTTTCGTCACACCCGTGACCCACCACCATCGGCGGCAAAGCGATGTGCTCGCCCAGCGCGCACACGGCGCGGCCCAGTTGAAAATCATCGGCCAGGTGATCCCGCAGCGACTCAAAACCGCCGATGCGGGCCAGCGTCTGGGTGGTCAGGGCGATGGTCGACCCCATGCATGGCTCGGCCAGTCCCAGGCTGTAGCCGACCGCCACGTTGGGCAGGAATTGATAGTTGATCCCCATGGCCGATAGCTGTGACCACAGGCCTCGCCGGCCCTGACCGACATAGAGGCTGGTGGCCACGCCGATCCCCGGCTGTTCCAACGCCGCGACAACCCGGCTCAGATAGTCGGAGGGAACGCTGATGTCGCAATCGCTGACCACCAGCACGTCGTGGCGGGCGGCGCGAGCGATGTGGATCAGATTGCTGATCTTCAGATTGGCGCCCCCGGCGGTGTCATCGATCACCAGGACGAGGTCGAGTTCCGGCCGCTCGGCCTGCAGCGTCTGCACGACTTCGATCGCCGGATCGTTGCGATCGAGCACGCCGCAGACGATCTGCACGGGCCCGTCATAGTCCTGCCGGCAGAAGCTCTCCAGGGCCTGGCGCAGGCCGGGCTCGGCGTTTTTCAACGGCTTGAGGATGCTGATGGTCGGTGAGGAGGTCCGTCGGCGCGACGACGACGAGGTGAAGAAGCGCGACACGGCGTAGGCTGCGTAGAGGGCGTAAAAGCCGCCCATCAGACCCAGAAAAGTCGCCGCCCAGGCCGCGAGAGCGATGATGAAGGCCACCGGCGTAATCGCGCCTATGACTCTCGGCCGATCAGATAGAAGGGTAGGGCGCGCAACAGCTCCGCTTTGTCGCCATAGAACGCCGCCGCGTCCGCCGCCGACTGGGCCAGGGCTTCGGCCTCGCGCCGAGCGCCGGCCACACCGTGGATCGAGACCAGGGTCGCCTTGCCCTGGGCCTCGTCCTTGCCGACCTGCTTGCCGGCCGCCTCGGCTGAGCTTGTCACGTCGATCAGGTCGTCGGTGATCTGGAAGGCAAGGCCAAAATCGCGGGCGTAGCCGCGCAGCCGGGCGCGGTCCTCGTCGCTTCCGCCGCCCAGCACCGCGCCGGCCTCGCAGCAGAATTCGAACAGGGCGCCGGTCTTCATCCGTTGCAACAGGACGATCTCCTCGGCGCCGTGCGTGTGCGCGGGGGCGTCGATGTCCATCATCTGACCGCCGATCATGCCCTCGCTGCCGCCGGCGCGGGCCAGCAGGGCGATCAGCTGACAGCGCACCTCAGCGGAAGGGTGGGTGTCCGGATGAGCGAGGATTTCGAAGGCCAGGGTCAGCAGCGCGTCGCCGGCAAGCACGGCCGTCGCCTCATCAAACCTACGGTGGGTGGTCGGCTGGCCGCGACGCAGGTCGTCATCGTCCATGCACGGCAGGTCGTCATGCACCAGCGAATAGGTGTGCAGCGCCTCGATCGCCGCCGCCACCCGCAGCGACTGCGCCAAGGGCGCGCCGAAAACCGCAGCGCTGTTGACCGTCAGGAACGGCCGCAGCCGCTTCCCGCCCGCAAAGATGGCGTAACGCATCGCCGCCTGCACCCTGGCATGCAACCCGTGCGGAGCCGGCAACAGCGCGTCAAGCGTTTGCTCAGTCAGCGCCGCCGTCTCGACCAGGGCCGATTTGAGCGACGCAGCGGGATCGGCGTGAACGTTCAACGGGCGGCTCCCAGGGGCGATCTAAACTGCGTAATGGCGACGGCGGAGGTCGATGGCAAGGCCGCGACGGTGAACTGGTTTTCGTCACTGACTGATTTCCGCAATGAAATCGACCCTGTTGCATTGCAGCGACGCGATCCGTCCATAGATGATAACCGCTCGCGATCATGCGTGCGCCTCGCCCCGAATGGCGCTAAGGCAGGGCTGTAGGACCTGGGGCGCCCTGCGCCCAATGCGATTCGACCCGACGGCCGACCTGAACGGAGCTTTGACATGCGCGTAATTCTGGCCCAGCCCCGCGGCTTCTGCGCCGGTGTGGTGCGGGCCATCGACATCGTCGAAAAGGCCATCGAGAAGTTTGGCGCGCCGGTCTATGTGCGTCATGAGATCGTCCACAACCGCCATGTGGTCGAAAACCTGAAGGCGAAGGGCGCGATCTTCGTCGAGGAGCTGTCAGAAGTTCCCGACGGCGTCCATACGGTGTTCAGCGCTCACGGCGTGGCCAAGTCGGTGTTCGCCGAGGCCGAATCGCGCGGCCTGCCGGTGCTCGACGCAACCTGTCCTCTGGTCTCCAAGGTCCATGCCCAGGCCCGCCGCTATGTCACCCGCGGGCGCACCCTGATCCTGATCGGCCATGCCGGCCACCCTGAAGTCGAGGGCACCATGGGCCAGGTCGACGGGCCGGTGCATCTGATCTCCACAGCGGCCGATGTCGACGGGCTCGAATTGCCGCTCGACGAGCCGATCTCCTACGTCACCCAGACCACGTTGAGCGTCGACGACACCCGCGCCGTGATCGAGGCCCTGCGCCGCAAGTTCACCAATATCGTCGGTCCGGAGATCTCGGACATCTGCTACGCGACCCAGCATCGTCAGACCGCCGTGCGCGACCTGTGCAAGGTCGCCGACATCATTCTGGTGGTAGGCTCGACCAAGAGCTCGAACTCCAACCGGCTGTGCGAAATCGGCCGCGAGGAAGGCCTGCCTAGTTACCTGATCGCCGACAGCGAAGATCTGGACCCCGCATGGCTGGAAGGCGTCAGCGCCATCGGCCTGACCGCCGGCGCCTCGGCGCCGGAGGAATTGATCCAGGACGTCATCGTCGCCCTGCGTAAGCTCGGGCCGGTCGAGGTCGAGCAGTTGCCGGGCGTCGAGGAGCACATCGAATTTCGGGTCCCGGCGGTGTTGCGCGGGCGGCCACGCGTGGCCGACAAGAGCCCCAGCCTGACCGTTGAAGGAGCCTGAGGTTGCCCATCCCATTCTGGCAGGCGGCGCGCATCGGCGCCTATATCGCCAAACAGAACCTGGCCCGCGTGAAGCGCTATCCGCTGGTGCTGATGCTTGAGCCGCTCTATCGCTGCAACCTGGCCTGCGCCGGCTGTGGCAAGATCGACTATCCGGACGAGATCCTTAATCAGCGCCTCAGCTTCGATCAGTGCATGAACGCGATCGACGAGTGCGGCGCGCCGGTGGTCTCGATCGCCGGCGGCGAGCCCTTGCTGCACAAGGACATGCCGCAGATCGTGCGCGGCTTCATCGCCCGCAAGAAGTTCGTCATCCTGTGCACCAACGCCCTGTTGCTGACCAAGAAGATCGATCAGTACCAGCCCGATCCGTCCTTCACCTGGTCGATCCATCTGGATGGCGACCAGGTGATGCACGACAAGTCGGTGTGCCAGGACGGGGTCTATGACATCGCCGTCAAGGCCATCCAGTTGGCCAAGTCGCGCGGCTTCCAGGTCAGCGTCAACTGCACCCTGTTCGCCGGCGCCCAGCCTGAGCGCGTCGCCGCCTTCTTCGACGAGATGAAGGCCCTGGGCCTGAACGGCGTCACCGTCTCGCCGGGCTACGCCTACGAGCGCGCGCCCGACCAGGAGCATTTCCTCAATCGCACCAAGACCAAGCAGCTGTTCCGCGACATCTTCAAGCTGGGCAAGGGTGGCAAGGCCTGGTCCTTCACCCAATCGACCATGTTCCTCGACTTCCTTGCGGGCAACCAGAGCTACGCCTGCACGCCCTGGGGCAATCCGACCCGCACGGTGTTCGGCTGGCAGCGGCCCTGCTATCTGCTGGGCGAAGGCTACGCCAAGACCTTCAAGGAGCTGATGGACGACACCGCCTGGGATGACTACGGCGTCGGCAACTACGAAAAGTGCGCCGACTGCATGGTCCATTCCGGCTTCGAAGCGAGCGCGGTGCAGGACATGGTCAAGCATCCGCTCAAGGCCCTCGGCGTCACCCTGCGCGGCGTACGCACCGACGGGCCGATGGCGCCGGACATCTCCATCGCCAATCAGCGCCCAGCGCAGGAGTTCTTCTCCGGCCACGTCGAGCGCAAACTGGCGGAGATTAAGGCCAAGAACCCAAGGGCGAATAAGGTGTCGAACGTCGAGGAAGTCTGATAGCGGCTTGGCTTTTCGGGCGACCTTACCCTGACTGAAGCGTCGCCACGCGAGGACCTGCGCTCTATGGATTTTTGGGCCGCCCTGTGGCGACATCTGAACGCAGCGCGAGGCCACGAACTGCTCAGGTTGGTCGACTTGAAGCGGGGTCCCCGATCGATGAACCAGTCGGCGATCCGCAAACTCTGCTCGACGGCTTACTTGGGTGACGAGACCGTTCTGTGCCGCGTGCTGGGCCGGTATAAGATGTTCGTCGACTCCACCGACGTCGGGCTGTCCTCGCATCTAATGCTGGACGGCTATTGGGAGATGTGGCTGACCGAGGCGCTAGCCCAGGTGATCAAGCCTGGCATGGTCGCGGTCGATATCGGGGCGAACCTCGGCTATTTCACATTGTTGATGGCGGATCTGGTCGGACCCTGCGGCGCCGTCCATGCCTTCGAGCCAAATCCGGCCATGGCCGCGCGCCTGATCAAGAGCGCCGACGTCAGCGGGTTTCGAGAGCGCGTGTCGCTCTATCCCGACCCCCTAGGGTCGGAGGACGGGCAAGAGCTGTTCCTGGTCATTCCGCACGGAGAGCCCAAGAACGCGCACTTGACGCCGCACGCGATCGCCGGCGCGCTACCCGTCACCCTGCGTCGCTTTGATAGCCACCCGGCACTGCTTGAGGCCGACGTGATCAAGATCGACGTCGAGGGCGCCGAGCGGGAGATCTGGCGCGGCATGGCCGGCCTGCTTGAGCGCAGGGACAAGCCACTGACGATTTTTCTGGAGTTCGCCTCGATCCGCTACGATAACCCGGCGGCATTTCTCGATGAGATCGAGGCGCATGGGTTTTCGCTCGGCGATGTGCATTTGAATTTGGGCGTTCAGACTCGAACCCGCGAGCAGATCTTGGCCGCCCCCCCGAGGGTGGACCAAATGTTGGTGCTCAGGCGATAGGCGGATCCGTCATCTCAAATCCAGGCCCTTCAAGGCCTTGAAGGCAGCCTCGGCGCCGCGCGCCGTGCGCAGCAGCGCCGGCAGCTGAGCCGGTCGCGCCGCGAGTGCGCGGAGCACCGCCACAATGTCTGGCCTGCCGTCTGGTCTAAGGCCGGCCAAGGCCGCGGGGGGTAGGGTATGATCGGCGGCGTCCGACACCGCGCGCACCACGGTGAAGGGCAGCCCGCAGCGATCGGCGATTCGGCCCACCACGTGGGACTCCATGTCGACCACGGCCGCGCCAGTCCTGACCAACAGGGTCCGCTTGTCTTCCACCGATCCGACCATCGCGTCGCCCGCCGCGACGTCCGCGACCCTGGCCCTGGGCAGCGCCCGCGTCAGCCGATCGCTCCAGGCGGTGTCGGTCATCCAGCGACCGCTCTCGCCGATCACCGTCTTTCCGATCACCACGTCGCCCGGCTTGAGGTCTGGCGAAAGGGCGCCGCAGACGCCAAAGCTGAGCAGCCCCGCCGCGGGCTCGCCGGCATGTTGTTCGAGAACGGCGAGCAGCCTTCGCTCAAGGCTGATCGCATTCCCCCCGCCAATCACGACGGTGATCTCATCGCCGGCGATGATCTTCGCCTCGCGAACCATGCCAACGACCGCGATCAGGCGCCCATCTGCGCCCGGGGATCGCATCACATGCCGAACGCGACCTGACGGCTGTTGGCGCGCCGCAGGTTGCGATAGCGGGCCAGGGCCCAAAGGGGGAAGAACTTCGAATAGCCGTGGTAGCGCAGATAGAACACCCGCGGGAATCCGCCGCCGGTGTAATGGTCTTCCGGCCAGACACCGCGTTCGTCCTGACGCGCCTGCAGCCAGGCGATCCCGCGCGCGACCGCCGGATGGTCGGTCTCGCCCGCCGCCATCAAGCCCAGCAGCGCCCAGGCGGTCTGGGAGGATGTCGAGGGCGCGGGTTCGTAGCCGGCATAGTCGAGCTTATAGCTGTCGCAGCCCTCGCCCCAGCCGCCGTCCGCATTCTGGATCGCCAGCAGCCAGTCCGCCGCCTTGCGCACGACCGGCCCCATGGAATCAACCTGGGCCGCGTTCAGCGCGCACAGCGCCGACCAGGTCCCATAGACATAGTTGACGCCCCAGCGGCCGAACCAGGAGCCGTCCCTTTCCTGCTCGCGCTCCAGATAGGCGATCGCCGCCTTCATCCGCGGGCTGTCGGTTTCGCCCAGTTGCGCCAGCATCGAGACGCAGCGAGCGGCCACATCGACCGTGGGCGGATCGAGAAGGGCGCCGTGGTCGGCGAAAGGGATGTTGTTCAGATAGTGATAGGTGTTGTCGGCGTCGAACGCCGCCCAGCCGCCGTTCTGGCTCTGCAGCCCGTTCACCCATTCGCGGCCCCGGTCGATCGCCTGATCATAGACCGGCCCGGCGGCGCAGGTCTCGCGCGCCCGGTCCATGGCCATCACCACCACCGCGGTGTCGTCGAGGTCGGGATAGTGGGCGTTTTTATACTGAAAGGCCCAGCCGCCGGGGCGCACGTCTGGCCGCGTCTCGGCCCAGTCGCCGACCACGTCCAGCACTTGCAGCGGCTTGAGCCAGGCCAGGGCCGCCAGCGCCGCGCCCTGAGCCGGCTCGCCACCCGCCTCCAGCATGGCGTGGGCGGCCAGGGCGGTGTCCCACACCGGTGACAGACAGGGCTGGCAATAGGCCTCCTCGTCCTTGATCACCAACAGCTTTTCGACCGACCGGCGGGCGATGGCCCGATTGGGATGATCCTCGCGATAGCCAAGGGCGTCATACATCATCACCGAGTTGGCCATGGCCGGGAAGATCGCGCCCAATCCGTCCTCGCCGTTCAGCCGTTCATCGACAAAGGCCACGGCCTTGTCGATCGCCCGCTGGCGCCCGCCCTTGGGAAAGTGCGGCTCGACCACACCGAGCACCTTGTCGAGGGCGAAGAACAGGCTGGCCCAGGGCTCCTTCTGGTGGCCGCTCCTGGCGATGCCGCCCAGGGCCTTGGGATCGCCGATGAACAGCTCGTCGATGGTCACCCCGCGCGGGTTGCGCGCCCTGGGCCGCAGCGCGCGCAGCACCAGCAGTGGCACGATCACCGTGCGGGCCCAGTAAGAGATCTTCGACAGATGCACGGGGAACCAGCGGGGAAGCAGCATGATCTGCACCGGCGTCTGTGGCGTGGCGTTCCAGCTGATCACTCCGAACATGGCCAGCATGAAGCGGGTGAAGACATTGCAGGCGCCGGCCCCGCCGCGGGCCAGTAGGGCCTCGCGGGCGCGGACCATGTGGGGCGCATCCGGCGCGTCGCCGATCATCTTCAGGGCGAAATAGGCCTTGACCGTGGCGCTGACGTCGAAAGCGCCGTCGTGATACAGCGGCCAGCCGCCATGGGCGCCCTGGATGCGGCGCAGATAGACCCCGATCTTGCGCTCCAGCTCCAGATCGTCCGGCTCACCCAGATACTGGCGCAGCAACACATATTCGGCCGGAATGGTGGCGTCGGCCTCAAGCTCGAACACCCAATGGCCGTCGGGCCGTTGCAGCGCGCGCAGCGCCTCGCTGGCCCGGCCGACCGCGCGGTCGAGCTGGTCAAGGTCAAGGGCCGGGGCCGGGGCCGGGCCAGCGTGGATGAAGTGGTGGGCGGCGTCGTCCATCGTCAATCGTCCTATCGCACCAGGCCGCGGGCGAGTTTCGCGGCCGTTGCGCCCGAGCGCATCGCGCCCTCTATGGTGGCTGGCAAGCCGGTATCCGTCCAGTCCCCGGCCAGGATCAGATTGGCCCACTGGGTCTGGGCCTTGGGCCGCTTGGCGTTCTGCTCGGCGGTGGCGGCGAAGGTGGCGCGCCGCTCCTTGACGATCTGCCAGGGCGGCGGCGGCCCCTGCCGGCCGCTGACCGCGCAGACATCGCGCCAGAACAGCTGGGCCAGGTCGTCGCGATCGCGATCGACCAGGCTGTCGGCGGCGCTGACGGTGATCGAGATGCGGTCGGGAAAGGTGAACACCCACTCGGCCGCCCCGCCGATCAGCCCGACCATCGGCGCCCGCCGGCCCGGCGTGGCGACCTTGAAATGGGCGTTGACGATGGCGGTGAATTGGTCAGGCGCACGAAGGCCGGCGACCAGCTCCTGGCTGACCCAGGGCGGCGCAGCCAGCACCACGGCGTCGCCCTTGCCGACCTCGATGGTCTCGTCGGGCAAGATCAGCTGGGAGACTCGGCCATGATCGAAGGTCATCGCCCGCACGCGCCGACCGAGCCGCACCTGGGCGCCGCGATCCTGCAGGAAGGCCGCGGCGGGGTCGATGAAGGCCGCCGCCAGGCTGGGCTCGGCGATGCGCGGGCGATAGGCCCGGCCGCCCCGCGCCAGGGTCTCGCGGATCACCGCGGCCGCCAGGGCGGCTGACGCCTCCGGCGGATGGGTGTTCAGCGCGGCCAGCAGGAACGGCTGCAAAAGCCGGTCCCACAACACGCCGCGGCATTCGATCACCTGGTCGATGCGCGCGCCGGGCGGGGCCCTGAGCAAGTCGATCAGCTTCAGATAATCGCCCAGCCGAGCGCCCGGAACTCGTCGCCGGCCCGAAAGCACCCACCAGGCCAGCGGCCCATCGTTGGGTCTCAAGGTCCAACCCCGGCCCGAATCCAGATCGAAGAAATCAATCCGCGCCTTGCTGGGGCCGACCATCCGGTTCGCCGAGCCGATGGCGCGCAGGTAGCGGAAAGTCGCCGAATTTCCCGACAGCACCAGGTGGTTGCCGTTGTCGATGGTCATGCCCAGGACGGGATCGAGGTAGGAGCGACAGCGGCCGCCGGGCTGCGCCGCCCCCTCGATCAGCGAGACCTCCACACCCTTGGCCGCGAGCGCGACGGCGGTCGACAGGCCCGCCAGGCCGCCGCCGATCACCCACACCTTGCCTCGCCCAGCGCGTCGCGCCGTCACCCGAGCAGCCCGTGCCGGAGCAGGATCCAGGCGAGCCTGGCCTTGGACAGGCTCAGCCGGCGGCGCGGCTGCGCCCATCCTTGCGCCTCCATCCGCGACAGGATCTGGCTATAGACCGCGCCCATGATCCGCGGGGCGATCAGCTGGCCCTTCGGCCGCGCGCCCATGATCTTGGCCGCCTTGGCGTAGTGGCCATGGGCGACCTGCGCCACCCAGCGACAGGCCGCGTCGATCCGCGCATCGGCGATCACCGCCATCGGCTCGCGCGCCGAGATATCCGCCGCCTCCAGCGCCTCGCGGGGCAGATAGAGCCGACCCATCTCCGCGTCCTCGTCCAGGTCGCGCAGAATATTGGTCAGCTGCAGCGCCCGACCCAGCGCGTGGGCCAGATCCAGGCCGGGCTGTTCGTCCATGCCGAAGGCGCACACCGATAAACGCCCCACGGCGCTAGCCACCCGGTCGCAATAGAGGTCGAGCGTTTCGAACGGCGGGGCGACAATGTCGGCGTCGACATCCATCTGCATGCCATCGATCACCGCCAGGAAATCGGCCTTGCGCAGGCCGAACTGTTTCACCGGCGCGGCGAGAAAGGCGCTGAGCGGGGCTGTCTGGCCGGCATAGAGGGCGTCAAGGTCGGCGCGCCAGGCGTCCAGCCGCACGCGTCGCTCGTCCCTATCCATGCCCGTCTCGTCGGCGATATCGTCCACCTGCCGGCAAAAGGCGTAGATGTCGAACATCGCCGCCCGCTCGGCCGGCGGCAGGATCCGCATGGCGGCGTAGAACGAACTGCCCGAGGCTTGGCGCTCGGGTGTGGTCGCATCGGGGAGGGCGGCGGCGCTCATGGCGCAGCTCTATGCCGCAGCCGTCGTGGTTTGCCGAGCCCCAACCGCGTCAGGGCGAAGACGGCGACGCCAGCCAGGGCCAGACCGGTGGTCTCGACCTTGCTGTGGTGGGTCTCTTGGCTCAGCGGATCGCGGAGCAAGAGGCGCCGGGCCATGCTGTCGGCCAGGGTCTGGATGACGCTGACCTCCAGTCCGACGCGAGTATCGACCACCTGGCCGGCGAGGGCGCGGGAGGTCTCCAGCAGGGCCTGGGTGCGGATGGTCAGGTCGCGGATCACCCTCAGCAGGGCCGGACTTGATCTCGGCTCGGCCAGGGCCTCAACGGTCAGGCCGGCGCCGGCCAGCACGTCCTGCGGGATATAGACCCGGTCGATCTCGCGAAAATCCAGCGCGCAGTCCTGCAGGTGGTTGATCACCTGCAGGGCCGAGCACAGAGCGTCATTGGCCGGCCAGGTCGCGCGGTCCTCGCCATGGACATCGAGCACGAAGCGGCCGACCGGCGCGGCCGAATAGCGGCAATAGTCCAGCAGATCCGCCCAGTCGGCGTAACGGGTCTTGGTCACGTCGCGGCGGAAGGCCTCCATCAGGTCCAGGATATGCTGATCGCTCAGCCCGTGCTGATCTAGGATCCGGCGCAGGGCGACGGCGTCGGGCTCGGCGTCGCCGGCGCCGGTCAGGCTGGCCTCGATCCGCGAGAGCGCCGCCAGCTTGTCGGCCGGCGCGGCGTTGGGATGGTCGGCGATATCGTCGGCGGCGCGGGCGACGCGATAGAAGGCCATCACCACGGCCCGATGCTGCGGCGCGATCAGCGCCGAGGCCACGGGGAAGTTCTCGGTGGTGTGGTCCTTGCCGGAGGCGAAATCGGCGCTGGTCGGGGCGATCGCGGTCATTGCAGCTCCGAGGCGGCCTGGGCTCTGCCCTTCCACATGCCCCCGCGCCCGCGCCACACGTCGATCGCGGACTGGACGGTGAAGACGGTGTAGAGCGCCCCGATCAAGGGCAGGCCCAACCCCCAGATCGGCGAGCGGCGATAAAATTGCAAGATCGGCTGGAACGCCAGGGCCATCAGCGCCCAGGCGGCCAGGCCCAGACCGCGGCTCCAACCGTCGCCGAATAGGCTAAGGAGCGGCGCCGCCAGATAGACCAGAACCATGCCCGCGACGCAGCCGATCAGCAGCAGGGGCGAATAGCCAAGCTGGGCGTAGGCCGAGCGCGACACCATCCGGCCGATCTCGCCGATGGTCTGATAGGGTCTCAGGCTGACCGCCCTTTGGGTCAGGCCCAGCCAGATCGGCCCCTGGGCCTTCATCCGGCGGCCCAGGGCGCAATCGTCGATGATCTCGGTACGGATCGAGTCGATGCCGCCGGCGGCCGCCAGCGTCGTGCGCCTGACCAGCATGCAGCCGCCCGCCGCCGCCGCCATCTTGCGGCGCGGATCGTTCACCCAGCCGAACGGATAGAGCATGTCGAAAAAGAACACGAAGGCCGGGATCAGCATCCGCTCGGCGAAGGTCTGCGTGGTCAGTCGGGCCATCAGCGAGACCATCACCAGCCCGCCGGCCTGCGCCCGCGCCACCAGGGCGCGCAGATTGTCCGGCGCATGGGCGATGTCGGCGTCGGTCAGCAGCAGATAGTCCGGCGCCGGATCATCAGCGCGCGCGATCCCCTGGCGCATGGCCCACAGCTTGCCGGTCCAGCCGGCGGGCAGGGCGGCGCCGCTCAGCACCTCCAGGCGGTCGCCGGCGCCGAGGGCGGCGGCCGCGGCGCGGGCGGCCTCGCCGGTGCCATCGTCGCTGTTGTCATCGATCAGGATCACCCGAAACCGGCCCGGATAGTCCTGGGCCAGCAGGCCGCCGACCGAGCGGGCGATCACGTCGGCCTCGTTGCGCGCCGGAACCACCGCGGTGACGCTGGGCCACACGGCAGGCTCGCGCGCCGGAAGATCGCGGTCGTCGCGCTCGCCCATGCGCCAGAAGCCGCCATGACCGATCAGCAGATAAAGCCAGATCGCCAGGGGCAGGGCGGCGATGATCAGCGCGGCCAGGCTCACGTCAACAGGCCCGCCTGCGCGAACCAGGCCAGGGCGTCGGCCAGGGCCTGCCCATAGGGCCGCGCCTGATAACCCAGGTCGCGCTCGGCCTTGGCCGAGGTGAAGAACATGTGGTGGCTGGCCATTTTCAGCGCATCGACGGTGACGAACGGCTCCTTGCCGGTGATCCGGGCCACCGCCTCGGCGGCGTAGGCCAGCGGATAGAGCGGCGCGCGCGGCAGGTTCACCGTCGGCGGCTTTCGTCCCGATAGCTTGGCGATGTCACCTAGCATCTGGCGCAGGCTGACATTCTGGCCGCCCAAAATATAGCGCTCGCCGACGGCGCCCTTGTCCATCGCCGCCAGATGGCCGGCGGCGACGTCGTCGACGTGAACCAGGTTGAGGCCGGTGTCGACAAAGGCCGGGATGCGCCCGGTCGCGGCCTCGATCAGGATCCGCCCCGTCGGCGTCGGCTTGACGTCGCGCGGGCCGATGGGGGTTGAAGGATTGACGATCACCGCCGGCAGACCGCGCTCGGCCACCATCTGCTCGACCAGCCGCTCCGCCACCACCTTGCTCTGCTTATAGACCCCGATCGCCTCGCCATCGGCGAGCGGCGCGGTCTCGTCGACGATGGTGTCGGCGCCCTGGGCCCGCAGGGTGGCGACGCTGGAGGTGTAGACGACGCGTTCGGTCCCTTGCGCCAATGCCGCCTCCATCACCGCGCGGGTCCCCTCGCGATTGGCGCGCAGGATCTCGCCCGGATCGCGCGCCCACAGCCGATAGTCGGCGGCGACATGATAGAGCTGGCGCGCGCCCGCCAGCGCCCGCTCCATCGAGGCCCGGTCGGTCATGTCCCCGACCACCACCTCGCAATCCAGACCCTCCAGATTGGTCCGCGCGCTGCTCGCCCGTACCAGGGCCCGCACCCGCTCGCCCCGCGCGATCAACGCGCGCGCCACCGCCGAACCGACAAACCCGGACACGCCGGTCACCAGAATAGGGTCGCCCGTCTGCATCGATCACGCTGCTCCGCCGAGCGGGAGAGTTTAGCCAATGCGGCGTGGCGGCGCTAGCGTGGGCGGCGGAGGCCTATTGGTTCAGCCTCTCATAAAGATCCAGCCGTTGCGGATTGTCGGCTTCAATCAGCTCCAGCTTCCACGACCGCCGCCGGCGCTTGACCCGCTTCTCGCGAGCGATGGCTTCAGCGATCGAGTCATGCGGTTCGTACCAGACCAGTCGATGGACGTCGTAGGTCTTGGTGAAGCCTGGTATGGCGCCAGTCCGATGTTCATAGACGCGCCGAGCAAGATCATTGGTCACCCCGACGTACAGGGTTCCGTTTCGCTGACTGGCCAGAATATAGACGTAGAACTGACGGTCCATCTGGGGCTGGGTCGATTGAAAGAGATGCTTTATACCAATCTAAACATAACCCGTAATCCCGGCCGAAGCGGCGAAGCCGCGAAGCCGCGAAGCACAGGGACCCAGGCGGCCGGACTCCGACCCCCGCCGTGTGCGGACGCCGCTTAATTTACGCCCACGGCTGACCCCCTGGGTCCCGGCTCTGCGCTACGCTCTATCATATTCACACATCTCGGTTGCGGCGGCGAGGCCGCTCTGATTCACCAGGGCTATTGGTGATTTGGAGATCGCGATGGAGTGTTCGCTGGGGCGGTTTGGCG
>Ga0302196_10003327_pt1 | contig 14762 bp, 12 predicted proteins | sample II_Bog_N1_3_FD_198794 | JGI IMG/M metagenome (GOLD analysis project Ga0302196, IMG submission 198794) | Peat permafrost microbial communities from Stordalen Mire near Abisko, Sweden - II_Bog_N1_3 | ecosystem: Environmental > Terrestrial > Soil > Wetlands > Peat | place: Sweden: Abisko...
CTGGCCGAGGACCCCAAGGAACTGGCCGAGCACATCATGCTGGTGGACTTGGCCCGCAATGACGTCGGGCGCGTCGTCCGCTTCGGCACGGAGAAGGTGGACGAGCTCATGACGATTGAGCGCTACAGCCACATTATGCACATCACGTCGCAAGTGTCGGGCGAGCTGGCCGAGGGCAAGGGTCCCATTGACGTGCTGCGGGCGACGCTGCCGGCCGGGACACTCTCGGGTGCGCCGAAGGTGCGCGCCATGGAGATCATCGACGAGCTCGAGCCGACGAAACGCGGCGTCTATGGGGGCGTCGTCGGCTACATCGACTTCTCGGGCAACGTCGACACTGCCATCGCCATCCGGACCATGGTGGTGTCGCCCGGGGGCCGTGCCAGCGTGCAGGCGGGTGCGGGGATTGTGGCCGACAGCGATCCGCAGAGCGAGGACGAGGAATGCGCGCACAAGGCCGGCGCGCTGCTGGTGGCCGTCACGGCGGCGCGAGGCATGAGTGCGGCACGCCGACGCGGGATGGCGCCGTGACCACTGCTGCGGTGCCACTGGATGTCGAGACCGAGGCACTGCGTCACGGCGCAGGGGCCTTCCGCCCCGGCCGCGAGGTCCTGGCTGTGCGGGGGCCCGATGCCGAGACGTACCTGCAGGGCCAACTGAGCCAGGACATCGCCGCGTTGGCGGTCGGGGCGTCGACGGACTCCCTGCTCCTGGAGCCGGATGGCAAGCTGTCGGCCCTGGTCCGGGTGACGCGTACCGATGGTCAGGGATTCGTGCTCGACGTCGACCGGGGGTACGGCGACGCTGTTGTGGCCCGGCTTCGTCGCTTCCTGCTGCGGTCGAAGGTGGAGCTCGAGCTGTTGCCGGACTGGCGTGACTTGTCCCTGCGGGGCAGTGGTGTCGCCGAGGCGGCGGCCGGCCTGCTCACCGTGCTGGCCGAGCGGGGTGTCCTCGCCCTGCCCTTCGAGTGGAACGGGTGGACCGGCGTGGATCTCCTCGGTCCGCAGGACGTGATTCTGGGGCCGGGCGACACCGCACTCCCGGACGGCATCACCGCCTGCGGCGCCGATGCGGTCGAGGCCTGCCGGATCGTCTCGGGCATCCCGGCGATGGGGACCGAACTCACCAGCAAGACCATCGCGGCCGAGGCGGGTCTGGTGGAGCGCACCGTCAGCTTCACCAAGGGCTGTTACACCGGCCAGGAGCTGGTGGCCCGGCTCGATTCCCGCGGCTCGAACGTGGCCCGTCGCCTCGTCGGCCTGGTCGGCCCTCTCAGCGACCAGACGCCACTCACCCGGGGCATGACCCTCCACGGCGGAGACACTCCCGCCGGCGACGGTGCCGCCGAGGACAAGGTGGTAGGCACGATCACCTCGGCCGCCTGGAGCAGCGAACTCGGCGCCTGGGTGGCCCTGGGCTACCTGCACAGAAGCGTGGAGGCCCCGGGCCCTGTCCGGGTGCGCTCCGGTGACGGCGTCGGGGGCTCGCGTCCCGTCCGAGCCGCCCTGCTGCCCCTGACCTGAACCGCCGACGCGGCGCAAGGGGCCGGGCAACCCTTGTGCGCGGCGGCACCGTAACCGCCACCAGATGTCACCGAACATGACACGACGGGGGCGCACGCTTTTCGACATGGGACGACACGCGCGCGAAATAGAGCAGCAAGAGCAAGAGAAGGAGCAGGAGCAGGACAATGACGAGAGCGTGTCGGCGCCGCTCGATCTGAATCCGCTCCGCGACGCCGGCTGGAGCTTTCGCAATGGCTATTGCACCGCCCTCGAGCGCCAGAAGGAAAAGCTCGGTTCACGAGGCTCGGCAGACTGATGGTCAGGGTCATCCACCTGGCGGACGACGGCAGCGAAATGGCGTCCATCGACGTCGACGACTTCACGATTGAGGTTGTCTATTCGGGCTTGGCCACCATGCTGCACGACGCCGCAGCGGCCTCCGCCCCGGTCTCGGCTCCTTCGCGCGAGATGTCACGGCAAGCGCTCCAGCGCCGCCAGCTGGTCCTCAGCCGTCTGCGGGACTAACGGGCTCCCCCCGGCCCTCCCGTCTCCACCCGGCCCGGAAACGGGGGAGTGGACCAGGACCGAAAGAGCGCGCCGCTACGCTGAGGCGTCATGCCCACCTATTTGGCGGACATTCTCACCGCCCACCGGGCCCGTGCTGCGGCTGACGGCCGCGCCCTTCCCGACCTGGTCGAACAGGCGGCGAGCACGCCTCCGCCGCGGGATTTTATGGGGGCCCTCCAGGGTGACGGCATGGCGTGCATCGCAGAGATCAAGCGCCGGTCCCCCTCCAAGGGTGACCTGGACCCGGACCTGCAGGCCGACCTGGTGGCCAAGGACTACGTCACCGGCGGCGCCGCCTGCTTGTCTGTCCTGACCGACGTCGAGTTCTTCGGCGGGTCGACCGTCGACCTGGTCGCGGCGCGCCAGGCCTCCGGATTGCCCGTCCTGCGCAAGGACTTCACGGTGCAAGAGGCCGACGTGGCCGATGCTCGACTCATGGGAGCGGACGCCGTGTTGTTGATTGTGGCGGCGCTCTCGGACACCGAGTTGGCGGACTGCGCCGCGCTGGCCCGGGAGCTCGGGCTGGCCGCGCTCGTCGAGGTGCACGATGCCGAAGAGCTGGCGCGCGCCCTCGACGCCGGCGCGGTGCTGGTCGGCGTGAACCAACGCGATCTGCGTACGTTCCAGGTCGATCACGAGCGGGCCTGCGCGTTGGCGGCGAGTATCCCAGCCGGGGTGGTCGCCGTGGCCGAGTCGGGTATCCGTGACGCGGCGGACGCCCGGCGGTTGGCCGATGCCGGTTACGACGCCATTTTGGTGGGGGAGACGCTCGTGCGCGCGGCCGACCGCCCCGGCCAGCTCCGGACCCTCGTCGGACATGCAGTCGGGACGCGATGAGCGACGACCTGTTCGTCAAAATCTGTGGCATCACCTCCGAGGCCGACGCGTTGCTCTCGGTCAGCCTCGGAGCCACCGCGGTGGGCTTCATGTTCGCCCCCTCTCCGCGTCAGGTCTCGGTCCACCTGGCCGCTGACATCGCCAAGCGCCTGCCCGAACACGTCCTGACGGTCGGCGTATTCCGCGACGAGGCGCCCCAACGCATTGTCGAGGCCGTGCGCGTCGCCGGCCTCGGTGCCGCGCAATTGCACGGGCACGAAACGGCCGAGGAGACGCAGTGGGTTCGAGCCCGGGTGCGTACCGTGATCAAAGCCTTCCCGGCCGGTGATCCCACCATCGTGCGCTTCGAGGACTTCGGTGCGGACTACCTCCTCGTCGACGGTCCCAACCCCGGTTCGGGCGAGGTCTTCGATTGGCGCCTGGCCGAGGGGGTCTCCAACCATCACCGGCTCATCGTCTCGGGGGGCCTGCGTCCTGACAACGTGGCCCAGGCGGTGACCCATCTCCGGCCCGGCGGTGTGGACGTTTCCACCGGCGTGGAATCCGCTCCCGGCCGCAAGGATCCACTCCTCCTCCGCCAATTCATCGCCAACGCCCGTCAGGCCGCCGCCGGCATTGCCGTACGCGACCCGTTGGACGATGCTCTGGCCGAGGAGCCCTACGACTGGAGGGACGCGTGAGTGAGGACGAAGGCATCATGGGCCGTCCGGATTCCGATGGTCGCTTCGGCGAGTTCGGAGGCCGCTTCGTCCCCGAGTCGCTGATGCCGGCCTGTCTGGAGCTCGAGAAGTGGTTCGACGACGCCTGGGGTGACCCGGCATTCCGGGCCGAGCTCGATGGGATCCTCCGTCACTACGGCGGCCGGCCCACGCCTGTCACCGAATGCACACGGTTGTCCGAGCGGCTCGGTGTCCGCGTCCTCCTCAAGCGGGAAGACCTGGCGCACACGGGCTCGCACAAAATCAACAACGTCGTCGGCCAGGCCCTGCTCACCAAGCGCATGGGCAAGTCGCGCATGATCGCCGAGACGGGCGCTGGGCAACACGGTGTGGCCTCCGCGACTGCGGCGGCGCTGTTCGGTCTCGAATGCACGGTGTTCATGGGCGAGGTGGACACCCAGCGCCAAGAGCTCAACGTCTTCCGTATGGAGTTGCTGGGAGCCGAGGTACGGACGGTGACCTCGGGGAGCCGGACGCTCAAGGACGCGGTCAACGACGCCATGCGGGAGTGGGTGGCCACCGTCGACACCACGCATTACTGCCTGGGCTCGGTGATGGGGCCTCATCCCTTCCCCTACATGGTGCGCCAGCTGCAGAGCGTCGTCGGTGAAGAAGCGCGTGGCCAGTGCGCCGACCTGCTCGACGGTGCCGCACCGGACGTCGTCGTGGCGTGTGTCGGTGGCGGTTCGAATGCCGCGGGGACGTTCGCCGGCTTCGTCGACACGCCGGCCCGGCTGATCGGCGTCGAAGCGGCGGGCGGCGCGGCCATCACCAACGGCATCCCCGGAGTCCTCCACGGCATGCACTCCCGGCTGCTGCAGGACGAAGCCGGGCAGATCCAAGAGGCCGAGTCCATTTCGGCCGGACTGGACTACCCCGGCCTGGGTCCCGAGCACGCCCATTTGGCTGCCATCGGTCGGGCCGAATACTCGTTGGCCTCGGACGAAGAGGTCCTCGACGCCTTCCGCCTGCTCAGCCACACCGAAGGCATCATCCCTGCACTGGAATCGTCCCATGCCGTGGCCTGGGTGGCACGGAATGCGGGCACCGATTCCCTCCCGGCGGGATCGACAGTCCTCATCACCTTGTCGGGCCGGGGAGACAAGGACGTCGCCCAGGTCCGCGAGATCTTCGGGCGCCAGGGCGATGCCTGACCTCGAGAAGGCGCTCCGGGCCGGGCGCGACGAGGGGCGCAAGCTCCTGATTCCCTACCTCATGGGCGGTATGACCGACGACTGGACGCAATCCCTGGCCGCGGTGGTCGCAGCCGGGGCCGACGCGGTGGAGGTCGGCATCCCGTTCTCGGATCCCATGATGGACGGGCCGGTAATTCAGGAGGCGGCGCTGCGCGCACTCCAGCGCGGCACGGTGCCCGATCAGGTCCTCGACGGCATTGGCCGCACGGAGGTCCCGGTGCCCATCGCGGTGATGACTTATTACAACCTGGTGTTCCGGGCCGGTCACAAGCGCATGGCCCGCTCCATGGCCGCGGCCGGGGTCAGCGGCGCCATCATCGCCGACCTCCCGCTCGAAGAGATCGATTTGTGGGCCGCCGAAGCGGACAGCGCGGGCATCAGCACCGTCCTCCTCGTCGCGCCGTCCTCACCGCCGGATCGGGTGGAGCGTATTTGTGCGCGAGCGCACGGGTTCGTCTACGCGGTCGCCCGCATGGGAGTGACGGGGGAACGGGTGGCCCTGGGAGAAGACGTCACGAAGGTCGTGGAGCGCATCCGCCGCTACACGGACATGCCCGTCTGCGTGGGTGTGGGTGTCTCGACGCCGGATCAGGCGGCGCAAGTGTGCGAGGTTGCCGACGGCGTCGTGGTGGGCTCGGCGCTGGTGCGTCGTCTGCTCGAAGGGCAGGGACCCGACGGCGCCGCGGCCTTCGTCGGGTCGCTGCGCGACGCCATCGACTAGAGCGAGCGCCGTTCGTCCAGCTGCTGCTCCACCGAGGCGGCCAGGGCGCGCTGTCCCGCTGCATTGGGGTGCGCGGCTCGCCAGACAAAATCCTCGAGATTCCGCTCGGCCATCTGCGCCGAGGCGCTCAAGGTGCCGCAGGCAGCCGCCCCGTGCAGGACGTCCGTGCCGGAACATGCCTTGGCCGCCAAAATATGCTCTGCGTCGGCGCCCAGCGTGGAGTCGGGCACCACTTCGCCGGAGAATACCCAGGGATCGGCAGTGCAGATTCCGTGGCCATTGAAGGCCTGGGCCACGTCGACCAGGGCCACGTTCTCGACATGGTGGGTCCGGGCATCTTCGACCGCACCGGCCACCGCCCGGTTCAACGCGTCCAGCACAATCTGGGCGGCGGCGTAGGTGCTGCTTGCGTTGGGCTCCAGGCCGGCGCACACCAGATTGGTCTGCAGGCCCGAGGTGGCCGTGCCCTTGGCGATCTGCGACGGCTGCGGAATGGGCTGGTAGTAGTCGAGGACGGCGAGGGTCGAGGTGTGCGGGGCCATGGTCTCTATGGCCTTGGCCAGGCTGGCGCGAACGCGTGCCAATTGGGCGGCGACGGTCGGCGTGACAGATCCGTTGACGACGCACGTGTGGCCGAGCCCGATGCCGACGCCGAGGACCCGGGCCAGCTGATTCTCCAGGCAGGCACTGAAGTCGATGTCGTCGGCGCCGTCTTGCAGCAGCACCAGACGGGCTGGGTGCCGGACCAGGTCGGTCGCGGCCACCTCGTCGGCGAGGTTCCGGGCTTGTTGGGGCGGGGTCGGGCACTGGCCGTCCCGGGTGGTGTTGTCGAGGCCGTTCGCCACGGCGCCGCTGATGGAGAGTTGGTCGCCGGTCAGGTGACAGTTGGTCGAGCGCACAGTCATGGTGAGCCCGAAGGCGGCCGCCACCATGCTGGGGTAGGCCTGGGTCGAAGGCCCCTGGGACACTGCGTTGACGGGAAGCCCGATTTGGGGCGTCAGGTAGGGATTGGCCAGCCCGTGCCCGTAGGGCACCGAATCCCCGAGAGCCACGGCCCGCTCGACCGGGGGCGGCGGGGGAACCGGCGGGCCGGCACTGCGGGTCACCAGCACGATGCTCCCCGCCACCAGGGCGAGCACGACGACAGGGGCCACCACCTGGAAGCGGCGGGAGCGGCGCGCCGCGTCTCCCCAGGTTTGCAGCCTTGCCATCAACGGACCTCACGAGTCGCTGCCACGGCGGCAGCGGAGGTGCGACCTTACCGGCTGGTTTCAGCGAGGGGGCAGCAGGACCAGACAGCCGTTGTGGCCGCCGAAGCCGAAGGAATTCGACAGCACGGCAGCCGGCTTCCACGGCAGCGGGTTCCCGTGCACAATCGGGATCGTGATGTCGGGGTCGGGCTCGGCGTAGCCGGCCGTCGGTGGGATGATGGCACGGTCGATCGTGAGCACAGCGGCGACGGCTTCGATGGCACCGGCCGCCGCCAACCCGTGTCCCGTGACCCCTTTGGTGGACGTGACGAGTGGTCCCGGCTCGCCGAAGACCTTGACGATGGCCCGTGCTTCGGCCAGGTCGTTGAGGGGGGTCGAGGTCCCGTGGGCGTTGATGTGCCCGACGTCGGACGGCGTGATGCCGGCGTCACCGAGGGCCAGCTCCATGCAGGCGACAGCGCCGGCGCCGTCCGGGGCGGGTGCGGTGATGTGGTGGGCGTCGGCGGTGCTGGCCGCACCGGCCACCTCCGCGTAAATCGTCGCGCCCCTCGCGACAGCGCGATCCCAGTCTTCGAGCACGAGCGCCGCCGCTCCCTCGGTCATGACGAAGCCGTCGCGTCGGGCGTCGAAAGGGCGCGAGTGCCCCGAGGACGACAACGCCGTCATGTTGGCGAAGGCCGCCAGCGCGACGGGGTGCAAGCTCGCTTCGGAGCCACCGCCGATGGCCACGTCACATCGACCCGAGGCCACCAGCCTGGCCGCGGCCGCAATGGCGTGGGTCCCGGCTGCGCAGGCTGTACAGATGACTTCGGAAGGACCCCGCCAACCGAGCCGCATGGAGATACCCGCGGCGCCGGCATTGACCATCATCATGGGCACGAGGCGAGGGGAGACCCTGTCGGCCCCCTTCTCGTTGTAGACGCCGACCTGGTTGGCCAAGGTCTCGAAGCCGCCGACGCCGGTGGCAAAGACGACGCCTGCCTTGGCGGGGTCGACCGCGAGCTCGCCGGCTGCGCTGACGGCCTGATCGGCCGCCACCATGGACAGCTGGGCGAAACGGTCCAGCTGGCGCACTTCCTTGGGGCCGAACCAGTCGGTGGGCTCGTAGTCGCGCACGGCCCCGCCGACCACGGTCGGATGGAGCAGCCCGTCCCACAACGCGTCCACGCCGACACCGCAGCACGTCACTGCGCCCAGGCCGGTGACAGCGACCCGCCGTCCCCGGATCGGTCCTTCGGCGCCGATTCCGATCTGCATCAGAGCTTGGTCGTGATCAGGTCGAATGCCTGCCCAATGGTCGTGATGTCCTCGAGCTCGGTCTCATCGACCGTCACGTCGAACGCCTCTTCGAGTGCCATGACGAGCTCTACCAGGTCGAGGCTGTCCGCATCGAGGTCGTCCGCGAACTTGGCTTCCTTGGTGATCTTGTCCGCCGGTACCTGGAGTACTTCCACGGCGCACTCGCGAAACTTCTCGAACGCTGCGTCGCTGTCCACAATCTTCTCCTTTGTCGTCGGTTCCCTGAACGCTACAGGCCCATACCGAGCCCACCGTCGACCGGCACGACGGCGCCGGTCACGTACGCGGCGGCATCCGAGGCCAAGAAGCCCACGACGGCGGCCACGTCGGCCGGGTTGCCGGCGTGGCCCAGCGGCACCTGGCTGGCCATGAGGGCCACCCGGTCGGCGCCGAGGGCAGCGGTCATGTCGGTGTCGATCAGGCCCGGGGCCACCACGTTGACCGTGATCTGCCGGCTGCCAACCTCTCGGGCGATGGCCCGGGCCATTCCCACCAGGCCGGCCTTGGAGGCGGCGTAGTTCGCCTGGCCGGGCAGCCCCACGAAGGCGCCGACCGACGAGACGAAAATGATGCGGCCCGTGTGCAGGCGAAGCATTTTGGCGACGGCCCGTTTGGCCACCCGGAACGAGCCCGTCAGGTTGGCGTCGATGACGTCGTGGAAGGATTGGTCGCTCATTCGCAGCATCAGCGAGTCCAAGGTGATGCCTGCGTTGGCCACCAGCACCTGCACAGGACCCCAGTGCTCTTCCGTGGTGGCGAAGGCTGATTCGACCTCCTCGGCGTTGCGGACATCACACCGCACGGCGAGGAAGCGCTCCGGGTCGGCCCCGACGGGCGCCGCAGGCGGATCGGCCGACCGGTACGTCGTGGCCACCTGGTCTCCGTTGGCCAGGAACCACGCGACGCAGGCGGCGCCGATGCCGCGTGTCCCACCGGTGACGAGAACGACAGCCATCAGCGCGCGTCGGGCACCCTGAGCCACGCGAGCGGTTGACCCTCTTGGACGCGCTCGCCGTCCGCGGCCAGCCAGCCGATCACCTGTCCGGCGAACGGAGTGCGCACTTCCGAGACGCCGACCCGACCCACCAGGCCCCCGACATCGATCGCCGATGACGGGTCCGAGCCGCCGTCTGTCCCGGGCAGGAGTCCGGTGCCCGGCGCCTGCAGGGACGATTCGGGGCTGAAGATGCCGCTCGACGGGCTCACCACCACCCGCTCGGACATGTAGAGGTGCTCGCCCTGGTGCAGGGCGGGCTCGGCCATCCAGGTCCCCGCGGCGCTGATCTGGTCGATCAGCGTGTCGAGATCCTCGGGCTTGGAGACCGCCAGAGACTGAATTTCGGGCAGGCTGCGCTTGGCCAGGCCGCTCAACACGCCACCCGGTCCGAGTTCCACCAACGAAGTCAGGCCGAGCCCGGCGAAGGTCTCGAGGGTCTGACGCCAACGCACCGGACTACAGAGCTGGGCCGACAACAGGCCGGGCCAGTCGGCCGGGTCGTCATGGACGTGCGCGTCCACGTTGGCGACGACGCGGACTTCGGGCGTCAGAAACGTGACCTCGGCCAGTGCCTTGCGGAGGTCGGCGCGTGCCCCCTGCATCAGCGGGGTGTGGAATGCGCCGGACACCTGAATCGGCATGACGCGCTTGGCCCCGAGCCCTTTGGCCAGCTCGCCGGCCAGCGCCACCGCCTCGACCGTGCCGGCGATGACGACCTGACCGGGCGCGTTGTAATTGGCTACCCAGACGTCCCCTTCGGCGCGCATGCATGCCGCCTCGGCGTCGTCGTCGGCGATGCCGAGCAGGGCCGCCATGGTCCCGGGCGCTTCCTCGCCGGCCCGCGCCATCGCTTCGCCCCGGGCGACCACCAGTTGGATCCCGTGGTCGAAGCCCAGGGAGCCGCTGGCGACCAGTGCCGTGTATTCGCCCAGACTGTGACCGGCGCAGGCGGCGGGAGTCAATCCGATGCGCTCGACGGCATCGAGCACGACCAGGCTCAGCACAGTGGTGGCCAGCTGCGCGTTCTCCGTCTGCGTGAGCTCCTCAATGGGTGCGTGCAGCAGCAGATGAGAGAGGTCGCGGTCGGCGGCGGCCGAGGCTTCCTCCACGACTTCCCACGAAGGATGGTCGACCCACGGTTCACCCATTCCGGCGCGTTGCGATCCCTGTCCGGGGAAGGTGAAAACCAACACGTGTCCGACGGCTCCAATCGACCGGGGGCTGATGAACCCACAGTGTGACATGCCGGCGCGCCATTGGGTCGCGTGCCGGCCGGAAATCGCACCGCTGGTGCGACGCGGTGCGCGCCAGGGCAGCACAGTGCTGGTGACCCGGTGGAAATCCGGTGCGACGCGCGGTACGACCCGGACCCGGGCTGAGCCCGGAAGAGCCCCGGAAGAGCCCCGGAAGAGCCCCGGAGATCCTTGACGAGCCCGGAACGGGACTCCACACCCCGATTGAGGACTAAGGCGAGGGCGCGCAACGGCCGACAATTGACGGACAACGCCCGTGAGGCCCGACCGAGCCAGTCGGGGCGCAGCCAGAAGCCCCGAAACGGAGCATTAGCCTTGCCTGTTCGGGGGGCAGCTGTGGAGGACGCACAGATGGTGGTGGATCGACGTGGCGGCAGACGGCTGCACGGCGTCGTCTCGTGTGTCCTCGGGATCGCCCTGGTGTTGGCGTTTGCAGTGGCCTACGGCGCCGCCACGACATCGACCGCCGTCGCCGCCGGAGCCGGACGCGAGAAGTTGTCCCTCCACGAAGGCGTCGTCCCCCCGGGAGCCACCCTGATCGGGCCGGCACCGACGGCGACTGCCCTCCCGCTCACCGTCACCCTCAAGCCGCGCGATCCCACCGCGTTGTCGGCCGAGGTCAGGGCGGTGTCCGATCCGGGTTCTGCCGAGTTCCGACATTTCCTCTCGCCCAACCAATTCGCACAGCAATTCGGGGCGACACCGGCCACCATCGCGCAGGTCAGTGCCAGCCTTCGACAGGCTGGGCTGAGGGTGGGGTCACCGTCCGCCACCGGCCTGTCACTGCCGGTCTCCGGCACCGTCGCCCAGGTGCAGTCGGCCTTCTCCACGCCGATTTCGCAATACCGGCTGTCCTCGGGCAGAACGGGCTACGACAACGCGACGGCCCCCGAGGTGGACGCCACCGTGGCGCCCCAGATTGAGGGGATCCTCGGGCTCGACACCCTGAGCCCTCCGCAACCGTCGACGAGCGTTCCCGAGGCGAGCCAGGCCGTTGCCCACCCTGATGCCGGCCTCGCCGCTCCCACCCTGGCGCCGGGCCAGCCCACGCCGACCGGATCGGGCTGCACGAGCAGCATCAGCAACGTGAAGAGCACGACCGGCGCACTCGAACCATCTGATCTGGCCCAGGCCTACTCGCTCGACTCTCTCTACTCCTCGGGCGACTACGGGGCCGGAAGCACGGTTGCCCTCTTGGAGATGTCCGGCGCGGGGTATTCCCCCACCGACATCAGCACGTTCGCCGGTTGCTACGGCATCACGCTCGGGAACGGCCAGATCACCCAGACGAACATTGACGGTGGCGGCGCCACGGGAGGCGGCACGCCAGAAGCCGAGCTCGACATCGAGACGGTGCTCTCCTTGGCACCCAAGGCGAACATCGAGGTGTACGAAGGAGGCGCCTCCGACAGCCTGTACACCGTGTTCAACAAAATCGTCAGTGACGACTCCGCCAAAATCGTGAGCGCCAGCTGGACGAATGGTTGCGAAGCCTACGTCGGACAGTCGCTGCAGAACTCTGAGAACACCCTGTTCCAGGCCGCCGCGACTGAGGGCCAATCAATCTTCGTCGCTTCGGGTGACCAGGGCGCACAGGGCTGCAACATCAACGGGGAGATCGATGCGACGACCGGCTCCGACCCCGTGGCGCAAGCCGTCGACCCCTCGACGGGAACCCTCTACATCGCGAACAAGTCGAGCAACACACTCAGCGTCGACAGCGAGGGGACGGCGGCCGACCCGACGGACTTCGCCACAGCCGGCTCGGTGTCCACCGGCTCGGGCTCCGGCCCCGACGCCGTCGCGCTCGACGCAACGGCCGGCAAGGTTTTCGTGGCCGATACCAACAGCACGCTGACCGTGGTCTCGTCCAGCACCTGCAACCAGACGACGACAACGGGCTGCAGTTCACCGACGTCGGTTGCCTCGGGCGGCCATCTGAGCGCACCGACGGCCCTCGCCGTGAGCGGGTCCACGCTCTACGTGGCCAACAGCAACGGGACCGTCGCGGTCTACAACGCCACGAGCAACGCGTGGGTCGCCACCGTGACGCTCCCGTCGTCTACGGTGCCCACGGCGCTGGTGGTCGACACCACGAACGGTGTCGTCTACCTCGCAGACGGAGCCAACGGACGGATTGAGTACTTCAACGCGGCAACGTGCAACGCCACGACGACGACGACGTGCGGGGCCACGCCCAACACGGTCGCCGTCGGGATCGACCCTGTCGCCCTGACCGTGTCCAGTGTTGCCGGGGACCTGTACGTGGCCAACGCCGGCACGGGGGGAGGGATCTCGGTCGTCAGCTTGAACAGCCGGACGTTGGTCAAGACCATTGCCACCACACAGCCCTCCAACGGGACCGGCCTGGTGCAGTCCATCGGTCTCTCTCCTGACGGCAACGAGGTCCTGGCCGTCCTCAAGGGCCTGGGCTTCCCCGGGGACGTCATGGCCACCATCAACACCTCCACGAACACCATCAGCTCGACGGTCTCCCTCGAGACCGGCACCGATTCCATGGGACAGCTCGTCACCGACGGCACCCGCGACGACGTGTGGGTCACCGACGCGACGAGCCGCGGCGACGTCGTTCAGAACCTCAACCTCGCCGTCTCGGACCCGGCCAGCCAACCTGACGTCACCGCCGTCGGTGGCACGTCGCTGGGGCACGGAACGCAGACCTTCGGACCTCCACCGACGGAGCAGGCCTGGAACGACGCGCTGTACTACTCGGAGGGTTCCGGGGGTGGCGGCATTTCCAAGACGTTTGCCATGCCGGCCTACCAGCAGGCACTGGGCGTGGTGACCGGCAGCACGGGCACGCCCTGCGCCGATGCGGGTGGTGATTGCCGTGAGGTGCCCGATGTGTCGGCCGATGCCGACCCCAGCAGCGGCTACATCATTTACGACAGCGTCAACACGCTGGGCTGGAATGCGCTGGGTGGGACCAGCGGTGCCGCCCCGCTGTGGGCGTCCGTCCTCGCCGTGGTTGCGTCAGCGGACGGCAACACCGCCGGTTACGGCCAGCTCAATCCCTCGCTGTACCTCCTGGGCCAGCAGTCTCCCGGCGCCTACCTGAACGACGTGACGTCGGGCAACAACGACTACAACGCCACCTCCAGCGGCCAGTTCCCGGCCATGACCGGCTACGACATGGCCACGGGATTGGGGACCCCGATCGCGTCGGCGTTGGCCACGGGCTTTGCCTCCATGCCGCTGAGTGTGACCATCTCGGGCTCGCAGACGTACGGGCAGTCGCCGACCTTCACCGCGTCGCCGAACTTCGCCGGGACCGGGACGACCCCGTACGGGGTGACGCTGAACAGCAGCGGCCTTACCTGCACCACGGTCGGCACATCCACGAGCATCACGCCCACCCTGGCCCCGGGCGCGTACACCCTGCTCGCGAGTTCCTGCAGCGGGCTGGTGCTCTCGGGGCCCAATGCCCACGACTACTCCGTCGCGCCAGCAACACCGGCCAACGACTTCACGGTGAATGCGATCCCGGTCGATGTCGCCGTCTCGGGCGGCCAGACGTTCGGCGGCACGCCGACCTTCTCCGGCACGGACAGCCCGCCCTCGGGCATCACGGTGAACACCTCCGCGTTGGCCTGCACCCACACCGGCCTGCTGGTCATCGCTCCGACAATGTCGGTCGGTACCTACACGCTGGCACCGACCGGGTGCGGGGGAGCAACACTTTCGGGCGCCAACTCGGCCGGCTATGCCGTGGTCTACACCAGCGCGACGGGGGACTTCGTGGTCACGAAAGCTCCGTTGACCATTACCGCCTCTAGCGGATCGATGAGCTACGGCGGCACTCCGCCCACCATCACGCCCGCCTACACCGGCTTCGTCAACGCCGACTCGGCGGCATCGTTGACGACCAAGCCGACCTGTTCGACCACGGCGAGCAGCTCGAGCCCGGTCATGGGCAGCCCTTATGTCTCGTCTTGTGGCGGCGCGGCCGATCCCAATTACGCCATTGCCTACGCCGGCGGCTCCGTCACGGTCACCCCGGCGACCTTGACGATCACCGCCTCGAGCGGCTCCATGGCCTACGGCGCGTCCGTCCCGACGATCACAGCCTCTTTCATGGGCTTCGAGAACGGGGATTCCGCCTCGTCGCTCAGCTTCCAGCCCAGCTGCTCGACCACGGCGACGAGTGCCAGCACGGTGGCGGGCTCGCCGTACCAGACGTCGTGCAGCGGAGCGGCCGATTCGAATTACTCCATCAGCTACGTGCCCGGCGTCCTCGTCGTCGGCAAAGGGACGTTGACGATCACGGCCTCGAGCGGGTCCATGACCTACGGGGGCACCGCGCCGACGATCACGCCGAACTATGTCGGCTTCGTGAACGGCGACACTGCCTCGTCGCTGGCGACACCACCGACGTGCACCACGGGGGCATCCAGCAGCAGCCCTGTTGCGGGATCTCCCTACCAGTCGTCGTGCGC
>Ga0302196_10003328_pt1 | contig 14760 bp, 13 predicted proteins | sample II_Bog_N1_3_FD_198794 | JGI IMG/M metagenome (GOLD analysis project Ga0302196, IMG submission 198794) | Peat permafrost microbial communities from Stordalen Mire near Abisko, Sweden - II_Bog_N1_3 | ecosystem: Environmental > Terrestrial > Soil > Wetlands > Peat | place: Sweden: Abisko...
GGCGTCCGCCTCTGGACCCGGGCCGAGCAGGCCCCACCGGCCCCCGAAGGAGGCGATCGCTGATGGCGGTCCCCGAGCCACCGCACGGCCGTCAGAACTTCCTCGGCGGCTTCAAGCTGACCCTCGAGCACCTCGGGCGCCCACCGGTCACCCGGCAGTACCCCGAGGAGAAGCGCCCGAAGCAGCCGCGCCAGCACGGCCGCCACGTGCTCAACCGGTACGAGGACGGCATGGAGAAGTGCATCGGCTGCGAGCTGTGCGCCGGTGTGTGCCCGGCCGACTGCATCTACGTCCGGGGCCTCGACAACCCGCCGGACCACCCGGTGTCGCCCGGCGAGCGGTACGGGTACGTCTACGAGATCAACTTCCTGCGCTGCATCCACTGCGACCTGTGCGTGGAGGCCTGCCCGACCGAGGCCATCACCGAGTCGAAGCTGATGGAGTTCTCGTTCACCAACCGCAACGACGCCATCTACGGCAAGGACGAGCTGCTGGTCGACGACGAGGGCCATCCCCAGCACCTGCCGTGGGAGGACTGGCGCGAGGGCGACGACCTCCACACGTCGGGCTGGATGCGGGCCACGTCCCCGGCGGGGGCGGCCGCCTTCGAGGGACAGGTCCAGTGGTCGGGTGAGCTCGGCTTCGGCGTGCGGGCCCCCGAGTCCGGCCAGAGCGGGGTGCGCGACGACGCCACCACCGGCTCGATGCCCCTGCGGGAGACCCTGGAGCGCCATCTGCGCCCGGCCGACATGCCGCCGGCCAAACGGGGCCCCCGGGGAGCGATCGGACGCGCCATGGAGAAGGCGGAGCGCTTCCGCCCGGGCTTCGGGAAGAAGCACAAGGCCCAGGCCGACGCCGACTACGCCGACGCCCGGTGGGCCGGCAACACCGAGCGGCCGCCCCTCCCGCCGACCGCCGTGACCACCGACGGGACCACCACTGACGGGACCACCACCGACGGCGGGGGAGGGGCATGAGCGCCCTCCTCGGGGTGCTGGTGACCAGCACCCGTCCGACCCTCCCCGACGTGGGGGTGTTCGCCGTGGCCGCCGCCATCGTGCTGGCCGGGGCGATCGGCGTCGTGGTGGCCCGGAACCCGGTCCACTCCGCCCTGATGCTGGTCATGACCCTGTTCGGGGTGGCCGTCCTGTTCGTGCTCCAGCAGGCCAACTTCCTGGCCGCCGTCCAGGTGATCGTCTACGCCGGGGCCATCGTCGTGCTCTTCCTCTTCGTGATCATGTTCCTGGGGGTCGACCGCGAGGAGGACGTGGCCAAGGAACCGCTGCGGGGCCAGCGCCCGCTGGCCGTGGCCCTGGTGCTCCTGGGCACCACCGGACTGCTCCTGCTCGGCCAGGTGTCCAAGTGGACGACCGGCCAACCCCGGGCGGCCGGCCCCGACACCGGTGCCCCCAACGTGAACCTCATCGGCAAGTCGCTCTACACCACCTACCTGTTCCCCTTCGAGGCCACCTCCGCCCTGCTGATCATCGCCGTGGTCGGGGCCGTCGTCCTGGCCCGCCGCCCGCCGGCGGCCACCTCGTCGGGCGCGGTGGCCGAGGCCGATGCCGATCCCGGGGAGACCGGGCCCGACCCGGTGGCGGCCGTCGACGGCGAGCCGCCGGTGGCCACCGGGGTGGCCGACGACCGGGCCACCGCGGCGACCGCAGAGGGCGCCGCCGGGGTGGCCGGTGGGTCCCCGCCGCCGGCCGGGGCCGAGGAGCGGGAGGTGGACGCATGAGCATCAACCCGGCCTGGTACCTGTCGCTCAGCGTGGTCCTCTTCGCCATCGGCGCCCTGGGCGTGCTGGTGCGCCGCAACGTGCTGATCATGTTCATGTGCGTGGAGCTCATGCTCAACGCCTCCAACCTCGCCTTCGTCACCTTCGCCCGGACCCTCCACGACATCGGCGGGCAGGTGCTGGTGTTCTTCGTCCTGGTGGTGGCCGCCGCCGAGGTCGTGGTCGGCCTGGGCATCGTGGTCGCCATCTTCCGCCGCCGGGCCAGCGCCAACGCCGACGACCTCCACCTGATGAAGGGCTGAGCGGACGATGCTCCACGTGACCTACCTCATCATCCTGCTGCCCCTGGTCGGCTTCGCCGTGCTCGTGGCGGCCGGCCGGCGCCTGGGCGACCCGGCGGCCGGCGTCGTGGCCACGGTGGCGGTGGGGGCCTCGTTCCTGGTCTCGATCGGCGTCTACCTGGACCTGCTGACGGTCGACGCCCCGGTGCGCAGCTACAGCCAGAACCTGTGGACCTGGATCCCGGTGGACCGGCTCCAGGTGCACGCCGCCCTCTACGTCGACCCGCTGTCGATGACCATGGTGCTCTTCATCACCGGGATCAGCTTCCTCATCCACCTGTACTCCATCGGGTACATGAAGGGGGACAAGGACTTCCCCAAGTTCTTCCTCTACATGAACCTGTTCGTGGCCTCGATGCTGATCCTGGTCCTCGGGAGCAACCTGCTGATCACCTTCGTCGGATGGGAGGGGGTCGGCACCTGCTCCTACTGGCTGGTCTCGTTCTGGTTCACCCGGGACTCGGCGGCCAGCGCCGGCAAGAAGGCCTTCGTGTACAACCGGATCGGCGACGTCGGGTTCCTGCTCGCCATCTTCCTGGTCTACGACAAGGTCCACTCGCTCGACTACCAGGTCATCTTCCACCGGATCCCCGAGATCGGCCCGGCCAACGTCACCGCCATCTGCCTCCTCCTGCTGGTCGGGGTGATGGGCAAGTCGGCCCAGATCCCCCTCTTCCCGTGGCTGGCCGACGCCATGGAGGGCCCGACCCCGGTGTCGGCCCTCATCCACGCCGCCACCATGGTGACGGCCGGCGTCTACCTCCTGTGCCGGGTCAGCCCCCTGCTCCACGCCTCGCCCGACGCCGCCCTCACCGTGGCCATCGTCGGGGCGGCCACCGCCTTCGTGGCCGCCACCATCGCCTGTGCCCAGCAGGACATCAAGAAGGTGCTGGCCTACTCGACGGTGTCCCAGCTCGGGTACATGTTCCTGGCCATCGGCTGCGGGGCCTACACCGCCGCCATCTTCCTGATGGTGGCCCACGCCTTCTTCAAGGGGCTGCTCTTCCTGGGGGCCGGCTCGGTCATCCACGGGCTCCACGACGAGCAGGATCTCAAGCGGATGGGCAACCTCCGCGCCTACCTGCCCATCACCTTCATCACCTTCGGCATCGGCTGGCTGTGCATCGCCGCCGTCCCGCCGCTGTCCGGCTTCTGGGCCAAGGGCGACGTGCTCGACAACGCCTGGGCCGCCCACCCGGCGCTGTGGGTGGTGGGCATCGTGACCGCCGCCCTCACCGCCTACTACATGAGCCGCCTCACCGGCCTGGCCTTCTTCGGCTCCGACCGGTGGGCCGGCTCCCACGGGGACACCCCCGAGCCCGACCCGGCCCATGCCCACCACGCCGACGGCGCGGTGTCCGAGCCCCACGAGTCGCCGTGGATCATGACCGTGCCGCTGTGGATCCTGGCCTTTTTCGCGGCGATCGCCGGGGTGATGGCCATCCCCGACAGCCAGTTCTCGCTGGCCCGCTGGCTCGACCCGGTCTTCGCCTCCACGCTCTACCACGACAACCTCTCCTCGACGGCGCTGTGGACGCTGGCCATCGTCGACGCCGTGGTGGCCATCGTCTTCGTGGTCATCGGCCTGCGCCTGTGGTCGCAGCGGGCCGACCGACCCGCCCTGGAGGGTGCGTTCCTGCGCGGGGCCTGGTACATCAACGAGCTCTACGACGCCGTGTTCGGACGGCCGAGCGAACGGCTGGCCGCCTTCTGCGCCGACGTGGTCGACCCGAGGGTCATCGACGGGGCCGTCAACGGGGTGGCCGGGGCCTTCCGGGGGTCGGGGACGGTGCTGCGCCGGACCCAGACCGGGTACGTGCGCAACTACGTCCTGGGGATCACCTTCGGGACCGTGATCGTGCTCGGGTTCATGCTGACCCGGATGTGGTGGGGCGGATGACGGCCACCGCGTTCCCCTACCTGACCACCCTGGTCCTGCTCCCGGCCGTGGGGGCCGGTGTGGTCGCCCTCATCCCCAGGCGGGCGGTGGCGGCCTGGTTCCACGAGGCGGTCGGCGTGGCGGTCACCGTCCTCACCCTGGCCGTGGCCGCCGCCGTCCTGGTCGCCTTCAAGGCGGGGACGGGCGCCTACCAGATGGTGAGCGACCACACCTGGGCCTCGGGGCTCGGCATCCACTGGTCGCTGGGCATCGACGGGATCTCGCTGTTCCTGGTGGCCCTCACCGCCGTCCTGTTCCCGCTCACCATGCTGGGGGCGCGGGCGCGCCGGGACACCCGGTCGTTCGTGGCCTGGGTGCTCCTCCTCGAGGCGGCGTGCATGGGCAGCTTCGTCTCGCTCGACCTCGTCCTGTTCTTCCTGTTCTTCGAGCTCACTCTGGTGCCGGCGTACTTCCTGATCGGCGGGTGGGGCTACGCCCGCCGGGGGTACGCGGCGATCAAGTTCTTCGTGTACACCTTCGCCGGGTCGGCCTTCCTGCTGGTGGGCATCGTGTCGATCGCCTTCATCCACCAGTCCCAGACCGGGGTGCTGACCTTCGAGCTGCCGGCGCTGATGCACACCCACCTCTCGGGAACCGAGGGCGTGCTGCTGTTCTGTGCGTTCACCGCCGCCTTCGCCGTGAAGGCGCCGATCTTCCCGTTCCACACCTGGTCGCCCGACGCCTACGCCGAGTCCCCGACGGCCGGGGCCATCCTGCTGGTGGCCATCATGGCCAAGCTGGGCACCTACGGGATCATCCGCTTCGACCTGAACCTCTTCCCTCAGGCCAGCCGGACGCTGGCCCCCGTCCTGTTGACCCTGGCGGTCATCGGGATCACCTACGGGGCCCTGGTGGCCTGCGCCCAGCGGGACCTCAAGCGGCTGCTGGCCTACTCCTCGCTGGCCCAGATCGGCTTCATCGCCCTGGGCACCTTCGCCCTCAACAGCCAGGGCCTGAGCGGCGGCGTGCTCCAGATGGTCAACCACGGGCTGGTCATCGCCACCCTGTTCATCCTGGTGGGCTGGATCTACGAACGGCGGCACACCTGGCAGGTCGGGTCGCTGAAGGGGCTCCAGTCCCCGGCCCCGGTCCTGGCCGGGGTGTTCACCCTGGCCATGATGGCCTCGATCGGGGTGCCCGGACTCAACGGCTTCGTGGGCGAGTTCCTGATCCTCATCGGCACCTTCGTCGCCCACCGCTGGTGGGCGGTGGCGGCCACCGCCGGCGTGGTCATCGCCGCCGTCTACCTGCTGTGGGGCTACCAGCAGGTCTTCCACGGTGAGCCGACCGACGAGGACCGGACGACCCGCGACCTCTCGGTCAACGAGCGCCTCATCGTGGCGCCCCTGATCGTCCTCATCGTCCTGCTCGGTGTCTTCCCCAAGCCGGTGCTCGACCGGATCACCCCGTCGGTCAACCGGCTGGTGGTCCACGTCGACCAGGTCACCAACACCCCGGTGCCCGCCGAGCTCCGCCAGCACCCGCTGGTGGCGCTGAAGTCGACCGGGGCCTCGGCCGCCCGGGCCCCGGGCGCCCCGGACACCACGGGGGGCACCCGGTGACCCACCTCCTGGCCACGTCGGCCGCCCCCACCATCCACGTGCCCCACGTGGACTACCTCAGCATCCTGCCCATGCTGATCATGCTCGGCGGCGCCCTGGCGCTCATGCTGGTGTCGTCACTCCTGCGCAAGGTGATGGACGCCCGGGCCGGGACGATGGTGGCCGCCACCGTGTCGGTGGCCGCCCTGGTGGCCGCCCTGGTCCAGTGGGACCACGTGGCCACCCACGGCGCGCAGACCACCATCGCCGGGGCCATCGCCTTCGACGGCTTCGACGTCTTCATCCAGGTCACCGTGTCGATCGCCATGCTCCTGACCGCCCTGATCGGGGACGGCTACCTGCGGCGGGAGGGGATCGACGGGCCGGAGTACCAGGTGCTGGCCATGGTGTCGGCCTCGGGGGCGATGATGATGGGCGCCGCCAACGACCTCATCGTGGTGTTCCTCGGACTCGAGATCCTGTCCATCGCCCTCTACGTGCTGGCCGCCTTCAACCACCGGCGGGCCGAGTCGGGTGAGGCGGCCCTCAAGTACTTCGTCCTCGGCGGGTTCTCCTCGGCGGTCTTCCTCTACGGCATCGCCCTCACCTACGGGGCCACCGGCACCACCAACCTCCCCGGTATCGCCGACTACCTGTCCCGCAATGTCATCGTCCACAACGGCGTCCTGCTGGCCGGGCTGGCCCTCCTGCTGGTGGGCTTCGGCTTCAAGATCGCCGCCGTCCCGTTCCACATGTGGTCGCCCGACGTCTACCAGGGGTCACCCTCGCCCATCGCCGGCTTCATGGCCGCGGTGGCCAAGGCCGGTGCCTTCGCCGCCCTGCTGCGGGTGTTCGTGACCTCGTTCCCCACCGTGCGGGCCGACTGGCAGCCGGTGGTGTGGGTCCTCGCCCTGCTCAGCCTGGTGCTGGGGGCGGTGGTGGCCCTGACCCAGCGCGACGTGAAGCGGATGATGGCCTACTCGTCCATCAACCACGTCGGCTTCATCCTCCTCGGCGTGGAGGCGTGCACGGCCCGGGGCGTGTCGGCCTCGCTGTACTACCTGTTCACCTACATGTTCCTGGTCATCGGCACCTTCGCCGTCATCACCGTGGTGGCCGGCCCCGGCGACCTGCGTTCGTCCCTGGCCGACTACCGCGGCCTGGCCGGCCGCCAGCCGGTGCTGGCCCTGGCCTTCGCCGTGCTGCTGCTCGGACAGGCCGGGGCCCCCTTCACCACCGGGTTCCTGGCCAAGCTGGGCGTGATCGAGGCGTCCGTCGCCGGCCAGGGCTACACCCTGGCGGTGGTGGCGATGGCCTCGGCCGCCGTGGCGGCGTTCTTCTACCTCCGACTGGCCGTCACCATGTTCTCGCCGGTCGGCGACTCGGGGGACGTGGTGGAGACGGTCGGTCCGGCCGGCGAGGCCGTCGAGGTCCCGACGCCGTCCCCCTCGGCCGACGGCACGGCGACCGGCACGGCGACCGGCACGGCCGGCGACGGCGTCGCCAGCATCCAGGTCCTGACCGACGCGCCACCGGACGCCGACGTCGAGGCGCGTGGCGCGGTGCCGGTGCCCGTCCTGACCGCCGTGGCCATCGGGCTGTGCGTGGCCGTCACCGTGGTCTTCGGCATCATCCCGGGCCCGATCGTGGACTTCGCCCACCAGGCCACCCTGCTGCTGCTGCGCTGATCGCACCGGACCGGTGCCGCATCGGCGGCCGTCCGGCCCGGGTCGGCCTCCCGGTCCCGGTGGGCGGGGCGGTGGCCGGGTACTGTCGTCCTGGTCGGGACGGGCCAGAGGAAGGGTCGGCGCATGGCAGAGGCACCACAGGGACCGGGCGGGTCGACCAAGGCCAAGCGGGAGACGCGGGACATCGTCCGCCTGGTGGGGTTCGGTGTCGCCCTGGTCCTGCTGATCGCCTTCATCATCGGGAACTCGGCCACGGTCAAGGTGAACTTCGTCTTCTTCGACACCCGGGCCAGTCTGATCTGGGTGATCCTCATCTCGGCGGTCCTCGGCCTGCTCGTCGACCGGCTGATCATCGCCCTGGGCAAGCGGCGCCGGGCGCGCCGGTAGCCACCACCACCGCCCGCCCGGGAGCCGTGCGGTACCGGTTCCGGCGGCGGGGCGCATGCCGGGGTGACAGTATGGGCCCATGAGCCTGCCGACACCGGAGGAGCGCGCGGCCCTGGGTCGGAAGGCGAGGGAGCGGGTACCCCGGTCCCGGCACGGGGAGTGGGCGCCGCCGGCCGACCGCACCGACCCGCTGGAGATCCTGGCCCTGCAGGCCACGACCCGGGTGCCCGACCTGGTCCCCATCCGCTACGGGCGCATGGCCGCCTCCCCCTTCGCCTTCTTCCGGGGTGCGGCCGCGGTCATGGCCTCGGACCTGGCCCACGACGAGCACTCCCACCTGGACGTCCAGCTGTGCGGGGACGCCCACCTGGTCAACTTCGGCGGCTTCGCCTCGCCCGAGCGCGACATGATCTTCGACGTCAACGACTTCGACGAGACGCTGCCGGGGCCCTTCGAGTGGGATCTCAAGCGGCTGGCCGCCAGCGTCGAGGTGGCCGCCCGGGCCCGGGAGTTCGACCAGCCCCTGCGGACCAAGCTGGTCGCCCTGTCCTCCCGGGGCTACCGCGACGCCATCCGCGAGTTCGCCGACCAGGGCAACCTGGACGTCTGGCACGCCAAGCTCGATGCCGCCACCCTGGTCGAGCGGTGGGGGGCCGAGGCCGGCCCCAAGGTGCTGGAGGCGTTCGCGGCGCGGGCCGAGAAGGCCCGCAGCAAGGACCACCTGCGGGCGGTGGCCAAGCTGACCGAGACGGTCGACGGCCGGCTGCGGTTCCGGGCCGACCCACCGCTGCTGATCCCGGCCGCCGACCTGTTCGACCCGGCGGACACCACCGAGCTGCTCGACAGCCTGATCCGGGCCCTCGACGGCTACCGGAACACCCTGTCGGGTGACCGCCGCCACCTCCTGGCCCGCTACGAGTTCGTCGACCTGGCACGCAAGGTGGTCGGGGTCGGCTCGGTGGGCACCCGGTGCTGGGTGGCCCTGTTCACCGGACGGGACGGCGGGGACCCACTGGTCCTCCAGGTGAAGCAGGCCGAGGAGTCGGTGGCCGAGCCCTTCCTCGGGCCGAGCGAGTACGCCAACATGGGCCAGCGGGTCGTCGAGGGCCAGCGCCTGGTGCAGAGCGCCAGCGACATCTTCCTGGGCTGGTCCTCGGTGCTGGGCGAGGACGGGGTCTCCCGGGACTTCTACTTCCGCCAGCTGTGGGACTGGAAGTTCTCCCCCGACGTCGACGCCATGCGGCCCGAGGGCCTGGAGATCTACGTGCAGATGTGCGGGTGGGTCCTCGCCCTCGGTCACGCCCGCTCCGGCGACGCCGTCGCCATCGGCTCCTACCTCGGTGCGGGCACCCGGTTCGACGAGTCCATGTGCTCGTTCGCCGCCAGCTACGCCGACCAGAACGAGAAGGACCACGCCGCCCTCAGGTTCGCCATCGCCACCAATCAGGTCCACGCCATCAGCGACGTCTGACCGCATCCACCCGACGTACCGAACCGACACGAACAGGAGAACCCCTTGCCCCTGCACAAGCACGAATCCATCCGCGACGAACTGCTCGACTCCGTCTACGCCGGGAAGGACCTCCTGACGACGCTGCCGTCGCACAAGTTCCCCAAGGCGGAGATGCGCAAGGAGGACGCCTTCCAGGCCATCTCCGACGAGCTCCTCCTCGACGGCAACGCCCGCCAGAACCTGGCCACCTTCTGCCAGACCTGGGAGGAGGACGAGGTCCACCAGCTGATGGACCTGTCGATCAACAAGAACATGATCGACAAGGACGAGTACCCCCAGACCGCCGAGATCGAGCGGCGCTGCGTCCAGATGCTGGCCGACCTGTGGAACGCCCCCGAAGCCGGCGGGGCCGTCGGGTGCTCGGCCATCGGGTCGTCCGAGGCGTGCATGCTCGGGGGCATGGCCGCCCTCTGGCGGTGGCGGGCCAGGCGCAAGGCGGCGGGCCAGTCGACCGACTCGCCCAACTTCGTGTGCGGCCCGGTCCAGGTGGTCTGGCACAAGTTCGCCAAGTACTGGGACGTGGAGATCCGGGAGATCCCCATGTCTCCGGGCCACTACTGCATGGACGTCGAGCAGATGCTGGCCCAGGTGGACGAGAACACCATCATGGTGGTCCCGACCTTCGGGGTGACCTACACCGGCGCCTACGAGCCGGTGCTCGAACTGTCCAAGGCCCTCGACCAGCTGGCGGCCGACACCGGGCTCGACATCGACATCCACGTGGACGGCGCGTCGGGGGCCTTCCTCGGTCCCTTCTGCGCCCCCGACGTGGTGTGGGACTTCCGCATCGAGCGGGTCAAGTCGATCTCCACCTCGGGCCACAAGTTCGGACTGGCCCCCCTGGGGGTGGGCTGGGTCCTGTGGCGCGACGCCGAGGACCTGCCCGACGACCTGATCTTCCACGTCACCTACCTCGGGGGTGACATGCCGGTCTTCCAGATCAACTTCTCGCGGCCGGCCGGCCAGATCGTGGCCCAGTACTACAACTTCGTGCGCCTGGGCCGGGAGGGCTACAAGGAGATCCAGGACGCCTGCTACGCCACGGCCCAGTTCCTGGCCGAGGAGATCGTCAAGCTCGGCCCCTTCGAGCTGCTGTGTGACGGCAACGCGGTGACCGGGATCCCGTCGGTGGCCTGGCGGATCACCGAGGGCGAGGACCCCGGTTACACCCTCTACGACGTGGCCGACCGGCTCCGGGTCAAGGGATGGCAGGTCCCGGCCTACCCGCTGACCGGCTCGGTGGCGGACATCTCGGTCCAGCGGATCCTGGTCCGCCAGGGCGTGAGCCGCGACCTGGCCTTCCTGCTGATGAACGACATCAAGGAGGCCATCGCCCACTTCGACCGGCATCCGGTGTCGGTGGCGATGACCCCCGAGGAGTCAGGCGGCTTCAGCCACCTGTGAGCCCTCGGCGCCGGACGCCGGGTCGGTGGTGACCCGGCGTCCGGTCTGCCGCGGTCAGGACAGGAGCTTGGCCTTCTGGGCCTCGAACTCGGCGTCGGTGATCGCACCCGACTGCTTGAGGTCCGCCAGCTTGGCCAGCTGGTCGACGTTGCTCGACGATCCGGCGGTCTCCTTGACGTAGTTGTCGAAGGCCTGCTGCTGGGCCTGGGCGGCCGCCTCGGCCCGCTCGTGCATCTTGCCGCCGCGGGCGATCAGGTACACCAGGATGCCGAGGAAGGGCAGGATGATCACGAAGAGGATCCACACCGCCTTGGCTCCGCCGCCCATGTCCTTGCTGCGGAAGATGTCGCTGAAGATGATGATCAGCAGCCAGAACCAGATGATGAAGACGAACAGGCCCAGCATCGTCCCGAACAGGTCGAGCAGGGGGTAGGTGTAGGCAAGCATGGGAAGGTCTCCTTGGGTGTTGAACAGTGCGACAAGAACCTAACCCAGGCCCACCCCGGTTGGCTCGGATCCTGCCGCCCGACCCTGCCACCGGTCCACGGCGACCGACTCAGGGGATGGGCGGTGACGAGGCGATCTGGACCACGGCCACGACGAGCATGAGCCCACCCAGGACCACCAGGCCCAACCGGATCCGGAAGAACCGGAAGTGCCCGCTGATCCCGATCAGGAACAGGATGGTGGCCAGGTAGATCGTGTCGCGCACGTAATTGTCCGAGTCGGAGCCGGCCTGGACGCCCAGGGTGTACTCGCGGCCCGCCTTGGCGTCGAGGGCGGCGGCCACGGCCAGCTCGGGCTGTCGGTACTGCGGCATGTAGGTCGGTCCGGGCGGGGCCGATGGGTTGGTGAACGGGTGGGTGGCCAACCAGGCGTCGAACGCCACCGCGAACGCCGGACGGAACCGGCGTTCGGCCACCGTCTCGGCCGCGGGGTTGCCGACCACGTAGGCGGTGAACCAGGCGTTGAACGTGGTCGAGTCGAAGTTCTTGGTGTCCTGGGCGTCGAGGGCGGCCCGGTTGGCCTCGGTCCGGGCGGCCGAGGCCGTGGCCAGGCGGACCGAGGACTCCGTGCTCCACTTGGCCGACGCGTAGCCGGTGTAGGCGGCCAGCAGGGCGACCACGGCGAGCAGGATGGCCTCGATGATCGACAGGGTCCGGTCGTGCACCCGGTCGTCGGTGGCCTCGCCGCCGTCGTGGCCGGCTCCGTGGCCGCCGCCGTGTCCGGTGGTGTGGGCCTGGTGCCGGGAGATCTCCCCCGCCACCTCACCGGTCGCCAGTCCCTCAGCCATGCCTGCCCGTCCTCGTCCGTACCGGTGCGGTGCCGTCGTCGGCGGGGGTGACACTACCGCCCCGCCGCCGGGCACCCACCGACGCTGTACCCACCGACGGCGGACGCACCGACGGAGCGCTCAGGACGACGGGACGACCGGGTCCGGCGCGGTGGACGTCGGCTGGATGCGCACGGTCCAGTCGACGGTGATCGGCTTGTTGGTGACCAGGCGCGGCCGTCCGACCACGGCGGGGCGGTCGGTGGTCCACGGGGCGGGCAGGGCCATGGTCAGCCCGGCGAGCCCGCGCAGGGCCTCGTCGTAGGCGGCGCGCACGGCGGCGAAGCGGACCCAGGCGGCCTGGCGCTGGTCCTCGGGAACGGTGACCACGTCGCCGAGCCGGTCGAGGGCGGCCAGGTACTCCTCCCGGGTGACCGAGATGTCGGCCACGTCGCCGGCCGCGTCGGGGACCAGCTGGACCAGCGGCACCGGCGGGCCGATGGGCAGCCCGGCCGCGCGTCCGACCTCGATGACGGTGGGGACCCCGTTGGCCAGGACCACCATCGGCCCCTGGTGGATGACCGAGGTGTCGCCGGTGAGCCGGATGTCCGAGGCGGACAGCAGGATGGCCCCGGCGTCGAGCAGCGCGCCGACCGACGCCACCCAGGACTGGGTGTCGTCGCTCTCGGGGAAGTAGCACAGGGCGGGGAACGAGCAGTGGGTCTGGTCGAGCTCCAGCAGCCACGCCGAGGCCGTGCGCCACAGGTCGGCGTTGTCCAGGGCGTGGAACCCGTCGAGGTTGAGGAGCAGGTCGACACCCGACGGCGGACGGCCGGCGAACGGCTTGAGGGTGCGGATCCCCTTTTCGCGGTCGTGGTGGGCCGCGTAGATGGTGGGGAGGTAGCTGATGAGCAGGGCCACCAGCCCGAGCCCGATGACCGCCTCGACGAAGGTGATCCAGGTCCGGGCGCTGCCCGTCGGGGCCGAGAACCCGAGGGTGGTCACCGAGGAGCCGCTGATCTCGAACGAGTGCTGCCAGGTGCCCGAGTTCACGCCCCAGAAGATGAGCCCGAAGCCGACGATGACCGACAGCATCCACACCAGGGGCAGGGTGACCAGGGCCACCGGTGCGTACAGCCCGCGCAGGTGGCTCGAGCGTTCACGGTTGCGGCCGTCGTGGACCAGGACCCGGTTGGCCACGGCGAAGGTCACCCGGGCGATGCGGGTGAAGGAATTGCGGGGGAGGACGACCGTCTCCAGGGCGGACACCAGCACCGCCGACACCAGAGCGGCGCCGACGACGATGACGACGACGTCGGCGACGAGCGAGTGGGTCCCGGTGGCGGCGGCCAGCACCGGTCAGGCCCCTGCCGCCGGAGCCGGTGCGTCGCCCGCTCCGGCGGGAGGGGCGGCCCCGTCCGTCCTCCGGTGCCAGGTCAGGTCGGCCGGCTTCTGGGGCATCCGGGCGGTGAGCACGTAGGCCACCACGACGGCCACGATGACCAGGGGGGTGACGCTCAGGCCGTCACTGGCGAACAGGAGCACGGCCAGGAGGGTGGCGGTCAGGGGCAGCCTCAGCATGACCGTGGTCATGGCGCCGATGCCCATGGCCACGGCCGGGACCAACGACAGCCCGGGGAGGTGGGACCCGGCGACGCCGATGACCGCGCCGATGAACATGGACGGGAAGATCGGCCCGCCCCGGAACCCGGACAGCGACACCGAGTAGGCGATCGACTTGGCGATGCCCAGCACCACGAGGGCCCCCACCGTCCAGGTCGAGGCCTGGAGGACCAGCCCGGGCAGGGCCGACTGCCCGGAGAAGAGGACGGTCTCCGCGCCCCGGTGGGTCAGCTCGGCGAAGCCCACCGCCGCCCCGGCGACCACCAGGCCGGCCACCGGGGTCCACACCAGGCGGTTGCGCACCACCACCGACCGGGCGGCCAGGGCCCCGATCCGGATGGCGGTCCCGAGGAAGGTGGCCACCACGGCGATGGCGATGCCCCACAGGAACAGGACGCCGGTCGGGTGGCTGAAGACGGGGAGGCCGGGGATGGCGAGGGAGAACGTGCCCAGTCCGGTGAGGTGGTCGAGCCCGACGAAGATGAGGGTCCCGACCCCGGCGGCCAGCAGGCCGGGCACGAGCACCAGGCCGAGGAGGGGCCCGCCGAGCCCGGACGCCTCCATCAGGAGGAAGGCGCCGACGATGGGGGAGCCGAGCAGGGTGCTGATGGCGGCGAAGCTGCCCGCCGCGGCCATCACCGTGCCGGCCATGGGGGGCGCGTCCTTGGCGGCGAGCTTGACGGCCAGGGCGCCGAGCCCGCCGCCGATGGCGATCAGGGGCGCCTCGGGGCCGAGGACCACTCCCAGGGCGAGGGTGGCCACGGAGGCGAGGACGACCCCGGGCAGTTCGATCCCGGTCGGCGCGCCACCGCCGGCCTGGAACCCGTCGGCCGGCTCGTGGCCCGAGGTGCCCGGGAGGTAGACGATGGTGAGGCTGACCAGGACACCGGCCACCAGCAGCAGGGGGAACGGCCACCACACCGGGGTGCCGTGGAACCCGAGGTCGGAGGGCAGCGAGGTGAAGATCCAGTGCTGGAGCTTGCCGACCAGGGCCAGGTAGAAGTAGGCCACCGCCGAGATGGGCACCCCGATGAGGGCGGCCAGCACCAGCAGCTGGACGTAGCTGCGGGACTTGAGCAGCTCGGTGGGGTCGGGCGGAGCCGCCGCCGCCGGCGCTGGGGCGGGGGCGGGGGCGGGGGCCGCGTCCACCGCGGGGGGAGCCGAACCCGGAGTGGTGTCCGGTGTCACCCCTCCGGGGTCACTCATCGTCCGGCCACTGGTTGCGGGTACTCCACTTCTTGGCGAAGGCCACCACCAGTACGACGGCGAGCAGCCCGAAGATGAGGATGTAGAACACGGCGGACGACCTCCGG
>Ga0302196_10003342_pt1 | contig 14714 bp, 16 predicted proteins | sample II_Bog_N1_3_FD_198794 | JGI IMG/M metagenome (GOLD analysis project Ga0302196, IMG submission 198794) | Peat permafrost microbial communities from Stordalen Mire near Abisko, Sweden - II_Bog_N1_3 | ecosystem: Environmental > Terrestrial > Soil > Wetlands > Peat | place: Sweden: Abisko...
TCTCGTTTCTGACCCCGAGTATAACCCGCTCGCAAATTCAGTGTGGCGTCACCTTCACCACCGAGGCGACGCACCGGATCATCGCCGATCGCTTGAGCGAATCGGCGGTCTATGGCGGCCGGATCCAGGGCAGAGGACCGCGCTATTGCCCGTCGATCGAGGACAAGGTGGTCCGCTTCGCCGACAAGACTAGCCACCAGATTTTTCTGGAGCCCGAAGGCCTGGATGATGACACCGTCTATCCGAATGGTGTTTCGACGTCGGTCTCGCCCAAGACCCAAGACCTGTTCCTGCGTACGATCCCAGGGTTGGAAGCGGTGAAGGTGCGCCGCTACGGCTATGCGATCGAATATGACTACGTCGATCCGCGCGAGCTCGACCCCAGCTTGGAGGTCAAGCGACTGCGCGGCCTTTATCTGGCTGGCCAGATCAATGGCACCACCGGCTATGAGGAGGCGGGCGCCCAGGGCCTGGTCGCCGGACTGAACGCGGCGCGGGCCGCGGGGGACGCCGAGGCGATCACCTTCGCTCGGGACGAGGCCTATCTTGGGGTGATGATCGACGACCTGGTCACGCGCGGGGTCACAGAGCCCTACCGGATGTTCACCAGTCGCGCCGAGTTTCGCCTGATCCTGCGCGCCGACAACGCCGACCAGCGGCTGACCGCCCGCGGCGAGGCCCTTGGTCTGGTCGGCGCCGTGCGCGCCGCGGCGTTCGCCGACAAGGCTGAGGCCTTGACCGAGGCGCGCGCTCAGGCGGCGGAGCTGACCCTGAGCCCGGCCCAGGCGGCCAAGGCTGGCTTCAAGGTCAACGCGGACGGCCAGAGACGGGATGTGCTGCAGTTGCTGGCCTATCCGGGGATCGACCTGACTGTATTGGCCAAGGTATGGCCGCAGCTCGCCGCCTGGACGTCGGAAGTGCGCGAGCAGATCGAGATCGAGGCCGGATACGCCGGCTATCTGGACCGCCAGGCCGCCGACGTCGCCGCCTTCCGGCGCGACGAGGATCTGCGCCTGCCGGCGGAGCTCAACTATGCGGCAGTGGGCGGACTGTCATTCGAGGCGCGCGAGAAACTGGCGGCGGTGCGCCCGCTGACCCTGGGTCAGGCCGCGCGGATCGAGGGCGTAACGCCCGGCGCGATCACCGCCCTGCTGGCTCACGTCCGGCGCGCCCATGCCGCCTGAATCAGCGTCAATGTTTCACGTGAAACACCCGCAGGAGGAAGAGCCAGCCTACGGCGCCAGCGAGTTCCAGGCTCAGCTTGAGGTCAGCGACGACCAGATGGCCGACCTGCGGGCCTTTGGCGATTTGCTGTTCGAGTGGAACGACAAGATGAATCTGGTCGGCCCGTCCGCCCAGGCCGACTTCTGGCGCCGGCATGTGTTGGACAGCGCCCAGCTGCTTGCGCTGGCTCCGGACGCCCTGACCTTCGCCGATCTGGGCGCGGGGGCCGGTTTTCCCGGTCTGGTGCTCGCCTGTCTGCTCAAGGGCCGCGCCGGCGCCCAGGTGCATCTGGTTGAGAGTATGGCCAAGCGCTGCCGGTTCCTGACAGCAGTGGTGACGGCGCTGAGCCTGCCAGCGACGGTGCACAACGCCCGCGCCGAAGACCTGCGTCTAAGGGTCGACGTGGTCACCGCTCGGGCCTGCGCGCCCATGGTCAGACTGCTCGGTTACGCCGAGTCTTACCTGAAACAGGACGCGGTAGGGCTGTTCCTCAAAGGGCAGGATGTTGAGCCCGAACTCAATGAAGCCGCCAAGACCTGGCGATTTGATGCTAGGCTTCAACCGAGTCTGAGCCACCCCCAGGGCCGCATAGTCGCCTTACAGAGAGCAACCCGTGTCCGACCAGCCTGACCGAGCGCCCTACCCGGCCCTACGTGTGCTTTCGGTGTCCAACCAGAAGGGCGGCGTGGGCAAGACCACTACGGCGATCAATCTCGGCACCGCCCTGGCCGCCGTCGGGGAGCGGGTGCTGATTGTCGATATGGATCCCCAGGGCAACGCTTCGACTGGGCTGGGTCTCACCCGCGGCAAACGCAAGACGACCGCCTATGACGTCATCGTCAATGGCGCGCCTCTAGCTGATGCGGCGACGCCGACCGGCCTGCCGGGGTTGCACCTGGTGCCCGCGGATCCTGATCTGTCCGGCGTTGAGCTGGAACTGGCTCAGGCCCAGCGCCGCTCGTTTCGCCTTCGCGACGCGATCCAAGCGTTGCGCGACACCGAGGGCGGCGCGCCCTACAGCTATGTGCTGATCGACTGCCCACCCTCGTTGAACCTGTTGACGGTCAACGCCATGGCCGCGGCCGACGCGGTGCTGGTGCCGCTCCAGTGCGAGTTTTTCGCTCTGGAGGGCCTGACCCAGCTGATGCGAACGGTCGATCTGGTGCGCGGCAGCCTCAATCCCCGGCTGGAGATCCAGGGCGTGGTGCTGACCATGTATGATCGCCGCAACAGCCTGTCCGACCAGGTCGCCGCCGATGTCCGCAGCCATTTCGGCGAGAAGGTCTATGAGACGGTGATCCCGCGCAATGTGCGGATCTCGGAGGCCCCGTCGTTCGGCAAGCCGGTGCTGGTCTACGATCTGAAGTGCGCCGGCAGCCAGGCCTATCTGAAGCTGGCGCGTGAGGTCGTCGGGCGCGAGCGGGCCAGACGCACCCCGGCGCTCGCAGGCGCATCGACCTAAAACGCATTGTTATCAGCGTATTACAGCCCCACGTGCAGGTAGGACGTGAGGATCGTTAAGACGCCAACCAGGACGTGATCGGAATTCTATGATGGCGGAGAATCGACGGGGATTGGGGCGTGGCCTGTCGGCCTTGCTCGACGAGGCGGCGGAGGCTGCGGTCAGCGGCGAGGCGCCGGTGACCACAGGAACCAGCGAGACGCCAATCGAGCTGATCCATCGCAACCCCGACCAGCCGCGCCGCGATTTCTCCGAAGCCGACATTGACGATCTGGCCGCCTCGATCCGGGAAAAGGGCGTGCTTCAGCCCATCCTGGTGCGCCCGATCCCCGGCGCGACCGGCGAATTCCAAATCGTCGCCGGCGAGCGCCGCTGGCGCGCCGCCCAACGGGCGGGTTTACGGCATATGCCGGTGGTGATCCGCAATCTGAACGACCTTGAGACCCTCGAGATCGCCATCATTGAGAACGTACAGCGCGCCGATCTGAATGCGGTGGAAGAGGCGATGGGTTATCGCGCTTTGATGGACCGGTTCGGCCGCACTCAGGACGCCGTCGCCCAGACGGTGGGCAAGAGCCGCAGCCATGTGGCCAACGCCCTGCGCCTTCTCAGCCTGCCGGAAGCGGTGCAGCTCGAGCTGCGCGCTGGTCGCCTGTCCGCCGGCCACGCCCGCGCCCTGGCCTCGGCCCCTGATCCGGCCGGGCTGGCGCGGCAGGTTGTCGAGCGCGGACTCAATGTCCGCGACACCGAAGCCCTCGCCCGCCGCGCCCAGGGGGGCGACAAGCCGCGTTCTGGCGCCCGCGCCGTCGCTGGCAAGGACCCAGACACGCGGGCTCTGGAGGAGGATCTGGCGGACGTCTTGGGGCTGGAGGTCGAAATTCTCGACCGCGCCGGCGCCGGCGAAGTCCGTATCGCCTATTCGAGCCTCGAACAACTCGACGACCTCTGCCGCCGGCTGACGCGGACCTGAACCCAGCTACAGGCCCAGGCGCCGGGCTCGGCCGGCTATGCTGAGCGCCAGGCGCTCGGCGATCAGGGTGTCAGGCGAGCCCGTCTGTTTGCACAGTCGGTCGGCTTCCAGCACCTCGGGCTGCAGCTGATCGAGATGATCCAGGCTCCAGGCGCGGGCCTGGCGCAGGAATTCGCGTTCGTTCTTCCAGAACACCCCTGAGGCCTTGGCCGCTTCGGCCAAACCCGCGCCGCTTCCGGCCAGGGTCAGGGTGCGGCGCAGCCTGCCCAGATGGCCGCTGATCGCCCGCACGGCCGCCGGACCGCCCTCGCCTTCCGCGGCTGCGCGCCGCAGTCCGGCATGGGCGGCGGCCAGCTTGCCGCCGAAGGCGTCCTGGGCGGCGTCGAACAGCGATGATTCGGGCTCGACCCCCAGATAGGGCTTCAGGTCCTCGGCGGTGGCGGTCGCACCGGATCCGGGACCCAGATAAAGAGCCAGACGCTCAATCTCCTGCCGAGCGACGCCGCGTTCATGGGGCAGTCGACCGACGAACAGCTCCAAAGCCTCGCTGTTCAGGCTGAGCCGGTCCTTGGCCAGGGCTTCGCGGACCAGCCTGGCCACGTCGCCGGGCTCATCGTCGTAGCAAGCGATCGCCGCCGCCCCGTCGGCCTTCTCCGCCGCCTTACGCAGGGCCGAGTCCCGCCCCAAAGCCCCAGCCTCAATCAGGAAGAAGGCGTCCGGGTTGAAACCTCCGGCCACGTGGGTCTTAACCGCCTCGGCCAGGGCGCGATCGATGGCTGGCTTCTCGCCGGTCAGCTTGACCCGGACCAGTCGCCGGCCGCCGGTCATCGATTGGGCGGATAGCTCGTCCGACAGCCGGGCGGCATCCCCGTCGAGATCGGACTCGGTCAGCAAGGCGACGTCGAACGGGTCGTCCGGCCTGGGCGCGATGCGTTTGGCCAGTCCGTCGGCGCGTTCGCGCACCCCGCCGCGGTCGCGGCCATGGATGACCGCGGTGTTGATCCCGGCCGGCGGCCCGGTCAGGAACCGCTCCACATCCGGGCGGCGGCTAAGGATCATCGCCTAACGCTGAGCGAAATAGACGGCCAGATCCAGCCGGATTCGGTCGGCGGCGGTCGAGGCGGCGCGGGCCTCGGCGTCCTTCTCGGCGCTGACCCCCGCATAGGGCTGGGCGGCGACGCCGTAGGTCACCTCAACCCGCTCGTCCCCAGCCTTGACCACCTTGCCGGTGGCCAGATCGACCAGGTGATAGCCAACATTGACGTGGGTCTCATTGTGAGTAGCGACGTCGTTGATCTGCAGGCCGCGAGGATAGTTCTGCTGCTCCAGGGTGAGATCAAGCCGATAGGCCGGCGCCACGCTGCGATCGCGGGCGAGGCTATCCTCGAGATCCTGACTGAGCAGGAAGGCTGTTCGTCCATGGGGCGCATTGACCGCGATCGCGGAAAGACCCGGCGAGACGCCTCGAGCGGCGTACAGCGGCGTGAAGCCGCAGCCGCAAAGGGCCAGGGCGGCGAACAGGGCTCCCACGCAGGCCAACCCTCGATTCAGCGGTGATCGCAGCATAGCGCTCATCCCACAACGATATTGACGATGCGGTCCTTGACCACAATCACCTTGCGGATCGTCAGGCCCTCAAGGTGACGCCCAATCGCCTCGTCCGCCAGCGCGATCTTGCCGACGTCATCATCGGAAAGTCCGGTCGCGATCCGGATCTCACCGCGGCGCTTGCCATTGATCTGAACCGGCAAGACGCGCTCGTCGCTAGCGAACACCGAAGGATCATAGCTGGGCCACGGCGCCTGGGCCACCAGACCGGTTTCGCCCAGCCGCTCCCAGCAGGCCTCGGCCAGGTGGGGGGTGAAGGGCGCGACCAGACGGGCCAGCACCGACAGGCTCTGGCGCCGCGCCGCCAGCACCGGCGCCGAGGCGCCTTCCGCCGGAGCGGCTTTGAGCACATTGAGGAACTCGTAAAGCCGAGCCACGCCGCTATTGAAGCGAAAGCCTTCTATGGCCTCGGTCAGGCTGGCGGTCAGTCGGTGGGTGGCCTTGACCAGCTCCGCCGCCTCCAGGTGATCGAGCAGCGCCAAGTCGGCTTCGGCGCCGGCGGGATCGATCGGTTGGCTGTCGAATTCAGTCCAAACGCGATTAATGAACCGCCATGCGCCTTCGATGCCGCCGGTGGTCCATTGCACGTCGCGATCTGGCGGCGAGTCCGACAGCACGAACAGGCGCGCGGCGTCGACGCCGTAGTCGTCGAAGATCTCGCCCGGGGCGACGGTGTTTTTCTTCGATTTGGACATCTTTTCGATGTCGCCGATCACCACCGGCGCGCCGCCATCGATCAGCCGGCCCCGCCGAACACCGGCCTCGGCGGTGATCTCTACAGCGGCGGGCTCGACCCAGTCACCGGCGGGACCCCGATAGGTCTCGTGGGTGACCATGCCCTGGGTGAACAGGCCGGCGAACGGCTCGCGGGTGGTCAGCAGGCCGTCATCGGCCAGGGCGCGCGTGACGAAGCGGGCGTAAAGCAGGTGCAGCACCGCATGCTCGATGCCGCCGACATACTGATCGACCGGCAGCCAATAGTCGGCCGCGGCCTTGTCGATCGGCTCGACGGCGTCCGGATTGGCGAACCGGGCGAAATACCAGGAGCTGTCGACGAAGGTGTCGAGCGTGTCGGTCTCGCGCTCGGCCGCGCCGCCGCATTGGGGGCAGCTGACCGACTTCCAGCTCGGATGTCGCGCCAGGGCGTTGCCGGGCCGGCTGAAATCCAGGTCGTCGGGCAGGCGTACCGGCAGCTGGTCGCGCGGCGTCGCCACCGGACCGCAGGCGGGGCAGTGAATGATCGGAATCGGGCAACCCCAGCCCCGCTGGCGGGCGATGCCCCAGTCCCGCAGCCGATAGACGGTGGCGCCCTGGCCCTGGCCGCGGGCCTCGATCGCCTCGATCGCCGCGCGCTTGGCCGGCTCGATGGCCAGGTCGTCGAGGAAGCTCGAATTGAAGATCACCCCAGGCCCGACATAGGCCTCGCGCCCAACCTCGAAGCTCGTCGGATCGGCGCCCGGCGGCAGCACCACCGCCTTGACCGGCAGATCATATTTGCGGGCGAAGTCCAGGTCGCGCTGGTCATGGGCGGGACAGCCGAAAATGGCCCCGGTCCCGTAGTCCATCAGCACGAAATTGGCGATCCAGACGGGCAGGGTCCAGCTCGGATCGAAGGGATGGACGACCCGCAGCCCGGTGTCCCAGCCCTTTTTCTCCGCCGCCTCGATATCGGCTTCGGACGTCCCGCCGCGCCGGCAGTCGGCGACGAACTCGGCCACCGCCGGATCCTGGGCGGCCAGGGACTGGGCCAGGGGATGGTCAGGGGCGATGGCCAGGAAGCTCGCCCCGAACAGGGTGTCCGGCCGGGTGGTGTAGACCTCCAGGCAAGCGCCGGCGGCTTCCGTGGCGGCGCCCTCGAAGGTGAAGCCCAGCCGCAGCCCGCGCGAACGGCCGATCCAATTCTCCTGCATCAGCCGCACCTTGTCGGGCCAGCGATCCAGCGTCGAAAGCCCTTCGAGCAGGGCGTCCGCATAGTCAGTGATCCGCAGAAACCATTGGTTCAGCTTGCGTTTTTCGACCTCGGCGCCGGATCGCCAGCCCCGGCCGTCGATCACCTGTTCATTGGCCAGCACGGTCATGTCGACCGGGTCCCAATTGACCAGGCCCTCGCGGCGATAGACCAGGCCGCGCCGCCACAGGTCCAGGAACCAGGCCTGCTGCTGGCCATAGTATTCCGGATCACAGGTGGCGAACTCGCGCGACCAGTCGATCGACAAGCCAAGCCGTTTCAGTTCGTCGCGCATCACCGCGATGTTCTGATAAGTCCAGTCCTTCGGACTGACCCCGCGCTCCATCGCCGCATTCTCGGCCGGCAAGCCAAAAGCGTCCCAGCCCATCGGATGCAGGACGTGAAAGCCGCGGGCGCGCTTGAACCGAGCGATGACGTCGCCGAGGGCGTAGTTGCGCACATGGCCCATGTGCAGGCGCCCCGAGGGATAGGGGAACATCTCCAGCACGTAGTATTTCGGTCTCGGATCCGCGGGATCAGGCGGCCCGGCGCGAAACACATCGGCGGCGTCCCAGGCGGCGCGCCACCGAGGTTCAGACTCTTGAGGATTATAGCGAACCATGGCCGTCGGGCGGCCTCGTCAGCCCTGGACGTTCGACAGCCTGAGCTGACGCGCGCGGGTCAAGATGGCGTTTTCGATGTCCGTCGCGGTCTGGTCCGCCGCCACCGCGTCGACCCAGGCGCCGTTGACGTCGCGAACCTGCTTGTTGACCGTCACGTTCAGGCCGTCAGCGCGCAGACGGGTGTCCAGGATATAGACCGTGCACTTGAAGCGCTCATCGGGCTTTTCCGGATTGGCGTACCAGTCGGTGATGATCACGCCGCCGTAGGGATCCGCCGAGGACAGGGGCATGAAGGCCAGGGTGTCCAGCGAGGCGCGCCAAAGATAGGCGTTGACGCCCAGCGCCGCCTCGGAGGTCGGTTTGGCATGATGTCCGCCCAGTCCGAGGAATCCGCCGCCATAGGGCTTTGGACCGGAGGCGTCATGATGCGCGCAACCCGCCAGGGTCACGGCGCCCAGGGCCGCCATCATCACCGTTGCTCGACGCACCGACACCATCGTGTTTAGCTCCACTCCGCATCACGATCTGAACGGTCTCAAAAACCGTCAGCGTGTCGCCTACCCCGTCCCACAGCCGCGGTCTATATCACGCGTTTCGTCCGACCCAACAGGAATCGCGTGGCTTGTCCGCCACAGGCTCTGTGGGATTGGGCTATCGCGGCGTCCGCAGCGTTGTGACGCATTGACCACTGAGGGCCTGGGGCGTTAATCGGGACTTAGGTCGAGTTGGCGTATAGGTGCCCGCGACCAGTTTGGGCGGGGTTGAGGCGAGTTCGATGTTGGCGAAAGCACGCATCAGTGCGGTGTTGATCGCGGCGGTCGCCCTTTGTGGGGCGTCACTGGCCCGCGCGGAGTCGAATCCGCCGGAACTCACCCCTCAGCAACAACATAAGACGCTTCAGTGGGACGCCAAGGGCCGCTGGAGCCTGAAGCTTGACATGAACGAGCAGGCGGTGCGTGGCGTTGAGCTGCGCGACGTGCAGGCCGGCGCCTATTACCACCTCACCCCATCCCTGCGGGTCGGCGGCGCGGTCAGCTTCGGCGATGACCTGATCCAGGCCGACCACAACAACCTGCCTCAGGTTCCGGTTCAGGCGCCGCGGGTCAAGCTGGAAACCAGCTTCAAGTTCTAGCGCGCGGCGAGGCGTCAGAATCCCTCGACGCCGGCCAGACCTGCGGCGCAGCTGCGCTGAAGTCGTGCTGCTGTCCGCGCATTGACGCCCCCCAGGGCGATCACCGGGCCGCGCGCCTGGCGGGCCAGATGCTCAAACCTGACAGGACCGAGCGCCGGACCCGCTGAAGCGCTCCGGCTTGCGAACGCCGCCGAGACCAGCACTGCGTCCACGCCATGGGCTTCTGCGTTACGCAGGGCAGCCAGTCCGTGGGCCGCGGCGGTGACCACCCAACCCGGCCTGGATCGCTTCAGGCGGCGCGCGAGATGGGCCAAGCGCTGCGGCAGATGCACCCCGTCAGCCTTGGACTTCCGCGCCAGGACAGCATCGGCGCCGATCAGCAGGAGCAGGCCTCGCCTTCGAGTGAGATGGCGCAGGCTGATGGCCTGCACTAAGGCCGACGGCGCGCCAAAGGCGCGATAGATCACCACGGAGCCCCGCGGCAGGCCCTCGACGCTGGTCAAGAGGTCAAGGGTCCGGTCAGGATCGGTCACCAGCCAAACACCGCTTGGTGCTTTGCGCCGGATTACGGGGTATCGCTGGCCTGCACGACGCGCCAAGCCAGCCGCGCGCTGTTCCAGTCCTCGGTTCAACAGACCCCTCGTTCAGATGCCGCCCATCGATCCCACCGCCCCCGTCTCGCCGCTGTGCGACATCCAAGGCCGCATAACCGCCGCCGCCCGCGCCGCCGGGCGCTTGGACGGATCGGTGCGGCTGGTGGCGGTCAGCAAGCAGCAGTCCTGGGACAGCATAGAGCCGATCCTGGCCGCGGGCCAAACCACCTTCGGCGAAAACCGGGTGCAGGAGGCTGAGGGTCGCTGGGCCGAGCGGCGGGCCGGACTGACCCTGCACTTGATCGGCCCGCTTCAGACCAACAAGGCCCGCGAGGCCGTGGCCCTGTTCGACGTCATCGAGACCCTCGACCGCCTCCGCATCGCCCAGGCGGTGGCCGAGGCGAGTCAGCGACTGGGCCGCACACCCCGCCTCTACGTCCAGGTCAATACCGGCGAGGAGCCGCAGAAAGCCGGGGTCATTCCCGCCGAGGCCGACGCTTTCATCGCCGATTGCCGCAGCCTGTTCGGCGCGGCCCTGGAGGGGTTGATGTGCATCCCGCCGGCGGACGAGGAGCCGGCGATGCATTTCGCCCTCTTGGCCCAGATCGCCCGGCGCAATGGCCTCTCAGGGCTATCCATGGGCATGAGCGCCGATTTCGAGACCGCTATCGCCTTCGGCGCCACCTCTGTGCGGGTCGGCTCAGCCCTGTTTGGCGAACGGCTGCCCCGCGGGACCGAGGCCTAGACCTCAGGCCCTGCGGACCGCGATCGCCGCATCCGACGTCGCGATCTCCAGCAAATGCTCGAGATCGACGCGAGACAAGGCGACACAGCCCTCGGTTGGGGCGTAGCCGTCCCGGGCGATGTGCAGAAAGATCGCCGAGCCAAGGCCGCTGACCGGCGGGTCGTCATTGTGCGCCAGCACCCCGACTCGGTCGTAGAGACCGTCTTCCCGCCACATCCGCTCGGCCGAGGCGCCATAGGGCAGCTTGACTGGCTGGTTGTAGAAGGGATCGCCGGGCGCGTCGCACCAACCATCGTCGGGGGCTATCGGGGCGCGTGGCAGGTCTGTTTGCGGGATCAGCCCACGATCCGGCCGAAATAGCACGCGACGGATCGGCCAGAGTCCGAGCGGCGTCGCGCCGTCGCCCTCACGCTTGTCGCCCGCCTCGATCACCCCGCAACGGCCCAGGGCGCAGCGCGTTCGCTGTTCGCCGAGGTCGAAGCGACCGTCTGACCAAGCCGTGAAGATCATCCAGACGTCCTGAAACGCGCGTCCGAGCTTTACGCCCTCGCCCGGAACGGTGCATGTTCGCTCCCATGGCGCAACGCAAAACCATCCTGATCGTCGACGACGATCCCGACATTCGTGAGAGTCTGGCCGAACAGCTGGGCCTTAGCCAAGAGTTCGCCATCCAGATGGCGGCGACCGGAGAGGCCGGTGTCGAGGCCGCCCTGGCCTCACGCGCCGATCTGGTGCTGCTGGATGTCGACCTGCCAGACATAGATGGCCGCGAGGTCTGTCGCCGCCTGCGCGCCGCCGGGGTCGCGGCCCCGGTGATCATGCTGACGGCCTCCAGCGGTGACACCGAGACCATCCAGGGCCTGGATTCCGGGGCCAATGACTATGTGACCAAGCCGTTCAAGTTCGCCGTGCTGCTGGCTCGCATCCGCGCCCAGCTACGCAGCCATGAGCAGTCCGAGGATGCGGTGTTCCGCATCGGGCCCTACGAATTTCGCCCGGCGACCAAGTTGTTGGTCGACGAGAAGCTCCGCAAGATCCGCCTTACGGAAAAGGAGACCAGCATCCTCAAATACCTCTACCGGGCTGGCGACACCCCGGTTACGCGCGAGGAGCTGCTGGCCGAGGTCTGGGGCTATAACGCCGGCGTCACCACCCATACGCTGGAGACCCATGTCTACCGGCTGCGTCAGAAGATCGAACCGGACGCGGCCGGGGCCAAGCTTCTGTTGACCGAAGCGGGCGGCTATCGGCTCGCGCCTTAGGACGAGGCGCGGATCGGACCCGCTACGGCCTGAAGGTCAGTGATTGAGGCCTGATTCATACGCTTCCTGGATATCCTCGCCGTATTGGCGGCAGCCTTCGAGGAAATCCTCATCGCCCTTGCCCACGCAATCATTGTCCTGCGTCATGGCGTGCGCCTTGGCGTAGGCGAAACCCGCCTCCTGCGCCGCGCAACCCCCGACGCAGCGACCCGGCTCGGCGGCCTGGGCGAAGTTCTGATGCGCGAGCAATCGGATCTCGGTCTCGCGGGCCATTTCTGCGCGGTTTCCGCAGCCCGCCACGACCGCGAACAGCGCAAGGGCGACGCCCAGGCGGGTCAGCGGGCCGCGGGTCCGAAAGCGAGCCATGACTTGTCCAAAGCGCCAGACCAAGGGCGCCAAGCTAGGCCAGGTGCGGCACAGGGACAAGGCGATGCGGACGGCTTACCTGTTCAGCCTTGATGCAGAAGCACGTGATGGAAGTGGTTGAAATTAGCCAGCCACAACCCGCCCAGGAGGACGACCGCGGCGCCGAGGGAGATGGCGAGCATCCAGATCACCCCGTGCCGTTCCGCGCCGCGCGCCTTGACCACCGTCAGGTCGACGCCGTCGCCTTGACGCGACTCTTCGTCGTTTGGCCCGTCGCCTTGCGGCATGACTTTGCTCCGCGGCTGTCAGCAAGAACAACGCCGCCCCTGAACGCCGGTTCCGGTCGCCTAAAGGGTCAGCTCAGCGCTGACCGGCGCATGGTCGCTGGGTCTGTCCCAGGCGCGGACATCGTCATGCACACGGGCCACCGCGCGGCCCGACGCCATCGCCGCCGCCCGAAGCGCCGGGGTGATCCAGATGTGGTCAAGTCTCAGCCCGCGACCGGAGGCGCGGAAATCGGCGGCGCGATAGCTCCACCAGGAAAACAGCTTCTGCGGATCCGGTACGGCCTCCCGAACTAGGTCGATGAAGTCGGCCGAGGCCTTCAACCGGGCCATGGCCTCGATCTCGATCGGAGTATGACTGACCACCTTGAGCATCTGGCGATGGCTCCAGACGTCGAATTCGCCCGGCGCGACATTGAGGTCGCCGACAATAACCAGGGGCGCCTTGGCGCCCTGCCGGGTCGCCTGGCGAGTCATGGTCTCAAGGAAATCGAGCTTGTGGTCGAATTTCGCATTGGCCTGCCGGTCGGGAAGATCACCGCCGGCCGGGACGTAGAAATTTTGGATCTCGACACCCTCGACCACCACCGAAACCGATCGGGCATGGCCTTCACGGCAGGGGGTCCAGTCCGGACCTGGCTCGAAGGGGAGGCGCGAAGCCGTCGCCACGCCGTGCCAGCCCTTCTGACCACGAATGGCCAGGTGCGGCAGACCCATCTGCTCGAAAGCCTCGCGCGGGAATTCGTGCCCCTGACACTTGATCTCCTGCAGGCATAGCACGTCCGGTTGGGTCTCGGCGACGAAGCGGGCGATGTGATCGGCCCGGAGGCGGACCGAATTGACGTTCCAGGTGACGATTCGAAGGCGCATTCGACTTCCCTGCCACGCCCGCCGCGGCCGTGGCGAGAATAAAGAAACGCCCGAGGCGGAGGTCCGCGCTCGGGCGTTAAAGTGGTCGTCCTAACCGACACCGGGAGGGGATTTGGAACCGGTGGCGGAAATTCAGCGCTGGAGGTCAATCCCACGCCTCATGCGTGCTAAAATTGCCACTGGCGAAGCGAAAGTCAAGCGCTATGCGCGTTCACGCTTGAATGTGACGAAAATATCGCAATTCAAGGGGGCGGACTTGGTTCACCAGCGTTGCGGGGGCCGACAAACAGCGCTGGATCCAAGCCTGAGGTCGACTCGAAGGCGGTGAGCCGGATGCGGGTCGTGTGTCCTTGAGCGTCGGTCAGGCTCCATTCTCGCAGGCGCACCGGGGCGTCGCCAAAGCTCAGCTCGACCCGGCCCTGGGCCCAGCGATTGCCGTCGCGGGCGAAAAGGGTGAAGCCGTCGCTGGAACGCTCCACATGATCGACCACCACGCCCTTGTCGAAACGAACATGGTCCGAAAGAAATAGGGCCAGAGGCGTGCGCTTGAGCGCATAGTGGTTGAGGGTGTTCAGCCGCGGATCGGCCACCCAGACGGTCTTGCCGTCGCAGATGGTCAGCAGACTATAGGGCGGATCATAGGCGAAGCGGGCGCGGCCTGGTCGCGCGAGGTAGAGCGCCCCCTGGCTGACGCCCCCCCTCCAATCGGTCTGTTCAAACCGGCCCTTGACCTCACCGAGGCCCTCCAAATAGGCCGCCGCCTTGTCGATCAGCGCCTTGTCGTCAGCGGAAAGATCGCCCTCGGGCGGATCGGCTCGGGCCGGCGGCGCCGCGACGACACCGAAGGCGAGTCCGCCGAGCAGCAAGGCGCGTCGCATCGGGTCAGTCAAGGTCATGCGGGCAGGCTCCGGCCGATCGGCGCAGGACGCGCCACCGCTCAAAGAGCCAATCAGCGTGATCATTTCAAGGCGCCCGGAGACTAAACCGGGGGCGGCCCCGCCAGGATGTCGCGCTTGCCGGCGTGGTTGGCCTGGCTGACCACGCCCTCCTGCTCCATGCGCTCGATCAGCGAAGCGGCGCGGTTATAGCCGATCTGCAGCCGGCGCTGGATATAGCTGGTCGAGGCCTTCCGGTCGCGGGTGACCACCGCCACCGCTCGGTCATAGAGATCGTCGCCCGAACCGCCGCCGTCGCCGAAGTCGCCCTCCTCGCCGCCCTCGTCATCGCCGCCGGCGGTGACCTCCTCCAGATATTGCGGCTCGCCCTGTTCGCGGAGGTACTTGGCCACCGCCTCGACCTCGGCGTCGGAGACGAAAGGGCCGTGCAGGCGGGTGATCCGCCCGCCGCCCGCCATATAGAGCATGTCGCCTTGTCCGAGCAGCTGTTCGGCGCCCTGCTCGCCCATGATCGTGCGGCTGTCGATCTTGGAGGTGACCTGAAAGCTGATCCGAGTGGGGAAATTGGCCTTGATGGTGCCGGTGATCACATCGACCGAGGGGCGCTGGGTGGCCATGATCAGGTGGATGCCGGCGGCGCGGGCCATTTGGGCCAGGCGCTGCACCGCGCCCTCGATGTCCTTGCCCGCGACCATCATCAGGTCAGCGACCTCGTCGATTACCACCACCAG
>Ga0302196_10003345_pt1 | contig 14709 bp, 15 predicted proteins | sample II_Bog_N1_3_FD_198794 | JGI IMG/M metagenome (GOLD analysis project Ga0302196, IMG submission 198794) | Peat permafrost microbial communities from Stordalen Mire near Abisko, Sweden - II_Bog_N1_3 | ecosystem: Environmental > Terrestrial > Soil > Wetlands > Peat | place: Sweden: Abisko...
CGGGCGTTCGATCTGAACGCCGTCTATCGAAGCCTGCTGACAGTGCAGGCTCAAATCCTTCAGCTTTACAGCCAGACCTCTGCCTGGGCGGCGCGAGTCGATTGGGCCCACCTTCGGCCGGTGCTTTGTGTCGACGGCGGGATAATCGTGCTCTGCGCGCTGCTGCTGTTCCAGCCCTCACGCACCGAGGCGGAGGATCAGCGCTTCTGGACCGATATCGCCCTGGCGGGACGATGGATGGCGAGCATCGCCGGGCTGGGGATGGCCGTATGGATGACGGTCAACGCCGCCCATCTGGCCTGACGCCGGCTCAAACGAGCCGCCGGACCTCGCCCAGCCCAAGCGTGAAGCCGTCCACGCCCAGGATGACGACGCCGATCGCCGCGGCGATCAGCGCGTAGCCGGCGAGGATAAACAGTCCGTCGCGCCGGGCCAGGCCGATCGCGAAGGCGCCCAGCGCCAGGGCCGGAACCAGGTTGGCGAAGGGGATCGGCAACACCAGCACCAGGGCGATCAGGGTGCAGGCGATCCCCACAACCGCCGCGCCGATACGGCCCGTCAGGAACCTCAATCTCGGCCGCACAAAGGTCTCAACCCGCTCCAGCGGCGGCAGCACCCGCTCGACCAGCTTGATCAGGGGCTCGCGCTTGACCCTGCGCCGCGACAGGATGCCAGGCAGCCAGACCGTGCGCCGACCGATGACGATCTGCGGCGCGACCAGCAAGAGCGGCAGCGCCAGCACCATCGAAAAGCCCGGCGGCAGCGGCAACAGCACCGGCAGGGTCAGGACCAGCAGCACAGGGCCCGGGCCATCGTCGCCCTCGATGTGGCCGAGCATCTCGCCGACGGTCAGATCGTCTTTGCGCAGCCGCAGGAACGGCTCCAGGCTGGCGGCCAGGGAATGTGACGGTGTCTGATCGCGCGCGGGCATTGCACGCTAACGCTTGAAGGGGCGGGAAGACGCAGCGTTGAGAGCGGGAATTTGGACGGCGAGGACTTCAGTTCCTGCGGCTTGGTCCCACGGCCCAGGCCTTCACGCGGTCGAGGAAGCTTCCCGAGCGCCAGTACTTTAGGTCGGCGGCCCACTTTTCTTCAGCGCTGTAGCTGCTGGATAGATTGTTTTCCTCTTTTCCGATGAGCGCCTTGACCCGCTTGTCCTCATTGGCGTCCAGCCAGTAGCCGTGGCCTTGGGGGCAGAATTCCAATTCGAGGTCGTAGTCGCGGTAGTCAAATGTGCGCATGGGTTCAGCGCACTGCGGACACTTTCGCGCGGATGGCTCGGAGCTGAATACCAGCGTTCCCTTGCCGTCGTCGCCAAGGTCGAACGCCTCATCCTCAAGTTCTTGCAGCTCAAGCGGCGTCAGCCACAAGCCCTGACACTTAGGGCAGGAGTCGACGTCCATGTCGTCGTGTTTGGACTTCACCAAGTCAACCTTGCAGTCGGGGCAGATCATCGAGCGCTCGCAATCAACGTTATGGGATGTCCGTCAGGTTGTAGCTCGGCGCCTGGCCGTGGGCCACGCGGATTTCAGTGCGGTTCGATATTGGTTACGGCTCAAGCATGATCGCCGACAGCAATCGGCCGTAGTCGGGCTCGCCGGCCTTGAAGGCGCGGCGGTTGGAGAAGAACAGGTCCGGCCGGGCGCAGGTATCGGCGCCGATCCATTCGGCCTGGGTGACGCCGGCCTGGGACAGACGGTGCACGACGAAGGCCGGCAGGTCGAACTGGCGTTTGTCGGGCGCGGCGCCGGGCGTGAAGAACCGCTCGAACGCCAAGTCGTCGCCCAGGAAGGCGTCGAGGAAGTCCAGGCCCACTTCATACGACTTGGGACCGATACAGGGGCCGACGGCCGCGACCATCCGGCCCGGATCGGCGCCCAGCCCGACCATCGCCTCGACGGCCGAGGCGACCACTCCGCCCAAGGCGCCGCGCCAGCCGGCGTGGACGGCCGCGACGACCCGCGCGTCCGCATCCGCCAGCAGGACGGGCGCGCAGTCGGCGGCCAGGGCGCCGCAGACCAGGCCGGTGCTCGCGGTCGCCACGCCATCGCCCTCCGGCGCTTGTGACCATGGCGCGACGGCGACGTGCACGGTCGCCGAGTGGATCTGGTAGGCCGTCACCAGCCGCTCGGCGCCGAACCAGCCCGCCGCGCGGGCGCGGTTTTCGCTGACCGCCGCGGGGTCGTCCTGGGAGCCGACGCCGACGTTCAGCGAGGCGTAGAGGCCTTCAGACACCCCGCCCCGTCGCGTGAAAAAGGCATGGCGCACCCCGGGCAGGGCCGCGAGCCGCTTGGATTGCAGGGGCTGAAGATCGCTCATCCTAGGACTCGAATCCCGGCGGGGGTGGTTGATTGGGCCCATAGAGGCAGGCCGCCTTGAACAGGTCTCCCATCTGGTCGCGATCGATCAGCCGCGCAAGCTGGCGGGCGATGGCTGGCGCCTTGTCTGGCCGGGCGCGGGCGAGGGCCGCGGCGCGCGCCTCGATCCCCAGGCGGCGCAGGAAATCGCCCTGGGTCAGGATGGCGGCCCTGGCGCCCTCGGCTCGCGCTGCGGCGATCACGGCGGGGAAATCGGCGTGAACGGTCAGGTCCGCCTCGCCCGGCGCGGCCAGCGGATCGACCTTCTGGTGGCGCGAAAGGGCCTGGAGGGTGTCGCCGACCTCGAACCGATCGCGACCATAGTCGATCAACAGCGCCGCGCCGCCGTCCGACGCGAGCCGGGCGCCGATCTCACCGCCGAGCGCGGCCTGGGCCGCGGAGATCTCGATGATCGCACCGTCCGGGGCGGCGAGGCCGGGCGCGATGTCTTGGGTCCCAGGCGCGAGGCCGAACGCCAGCTCACCCTGACCGTCCAGACCCACCCGCCGCTCGGCCCAGCCGCCCATGGACCTTACGAACTGGCGCGCCGGCAGGCAGTCGAGCAGTTCGTTGGCGATCAGGATGACAGGCGCTTCGTCCGGCAGCTCGGCCAGGCGCGGCGCCCAGCGAGGCGCGAGCGGCGCATGTTCCAGCTGGGCGCGCTGGCGCTCGATCAGCGGCCCGCTGGTCTCGATCAGCCACAGCTCGGCCGCCGCGATGAAGCCCGGGTCGAGCCGGGCCGCGCGCAGGGCGTCGGCCATCAGTACGCCGGTTCCGGGACCCGCCTCAGCCAGCACCACCCGCGCCGGAGCGCCCAACCCGCGCCAGGTCTCGACGGCCCATAGCCCGATCAGCTCACCGAACATCTGCGAGACCATCGGCGAGGTGATGAAGTCGCCGTCTTCGCCCAGCGCCGGCCGGGTGGCGTAATAGCCATCGGCCGAATCATGCAGGCAGGCCGTCATATAGTCGGCGACGCTGAGCGGTCCGAAACTGCGGATGCGCGCCTTCAGCCGGTCTTTCAGGCTCATGCCGCGGGGGGCTGAATCGTCGCCGCGGCCTCGCCGTCGCGCGCAAGACGCCAGGCGCGCCAGATCAGCCAGGCGCCGATCAGCACCATCGGGGTCGATAGGATGATGCCCATGGTCAGGCCGAAGGGAAGGTGATCGAGCCCCTCGTCCGGCTGGCGCACATTCTCCAACGAGATCCGGAACAGGCCGTAGAACATCATGAACAAGCCGACCAAGGCGCCCTCGCGCTTGAGCCAGCCCGCGCGGTGCGTCGCCCAGCGCAGGATCAGGAACAGGGCGATCCCCTCCAGGCCCGCCTCGTAAAGCTGGCTGGGGTGGCGCGGGTCCAGGCCGGCCGGGCAGGCGCCGCTCGCGTCCATCAGGCGCTGGTTGCAGAACACCACGCCCCACGGCACGTGCGTCACCCGGCCCCAAAGCTCGCCGTTGATGAAGTTGGCGATGCGCCCGAAGAACAGGCCGAACGGCGCGCAGGGCGCGACCAGATCGCCCAGCTTCAGCATGTTGATCTTGTTGGCCAGGGAGAAGCCGATGATCGCCACCGCGACGCCGACGAAGCCGCCGTGGAACGACATGCCGCCGTCCCAGATCTTGAAGATTTCCAGGGGGTCCGCGGCGTACTTGCCCTGTCCGTAGGCGATCACATAGCCGGTACGGCCGCCCAGGATGACGCCGAGCGTAATCCACAGGACCAGGTCGTCGATCTGCTTGGGCGTAATCGGCGGACCCGCCGGCCCCCAGAGCGAGGCGGTGTTGACCAGCCGGGTTGCGTACCACCAACCCAGCAGGATGCCGGCGATATAGGCCAGGGCGTACCAGCGGATCGACAGGAAGCCGATATGCAGCAGCACCGGGTTGAAATCGGGAAATTGCACGCCTGGTTCTCCGCAGCTGCGCCGTGCGTGCTTCTAGCAGGCGGACGCGTTTCTTGGGAGCCTGTGACAAAGGCGCCCTTCGCAAGCCGGGCGATCTCCCTTAAGAGATCATTATGCAGACTCAGAATCCCTTCCTGGACGAGTTCTCCAAGCTGACGACCGCCGCCTTGGGCCTGGCCCAGACGGCGGGCGAGGAGGCGAAAACCGCCTTCCGCGCTCAGGCCGACAAGCTGGCCGCCGAGTTCGACCTGATCCGCCGCGACGAGTTCGAGGCGCTCAAGGCCGAGCTTCAGGCGCTGCGCGAAGAGGTGGAGACCCTGAAGGCGAAGAAGGCGCCGCGCGCGAAATCTTAGGACGAGAGTTTCGCTCGCCAAACGCAAGAAGCTGTTGTTACCGCGGCTGCGAAGCGGATTAGGCTTCAACGTGAGAGGCGATTCATCGACGCCGCATCGATGAGCCGCCCTCGACAACCGATGAGGGTTTCATGGACGTCCCCCACTCTGAAGAAGACGACGTCGACCTCGGTTTCGACCCCCTGGATGTGGTCGAACATGTTCTCGCCGCGGAAAACCTGACCTTCGACCGGACCGACGACGGCGATCTCGCTTTCGCCCTGGCCGGAGACTGGAAGGACTATGAGCTTTGGTTCGCCTGGCGGCCGGAAGCCGACTGCCTGCAGCTTTGCCTGTCGCTCGATCTGCGCGCGGCCAAGCCGCAACGGCCGGTGACCTACGAGCTGCTGTCGCTGGTCAACCAGCGCATCTGGCTTGGCCACTTCGAGGTCTGGGCCGACGACGGCGAGCTGGTCTTCCGCCACGCCCTGTCGCTGCCCCACGGCGAGCGCCCGACGCTGGCCCAGGCGGCCTCGATGATCGACGCGGCGGTGGAGGCGGCGGACCGCTTCTACCCGGCGTTCGACTTCCTGCTGAAGGGCTCCAAGAGCCCCGAAGAGGCGATGGCGGCCTGCATGTTCGAAACCGCGGGCGTCGCCTGAGGCGCCGGGCTTAGGGCGCCAGCCGCCTTTATTGGTATTGATCTATTGCCGCCGAAGAAACGCCGTCTCCCCTCGCGGGAGAAGGCCGTTACTCCACAGGCCTGTCGAAGGGCTGAGACGTTGACCAAGATCACCCCCATCCTGATGCTCGGGGCCGGCCGCATGGGCGGCGCCATCGTCGAGGGCTGGGCATTGGCCAAGGCGTTCGGCGGCGAGCAGCTGATCATCCGCGACCCGCATCCCGGCGAGGCGGCCCAGGCCGCCGCCGCGGCAGGCGCGCGGCTCAATCCGCCGGAGGCGGTGTTGGGCGAGGCGCTGACCGTGGTGCTGGCGGTGAAGCCCCAGCTCTGGCGCGGGGTCGCGGCCGAGGTCGCCGGCGCGCTGCATCCGGACGCGGTGATCGTCTCCATCGCCGCCGGCGTGCGCATGGGCGATATCTCGGCGGCGTTCGGCGGTCGCGCCGTCGCCCGGGTCATGCCGACCACCGCCGCCGGGATCGGCAAGGGCGTCGCTTCGATCGTCGCCGGCAGTCCCGAGGCCGCCGCCCGCGCGCGGGCGCTGTTCGAGCCGGTGGGCGTGGCCGTCGACTTGCCGGCCGAGGACCTGTTGGACGCGGCCACCGCCGTCTCGGGGTCTGCGCCGGCCTATTTCTACGCCTTCGTCGAGGCGCTGGAGGCCGCCGGGATCGCCGAGGGCCTTCCGGCCCAAGCCGCTCACGATCTGGTCCGCGCCACCATGATTGGCGCCGCGGCCCTGATGGACCACACCGGGGCCGAGCCGGCCGAGCTGCGCCGCCAGGTGACCTCGCCGAACGGCACCACGGAGGCGGCGCTGAAGGTGCTGATGAGCGACAAGGGCCTTGGCCCCCTGCTGGCCGAGGCCGCCGCGACCGCCGCCCGACGGTCTCGCGAGCTGGCCGGCTAGGTCCAAATACCCTGTCAGGAAGATGAACCCCGGCTGAATGCGTCCTCCCGAACCGGTTCAGGTTCGACCCGCTAGTGTCTCCTTGCCTTTGCTGGAAAGGCGAACCGAGACAGACGAGGAGGCATCCGTGATCAACAAGACTGTGAAGAAGGCAATCATCGGCGCGATGGCGGTGCTGACCGTCGGCGGCGCCATGCTCGGCGCGAGCGCCGCGTCGGCCCACCCCTGGGGTGGCGGCTGGGGCTGGCATGGCGGCTATCGCGGCTACGGTCCCGGGCCGGTGATCGCCGCCGGCGTGCTGGGCGTGGCGATCGGCGCCAGCCTGGACCACCCCTACTATGGCGCGCCTCCGGGCTACTACGCCGGCCCCGGTTACTGGGGCTACTATGAAGGCTGCCGCACCTACTGGCGCTGGGACCCGCACTGGGGCCGCTACGTCCAGGTCGACCGCTGCTACTGATCTTCCCCTAGACGGCGCCTGATGGCGATGACCGGGCCGGCTGACCCCCCAGCCGGCCCGGTCTTGCGTTCAGAACGTCACGCGCACGCCGCCGAAACCGCCGATCGGCGCGGCGATGCTGTAGCTGCGCGGGTTGGTCGCCCCCGGCGCCTGGGCCAGATAGACCGCGCTGGTCGGGGAGAAGGTCCCGAAGGTGTAGTACCGGGCGTTCGTCACGTTCTCGACGCGCGCGAACAGCTGCAGCGCGCGCGTCGCCTGGTAGCTGGCGTTCAGGTTCAGCACGAAGAAGCCGGGCAGACGCGGGGTCAGGTTGGCTTCGTCGCCGAACAGCCACGCGCCCGTCTGCCCCACGCCGGCTACGCCGACCGTGAGCTTGTCGGTGGCCCGCCAGTCGAAGCCCAGCTTGACCTGGTCTGCGGGAACGCCGGGAAAACGGTCGCCGGGCGTGATGGTGAGGTTGCCGAAGGGATCGGCGTTCGGGTTGCTGCCGGCCGACTCCACGAAGCGGGTCTGATAGGTGGCGTCGGTGTGGCTGTAGGCCAGGTAGGCGCCCCAGGTCTTGTCTTTGAACTGGACGTTCAGGTCGCCGCCCTGGCGGCGCGTGGCCCCGACGTTGGCGAAGAAGGCGCGGCCGACGGTGACGCTGTTGATGAAGACGATGTCGTTGTCGAGATCGGTGCGGTAGAGGCCAAGGCTGTAGCTCAGCACGCCATCCGCCAGGCTGAACCGCCCGCGCACGCCGGCCTCATAGCTGTGGGCGGTGACCTGCTTCAGGTCCGGATCGCCGACGAAGAAGTTGGCGAGGCTGCAGGAATCGTTCGGCCCCGCGCACGACAGTTCCGCCGGTGTCGGCGCACGGTTCGCCTGAGCGTAGCCCGCATAGAGGGTCAGCCATGACGCCGCTCGAAAGCTGGCGCCGATCGCGGGGTTGAAGCTGTCGTAACGGTGGTCGCCCGTGAGGTCGCCGCCGAGCTGATCGCGCAGGTCGATCCGGATGGCGTTGTAGCGGCCGGACGCGGTCACCGACAGGCGCGGGGTCACGTCCAGGGTGTCGGTGGCGAACAGCCCGTAGCTGTCGTTGCTGATGTCGACCCTGACCGGCGTATTGTCGCCCGGCTCGTCGATCAGCACGCCCGGTCCTATGAAGACTCGGGTCGTCAACGTCAGTCCGCCGATGTAGGAGGCGGCGCTGAACGCGGTGTGTGACCCATCGAAGCTGCCGCCCAGGACGGCGTGATTGTTCATCCCCAGCAGACTGCCCGTGCTGACCCATTGCGCCGAGGCGCCATAGGAACGCGTCTCGGTGGTCTGGTTGTCCAGCTCCGAATAGGCGAACGGACTGGGGCCAAGAAAGGCCGGAATCGTCACGCCGCCCGCGGTGGTGCTGTCGTCGCCATTGTCGTCGCACAGCAGGCCCGAGCCGTCGTTGCAGGGCGTATCGTTGGCCGAATTGCCGTTCACGACAGCCTGATGGAAGGCGTTGTAGTAGGCGACGGCCTGCACTGAGCTGTCGGGCGCGAGCGTGAAGTCGCCTGAAAGCGTCACGCCGCCATAGCGGTTGGCGATGGCGTTGGGCGCGGTGAACTGCGCGCGCGGGTCGGCCGCCAGCAGCTCGACCGGCGCGGTCCCGGGACCATTGAGCGTCGACTGGGCAAGCCGGCCGCTGAGGTGGATCTCCGCCTGGTCGCCGCGCCAGCCAAGATCGCCGTAGCCGCTTTGGATGTCGGAGGACTGCAGGTCGCGCCAGCCGTCCTGGTGCAGGCTGCTGACCGCGACATAGACGGCGGTGTCGCCGATGCTGCGGCCGTATTGGGCGTTGACCTCGCGCTGGGCGAAGGAGCCGCCGGAGAGGTCGATCTCACCGCCGGGACTGGTGAAGCCGTTCTTCATGCGGATGTTCAGCGAGCCGCCGAGCGCGTTCAACCCGAACACCGGGTTGGAACCCTCGACGGTGATGCGGTCGATCGCAACGTCCGGGATCAGGTCCCAGTCCACGGTGTCGCCGAACGGCTGATTGAACCGCACCCCGCCGAGATAGACCGCCAGCCCCTGTGAGACCCCCTGCAACGGCGAGGCCTGGAAGCCGTGGTAGAACAGGGTCGGCTGGTAGGGATTGCCGGACGCCGAATCCAGGTTGACCGCGCCGATCTGTTCATTGAGCGCGCGCAAGGCGTCGGGCGGGCCGCCGCGGGCGATGTCGCCGCCGTCGATCAGGCTGATCTGCTCAGGCGCCTTGTCGCGGTCGATGCCGGTGCCCGGCAGGGGACTGGAGGCCACCACGACCACTTCCGAGACACTCGTCACGGCGTCGGCCGTATCGGCCGCCGCCTGCGGCGCGGCGCACAGCAGCGCCAGCGCCGGCGCGATCGCCATTGAAAATGTACGTGGCCGTGCGGCCATTGGACCCGTCATAGGCGCTCCCCTCAGGCGCCTATGCGGTAGAATCGTGGCGCTTGGGCGCCCCCGACCCCCGCGACAGCGATCAGGCGCGCGCAGTGTTGCCGAAATGCGTCGGTAGGCCTTAGTCCGGCAGCCGGACAATGGCCCGAAGGCCGCCGAGCGGGCTCCTGTCCAGCAGGATGTCGCCGCCCATCGCGCGGGCGGCGTCCCGGGCGATCGCCAGGCCAAGCCCCACGCCCTTTTCGTTCTGGTTGCGCGCTTCGTCGAGGCGGCTGAACGGTCGGAAGGCCTCCTCGTAGTTCTCCGGCGCAATGCCGGGTCCGTCGTCATCGACCAGCACCTCGACCCCGCCCGCGGCGCGCGCGCGGCCGGTGACGGCGACGTGCGAGCCGTGCGCGGCGGCGTTCATGATCAGGTTGGACAAGGTCCGCTTGAAGGCCCCGCGACGCAGGCTGGCGGTCAGGCCCTCCTCGGCCTCGACCGCGACATCGACCCCGGTCCGGGCGGCGCCGGCGACGACTTCGTAGATCAGCGCCCGCACCGACGCCTGTTCGACCGTCTCGCCGCCCTCGCCGCGGGCGAAGGCGAGATATTCGTCGATCATGTGCTCCATCTCGGCCAGGTCGCGCTTCATTTCCGCCATGCGCGGCGACGGCTCGGCTAGAGCCAATTCCAGCTTAAGCCGTGTCAGCGGCGTGCGCAGGTCGTGGCTGACCGAGGCGAGCAGGGCGGTGCGCTGATCGATATAGCGCTGGATACGCTCCTTCATCGCGATGAAGGCGAAGGCGGCCTTGCGCACTTCGCTCGCGCCGTGGGGCTTGAACTGGGGCACGTCGCCGCCGCGCCCGAACGCGTCGGCCGCGTCGGCCAGCCGCTCGATCGCCCGAACCTGGTTGCGGATGAACAGCAGGGCCACGGTTGTCAGCAGCACCGTGAACAGCACCAGCCAGGCGATGAACTGGTAGGCCCGCTGGGCGAAGGCCCGCTCGCGCGGGGCGATGACCCGCAGCACGCCTTCCTTCAGCGGCGTCTGAATCTCGACCGCGTGGCGGCGGGTGCGCGAGTCGAACCAGGTCCCTGCGCCCAGGCGCTGCGTGAGGGCCTTGCGCAGCGGCTGGTCGAACTGCGGAAAAAGCCCGCCGGCGTCGGTGGTCGGGACGCTCGCGCCGGGCGCCACCGACAGATCGAGCGACAGGTTCCCCATCGCCTGGGCCTTCAGCATCGCCAGGCGCCGCGGCGTGGGGTCGGCCTCATAGGCGCCGCGAATCCAGCTGATCTCGCCGGCCAGACTGTCGGACAGCCGGGCTGTCTCGGTCCGCCATTGATTGTCGAAAAACACCCAGCCGACCGCCAGCTGCATGATCGCAACGGGCAGGGCGAAGATCAGCAACGTGCGGCCCAGCAGCGAGCTGGGCAGCCAGCGTTTGATCGCGCGCGGCCAGAACAGCCGCGAGACGAAGGGCGCCAGCACCGCCTTCCTGCGAGCCTCCCCCATCAGTCGGGCGCCAGCATGTAGCCGACGCCGCGCACGGTCTGCAGATAGCGGGGCGCCTTGGGATCTTCCTCGATCTTGCGGCGCAGGCGGGTGACCTGGACGTCGACGGCGCGGCCGCTGGAGTCGGCGGTCTCGCGCGCCAGATCCATCCGATCCACCGCCACGTGGGCGTTGGAGGCCAGGCGGCGAAGCAGCCGCGTCTCGGCCTCGGTCAGCCGCACCAACTCGCCGTCGCGCGACAGCTCGCCGCGCTCCAGATCGAACTGGCAGCGGCCCAGGGCGAGGCTGTCGGCGATCGCCGGCCGGCCCCCGGCCCGGCGCAGGATCGCCTCGATGCGCAGCAGCAGCTCCTCTGGCTCGAACGGCTTGGACAGATAGTCGTCGGCGCCGGTCCTCAGGCCCTCGATCCGGTCCTCGGCCGCGTCCTTGGCGGTGAGCATCAGCACCGGCGTCAGCCGCGACGGCCCGCCCTCGCGCACCCAGCGCGCGAGGGAAAAGCCGTCCTCGCCCGGCATCATGACGTCCAGCACCAGCAGGTCGAAGTCGAGCAACGCCAGCAGCTTGCGCGCCGCCTCGGCATCCTGCGCGGCGGTCACCCGAAAGCCGTTGCGGGTCAGATATTCCTTCAGCAGCGCGCGGATCCGGTCGTCGTCGTCGACGACCAGCAGATGGCGCTCGCGGGACGGGGCGCTGGTCATGAGGCTCAATCGGCCGCTCCTTGCCGCTGGACGTTCACATTCGCCCGGTTCTGGTATAGCCCTCCGAGCGAAGTTTCACCTAAGCGCTGACGCTTCACTTTGTGTTTGAGTTCGTTTCGGGTGGAAGAAGGAATTCCGCTGATGTCTCTCGTGCCTTTCGACGATCGCGACGGCTGGATCTGGCTGGACGGGGAATTCGTGCCCTGGCGCGAGGCGAAGGTGCACGTGCTCACGCACGGCCTTCACTACGCCTCGGCGGTGTTCGAGGGCGAGCGGATGTACGGCGGCGAGGTGTTCAAGCTGACCGAACATTCGGCGCGCCTGCGCAAGTCGGGCGAGCTGCTGGACTTCGAGGTTCCCTTCACCACCGCCGAGCTCGACCAGGCGACCATCGACACCTGCGCCAAGAACGGGCTGGACGACTGCTACATCCGGCCGATCGCCTGGCGCGGATCGGAACAGCTGGGCGTGTCGGCCCAGGCGACGAAGATCCACACCGCCATCGCGGTCTGGGAATGGCCGAGCTATTTCAAGCCCGAGGAAAAGGCCAAGGGCATCCGCATCACCCACGCCAAATACCGGCGCCCCTCGCCCGACACCGCGCCGACCGCGTCCAAGGCGGCGGGCCTCTACATGATCTGCACCATCTCCAAACACGCCGCGGAGAAGGACGGCTACGCCGACGCCCTGATGCTGGATTGGCGCGGCTATATCGCCGAGACCACGGGAGCCAACATCTTCCTGGTGCGCGATGGCGTCATCCACACGCCCGAGCCCGACTGCTTCCTCGACGGGATCACCCGCCGCAGCGTGATGCAGATCGCCAAGGACAAGGGCCTCGAAGTGGTTCAGCGGCACATCCCGGCTGACGAGCTGTCGACCTTCTCGGAGGTGTTCATCTGCGGCACCGCGGCCGAGGTCACCCCGGTGGCCGAGATCGGGGCCCACACCTTCAAGCCGGGCGAGATTTCGCTCTCGCTGATGGACGACTACGCCAGGATGGTGCGCCGGCAGCTACAGCCGGCCTAGGATGGGCGGCCGAGCGATCCGTTCGGTTTGATCCCGATCAATGGCGCCCGCCGTCGATGGCGCGAAGGCTGTCGCGTCATCAGAGGCGACGGATCATGATCGAACCCTTCAACGTCGTGCGAAGCCGGACGGAACCGGAAATGGGCCTCGGCGTGCAGCTGATCCTGGCGCTCGTCATGATCTGCCTGTTCGGCGGCGCCACCTGGCTGATGCTGGCCAACTAGGTCAGCCGCCGAGCGCTGCGGCGTCCAGCGCCTTCAGCGTCGCCGCTCCGGCGATCACCCCCGCCACCCGGCCGGGCGCCTGGGTCAGCACCGTCTCGGCATAGTGGGACGCCAGACCGACGCGCGCGGCCGCATAGGCCTTGTCATAGCCGCCGTTCACCGCAGCCCTGGCGCCCTTGATCAACAGCCAGCCGCCGACCACGTCGCCCATCAGGGTCAGATAGGGGGTCGCGCCGGCCAGGCCGTCGGCGCCGTTGCGCCGCTCGCTGAGCCAGGCGGTCGCAGCTTCGGCGGCGTCCACGGCGTGCGCCAGCCGGGTGGCGAGCTGCGACAGGCCGTCGTCGGCGCCGTCCTCGATCAGGGTCTCGCTGGTCGCGCGCATGTCGGCGATCAGCGCCTTGATCCCGTCGCCGCCTTCCAGTCCCAGCTTGCGGCCGGCTAGGTCCATCGCCTGAATGCCGTTGGTGCCTTCGTAGATCGGGGCGATGCGGGCGTCGCGATAGTGCTGGGCCGCGCCGGTCTCCTCGATGAAGCCCATCCCGCCGTGGATCTGCACGCCCAGGGAAGCGACCTCGACGCCGACGTCGGTCGACCAGGCCTTGGCGATGGGGGTCAGCACCTCCTCGCGCAGCTTCGCCGCGTGGCGCGCCTCCTCGCTGTCGGCGTGTCCGGCCAGATCGGCGCTGACCGCGGTGAGCAGACAGATGGCCCGCGCGGCCTCGATCTTGGCCTTCATCCCGGCCAGCATGCGGCGCACATCCGGATGGTCGAAGATCGGCGCATTGGACTCGCCGGTCCAGATTGATCTGCCCTGGCGGCGGTCGAGCGCGTAGGCCAGGGCCTGCTGATAGGCGCGCTCGGCGATGCCGACACCCTCCATGCCGACGTTCAGCCGCGCCGCGTTCATCATCGTGAACATATGCGCCAGGCCGCGGTTGGGCTCGCCGATCAGCTCGGCATGGGCGCCCTCGAACAGCATGATGCAGGTGGGCGAGCCGTGGATGCCCAGCTTGTGCTCGATGCCGCCGGGCCGCAGGGCGTTGGCGTCGCCCAGGGCGCCGTCGTCGCTGACGAGCCGCTTGGACGCCAGGAACAGCGAGATGCCGCGGCTGCCTTCCGGGGCGTCCGGCAGGCGGGCCAGCACCAGGTGAACGATGTTGTCGGTGCAGTCGTGATCGCCCCAGGTGATGAAGATCTTCTGGCCCGTCAGCCGGTAGCCGCCCTTGCCGTCAGGCTCGGCCTTGGTGCGGATGCCGCCGAGGTCCGAGCCCGATTGCGGCTCGGTCAGATTCATCGCCCCGGTCCATTCGCCGGCGATCATCTTGGGCAGGTAAAGAGCCTTCTGCCGGTCGGTTCCATGGGCGTGGATCGCCTCGATGGCGCCCTGGGTCAGCATGGGGCAGAGCGAAAAGGCCATGTTGGCCGCGTGCATGATCTCGAACACCGCCAGTTCCAGCGCCTTGGGCAGGCCCTGGCCGCCGAAGTCGGGATCGGCCGCCAGACTGGTCCAGCCCCCCTGGGCGAAGGCCTTGTAGGCGTCGGCGAAGCCGGGCGCGGCGGTGACCTTGCCGTTGGCGTAGGTCGCGCCGGCCTTGTCGCCGGGCGCGTTCAACGGCGCCAGGACGTCGCCGGCAAGGGATCCCGCGCCCTCGAGCACCGCATTCAGCGTCTCTTCGTCGAGGTGGCTGAAGGCCTCCAGGCGGCTCAGGTCCTTAAGGCCGACGACCTCCGTCAGGCAGAACAGCAGATCGCGCACAGGCGCTTGAAACGGCATCGAAAGCTCCGTCGGGTCGGGCCGGCGTAGGCCCTCTGGTCTCACGTTCACGTGAGCGCGGAATAATTCGTCCGCGCCTCGTGTCACCCTTTTTCAGATATGGGCCGACTTGGCCAGTTGAAGGCGCGAATGTTCGCGCGGATGTCGCGTGAAGTATGGGTGGGTTCATGTCGCGTTTGGCGATCGTGGCGATGATTGTGGTAGTCACAGCGGCCGCGCCGGCGACCGCCGAGCCGAAGCCGGCCTCGACCGACCCGGCCGACGCGCCGGCGGGCGCCTACGTGCTCGACCGCAGCCACGCCAGCCTGACCGCCAAGGTCAGTCACATGGGCCTGTCCTTCTACACCATGCGGTTCGACCGCTTCGACGCCCGCTACGACTACGATCCGGGCAAGCCGGAGGCGTCGCAGATCCAGGTGACCATCGACGCCGACTCGCTTGACGTCGGCGA
>Ga0302196_10003348_pt1 | contig 14704 bp, 14 predicted proteins | sample II_Bog_N1_3_FD_198794 | JGI IMG/M metagenome (GOLD analysis project Ga0302196, IMG submission 198794) | Peat permafrost microbial communities from Stordalen Mire near Abisko, Sweden - II_Bog_N1_3 | ecosystem: Environmental > Terrestrial > Soil > Wetlands > Peat | place: Sweden: Abisko...
GGGATAGGTGAGCTGAAGGGCCAGCATCGGCGCGGCGAACAGCACAGCCGAAACGCGCCAGACCCAAGCCTCCGGGAGGTCATAGAGCCCCAGCAGCGGCGGCAGCAAGGCCGCGCCCGTCAGCACGAAGATGCGGGTCATGACCGTCCTGGCCAGGTATTGGTCAAGCCGCGACAACCGCGCGCCCGCCGCCTGCCGCACCCCCAGCAACAGGGCCGAGAACCCCGCGAAGGTGACCATCAGGCCCGCCAATGTGTACAGGACAGCCGCGCCCTTGACGTCCATGCCTCGCGCCCCCTCAAGACCCGGTCCATCGTCATACAGATGCGTCGCGCGCGCGTGGAGCCCCGGGATGGTTCGATCGGGCCGAAATCAGCTCGCAGACTGCATATTGATCTGGCGGCTGTAGACGCTCGGGGAACAGCCGATGGCGCGGCTGAACGCCGTGCTGAAGGCGCTCACGGATTGATAGCCCGCCAGTTCCGCGATGTCGGACATCGGCTGCGTCGCCGACGCCAGCGCGGCTTTCGCCAGGGACATCCTCCAGCTGGCGAGATAGTCGATGGGGGGCGTGCCGACGGTTTCGCAGAACCGCGCCGCAAACGCCGAGCGGGACATGGCCGACCGCCGCGCCAGCTCGGACACGGTCCACGGATGTTTCGCGTCACTGTGAATGAGCTTCAGCGCGACGCTGATCTGCGGATGGCGCAGGCCCTCGAGGAGCCCCGGTCGCACCGTATCCACATCGCCGGATTTCTCGCGGAGCACCTCCACCAGGGTGATCTCGAGCAGTCGGTCGAGCACCAAGGCGCGGCCCGGACGACTGACGCCCGCCTCCTCGCCGAGGAGCCGCAAGAGGACTCCGAGCCGGCCCGCGGCGACCTGATCGGCATGGATATGGATCAAGGGCAGCATGAGGTTGGCCAGGAGCTCGGCGTTCTCGGCGGCGAATATGAAATATCCGGCGAGAAATCGCATGACGCTGGGGTTCTTGCCCTGCGAGAGCAGACAGGTCGGATCGTCGATATAGGACGCGAACGGCGTGACCGGGCCCCCGCCAGGCGGTCGGGCCGTCCAGCTCGGCGGCGCCGCCATCAACATGAAGTCGCCGGACCGCAGATCGAACGCCAGTCCGTCATCGCGCTCGACGTGGATCGAGCCCTCAAGGATTTGCCCGAACACCACCGCATTGACGGCCGGGAAGCGAAGGGTCCAGGCGTCATGCGCCTCGACGACCCGCCACTGCAGGGCCTGTGGCCTCAGCAGCGCGATCAGCTGCGAAAGCGGATCGACGTCTTCCGCCGGCTTCAGCACACCCATTCTGGACGATCCATAAACGACAATAGACTATCGATTATAGACCCACCACGCTCCCCTGAATAGACAGGATCTTGCGGGACCGTTCGGGGCCCGTTGTTCAGGAGCGATCAGGATGCGCGTGTTTGTGACCGGCGCCACGGGGTTCATCGGCAGCGCCATCGCTCGGGATCTTATCGACCACGGCCACACGGTCGTCGGGCTCGCCCGGTCGACCGCCTCGGCGGACGCCTTGCGCAAGGCCGGAGTCGAGCCGCACCAGGGGAGCCTGCGCGACCTTGACAGCCTGAGGCGGGCCGCGGCCGCGGCCGATGGCGTCATCCACCTGGCCTTCACCTTCTCGCTGACCGAGATGCCCCTCCCGCGCCTGCTGGGCGTGTTCCTTGGCGGATCGCCCGCCGGCATCCCGAGGCGGGTGATGGGGGCGATCATGCGGACGGACCGCCTGGGCATCGATGCGCTCGGCGACGCCCTGAAGGGCTCCGGTCGTCCGCTGGTGACGACCTTTGGCGTCATGGGAATCGCCGGCGCCGCCGGAGACCGCGCGCAGCGTCCGGCGACCGAAGCGGACAAGCCGAACCCCAAGTCCCCCGGCTACGGCCGCGCGTTGAACGAGCAGGCCGTTGACGACTGGGCGGCCCGCGGCGTGCGCGCGTCGCTCGTGCGGCTTGCCCCGTCGGTCCACGGGGACGGCGACAAGGGACTGATCCCTCAGTTGATCGGCGCGGCGCGCAAGCGGGGCGAAGCGATCTATGTGGGCGATGGTGAAAATCGTTGGGGCGGCGTTCATCGCCAGGACGCGGCGACCTTGTTCCGCCTGGCTTTGGAGCAGGGGACGGCCGGCGCGCGCTATCACGGCGTCGCCGATGAGGGCGTTCCGTTCCGATCGATCGCCGAGGTGATCGGCCGGCGACTGGACGCGCCCGTTCGCTCGAAGACCCTGGCGGAGGCGAACCGCCAGCTGGGCTGGTTCGGCCCCTTCATCGCGGTCGACAACCCCGCCTCCAGCGCCCAGACCCAACAGGCCCTCGGCTGGCGCCCCACCGGGCCGTCGCTGCTGGCGGACATCGACCGCGACGCCTACTTTCCCCGGTAGGGTCTAGAGGCGAGACGGAGCGCGGCAGTATAACGCGCTCAGATCGCTCGCACGCTCGTGAAGCCCCCTACTCCCACTCGATCGTTCCCGGCGGCTTGGACGTCACGTCGTAGACCACCCGGTTGATGCCCTTGACCTCGTTGATGATGCGGGTCGCGCACCTCGCCAGCACCGACCAGGGGAATTCGAAGAAGTCGGCGGTCATGCCGTCGGTGGAGGTGACGGCGCGCAGGGCGCAGACCTCGTCGTAGGTGCGGGCGTCGCCCATGACCCCGACGGTGCGCACGGGCAGCAGCACCGCGAAGGCCTGCCAGATGGCGTCATAGAGACCGGCGGCGCGGATCTCCTCCAGGTAGATGGCGTCGGCCTTCTGCAGGGTCGCGACCTTCTCAGGCGTGATCTCGCCGGGGATGCGGATGGCCAGGCCAGGCCCAGGGAACGGATGGCGGCCGACGAAGGCGGGCGGCAGGCCCAGCTCGACGCCGAGGGCGCGAACCTCGTCCTTGAACAGTTCGCGCAGGGGTTCGACCAGCTTCAGCTTCATCCGCTCGGGCAGGCCGCCGACATTGTGGTGGCTCTTGATCACCACCGAGGGTCCTCCAGTCGCCGAGATGCTTTCGATCACGTCGGGATAGAGGGTGCCCTGGGCCAGGAAGGCCGCGCCCTCGATCTTGCCGGCCTCGCGGTCGAAGATGTCGATGAACAGCCGGCCGATGGTCTTGCGCTTGGTCTCCGGGTCGGAGACCCCGGCCAGCGCGCCGAGGAATTCCTTGCCCGCGTCCACGTGGATCAGGGGGATGTTGTAGTGGTCCTTGAACAGGGTCACCACCTGCTCGGCCTCGTTGAGGCGCAAAAGGCCCGTATCGACGAAGACGCAGGTCAACTGGTCGCCGATCGCCTCGTGCAGCAGCACCGCGACGACGGAGGAGTCGACCCCGCCGGACAGGCCGCAGATCACCTTGCCGGTTCCGACCTGGGCGCGGATGCGGGCGATCGCCTCCGCGCGGAAGGCCGACATCGACCAGTCGCCGCTCAGGCCGGCGATGCGGTGGGTGAAGTTGCGCAGGATCACCGCGCCGCGCGGGGTGTGGGCGACCTCGGGGTGGAACTGAACGCCATAGAGACGCCGGCCCTCGTCGGCGATCACCGCGAACGGCGAGCCGGACGAGGTGGCGACGACCTCGAAGCCCGGCGGAATGGCGGTGATGACGTCGCCGTGACTCATCCACACCGGCTCGTCCGCGCCGGGCTCGCCCAGGCCCGCCAGAAGCGGCGAGTCCCGCTCGATATGAATATCGGCGCGGCCGAACTCGCGCACGTGGCCGCCCTCGACGGCGCCGCCCAGGGCCGCGCACATGGCCATCTCGCCATAGCAGATGCCCAGCAGCGGCACGCCGGCGTCGAACAGCTTGGGGTCGGGCGTCGGGCTGCCAACCTCACCGGCGCTGGCCGGACCGCCGGAGAGGATGATGGCCTTGGGCGCGAAGGCGTCCAGGAACCTGGCGTCGACCTTGTCGTAGGGATGGATCTCGCAATAGACCCCGCTCTCGCGCACCCGCCGGGCGATCAGCTGGGTCACCTGACTGCCGAAATCGACGATCAGAAGGCGTTCGTGGCGAGCTTGGTCTGTCATGGGCATCCCATAAGGCTGAATCGCGCCCGCGTCACTTGCCCCGCTCCAGCACCGCGACGAAGAAGCCGTCCGTGCCGAAGCTGAGCGGCGAGAGGCGAATGGAGCCATCGGCTGACTGGCGCGCGGCCAAGGCGTCGAGGGCGGCGGGCTCGGCGAGGCCGGAGGCGGCGATCTGGGCCAGGGCGGAGGTCTGGGTGAAGTCCGCGTGCTGGCCGAGGAAGGCGGCCACCCGATCCTCATTCTCCTCCATCAGCAGCGAGCAGGTGACATAGACCAGCCGCCCGCCCGGTTTGACGAAGGCGCAGGCGCCCGCCAGCACGGCGTCCTGGTCGGCTTGGCGCTGCTGCAGCTGCGCCTCGGTCAGCCGCCACTTGGCGTCCGGGTGGCGCCGCCAGGTGCCCGAGCCGGTGCAGGGGGCGTCGACGAAGACGACGTCCATCCTGGCCTCGAGGCCGCTCAGCGAGTCCGGTTGCAGCGGCGAGCGGACCTGCAGGTTGCGCACCCCGGCGCGCTGGCCGCGGGTGACGGTCTCGGTCAGGCGGCGGGCGTCGCTGTCGTAGGCGTAGAGCTGGCCGCTGTTGCCCATGGCCGCCGCAAGCGCGAGCGTCTTGCCGCCGCCGCCGGCGCAGAAGTCCATCACCTGCTTGCCCTTGATCTCGCCGGCGGCGGCGGCGGCGATCTGGGAGCCCAGGTCCTGGACCTCGAACCAGCCCTTGGCGAATTCGGGCACGGATTCGATGGACGGCGTGCGGTCCTCGGCCGCCGGCGCGGCGATGCGCAGGGCATGGGTCATGACACCGGCGGGCTGCACGGCCAGCGGCGTCAGGGCTTTCAGGGCGCGGACGTCGTCGGTCTTCAGGGTGTTGATGCGCAGGTCCACCGAAGCGCGGGTCGCCAGGGCGGCGGCTTCCGCCGCGCGGTCGTCGCCGAACACCCGGGCGAGCGGCGCATCGAGCCAGTCGGGATAGTCGCCGGCGACCGGCGGCGGGGCGTCCGTGGCTGGTGCGGCGATGCGCGCCCGTTCCGCATCCGTCAGCGCCCCCGCACCATGCGTCTCGTCGCCAGCCGCCTCCGCGATCCGGTCGATCGGCCAGTTCCAGAGCAGCCCCAGCGCGCCAAGCACGCGCGCGCGATAGGTCTCCTCGCCCATGGCCCAGGCCAGAGACCGCTGCTTGCGCAGGACGTCGAGCACCAGGCCCGAGACGAACGCCCGGTCCTTGGCCCCGGCGTAGCGGGCCTCGTCGCCCCAGACCTTCAGGGCCCGGCGCACGGTCAGGTGGCGGGTCTCGATGGCGGTGAGCACATCGATCGCGGCGCTGATGCGGCCGGCGTCACGCATGGAGCGGCTCCGTTCGTGCGTCCTTCGAGGCCGCTTCGCGGCGCCTCAGGATGAGGAACAGAGGGGAACTCACACCAAAATTCCTCATCCTGAGGTGCGAGCCGAAGGCGAGCCTCGAAGGACGCACATCCTAGCTCGGCGCGGAGTAATTCGGCGCCTCGCGGGTCATGTGGACGTCGTGGACGTGGCTTTCGCGCAGGCCGGCGCCGGTGATGCGGATGAACTTGGCGCGCTGCTGGAAGGCCTCGATGTCCGGCGCCCCCACATAGCCCATCGCCGCCCGAAGGCCGCCGACCAGCTGGTGGATGATGGCGTCGATGTGGCCCTTGTAGGCGACCTGGCCCTCGATGCCCTCGGGCACCAGCTTGAGCGTGTCGCTGACCTCCTTCTGGAAGTAGCGGTCGGCCGAGCCGCGGGCCATGGCGCCCACCGAGCCCATGCCGCGGTAGGCCTTGTAGGAGCGGCCCTGGTAGAGGAACACCTCGCCCGGCGCTTCTTCCGTCCCGGCGAACATCGAACCCAGCATCACCGAGGAGGCGCCGGCCGCGATCGCCTTGGCGATCTCGCCGGAATATTTGATGCCGCCGTCGGCGATGATCGGCACGCCCGAGCCCTTGGCGGCGCGCGCCGCGTCCGCCACGGCGGACAGCTGGGGCACGCCGATGCCGGCGACGATGCGGGTGGTGCAGATGGAGCCCGGCCCGATGCCGACCTTGACCGCGTCGGCGCCCGCGTCGATCAGCGCCTTGGCGCCCTCGTAGGTGGCGACGTTGCCGGCGATAATCTGGACGCGGTTGGTCTCGCGCTTGATCCGCTCGACGGCGCGGGCGACGTGGATGGAATGACCGTGGGCGGTGTCGATGATCACCACGTCCACGCCCGCGTCCACCAGGCCCATCGAGCGCTCATAGCCCGCGTCGCCGACGGTGGAGGCCGCGCCGACCAGCAGCCGGCCCTGGGCGTCCTTGGCCGCGAGCGGATAGGCTTCGGCCTTGTCCATGTCCTTGACGGTGATCAGGCCGACCGCGCGGTAGTCCTCGTCGACGACGATCAGCCGCTCGATCTTGCGCCGCTGCAGCAGGGTGCGGGCCTGATCGGGTGTGGTGCCCTCGCGCACGGTGGCGAGGTTCTCGTGGGTCATCAGGGCCGAGGCCGGGATGTTGGGATCGGTCTCGAACCGCATGTCGCGGTTAGTCAGGATGCCAACCAGCTTGCCGCTGGACCGGTCGACCACCGGGAAGCCGGAAATCTTCCGCCGGGCGGTGATTTCCTTGATCTCACGCAGGGTCGTGTCCGGGTGGATGGTCAGGGGATTGATGACCATGCCGCTTTCGTAGCGCTTGACCTCGCGCACCTGGTCGGCCTGTTCGTCGACCGTCAGGTTGCGGTGCAGGATGCCCATCCCGCCGGCCTGGGCCATGGCGATGGCCAGCCGGCTTTCGGTGACGGTGTCCATGGCGGCGGACACGATCGGGATGTTCAGACCGATCTCGCGGGTGAATTTCGTCGCAGTGTTGACTTCGCCCGGCATGACGTCTGAGGGACCGGGTTCGAGCAAAACATCGTCGAAGGTAAGCCCTTCGCGAATCTCCATGAGACTCTCCATTTTGCAGGCGGCGTATAGCGACGGCCGGCGGGCTTGTCACCCCACCGCGGGACGATCGAGGCAAAAGCCCGCGGATCAGCCCGCCTCGCCGTCGTGGAGATAGTTCACTGGACGGGCGTCGCCCGCCGGACGGGGCTCGCGGCGGGTGATGATGGCGGCGCCGAGCGATTCGAGGCGCGCGATCTCGTCCGGCGTCCGTTCGCGCAGGGTCTGAGCCTTGGCGGCGATGAAGAAGCGGACGAGGCGCATGTCGGTCGAACACTCGAACGGATCGCCGACCGACGCTTGACGACAGGTCAGGGTGTCGCCGGTTTCCAGCGCGACGACCGCGCCGTTCTGACGGCGAAATTTTGCTGAGCCGGCGAGCATGTAGAGGATGTCGAGGCCGCCGCCCTCATCGGCGACGCCCAGGCGAACCGGTGCGACCGCGGCTGCGCCGCCGCGCGCGGGCCGGACGATCCAGGTGGCGACGAGGCCACCGCTCGGGCTCCAGGTCCCGGCGTCACGCGCCTCGAGGTGCGGTTGTCCGTCGACCGGCCGATAGGCGGCGTCCGGATCGGCCGCTGTCTGAAGCGCGAAGCGGGCACCTGGCGCGTGATAGGGATGGTCCCAGGCCGCGCCCTGGTCCTCGTCGCTCACCGCGGCGGGCGGGATGATGTCTACGTTGGCGAAACGCAGCGGCACGAACAGCTCCAGAAAGCTGAACGAGCGGGCCGGCGCGCCGGGCGCCGGCGGATCGACCGATGGCGGGGTGGCCCGGGTCTCGGCGTCCGAGGCGGGCGCGTAGCTGTAGTCGAACTGGTCGTGGATGGTGCCGCCATGCTGGACGATCACCACGCCCGGTGCCGCCTCGGTGGTGACGCCGTCATAGGAAAACATGCCGCGGCCCGAGGTTGGGATGACGATATGGGCATGGGCCAGATGGGCGTGGACGCCAGTGCGGCCGGCCTGGTCCGTGCCCGCAAAGCTGATCACATGCTGGAAGTGGGCCAGACCGGCAGTCGCCGTGTCGGCGCCGAGATTCTTATAGCCGGCCCAGGCCCGGAACTCGCCGATCTCATAGTCGGCGTCAGCGGCCCGCTGCAGGTGGAAGATCGGCCCGTCCGGGAGGGCCAGCAGCCGGCCGGTGATCGGCACGATCGCATCGGATTGAAGCGCCGGGTGGGGCATGGCGAGCAGTCTCCAGGCTGGGCCGCCGGAGCGCGCATGCGGAACGGCCTGAGGCTGTCATGCGCCCGGTTCAGCGCGGCGACCAGACGACTGGCGGGCCGCGACGGCGCGCACCCCGCGCATGCCTGCGAGACGGGCAGTTCAGAGCAACCATGAAGGGGCAAGCGTACAGCCGCGCCCATGCCGTCGGACCCGCTTGCCCATGCAATTCTGAATATCGTCCAATCGAAATCCCGTAATTGCGTTTAGCCGCGTCAGGCCGCATCTCCTGGACGTCAAGACCAACTGCAGGAGGCCCCGATGGCCGCGATGTCAGACTTCCTTTTGCCGACCGACACGTCGGCGCCCTTCGCCCGAGGCGTAACGGGAGCGCCTAAGGCCGTGCTGCGCCTCGAGGCGCTGGCGGTTCTGGGCCTGGCCGTGCTGGGCTACCAGCGGACCGGCGGATCGTGGCTGATCTTTGCGGTCCTCTTCCTGGCGCCCGATCTGTCAATGCTCGGTTACCTCGCCGGCCGGCGCCTCGGCGCCGTCGCCTACAACGCGGCCCACAGCTATCTGGGCCCTGCCGTCCTGGCGGCCTACGGACTGATCGCCGCCAGCCAGCCGGCGATCTGGGCGGCGCTGATCTGGACAGCCCACATCGGCTTCGACCGCGCCCTCGGCTATGGCCTCAAATACGCCAGCGCCTTCGGCGACACCCACCTGGGCCGGGTCGGCCGCGCCGCGGGCCGCTGAGGACATCCAAGACCAAGCGCCTTAAGGTCAGCGCCTAGGCTTTCGGGCCGGCGCCGGCTCCAGCGATCGACCGCGCGGGGCGCGACGTGGCAAACAGGGCATAGACTCCGCCGGCCACCAGCAACCCCAACACCCAACTGAGGTCCATGCCGCCCAGCGCCTTGGCCAGAGGGCCCTCGAACAGCGGCGACTTCATCGTCAGCACCGCCGCGCCCATGCCGGCGAAGTAGGCGAGCCAGGACCGCAGGATGCGCGCGTTGTGCCGGGGCGCGCCGGCCGCGCCGGGATGGATTTCCGCCATGTCGAACCGCCAGCGGCGCAGGATTCCGTCGCAGAGCCAGACACCCGCATAGGGCCCCGACCAGGCCACCAGCAGCGACACGAAGTCGTTCAGCACCGTCGACAGGTCGTGCACGAACAGGATGTAGAGCACCGCGGCGGTCGAGACGCCGATGTCCAGCAGGGTCGCCGACCAGCGGCTGAGCTTCAGCCCCAGCGACTGCAGCGCCAGGCCCGAGGAGTAGAAGGTCGGGGCGTTGTTGGCGACCGAGCCGGCGATCACCGCCAGGATGAAGACGATGTAGAGCCAGCCGGGAATGAAGGGCTTCAGCCCCGCCACCGGATCGCTCATGTCCCCCAGGCTGGCCCACATGGCGCCCATGGCCGTCAGGCCGATGCAGGGGATGAAGGTCCACCAGAAGACGTGGTTGAAGATCGATTTCGCCGGGGTCTGGGACGGCAGGTACCGCACCCAGTCGGGGCCGTTGTAGACATAGCTGATCGGCTGGCTGGCGACGACGCCGCAGGCGCTTATGAAGGCGGCCAGAACGGCCAGGGTGGTCAAGGGCGTGTGGGCGCTCGCGGCGTGGGCCCAGTTCACCTCGTGCGCCGACCAGACGAACACCGCCAGCAGCACCACGCCCAGGACGACGGCGAAGATTTTCTGCAGGAAGACCATGGTCGCCTGGCCCAGCACGGCGATGCCGCCGCCGAGCGCCAGCTGGATGATCACCGCGGCGATTTTCTCGACCGCGCCGTCCTTGTCGAACCCCAGAAGGCCCAGCAGCGACAGCCAGGCGAGCACGCCGAAGACGCCGTTGAACACCTCGAAGCAGACCGACGCGGCCCAGGTCAGGAGGGCGTGGACGCCGTTGCCGCGGACGCCATAGGCCGCGCGCGACAGGGTCGTCGCCGGCAGGCCCGCCCTCACCGCTCCCACCGACGCCAGCCCCAGGTAGATGTAGGGCAGGTTGCCGACCACGCAGGCCGCCAGCGCCTGCCACAGGCTGAGGCCCAGGGTGATGGAGACGCAGCCGACGCTGATCGAGAACATGTTCAGGTTGGCGCCCAGCCACATGGGCCCGACCTGGGCCAGCGTCATGTTCCGCTCGGCCTCGGGGATATGGTCGAAGCCGCGCAGTTCGACGCCGAAGACGTCGTTGCCGTGGTCGATCAGCGGCTCGTCGATGACCGGCTGGTCAGCCGGAGCGCCCGTCACGTCAGACCGCTTCGGCGCGATGGGCGTAGGTCTGGTCCAGCCGTTCCTTCAGGTAGGCGCCGCCGGTGGTCGGCGGATATTTGGCGGCGAAGCCCGGCAGGGTCTCGACCTTGGCCTCGGCGTTGGGGTCGAGGAAGAAGGCGATGGAATAGCGGTCGGCGGCCGGCCGGATCACCCGGTGCGGGGTCGAGACATAGAGGTCGCCGGTCCAGCGCATCAGGCAGTCGCCGATGTTGCAGACAAAGGCGCCCGGGATGGAGGGGGCGTCGATCCAGCGCCCGTCCCGGTGACGCACCTGCAGGCCGGCGACGCCGTCGGTGGCCAGCAGGGTGATGTTGCCATAGTCCGTATGGGCGCCGGCGCCGAACACCGCGTCCGCTGGCCCCTGGCGCGGCGGATAGTGCAGCAGGCGCAGGATGCCGAGCGGGTCGTCCAGCTTGTCCTCGAAGAAGTCCTCGTCGAGGCCGAGATCGAGACAGAAGCCCTTGTGGATCAGTCGCCCCGTGGCCCAGCAGAAGTCGTAGTAGTCCAGCATGATATCGCGCCAGCCTGGGATGTCGGGCCAGAAGTTCAGGCCGCGGAACGGACGATCTTCAAGGATGGCTGGATGATCGGGCGGCAGCTCCAGGCCGATGTTGAACGCCTCCTTGAAGTCGTTCGGCGCATCGGGATCGAGCTGTTCGTCCTCCATGGCGATATAGCCGACCTCCTTATCGGACCGCTTGATCGACAGGGACTGCTTGACCGCGTCCGGCTCGGTGAAGAAGCGCTTGGACGCGGCGAACACGGCGGCCATCTGCGCGTCGCTGAAGCCGTGTCCGGTCGCGTAGAAGAAGCCGATCTCGCGGCAGGCGCGGCCCAGCTCAGCCGCCACGGCGCGGCGATCGGCGATGTCCGGCGAGCGCAGGCCGGAGATGTCGATGATCGGCAGGCTGTTCATGGTGATGCGACTCCGACGTCCGGCTTCGCGCCCTAACTAGCATTCCGGCGTCGCTTGCACAGGACGCGTTGAGCGCCGAAAGCCGGGCTATGCACGATGTCGCGATGCCGGGCGCGCGGTGATGAATTTAGGTGCGGTGGCGGGGGGCGGCGGCTTGACTGTACTAACGGCAGTTTTTTTCCGACGACGCCCAGCAAGAACGAACCGCGGCCACTGCACCGCCCAATTTGCCAGTTTGACGTGTTAAACGGTCTTCGATCTATTGAACAACTGGAGGGCTGTATGAGGTTGCGACCGCTCATCATTGGCGCTGTGGCAGCTGGGTTGTCGGGCTGTTTGCTGGCCTCGCCGTCTGTGGCCGACGAGCCGCAAGCCCAGCCCCAGCATGCTCTTAGCAGCATCGACATGTCCTCCCGCTCGCCGCTCAGCGATTCCGCGAAGCAAGCATTGGCCGCACGGGCCGATCGCGGCGATTTGGAAGCTATCTATCGGCTCGCCAGTAATGCGTTACGGACGGATGGACCGATCTACGGCAGGGGTCATTGGGGGAACCCGCGCGAGGCAGAAATGTGGTGGCGCCGGGCAGCCGCGCTCGGCGATCCGAAGGCCATGATCTTACTTGGACACTTCTACGCCGAGCCCTGGGGCGTACCGCAGGATCTGCTGGAGGCCGCCAAATGGTTCCAACTTGCCGCTGATAAGGACCAGCTAAAGGCCGTCCAAGCCCTAGCGGCGCTTTACATGGGAGAATGGAGCGACGAACGGGACGACGATCAAGCGTCGATCTGGCTCCACCGCGCCGCCGACATGGGAGACGATCACGCCAAGCTATTGATTGCGCTAAGATATGACGCGGGCTGGGGCGTTCGTGAGGACGCCCGTGAAGCTGCAATCTGGTATCGCAGGGTGATCAGCACCGTCAAACCGCCTGTTGTGACTGAGGATCAGTCGATTGCACTAAACAACCTCGGCGTCATTTACGAAAAGGGAAGAGGTGTCCCGGCGGACGATGCGGCAGCGGCAGCGTTCTATCGGCAGGCGGGCGCTGACTTCAACCTTGCCCGGTTGTGCGAAAGCGGGCGCGGCGTCGCGCAAGATCGCGCGGGGGCACTATGGCTGTACCGACAAGTCGCCTTGTTTTCCGACACGCCTGAAGTTGATCAGGCCCTGAAGCGCCTCGGCTACGTTCGGAGCGATCAGGAGGCGGAAGCAGGCGAAATACTCGACCATGACAGGCAAAAGGCGAAAACCACATGCGACCCGTAATCGCCTGTTTGATCCTGCTCGCCGTTGGATCGGAGCCCCTCAGTGCAGCATCAGAACCCGCTGGGCCGCCACCGCTAGCGGAGCCGTTACGTCAGGGCATCCCCGCCGCTGTGTTGGGTTTGATCTACAAGGATGCCGCGACCGGCGTGATCCTCTATGTGGAAACCGATGGTCGCCATGTCGCGGCGATCAGTCCAGGTGGCAAGCTGCTATGGCGCAAAGACCCATTTATCGACGCGGGCATGCAGCCATACCGGGTTGCTCGACCAACGATCAGCTATATCGGCCCCTCACGATGGACACCGCCCGGCGGCTCACCAGCCCCGAGCGCGGCCATTAGCTATAGTTCCTCCCAGGGCGGCGTGATCAATATTGCGGACGGCCATTTCACATTCCTCGGCCAGGACTAATCCCATGCTCCTCAAGCGCGCGGGCTCCGGTTGGGGGTTGAGCCAAATTGCAAAATCTGCGGATTTGATGTATTATCCGGATAATCCGGAGAATGAAAGTGGGTGACATGGTCAAGGTGACGTCAGCCGAGTTCCAGAAGAATGTCGGCCGCTATCAGGACGTTGCTTTGGTGCAGCCGGTGACCATCACCCGCCATGGGCGCGATCGAACGGTAATGATTTCGGCTGATGAATATCACCGGCTGAAACGCCGTGACCGCCAGGTCTTAGCGCTGGACGATTTTACCGAAGCCGATCTTGCCGCTATCCGCGGGGCCGAACCTCCGGCGGAGGCGGCCGCCTATGATCACGAAATGAAATAGGCGTGGCGCCGCTGCCCGCACCTGTTCCGGGCCTTGTCATCCGTTATTCGTTTCTTTGGCGCGAAGCCGCCGCCCGAGGTGAGGAAGACGGCGACAAGGATCGGCCATGCGCAATCGTGCTCGTGTCGAAAGATCAAGACGGTCAAAACGTCGTTCTGGTTCTGCCCGTGACGCATTCGCCGCCGACGGAGCCGGACCTCGCGGTCGAAATTCCGATCGAGACGAAGCGGCGCTTCGGGCTCGACGATCAGAGGTCGTGGATCGTTGTCACCGACGCCAATCGATTTGTCTGGCCAGGCCCCGATCTGAGGCCCAGCCATCGGGGCGACGCATCGTCGGTGGCCTACGGCCTCCTACCGCGCGGACTCTTTTATGAGGTGCGGGACAAATTCATCCGCGCGATTGAACGGCGCACGGGGAGCGTTGTCCGGCGGACGGAATAGAAACTCGGCGGAGATCCGGACGGAGGGGCCGCCGCCGCCCTCACCGCGCCTTGAACCCCGTCCCCACCAGATAGACCTCCGAGCTTTCCGCCCGGCTGGCCTTGGGTTTGACGTGTTTGACGTCGGTGAAGCTGGCCTTGAGCAGCTTGATGATCGCCGACATCTCGCCGCCCTGGAAGGCCTTGGTGACGAAGGCGCCGCCGGGTTTCAGCACCTCGACGGCGAAGTCGGCCGCCGCCTCGATCAGACCGATGATGCGCAGGTGGTCGGTCTGTTTGTGGCCGATGGTGTTGGGAGCGATGTCGCAGAGGATCAGGTCGGGGGCGGCGCCCAGCAGGCTCATCAACAGCGGCCCGCACGCCGGATCGGTGAAGTCCATCTGGATCAGCTCGGCGCGCGGGATCGGCTCGACCGGCAGCAGGTCCACGCCCACCACCGCGCCGGCGCCCCGGGCCAGGGCGATCTGCACCCAGCCGCCCGGCGCGCAGCCCAGGTCGAGGACCCGCATGCCGGGCTTGATCAGCCGCAGCTTGTCGTCGATCTCGATCAGCTTGAACGCCGCGCGCGAGCGATAACCCTTGGCCTTGGCCTCGACCACGAAGGGATCGTTCAGCTGGCGCTCCAGCCAGGCCTGGGACGAGGGCGTGCGCTTCTTGGCTTTCCTGACGCGCACGGCGGTCTTGCGTTCGACGTCGCCGCCGCGCGTCGGGGCCTTGACCATGCGCTTGCGCGGCGGTTCGGGGGGTGGATCGGACTCGCTCATGCAGCCTGGACGGCCCTCGCCGCCCCTCCCTTGCGCCGGCGACGCGGGCGGCGGCGCGCGCCGCGATCGGCCATCAGCGACAACAGCAGGCCCTCACGCAGGCCCCGGTCCGCGACCCGGACCCGC
>Ga0302196_10003352_pt1 | contig 14699 bp, 11 predicted proteins | sample II_Bog_N1_3_FD_198794 | JGI IMG/M metagenome (GOLD analysis project Ga0302196, IMG submission 198794) | Peat permafrost microbial communities from Stordalen Mire near Abisko, Sweden - II_Bog_N1_3 | ecosystem: Environmental > Terrestrial > Soil > Wetlands > Peat | place: Sweden: Abisko...
GCCGCAGGCGCGGTCAAGCCGGGCCGCGAAGCTCTTGGTGAAGGTCGCCGGCATGTGCTGGGTGACCACCGTCGGCGGGCAGCCCTCCGGAAACCGGCTGATGATCGACAACAGGGCCTCGACGCCCCCCGTGGAAGAGCCGATCGCCACCAGCGATCCATTGGCCCGGTAGCCGGTCCTGCGGGGCGACGAGGCCCCCGACGGGCGCGAGCGGCTGGCGGACTTGGCGGCGAGCTTGACCTTCTGGGTCAGCTCCGCATAGGCCTCGGCGCCATTGGCGACATTGGTCGGCTTGCCGACGCAGTCAAAGGCCCCGATCTCCAGCGCCTGCAACGTCGCCTCGGCGCCGGCCTGGGTCAGGGTCGACATCATCACCACCGGCATCGGCCGAAGGCGCATCAGCTTTTCGAGAAATTCCAGCCCGTTCATATTGGGCATCTCGATGTCGAGGGTGATCACATCGGGATTGAGCGCCTTGATCGCGGCGCGCGCCTCCAGGGGATCGGTCGCGGTGCCGACGACCTCGATATCGCGGTCACGACGCAAGGCCGCTGTGATCAGCCCCCGCATGGTGGCCGAGTCATCGACAACAAGAACGCGGATCGGGCTCATGCGCGGCGCACTCCGACCTGACGATAGCAGGTCAATCCATCGGTCTCGAAACCCGCGACGCCGACCCGCTCGGAATGGCCGACATAGAGCCGTCCTTGAGGCGCCAGCCGCTCGTGGAAGCGCGTAAAAATACGCTCCTGGGTCGGCTCGTCGAAGTAGATCACCACATTGCGACAGAAGATCGCCTGGAACGACCCCTTCATCGGCCAATCGGTCATCAGGTTGAGTTCGCGGAACGACACCAATGACCGAGCCGCTTCGCCCATCCGCCAGTTGCGGGCGTTACGCGGATCGCGCTCCAACCAGCGGGCGCGGACGGAGGTAGGGATCGCCTCGATCAGATCCTCCGAGTAGACCCCCTCTTGACCGGTCGCGAGCACGTTGGTGTCGATGTCGGTGGCCAGAATCTTGACGTCGAGGCTAGCCGCGTCAGGAATTTCCGAAAGAATGGTCAGGGCCAGGGAATAGGGCTCCTGGCCTGACGAGCACCCGGCCGACCAGATCCGCAGCTTGCCACCCTTACGCACGGCGTCATGCGCCGGGCGGATCACATGCTCGAGCACGTGGTCGAAATGGTGAGGCTCGCGGAAGAAGCGGGTCACGTTGGTGGTCAAGGCCGTGAGCATGTTGTGGCGCTCGTCGGCGCCTTCAGGACTGGCGACCATCGCGCAATAGTCCCGGAAGCTGGCGATGCCAAGGGCGCGCAGACGTTTGGCCAGACGCGAATAGACCAGGGTCGCCTTGCTGTCAGGCAAGGCGATGCCGGAAGTCTCGTAAAGCAGGCCGGCGATTCGACGAAAGTCTTCGTTGGTGAAGGGGAACTCCCCCTGCACCACCGCTTGCGACGAGCCGGATGACGATGGGCGGGACGCGGTGCTCATGCGGCGAGCTGATCCAATTCGGGCAACAGCCGATCGAGGGCGATCAGACTGATCATGCGGCTATCAACAGAGATCAGCCCGCGCACGAAGCTGCGAACTCGATCGCAGGCGACGTCCGGCGCGACCTGCACCATGTCGTCGGTGATCATCAGGATATCGGAGACCGCATCGACCAGCAGGCCGATCATCCGCTCCCCGACCTTGACCACGATGATCACGCTGCGCGCCGAGGTCACGGCGGTGGCGAACCCAAGACGGGCGGCGAGGTCCATGATCGGCAGCACGGCCCCGCGCAGATTGATCACGCCGTTGATGAAGGGCGGTGACTGCGGCAGGGGCGTGGCTGGAGTCCAGCCGCGAATCTCCCGCACCGCCATGATGTCGACGCAGAATTCCTGCTCGCCGATCCGGAAGGAGATCAGCTCTCGACGCTCGTTTGAATGAACTTTTGGGTCTGACATGGCTTATTCCGCGGCAAAAAGCGTTGGTTCACGGCCGCGATCACCATCTCGGCGGCGCATCGCGACCAGGGCGTCGACATCGACAATCAGCGCCACCCGGCCATCGCCAAGGATGGTGGCGGCGGCGATGCCTTCGACCTGACGATAGTTGGACTCCAGGCTCTTGATCACCACCTGGCGCTGGCCTTGTATCGCGTCCGCGACGAGTGCGGCCCGCCCCCCATCCTCGGCCTCGATCAACAGCACCACGCCTTCGGCGGGCGAGCGCTTTTCGGTGCGGAAGCCCAGGGCGTTGGCGATATCGACCAGAGGCACGAAGGATTCGCGCACCGAGAGCACCGCGCCCTGCGGACCCAGGCCCTTGACCTCCTCCGGCTTGGGCCGAAGGCTCTCGATGATCGCGGTCAGCGGAATGACCAGGGTCTGGCCGGCCACGTCGACCACCATGCCGTCGAGCACGGCCAGGGTCAGGGGCAGGCTGAGGGTGAATACGGACCCCTCGCCCGGCTTGGAGCTGATCGAGATCCGGCCGCCAAGCGCCTGAACGCTTCGCCGCACCACGTCCATGCCCACGCCGCGGCCGGAGATGTCGGACACAGTCTTGGCGGTGGAGAAGCCGGGCAGGAAGATCAGGTTGTCGATCTCTTCGTCGGTCAGGGTCGCATCAGCGGAGACCAACTCCTTCTCGATGGCGATGGCCAGCACGCGCTTGCGGTTGATCCCGCGTCCGTCGTCACCGACCTCGATGACGATGCGGCCGCCGCGGTGAAGCGCGGCCAGGCGCACGGTGCCCTCGATCGGCTTGCCGGCGGCGCGGCGCTCGTCCGGCGTCTCCAGACCATGGTCGATGGCGTTACGCAGCATATGGGTGATCGGCTCGCCGAGGCGTTCGATCACGGTCTTGTCGACCTCGGTGGACTCGCCCTCGGTGACCAGCCGGACCTGTTTGCCGGTCATGTTGGCGACTTCGCGCACCAGGCGCGGCATGCGCTGGAACACCGACTTGACCGGCTGGGCGCGGATGGCCATGACCCCGTCCTGGATCTGGCGGGTCAGCTGCTCCAGCTCGTCAAGACCGAGCGCCACGCCCGAAGATGAGGCCAGACCAGATTCGATCACCCGCTGGGCCAGCATCGCCTGGTTGATCACCAGTTCGCCGACCAGGTCGATCAGGCGGTCAATCCGCTCGGGGTCGACCCGGATGGTGGCCTGGGTGTTGGCCGAAGGTTCGGGCGCCGCGACGGGCTTCGGCGCCGGGGTCTTGATCGAAGCGGCCAAGACGCCGGTGAACTCGGGCGCAGGCTCGGCGGCCTGAGCCGGAGCCGCAGGCGGCGCGGCGACGGCCGGCGCCTCGACCTTGGGTGGCGGCGCCACCCCGCCCAGCGGCAAGGGCGTGAAGTCGATCGGCGGACCGGGGAGCGGGGTGAACACGATCGGCGCGGGACCGGCCGCGACCGGCGCTGGAGCCGGCGTCGGCGCGATCGGCTGGGTTTCTTCGGCCGCCTTGAGCAGGGCGATCAGGTCGAACTCGGCTGGCGCGGCGGCCGGCGGGGTGATGGTGACATCGCAATCACCGTCGACGAACTCAAAGACCTCGCGGATGGCGGGCTCGTCGACCGGCGCGTCGAGCGCGACATTGAAGGTGAGATAGGCGCATTCCGGCCTCAGCTCGTCGAGCGCCGGCAGGTCAACGTCATCGATCGCCACCGTGATCGGGCCCAGGCGCTCGAGTTCGCGCAGCAGCAGCAGGGGATCATTGGCGTTGCGATAGAGTTCGGATTTCGGACGGAACCTGACCTGCCACGGCCCCTTGACCTCAGCCGGAGGCGGCGGCGCGTCGAAGCTGGCCAGGCTCACGGTCATCGGACGGAAGGTCGAACCGATATCATCGACTGGCTTAGCCGGCGCGGCGGCCACCGGCGCCGCGGGCGGGGCCGCAGCCACAGGCGCGGCGGAGGCCGGGGCGGCGGCGGCCTGATTGGCGGTCGCGGCCTGCTTTCCGGCGACGGTCAGCGACTCGAGCACCGCGGCCATGTGGGCCGAAGCGGCTTCGTTGACCGCGCCGTCGGTCCGGGCGGCCTGAACGTGGTCGGCCAGGACGTCGGCGGCGCGCAGCAGTTCGCGCACCAGTTCCAGGGTCGTCTCGACCTTGTGGCTGCGCACCTCGTCCAGCAGCGTCTCGAACACGTGGGCGAAGCGGACAAGCGGGTCGAGCCCGAACGCACCCGCGCCGCCCTTGACCGAGTGAACGGCGCGGAACACGGCGTTGATGGTCTCGCCGTCCGCGGAGCCGGACTGCATAGCCAAAAGGCCATTCTCCAGGTCGGCGAGAAGCTCCTCGCACTCCTGAAAGAATGTGGCCTTGATCTCTTCAAGTTCGTCCATGACGATCAGAGCCTTGGTGCGCGGAAAATCGTTTAAGCGGCGACGCGGCGGATGGCTTCCACGAGCTTATCGGGGTGGAACGGCTTTACGATCCAGCCCGTGGCCCCGGCCTGACGAGCACGGCTTTTCTTTTCCGGGTCGCTTTCCGTGGTCAGCACCAGGATCGGGATGGCGCGGTGGCGGTCGCCGTCCCGAACGGCTTCAATGAAGCCGAACCCATCGAGATTGGGCATGTTGATGTCGGTGATGATCACATCGGGATCGATGTTGCTCAAGACCTCCAGGCCGTGCAGGCCGTCAACGGCCTCGACGACGTCGAAACCGGCCTTCACCAGGGCCAAGCGCAACATGTCGCGCATGGTCCGTGAGTCATCGACAGTTAAAATGGTGCGGTTCACAGGGGGGCTCCCTCAGGTTGGAAACAGAATGCGGATTCGCCGCCGAACAGGCGAAGGGCGTCCAGAAAAGCTTCAGAGCGCGGGCCTACCCGCATCGACAAACCGTCAGCCCGCCAAGTGGCGGCGGCGGCCAAGAGCACTTGCAGACACAATCCGCCGAGTCGCTGAACATCGGCGGCGTCGATTTCGAGGGGATGACCACGACGCTCCAGCAGAGCGGCCTGGAGCGGCGCGGCCGCCTTCAAGTCGAGGACCGGCGTCAGGGCGAGGATTTCAAAGTTTGCGTCGGTCATGGCCTAAAACTCCTCCCAATCCGATTGGGGCGCAGGCTTGCGCGCAGCTGAACCGCCGCCTTGACCGGCATAGGTCTTCATTGCGGCGACCGGCGCGGCCGACCGCGCCGGAGCTGAGCGCTGCGGCGACCTGGCTGGCGCGGCGGCGCGGCCGGGCGCGCCGATACGGAAGCCGCTCACCAGCCGCATCAACTCGTCCGCCTCGCCCCTCAGGGTATGGCTCGCAGCGGTCGATTCCTCGACCATGGCCGCGTTCTGCTGGGTCACCTGGTCCATCTCGTTGACCGCCGTATTGACCTGGGCGAGGCCCGTCGCCTGCTCTTGGGACGAGGCCGAGATTTCCGAGACCAGCGAGTCGATTTCGGCGACCTTGCTGACGATCCGGTCGAGGGCGTCACCGGTCTGGCCGACCAGATCGACGCCGGCGCCGACCTGGGCCGAACTGGCCGAAATCAGGCCCTTGATCTGCTTGGCGGCCTCGGCCGACCGCTGGGCCAGGGCCCGGACTTCCTGGGCGACGACGGCGAAGCCGCGGCCCGCCTCCCCGGCCCGCGCGGCTTCGACGCCGGCGTTCAGGGCCAGGAGATTGGTCTGGAAAGCGATTTCGTCGATCACGCCGATAATCTGGCTAATCTGGTGGGAGGACTTTTCGATCTCGCCCATGGCGGCCACGGCCTGACGGACGACCTCGCCGCTGCGCTGAGCTTCGCCCTTGGCCTGGTCCACCACTTCGCTGGCCTGGCGGGCGCCGGCGGCGGACTTCTTGACGTTGGCGGTGAGCTCATCGAGCGCCGCGGCGGTTTCTTCCAGGCTGGCGGCCTGGTGTTCGGTGCGGCGCGACAGGTCGTCCGAGGATTGGGCGATTTCATCGGCGCCGCTGCGGATCCCGTCGGTGTTGGCGGCGATCGCGGCCATGGCCTCGCGCAGGGCGGCGACGGCGGCGTTGAAATCATCCTTTAGCCGCTGATAGTCGGGAGCGACGGATTCAATCACCTGAGCCGTCAAGTCGCCGGCGGACAAACGGCCCAGGGCGTCGGCCAGGGCGCCAACCAGTTGGGCCTGAGATTCCGATGAATTGTGGTGCGCCGAGGCCTCCGCGTCACGTGCGATCTCAGCCTGTTTGAGGTGGGCGCTCACCGATAGGTCGATGTCCAGCAGGCCAGCCTTGACCAAGGCGGCGATGGCTTCGCCAGCTTGGGCCGCGCCGCCTTTGCCGCCCATCAGCCCCTTGGGCCACAGCTCGGTGACCGCGGCCTTGATCAGGTGGTCGAGGACCAGCGAATAGCCGCCGATATGCCAGCTGGGATGAACGCCCTCTTCAGCGTCATGCTCGCCCGCGGCGCGCGCCTGACGTTCGTAGTCCGAGCCGAATCGGCCGTCGAGAATCGTGTCCCAATGCGACAGCTGCCGGCCCTGCGCGGCCTGGATACGACCCTCATCGCGAAAGGCTGCGCGGGTCTCGGGAAACGAGCGAATCTGGCCGTAAAGACCGTCAAGCGCGGTCGGTAATTCCTTCTTAAGCAGCGGCTTAAGTCCGCGGAGGGCCGATCGGCCCTTCTCGTCGAGTTTGACGAAGTTCAGGCGGGTCTCGATATTAGAGTCAGACGCCATGCTTCACCCCCCAGCCTGCTGGATTTCCCGTCACTGACTGATCCTGCGTTTTTGGAGTTAAGGGTTGGTAACTGATCTGGTTAACCTTGGGGGAAATCGTCGTCATTGACGGACTTAGGCCAATTATCTTTCGCCGAGGCCCCCAAAGGTCTCGCTCGACGATGCATGCGGCGCAGCTCATGAAGACGAGCTTAAGTCTGAGCGCCGACGCCCGCGACGAACCAGCGCGGCCAGGCGGATTGTCCGTCGCCCGCGCACGCGAGCGCGCAGTCCTAGTCGTCGTCTCGGTCGAAGCGGCGCCCAGACCTAGGATCAGGGAAGGGACGGCGAACATAGGGCGCGCCGCGCGCCTCGCGCAGCTGGATCACCGGCGCCGTCCGGGGCGCAATGGCGGGCGCCGGCGCCGGGATCGGCGGAACCCGAAGGCTGGGACGCGCCGGTGGCGCGGGCGGAGACAGGCGTAGGCCAGCCATCCAGCTAGACAGCTCGCCGGTCCCCTGGCGCAGCGCCTGGGCTGCGGCCGCGGAGTCGCCGAGCGCGGCGGCGCCGGCCCGGGTCGACTGGTCGACCTTGCCGACCGCCCCGCCGACCTGGACCAAACCGCTCGCCTGAGCCTCCGCCGCCGCTGCGAGCCGGGCGACCACCGCATCCATCTCCTCCACCTGGCCGACAATTCGCGACAGGGCCTGGCTGGTGCGGCCGACCAGCTCGACGCCGGCGCCGACCTGGGTGGTGCTGGCGGTGATCAGGCCGCGAATCTCCTTGGCCGCGGCCGCCGAGCGTTGGGCCAGGGCGCGGACCTCCTGGGCGACGATGGCGAAGCCGCGGCCGGCCTCTCCCGACCGGGCCGCCTCGACGCCGGCGTTGAGCGCGAGCAGATTGGTCTGGAAAGCGATTTCGTCCATCACGCCGATGATCTGGGTGATCTGTTGGGCCAGCTGGTGGATCTGATCCATGGCTCCGGCCGCCTGACGCACGATGGCGTCGCCCTGCTCGGCCTCGCCCTTGGCCGCGCCGACGACCCCGCCCGCCTTGCGCGCCTCCGTCAGCGCCGCACGGGCCGAATCGGTCAGGTCGCCGAGTCCGCCCACGGCCGATTCAAGCGCCGCCGACTGCTCGGCGCTGCGATGGGAGAGGATTTCGCCGCTGCGTGTCAGTTCGTCCACGTCGCGCTGAATAGCCTGGGCCTCGCCGACGATCCCCAGCAGAGCGTCCCGCAGAACCGCCGCCGCAGCGTTCAGCCCTAACTTAAGTCCCTGGAAGTCTCCGGCCAGATCGGCGTCGACGCTGGCCGTCAGGTCACCCTGACCCAGGCGGGCGATCGCGGCGCCGAGCGCCTCGATGGCGCTGCGGCGTTCGAGCTGAGCGGCGGCGATGGCGGCGTTGGCCGCGTCCAGCCGGGCTTCGGTCTCCTTGAAACGGTCGCCGGCGTCATAGCGCTCGAGATTGCGGGCGACCAGTTCGCTCCTCAACCCGTCAAGGGTCAGGGCCAACCGCCCGACCTCACCCGCCGCGCCCAGGTGCGGCACATCGATGTAGACCTGATTGGCCAGCAGCTTCTCGCCGACCTCGGCGAGATCGTCCAATTGCCGCTTAAGCCCCGCGCCGATGCGGATCGTGACCGTCACCGCGATGATCAACAGGGCCAGGACCAAGGCCAACTCCGCGGCCAGGCGCTCGCCAAGGCGCTGAATGCGCGCCTCGATCAGCCGGATCAGCTCGCCCTGACTAGCCCGCCAGGCGCCGTCAATCTGGCGCTGCAACGCCGCGCGTCCGGCCGAAACCGCGTTGGGATCCCCACCGCTCGTGACCGCCTGGCCCTTGCCGGCCAGATCGCGCGCAGCAGCGGTCAGGCCCGCCAGATGGGGGTAGAGCACGCTGTGGGTCACGCTCGAGCCGTCGTACTTGATCGCCGCGTCGAGCGCCGCCTCGGCCTGATCTGCGCCCGCCTGCAGGTGGTCGATCGCCACGGCCAGACGCGCGGCTTGGTCAGGGTCGTGAAACTGGGCGGCCTCCGACAGTTCGGTGGCCGCGTTGACCAGATCAGGCAGTCGCACGGTCAGCGCGTCGATCAGGTGATCCGCCCCCAGATCCGGATCGAGCCGCAGCCCCGCACCGTCGGCGACCCCGGCGATCAACTGCGAACCTGCCTTGAACCGCGTATCGACGGCGAAGGCCCGCAAAAAGGCGTCGGAGGTCTCAGCGGTGCCGAATTCCAAATCGAAAGCCGGCTGGGATGGGCCGAGGTCACGGTCGGTGGCCGTCATGGCGGGCCAGATCTGCGCCAGATAGGCGACGCCGCGCTCCTCTTTTTCGGCCGCCTGGACGTCGCCCCATACCCGAGCGGCGACCAAGGCGGTCACGACCAGCAGCGGCAGCGCCAATAGCAGGCACACCCAGGCCAGCGCCGCCGTGACCGTCAGTCCACGTGGTTGGGACAGACCGCTCATCAGACCGTGGCGACGACGGAGCGGGCCGTCGGCTCTCCGCCACGATGACCGGCGCTAGAGGACAGGACCAGACCTCCTCGACCTTTGTGGTCGCCACGACGCCGCGCAATGAGCGCGACCCGAGAGTCATAGGGTTAAGGCGATTCCGCGAGCCCGTTCAATGCGCTCGCCAAAGACATCGGGTCGCATCCGCGGCCGGCCGGTGCGCGCCGCCGACCTAGCGGTTCATTACGCGCCAAGCCAAGGCGAGCATGATCACGACGATGCCCGTCGAACCCACCGCCATGATTGTCCCCACCGCTCGATACTTGAGCAGGGCCACGCATTCCTCCGGACTACGGAGACGTCGTCGAGTAATCGATACGTCCATGGCGGCCTCCCGTTTGGGTTGGCTCAATCGTTGAGATAACGACGATCAATCCGTTTGATCAATGCGTCAAGTCAAAGCTTCGTTGATCCAGGCTTTGATTGGGCCGCGCGAGTACGAATCGGGCCAAACGGCGGGCGGCCGCCTAGTCTCGCGCCAAGGCCGCGGGCGCAGCGTCGTGGCGCGGCGATCCGACGCCCCGCCGTGGAGGGGCGCACCAAGGCTCTCGGCTCGGCGTTTTTGCCGCGCCAGGCCGAAAATCGTCCTTGCCAGCGTGGCCTTGGCGTGGTCGCAGACAGCTTCAGGAGAACCGCCCCGCTGCATGGCCATCGACGCCGCCCCAACCGAGCCGCCGATCAACCGGGCGATGGTCACCGTTTCGGTGATGCTGGCCACGATCATGACCGCGCTGGACACCACCATCGCCAATGTCGCCCTGCCGCACATGGCCGGGTCGGTCAACGCCTCCGCCGACCAGATCACCTGGGTACTGACCTCTTACATCATCGCCTCGGCGATCATGACCCCGATGAGCGGGTGGCTGGCCGGCCGGCTGGGGCGCAAGCAGGTGTTCGTGATCTCGATCATCGGCTTCACCCTGGCCTCGGCCCTGTGCGGGGCGGCCCAGTCCCTGGGCCAGATCGTGCTGTTTCGTCTGCTGCAAGGGGTGTTCAGCGCCGCGATGATGCCTCTCTCGCAGGCGGTCATCCTCGACACCTATCCGACGCCGTCCGAGCGAGGGCCCGCCATGGCCATCTGGGGCGTCGGGGTCATGGTGGCGCCAATCGTCGGACCGGTGCTGGGCGGCTGGCTGACCGACGACTTCAGCTGGCGCTGGGTGTTCTATATCAACCTGCCGATCGGGGTGTTGTGCCTGCTGGGCGTGATGAGCTTCATCCGCGACGATCGCGCCTCGGTCCGGGTCCGTTTCGATCTGCTTGGCTTCAGCCTGTTGGCCGTGGCCCTGGCGGCGTTTCAGCTGATGCTCGATCGCGGGCAGAACAATGACTGGTTCCAGTCGACCGAAATCCAGATCGAGGCCACGGTGGCGGCGCTCGCCCTGTTCCTGTTCGTGATCCATTCGGCCACCGCCAAGGCGCCGTTCCTGCCGCTCGCCCTGCTGCGCGATCGCAATTTCGTCACCGCGGCGGCGTTGAGCGTTTGCGTGGGCATGCTGGTGTTCTCCGTCCTGGCCCTGCTGCCGCCGATGTGCGAGACCCTGCTCGGCTATCCGGTGGTCACCACCGGCCTGGTCACCGCCCCGCGCGGTATCGGCGGACTGGTCTCGATGATCGCCGTCGGACAGTTGGTCAGCCGCCTCGATAACCGGCTGATCATCGCCAGCGGCCTGGCGCTGTTCGCCGCATCCTTCTTTGGCATGAGCCACTTCTCGCTGCAGATGGACGCCTCGGCGATCGCCTGGACCGGGTTCATCCAGGGCCTCGGGATCGGCCTGGTGTTCATGCCCCTGACCACCCTGGCCTTCGCCACCCTGAGTCCCGCCCTGCGCGGCGATGGCGCGGGGGTCTACGCTCTCGTGCGTAACCTGGGCCAGAGCGCCGGGGTCTCGATCATGCAGTCGTTGTTCACCTATCTCAGCGTCGTGGTCCATGCGCGCCTGACCGAACCCATCCGGGCTGACAATCCGCTTGTAAGTAGGCTTGGCCCGGCGATGAGCCTTGGCACGACCCAAGGGCGTATCGCCCTGGACGGCGAGGTCACGCGCCAAGCCGCGATGGTGGCCTATGTCGACATCTTCCACATGATGGGAATCGGATCGCTGCTGCTGATCCCCTTGGTCCTGATGCTGCAAAAGCCGTCACGGCGGGGGCCGCGCGAGATGATGGTCGCCGATTGAGGCCGCGGCGCGCGCCTCCAATTCACCGCATTGCCCTCGTCAGCTACAGTTTCCGTCAGCGGGGGCGCGCGGAGGACCGATGGGGGCAGCGAGCGAGCCGCAGGCGCCGGGCCGAGCTCGACGGCGCTCGCGCCGAACGATGCTGCTGGCGATCGGGCTATCCGTCCTATTGCACCTGGCGCTGTTCGGCTTCGTCATCGAGCCATTGGCGCAGCACCCGACAAGGCCCGACCCGCCAACGCTTCGGGTGATCGAGGTGGGATTGGTTGGACCTTTCAGGACGCCACGCGCGCCCGATCCTGTGCGGCGCGCCCGGCCGGCCGATGGGCTCCCACCGAAGACGCCTGAAACGACCGCGGCGCCGTCGGCGGTCCAGCAGCCAGTAGAGCGGCCGGTCCAGGGCGCCAGCGCGGCGGCCCCGCAGACCTTGGCCAAAGGCGGCGAATGGCGACACTTCTTCGCCGGCGATTCGGCGGGCTGTCCGCGTGAGGACGTCGCCCTGCTTAGCCCTCAGGAGCGCCTCCATTGCTTGCGCGAGGCGCCTTCGGCCGGCTTTAGGCCCGCGTCCCGCCTGGAGCCGCAGGACGACGCCCTGGGAAGGGACATCGCCGACACCGCGCTGCGTGGCGCCGAACCCAAGCCGGTCGCTGACGGCTGTCAAGGCGCGCCCGAGGACGCCGACAAGGCCGCAGACAAATGGCGGCTGAAGGCTGGCTGCGGTCGCTAGAGCAAGCGGCGCCAGAGCGATTGAAATCGTTATGAAAGACCCCTTCCCCTCGATTGGGGAAGGGCAGGGTTGGGGGTGCGATGACAGCGGCGCGGACAGAGCGAGCAAGACTCCGGAGCTGACCGAGGCCCGAGCATCCAACAGCCGGTTCATCTGAGCCGCGGAGCGCTCTAAACCGCGCTCCCATGCGCCTGGCCCGCAGCCCAGGCGGTCATGTTGACGATCCCCCGCGCGGTGACGCTGGGGATCAGCACATGCAGGGGCTTGGCGATGCCCAGCAGCAGCGGGCCGACTAGCAGAGCCTCGGTGGCGGCCGATAGCAGGGTCAGGGCGATGTTGGCGGCGTCCAGGCTGGGCATGATCAGCAGGTTGGCGGAACCGGTGAGCGGGCTGCTGCTGACAAGACGGCCGCGCAGGGCCTCGGACAGGGCGGCGTCGGCGTGCATCTCCCCGTCGACCTCCAGGCCCGGGTTGCGCCTGTGGATCAGGGCCAGGGCCTCGCGCATCTTGCGGGCGGTGGGCGAATGGCTGGCCCCGAAGCTGGAATGGGACAATAGCGCGGCCTTGGGCGCCATGCCGAACTGGGTGACCGCATGGGCGGCGAGGTCGGTCATCTCGGCGATCTGCTCGGCGCTCGGATCGACGTTGACGTGGGTGTCGCAGAAGAACAGCGAGCCGGTGGGCAGGACCAGGCTGGAAACAGCGTAGATGCGCGAGACGCCGTCGGACAGCGGCATCAGCGGGATGACGTTGCTCATATGCTGCCACCAGTCGCCGGCGCCGCCGCACAGGGCGGCATCAACCTTGCCCGCGGCCAGCAGCATGGCGGCGGTGACGCTGGGCCGCGCCGCCAGCCGGCGCGCCGAGGCGGACGGGGGCACGCCGCGCCGCTCCATCACCTTCTGATAGCGCGCGATCAGCGGCTCGAACACCTCGGCGTCGACGGACGGGTCGAGCACGCGCACCTGGGAGTCGAAGTTCAGCCTCAGGCCCAGAGTCTGGCTCATCGCTTCGATCACCGCGCGGCGGCCGATCAGCACGGGCTGGGCCAGGCCCTCGTCGACAACCGTCTGCACCGCGCGCAGCACGCGCTCGTCCTCGCCCTCGGCATAGGCCACGGTCTTGGCCGCTGACTTGGCGCGCGCGAACACCGGCCGCATCAGCTGGCCGGAGCGATAGACGAACAGCTCCAGCTCGCGCTGATAGGCGTCGAAATCGGTGATCGGGCGGCGCGCCACGCCGCTCTCCATCGCCGCGCGGGCCACGGCCGGGGCGATATGCAGGATCAGGCGCGGATCGAACGGCTTGGGGATGATGTAGCTGGGGCCGAACAGCGGCGCAGCCCCGCCATAGGCCGCGGCCACCACCTCGCTGGCCTCGGCCCGGGCCAGGGCGGCGATAGCCTCAGCGGCGGCGACCTTCATCGCCTCATTGATGGTGGTGGCGTCGACGTCGAGGGCGCCGCGGAACACGAACGGAAAGCACAGGACGTTGTTGACCTGATTGGCGTGGTCGGAGCGGCCGGTGGCGACGATGGCGTCGGGGCGATGCTGGTGCACGTCGTCCGGCTCGATCTCCGGGTCCGGATTGGCCAGGGCCAGGATCAGCGGCTTGTCGGCCATCAGCGGCAGCCACTCCGGCTTCAGCACCCGCGGCGCGGACAGGCCCAGGAAAACATCGGCGCCGCCCAGCACGTCCGGCAGGGTGCGCGCATCGGTGGTGCGGGCGTAGCGGGCCATGTTGGGGGCCATCTCGTCGCCCCGCCCCGCATGGACCACGCCCTTGATGTCGGTGAGGGTGACGTTGTCCACCGGCAGGCCCATCAGCACCAACAGGTCGACGCAGGCCAGGGCCGCGGCCCCGGCGCCGGAGGTGACCAGCTTGACCTCCTCCAGCTTCTTGCCCTGCAAAACCAGGCCGTTACGGATGGCGGCGGCGCAGACGATGGCGGTGCCGTGCTGGTCGTCGTGAAACACCGGGATCTGCATCCGCTCGCGCAGGCGCTTTTCGATGACGAAGCATTCGGGGGCCTTGATGTCTTCCAGATTGATCCCGCCAAAGGTCGGCTCCAGGGCGGCGACCACGTCGCAGAACAGGTCGATGTCCTTGGCCTCGACTTCGATGTCGAACACGTCGATGCCGGCGAACTTCTTGAACAGGACCGCCTTGCCCTCCATCACCGGCTTGCCGGCCAGGGGGCCGATGTCGCCGAGGCCGAGCACGGCGGTGCCATTGGTGATCACCGCCACCAGGTTGCCGCGGGCGGTCAGGTCACGCGCGCTGCCCGGATCGGCGACGATGGCCTCGCACGCGGCGGCCACGCCGGGCGAATAGGCCAGCGCCAGGTCGCGCTGGGTGGCCATGCGCTTTGTCGCCTCGACGGACAGCTTCCCCGGACGCGGAAAGCGGTGATAGTCGAGCGCGGCCTTGCGAAAATCCTCGTCCATGACCGATCGACTCCCCAGCGGCGTAAGGGCTGCTGTCTAGCAGGCTTCGCGGGGGGAGCGCGACGGGGCAATTGGGTGGGGGTGGGGATTTGGCCGAAGCTGCTCTTAGCGAATGCCCGGATCGAAAACCATATGGACCATAGCTAACGCGCCAAGTCCAAGGGCCAGCACGCGGCGGAGGAAGGAGTCCAGTCCCCTGGGTCCCGGCG